>ENA-ORBV01009461-ORBV01009461.1-microbial-mat-metagenome-genome-assembly--contig:-NODE-9461-length-15987-cov-15.886675_pt1 | contig 15987 bp, 14 predicted proteins | sample MGYA00237777_ERZ505514 | MGnify/ENA primary metagenome ERZ505514 (study PRJEB26160, sample SAMN06269048) | microbial mat metagenome | isolation source: Oligotrophic lake microbial mat | place... | reverse complement strand
GATCACCACACCGCCGCGGGAGCGTCCACGGGACAGTTGGCCAATCTGCTGAGACAACTCGGCGGATCCGTGGCCGCGTTCCACCGCGACCTCGGCGACCGGATGAACGACGTCGTGGTGATGACCATGACCGAGTTCGGTCGGACGGTGCGGGAGAACGGGAACCGCGGTACCGATCACGGCCACGGTGGCGTCTCCTTCGTCCTCGGCGGGCCGGTAAAGGGATGCCGGGTGTACGGCCGCTTCCCGAAACTCTCGGAAGAGAATCTCTTCGAGGGCCGCGATCTCCCGGTCACCACCGACTTCCGCGATCTCACCGCCGAGGTCCTGGTCCGGCACATGGGGGTCGAGGATATGCGGTCGGTATTCCCGAACTACCAGATCAAGCCGAGCGCGTTCCCGGGGATCGTGAAGGCCTGAGCGTCGGGTCCGTGCACCGCGCAAGTCGAAGGAGCGAAGGCCCAATTTACTTGGGCCGTAGCGACGGGGGCATGGGGGGCGGGTCCGTGCACCGCCCCCCATCTAAGCGATGAGTGGTAGGATTACCATTCCCATAAGGGACGCCCCACCTGTTTTTCATAGGGTCGCGGGCCTCACCCTTACTGGACTTCAAGAAACCCAAACGGAGGACTTTCACCACGTGTCGTTGATGTCGGAAGATGAGAAGCCTTGGAAGCGTGACCTTGTCCGCACGGCCGCGAACCGCCGCGAACAGGTAGCCGCACAACTTGAGACGGACATTCAGGCAGCGCCGTCGTTCGAAGAAGCGCTCCGACTCGCCGTGGACAGTCTGAAGAAGAAGTTCGCCCGCTACACCGCGGTGTCGGCCTACGTGGCCGACGGCGAGGACCTGGCGATGTTGACCGCGGCCAACCGGCCAACCGGTCCGGAACGCGTCGGCTCGGGCGGTCCCCTCGCGGACGCCGCCCGGAATCCGCGTTCGACCATGATTTCGAACATCACGGAAGAGAGCGCCTGGAAGGCTGTCGGCCTCACCGTCGGCTCCCTCCTCATCGCCCCGGTACGCACCGAAGCGGGATTGTGGGCGATCCTCGAAGTCTGGAGCGACTTCCGCGATTCGTTCACGCCGCAGGATCAGCGTCTGCTCGAGCGCGTGGCGACCGCCCTCGGCAGGAAGACCCCCGCCGCTTAAGCCGGTACGGACCTTAGTTTCATCGGTCCGCGCGTATCTCAGGGAGAACCTGAATGGCCACCTTCCTCGAAGGCATCATCCCTCCGGTCATTACGCCGTTTGAGGCGGATGGTCGCCTCGATCTCGCCGGCTACGAGTCGAACGTCGAGTCCTACGCGGCCTGCGACTTCTCCGGCCTGCTCGTCCTCGGCAGCAATGGCGAAGCCGCCTGCCTGTCGGAAGACGAGAAAGTCGCGATCATCCGCGCCTCGGTCGCGAAGGGCAATGGCCGGCCCATCTACGCAGGGACCGGGACCGATTCGACCCGCACCACCGTCGAACTGACGAAGAAAGCCGCCGACGCGGGCGCAGCCGCCGCCCTGGTTTTGAACCCGTTCTTCTTCAAAGCGCACTTGAACGCCGAAGCGCTCCGCCGCCACTATGAAGCGGTCGCGGATGTCTCGCGCATCCCGGTGCTCATCTACTCGATGCCCGGCGCCACCGGCCTTCCCATTCCCCCCGCCGTGGTCCACCAGCTCGCGAAACATCCGAACATCCGCGGCATGAAGGACTCGAGCGGCGACATCGCGAATTTCCAGAGGATCCTTGCGGGTGTTCCCAGAGAGTTCCCCCTCGCCGCGGGTTCAGCACCCGTCTTCTACTCGGCGCTTGCCCTGGGCGCCTCGGGAGGTGTGCTCGCCGTCGCGGGTTGCGCGCCCGAGGCCACGACGGCGATCTATCGCGCTTTCAAGGCGGGCGACCACGAGCGGGCCAGGAAGCTCCAGTTGGCCCTCACGCCCCTCGCGATCGCGGTGACCGCCACCTACGGCGTCGCGGGGCTCAAGGCCGCCGTGACCCTTTCCGGCCGGCAGGGCGGCGTTCCGCGTCCGCCTCTCGCCACCGCCACCGAAGCGGAAGTGGCCGAGATCAAACGCCTGATGGACGCGGCTCGCGCGGCGCTTTAGAAAATCCACTCCAGGGGTTTCGCAGACTTGAGGGCAACCCGGCTCTCCTCGCCCGGCGGGATCCGAACCAGCGAGATGCCCGGCCGGCCCGAAAAGCCCGTGGCCATGCAGGCCTGGGGCGGGGCGATGCCGCGGGTGGGCAGGCGGTATTCGCCCTCGTGCATGAGCCGATAAACGCTCAGATACGGCCATTGCCCAAGGGAAAGCCGCGGGCCTTCGGGGCCGGAACGGATATCTCCGAAGATCCGGCTCTTCGCCCCGCCGCTCACTCGGATCCGGAGCTCCGCGGCTTCAAGATGGTCCTCGCCAATCCTCGTCCTCCAGATCTGCCTGAACGTGACGGGATCCCGGTGGCCACGCGTGGTGGCGAGGCCAAAAACGGGCATCGTCGGCACGGGCGGCTCGAGGGCCCGCCCATTGACTTCGATTTTCGGGGGCCTCCCGTCGACCGCCTGAACGTCGACGAGGAGCCAGGCCTCAGAGCTTGAGTCTTCAGGGGGCCGCGGTTCGAGCACCCGGCACGAGAACTCGACCGGCTGATCGAGGGTCGCCGCCCAGGTCCCGCGCGTGGTGTCGCTTCGCGCGGCCGCGAACGAACTCGCGATGAGGACGATGAAACCAACCGCGGCGCCCAGCCGCTTCGAACGCGCATCCGCCGCAAAGGCGTGAACCGCCTTCCCGAGGGCCATGGCCAGACCGATCCACAAACACCCCCAGACCAAGGGCATGAAGAGGTGGGTCCAGCCCACCCGGGCGAAGAGCGTCGCGGGCAGGAGTGCCCCAAGAGCGGCCAGGGCGAGGCCGATGCTGAGGGTGCGAATCCGCGCGCGCTCGCGCACGATGAGGTCCAGGGTGAACGCCGCTCCGATGATGGTGAAGGGAAGGGCCGGCGTCGCGTACTTATTGAAGATGTGGTACGCCGGGTACGTCATCGACAACATGCCGAAGGGCAGCGCGAGCAGGGCGAGGCGGCCCCCGAACCATGCGGGCAGAGCGAGGAGGAACAAAACGATCAGCGCGCGGTGGAGCGGGACTTGAAGCTCGAAGGGCAGGATGTACGGCGTCGCGAACGGATTGTCAGGCCGATGCCACAAACGATGGAGATTGGTGAGTACGGTGCCGAGCGATTCGCGCGGATGCCGGGCCAGAAAACCCGCCACGTCCACAAACGACGACGACACCGCGCCTTCGCCCTTCATCGCGATCAGTTCCTTCTGGTACGTCGTGTCCTCGATGCGCAACGGCCCCTGCCACCCGCTGCTGTCCGTGTAGAGCCAAAAGCCCAGGGGATGGGGTGCGGTGTAGGCGAAAAAACCGTACTGTTTGTCGAGGACGTGGGCGAGCGGCTTCGCGAATTGCTCGGCCGCGGCCACCGGAAGCAACAGGGCGAACACACCAAGCATCGGAACGGCGAGAAGGGAGGGGTTCCTCGCGATCGTAAAGGACCAGGGCAACAGGCACAGGACGAGGGCGAGGAGCAGAAACGAGAGACCCTGGGGATGAAGAGCGAGACCCGCCCCGAAAAACACGCCGGCCCCGAGCAGACCGCGAAGGTCGGAGCCGGTTTTGAGACTCTGAAGCGCCAGGAGAGCGGCCAGCGACCAGGCGGCGAGAATGAACGGCTCGGGCTGAACGATGGCCGGGAGGATCGCGAAACTCGGGTGGATCAAGACGAGCCCGAGGGCGACGCGGGCGACCCGCGGGCCCATCTCGGATTCACAGATCGAGACGACGGCGGCCGCGGCCACGGCCATGGCGACCGCCTGCACCGCGTGAATCCACGAGATTCCGCCGATCAGACTCAAAAGACCGTAGAGCAGACCCGTCGCGGGGAGGGCCAGGTAGGGCTGAAGGTTGTGGAGGATCGGACCGAGGCCGAGCGGCGAACCGAGACGGGCGAGCGCGTCCGCGTACCGGGCACCCATCTCGAGGTAGGCGCCCGGGTCGCCCATCGGGAGCGGGGGTTTAAAGAGCGTCAGATGGAGTCCGGAAAGGGCCAGCGAGAAGACGAAAGTGAGGACGGCCATGCGGCTCGGCGCGCGGAGCGCGGAAAAGCTCGCGGCTCGCAGGGCCAGGATCATCGGCAGGGCCAGCAGCACCAGCATCGTGAGGGGTGCGAGCTGCAGGACGGCGATGCGGGCGAACGTGAAGGACAAAGATCCAGACGTAATGCCGAAGAAGGTCACCAGCACGAGGGCCAGAGCGATGCCGCAGGCCGCGGCGCCGCGGGCCGCGAGGGCCGTCGCGAAAAGACCCGCGAGAACGATCGCCCCGACCTCTCTGGGAGACAAGCTCGTGCGCTCGATCATCAGCTCATGCAGCCTGACTCGCGAAGCCGATTCGATCTTCACCTTCCCGCCTTTGGGCAGATCGAGACGAATGAGGGCCGGAGACTCCGCGGCCAGGAGAGAACGGTTCACTCCTTCGGCCGAGATCAGGACCGGTCCGGCGCCGGAAAGACGCAGGCTTATGGCGTGGCGCTCGCGCGGAAGGTCGATGGTCCCCGTTCCTTCGGAGACGATCCCTTGAAGGTCCAGCCGGCCGCGCCCGAAACCGCTGGTCAGGCCATGAGCGCCATGATTCGCCGGAGCGGTCATGCGCAGGGTCAGGGTGGGAAGAAGCGCCAGCACCGAAAAGGCCGCCACGCCGAGCGCGCGGGCCGCCTTCGTGCTCAAACGAGCTCCGAGTACCGTGTCAGTTGAACGTTCTGACGGAAGAGAGTGTCGCGCACATCGGTCGCCTTGAGCGCCGCCAGCTCCTGCTGCCACTTGAAGCCCCAGACGGGGTACTCCTTCTCGAGCGTCTTCTGATCCGCACCGGGGTGAACCACCAGCTCGGTGATGCCTTCAGGAAGCTTCGGGATTCCCTGGGCGATCTGAAGGCCGGTGAGGTGACCGCTCGGAGAAGGCAGCCACAACGTGTCCGCGGTCCGCAAACCGCGCTCGCGCGCCGTGCGGCGCAGGCGCCGGGCGAGCGGGGCGAGGAATACGCTGAACTTCGTGCGTCCCGGCACGATCCTGGAACTCGCCCGCACACTCTTGAACTCGTAGTGCTGGGCGAGCCGCAAGAACATCGCGTGAAGCGGCGGGAAAAGGTGGGTGTGCTGGTGCGAGTCGAGATGGGACACGTTGAGGCCAGCCTGTAGCACCCTCTGAATCTGCGCGTCGAGCTCCCGCTCTATCTCCGAAAGCTTGATGCGACCCTTGACGATTCCCATGAAGAGCTCGCGGTACGTCTTCGGCAGCGCCCTGTTGGGGGCGAGGGAACGGATCTCGTCGGGGCCCAGGAGAGGACGCTCCTCCACGAGGGTCAGATGAATGCCCACGTCGAGCTTGCGTCGCTTCTCCACCAGCCGGCAGGCGTGATCGAAGGCGCGGCCACAGGGGACGATCGACGCCGCAGTCACGATCCCCTCCTCATGCGCCTCCAGGATGCCCCGGTTGATGGCCTCATGGGCCCCGAGGTCGTCGGCGGTCACGATCAGTTTCCGGCTCATGAGGTGCTGCTCGCGGAGAGAGGTTTGCGTCCGGTGACGACGAGATGGGGTGAGGCGTAGCCGCGGTCGAGGTAGTGGACCGCGACCTGGTCGAACCCGGCGTTCTCGATCCTCACCTTCAGTTCTTCCCCACTCTCGAAGTGCATGGTCTCACCCTTCGTGATCCGAAGAACGCGGGTGCTCATGTATTCCTGCAGCCTGAGACGCTCGAACTTCCAGCGCGGCGTGGTGCCGATCTCCTTCAAAACGAGGGCGCCGCCGGGCGCGAGTTTCGAGAAACAGGTCAAGAGGAAGGAGGGCCAGGCCGTTTCGGGCACGAGGTAGAGGACATCGATCACACTCAATGCGTCAAATCCCGTCTCCCCGATGCCCTCGAGCGGGGCCGTCTTGAACTCGATGTTCGACCTCGTTCCCACGCTCTTCCTCGCGGCTTCGATCTTAGCGTCCGAAATGTCGATTCCAAGAACCGAGAGGTCGGGGCTTCGAAGCGCCGCTTCGTTCGAGACGAGGCCGTGACCGCAGCCCACGTCGAGCAGGGTTCCCTGCGAAGGAAGGGCGGCGACCACCGCGTCCAAAGGCGCCGACCATGCGCGCAGGGTGGTGTGGATCCGAACGCCGAGCGAGTGATCTTTGTAGAGGGCGAGCGATCGCACGTGGGTGGGGGTGAGGGTAAGGCTCAGGCCACGTCACGGCGCAGGGCCAGCATCTCGCGAAGGATCTTCACGATGACCGAGGGAGAGGAAAGCGTCGAAACGCCGCGTGACCTTGGAAAGTAGTCGACGCCCATCTGGATGATGTGGGCGCCCGCCTTGCGCGCCCGGCAGAGAAACTCGACGTCGATGAAGCTGCCATCGCTTCTGAGCGTGAACTTCTGGAGCAATTCGCGTTTGAAGAGCTTGAAGGAGAAGTTCACGTCCTTGATGGCGAGGCCGAACAGGGTACGCACGAGGGAGTTGTAAAAGAAGGAGTAGACGGTGCGCACAAGGCCCTCGGAGGTCCGGTCGAAGCGGTACGCGGACACCACGTCGGCCTTCTGGACCTCGAGAAGGCGCACGGCCCGGCGCACCTCGTGGAGATCGAAGGGAAGATCGGCGTCGGTGTAGAGAACGAGGTCCCTGGTCGCAACGGCGTAGCCCGCCCGCAGGGTGCCGCCGAGTTTGAGGTTCCTCGGGTTGTGGACGGCCTTCACCTTCGGATCGCGCGCGCTCACGGTCTCGACGATCTCCCTGGTCCGGTCGGTTGAGGCGTCGTTGACCAGGATGATCTCGTAGTCGTCCGTGATCGGAGCGAGGGCATCCACCGCGGCCTCGTACGCGCGAAGCACGTACTCCTCCTCGTTGAAGAGGGGAAAGACGACGCTGATCGACGGCATGGGGTGAAGGGAGGTTAGCGGGGAGCGAGCGGCTTGAGAAGCCGCTCGTAGGTTTCGAGCGTCTCGGTGAAGGAATGGGCGGTTTCGACGAAGCGGCGGGCCCGTCCGCCCATCGCCTCGGCCTCTTGCGGATTGCCCAGGAGTGAGTCGAGGGCGCGGGCGAGATCGCCCTCGTCGTCTTCGGGATTGACCCGAAGGACCACATCGTTCGGGATCTCCGCCTGATTCGCGATGTCGGACACGATCGCGGGGCGCCCCTGCGCCATCACCCTCAGCAGGGCCGCCGAGGTCTCGCGCGCGGTCGGATAGCGGAGGTGAACCACGACGTCCGTCGCGGCCATGGCCGCCGCGAACCCGGTGTCGTCGAGCCTCCCGACGATGAGGGTTCGACCGCCGACGCCGACCCGAGCGAGGAGTTCGGTGAGCCAGGCGGCATCGCTCACCTGTCCGGCGAGGAGGAGCCGGACGTTTGAATGAAGCTCGGCGATTCGCGCCACCGCGCGGGCCACGGTTTCGATCCGCTTCTCGCGGGTCACGAGACCAAAGCAGCCTATGACCAGGTCGCGATCGCCAAGGCCGTGCCTCGCGCGAAACGCGGCTTCGGCGCCTTCCGCCACGGGTGCGCGCTCAATCGGCATGGCGAGCCGAACGCACGCCAGATCAGGCCGAGCCGTCTCGATGGCCTCCACCATGAAAGCATTGTGCGCCCCTACCGCGCGCGCTTTCGCCAGAGCCGGCTCGAACAGCGGAAAAACGTAGGGGAGAAGATCGCCCGTCGTATTGAAATGCGCGTCTTTCAGTCGTTCACCCTGGCCCGGGTAGACCGCCTCGATGGCCGCGAGGAACGACTCGTGCGCCCGGTCCGCCTCGATCTTCTTCACCGGGTCCGAAGGGTCGGCAGCGTACGAAAGCGATGCCGTGGACTCGAGATACCGGCGCGCGAAAGAGTGATGCAGGACCAGATCGTGAAGGACCACGGCGCCTGGAACCCGTTCCATCCAGCCGTACATGAAGTCATGCGCGAGAGCGTTCCCCATCTGGTAGACCACCGCGTCGAAGGCGCTCGAGGCGGCCCGGGCCGGTAGTTCGGCCATGGGAAAGGCGGGCGCGGGCAGTCCATCCGCCACCTTCGCCTGATCGTGGAACAGCTCGATCGTATGCGTCCCGCGAAGGGCCTCGACCACGTCCACGGTGTAGTCCGCGATTCCGGTCGGGGAGGGAGGAAGCGGAGAAACGAAGGCGAGTCTCATCGCAGGTCCGGTTGGGTTCTTCTACCGCCGCGCGTGAAGCGCGTACTCGAGCGAGCCGTAGAGCAGCGCGTTCAGGCGATCGACGTTCTCGTTGAAAGTCTCGACCACGGTCGGGGGGACCGAGGACGAGCCTTCGATCCGACGGAGCTGGGACAGCGGTTCGACCGGTGACAGCATCTCGATACGGACATCGGTGAAACCGGCGGTGGCGGCCAGAAACGACAACGTTTCGGGATGGAGCGGCTTCTGGTGGGTCAGATCGCGGTTGAAGACCTCGAGAAATCCGGTGACGCTCCTCGGATTCACGGTCTCGAGGATCAGGAGTCCGCCTTTTACGAGCACCCGCTGCGCTTCGATCAGCAGCGCCTGGAGTACGGGTGGAGGAAGGTGCTCTGCCACCTGCGCCGCGAAGACGCCGCCCACCGAGCCCGGGAGCGCCGCCCTCAGGAATTGAACGAGATCTCCCCCGACCACATCGAGGCCCATCGCCCGGCAGGCCGCCACCGCGGACGAATTGCTCTCCACGCCGCGGCCGGGGATGCCGGTCTTCTTGAGGGCCTCAAGGAACTCGCCGCGCCCGCACCCGAGGTCGAGAACCGCGGTCCCCGAAGGCACGCCGGCGAAGTCTCGCGCGTACTTCTCGAACCGGGTCGCGAGAGCCGCGTCCGGGCGACGGAAGGTGTTCTCAAACGCGGCGTAGGCGCTGCTTTCGGCCGCGTCGACGGCAGCGCGGGCCTGGGCTTCGGAAGGAGCTGCGCTCTGAAGGGTCTCCCGCACGGCGCGCACCTCGGCGCCCACGACCTCGACGCGATCCACCAGACCCTTGAGGCCATCGATGCGGCGATGAAGCGATTCGAGTCGCCGATCGAAGGCTTCGAGGATCAGCTCGGAGCGAAGCGTCGCGTAGGCCGCGGCCACCCGATCGCGCGCGTCCGTCGTCGGGAGCAGTCGTTGGGCGTAGCGAATCAGGGCCGCTGAAATCTCGCGCAGGTGGGCCAGGGCCTTCGACTCCTCACTGATGAAGCCGTTGAGGATCCGGACGACGTTCGAGTTCCACTCCTGCTGCCGGGCGATAACCGGGCGCAGCGCCTCGGTGGCGCGGCGGTCGAGGAAGCCGCGCGATGTGGCGGCTTCGGTTTCGGGGGCCGACCACAGCTTGTTCATGGCCTCGAGTTGCGCGGGCAGATCCTTGAGCTGCTCTATCGGGAGGGGGAACGACACCAGACGGTCGAGGGCCGCGAGCGCCTTCTCGTAGGCCGCGTCTTCCTCGGCCTGACGCGCTTTCAGCTTGAAGAGCGGACCATCCTCGGGCGGGTTTCGGTCGAGGAGGCTCATTGGTTTGGGCCTACTTCCCCACCACTCCTTGAAGCGGCGAACTGGCGGAAGCGTACTTGCGCCGCGGCATGCGTCCGGCAAGGAACGCCTCGCGGCCCCCGAGCACCGCGTGCCTCATCGCACTCGCCATGAGCGCCGGATCCCTGGCCTCGGCGATCGCCGTGTTCATGAGCACGCCATCGGCGCCGAGCTCCATCGCGATCGCGGCATCGGACGCGGTGCCCACCCCGGCGTCGACGATCAGGGGGACGGTGATGGCCTCCCGGATGAGTTCGATGTTGATGGGGTTCTGGATACCGAGGCCGCTGCCGATGGGAGCACCGAGGGGCATCACTGCGGCCGCCCCCGCGTCTTCGAGTTTCTTCGCCATCACCACGTCGTCGGTCGTGTAGGGCAAAACGATGAATCCCTCCGCCACCAGGATCTTGGTGGCTTCAAGCAGACCCACGACGTCCGGATACAGGGTCTTGGGATCGCCGATGACTTCGAGCTTCACCCACTCGGACAGACCGGCCTCGCGGCCCAGCCGTGCGGTTCTCACCGCCTCGTCCGGGGTGTAGCAGGCCGCGGTGTTGGGCAGAATGAAGATCTTCTTCGGGTCGATGAAGTCGAGCAGCGTCCCCGTCCCCTTGGGAGCCGAAAGGTCGACCCGGCGAACGGCCACGGTCACCATGTCGGCGCCCGAGGCCTCGTGGGCCGCGCGCATGACTTCGAGGGTCGGGTACTTCCCCGTCCCTACGATCAGGCGCGAGGCGAAGGATCTCCCGCGAATGGTGAAGACGGAATCTCGGGCGGCCTGGGTCATCGGAGTGATTCTCTCAGCGAACCTTCGCCGGCGCTCGCCGACTTCGGGCCGTGGCCTTCGGTTCGATGATCGGCTGATGCCCCGGCGGCACGTATTTCTTCTCGATCGCCTTGTAGACCGTCGGCCGCTTCGCGCGCAGGTATTCAAGAAACTGCCGGGGCTCCTTGAACTCGATGAGATCCGGCTGCGGCGCGTTCACTTCGCACGACTGATCGTCGTAGGCCCGGCAGATGTGAGGACGGTTCAAGTAGACCTCGCACAGATTCCCCGCACCCAGGTTCTTGCAGCGCGCCTCGAACTGGACGTACCACTCGCCCGCCTCGTCGCGGCACACCGAAACACCGTGGTGATACAGATGCCAGAGAATTTCGGTGGCGAGTTTCGCCGTGGTGGGAGCGTTGATGCCCACCGCCACGTAGGTGCAGCACTTGGCGCACTGAAGGCAGGAGACGCGGCCCGGGGCGGGCGCCTCCTGGATGAGGGTCAGCTTTACTTTTTGCAAGGGGCTCCGAGAAGAGGTTACGAGGCGACGATGCGACCGTCCACCAGGCGGACGACCCGGCGCGCATGGTTCATGACGCTCGGGTCGTGAGTCGAGAAGATGAAAGTGGTTCCGGCCGAGCGATTGATCTCGAGCATCAGATCGATCACGGCCTGGCCGGTTTCGGAATCGAGGTTGGCCGTGGGTTCGTCGGCCAGAACGATCAGGGGATCGGTGACCAGGGCCCGGGCCACCGCTACACGCTGCCTTTGCCCCCCCGACAATTCGTCGGGCCGGTGGTGCATGAAGTCCTCGAGCCCCACGCGGGCGAGAACGTTCCTGACCCGGGCCTTCGAGACGCTCCCCTGGCGCTTGAAGAGCAGGGGAAACTCGACGTTCTCGTATGCGGAGAGCACCGGGATCAGGTTGAACGTCTGGAAAATGAAGCCGATCTTGTTGGCGCGAAGGTCGGAGAGAGCGTTGTCATCGAGGCTCTTGAGGGCGACCCCATCGATCAGCACCTCGCCCTGGGTGGGCGAGTCGATGGCGCTCACGAGGTTCAGGAGCGTCGACTTCCCCGATCCCGACGGGCCGGCGATGGCGATGAACTCCGACTTCTCGACCTCGAGCGAGACGTCTTTAAGAGCGCGCACGATGGTCCGGCCGAGGACGTAATCCTTGCTGACGTTGCGGACGCTGACGGAACCCATGAAAAACGCCTTGCTAGAAGCTGTACTTGAGCCGGGCCTGGAAGGCGCGCTCGATGGGGGCGAGTTTGTATTCGGCGGTCTCAGGCCCGAAGAGGAGGACGATGTCGAGGCTCATCTGCACGTTGCCGGTGGGAGCATAGGCGAGACCCGGAGTGACGATCAGACCGCGATCGGTGAGGCCGCCCACCGCGCGAAGACGCACGTCGAGATCGGTCGCGATGCCCTGCCGGGTGAGGGCGATCGAGGCGTAGTGACGCCGGAGGCCGAGATTGCTCGAGAACGGGATGCCCGCATCGACGCTCCAGACCGCGAAGGCCGCGTTTCGCGCGGACTCGGGAAGGCGTGGATCGCGGGCGGCTTTGAGATTGCGGTCAAGCCGACCCCGGTACGCATCGAACTGCGACCCGCTCATGCCTTCGCCGTTGAAGAAGTACTCGACCGAAAGCGAGGAGTCTCCGGGCGTCCACAACGCTCCAGCGGCGATTCTGAGAAAAGTCTCGTCGCGGCGGCCCCGGTCGATCTCCGAGCCTCGGTACAAGGCGCTCTCCGCGTGCAGCGCGACCGGGCCCCAGGTCCGTCCGAGGTCGAGGCCCACCAGGCCCGAGCGGTCCTTCGCGCCGAGATAGGTCACCGCGAGGTCGGTGTCGCGGACGAGCAGGCGCGCCCGAACCGCGCCCGCCCACTGCGGATCGCTCGGTCGCGAGAGCGACCCGGGCAGGTCGGTGAGATTGGACTGCGCGCGGCCGGCGACCAGCGTGATCGAGGCCCAGCCCGCGGGCGAGATGTCCATCCGAACCGCGTCGATTCCGGGTTGCTCGGTCCCGGGATTCGCGGGCGACTTGGGCGGCTCGAGGCGGGCGGTCGGATTCCACGCGAGGCCCGAGCCCCAGGCGATCTTCTGCTTTCCGACGCGAAGCAGGAAGCCATCGTCGGTCTTGTATTCGGCGAAGGCCTGGCGAAAGGTGAGGGTCGTCTCGTCCGTGACGCCGGTCTGCCGCTCGACGAAAGCCGAGGCCTTCACCGCGAACCGCCCGAGAGCCTTGCGCCCCGTCCCGGTGAAGCGAAAGAGGTTCTCGGTGGGATCGAGCCCGAATACGTTGTCGCGATTGAGCAGGGTCGCTTTCGAGCGGTAGAGGAAGTCCTCGAAGCCGATCTCGTAGTCATCCGCGATCACCGGGCCGGCGGCGACCACCAGGATGGCGAGCGACAGGCGCGCGCGCCAAGGGGCGGGCATGCTCCGAATCAACGTTCGCGTTCGAGCGACGCGGGAGAGAACATCCGCTCGTCCAGTTTCGGGCGGTCGTCGATCTTCAGGAACTTGAGCTCGGTGAAAGCACCCGTTTCGAGCGCGCTCTCCATGATCATCCGGGTCGGCCGCTTCCGGCCACCGAGGGTTTCCACCTCGTCCGTGCGCAGAATCTTGAGCTTCTTGCCGGAGATCGTGAAGTATTCGGCGAGGCAGGGAAAGTGCGTGCCGTCCTTGCGCACGAGGTAGCGGACGCGATCGTAGGCCACCCCCCGATTGCGCGCCTTCAGTTCGAGGACGTGACAGGGCACGCCATTGACGGTCTCTTCGCCGGCGAGGGTGGCCTCGTAGTCGCGGGTGAGGGAGAGGCGAAAAATGTCGCCGTTGTTGAAGTCGCCGCCGCCGAAGGTCTGCTTCGGCCCCACCCGCGCCACCTTCTCCGCCGCGGGAAGATAGATGTACGTGTTGTCATCACGGCGGAGATAGACGGTGCCCTTCTCCTTGGGAGGGTCGGTGTAGCGAACCAGGCCGCGATCGTCCCCCGACTTGAATCCGTCCATGGTCACGACCCGGGGCGATTTTCCGGTTCGATTCACGGTCATCCGCAGGGTGTATGAGGCGGTCTCGCCGAGGATCGTGACCTGGGCCTTCTCGAGGATGCGAGTGGCTTCATTCGGCGTCTGGGCGTCAACGTCTCGCGCGATCGCGGCCGCGCCAATAGCCATCAGGGCAAAAAGACGAGGGGATATCAAGCTGCGCACGGCGTCTATTGTCTCAAGCGAAGCCGGTACCCGTGTACACCATTGCATTCTCCGGTGAACGAGCCCCGCGACGTCCCAACCACCAGGCAAATTAGACACCCTCGTCACCCCGGCGCATGCCGGGGCCCCGCGCGACCGCCCGTTCCCGACCGCGACAAACCGCGACGATCAGCTCTTGAGCGGTTTCCTCGCGAAGTAATACAAGGAGTACGCGAGAAGGATGAAGGCGGCGACCCCAACGAGGTTGCTGGTCTCGAACGGCCCGCCGACATGGAGCACGTTCGCAGGCACGCTGCCGGTGCTCTCGAGGGCTTTCACGCCAACCGCAAGCAACCCGATGATTCCGCCCGCGGCGATGAGGCCCGAGGCATACAGCGAACCCGGCGATGTCTCTTCCTCGTTCGCCTTCTCCGCTCCGCGTTCGGCGAGCCACTTCACGACGCCGCCCACGAAGATCGCGGCCGATGTCCCGACCGGCAGGTAGGCGCCGACCGCGAATGACAGCGAGCGAACCCCGAGCAACTCGACGGTGAGAACCAGGAAGACGCCGATGAGGACGAGACCCCACGGGAGCTTGCGGTTGAGGATGCCGTTGATAACCACCGACATGAGCCGGGCCTGGGGCGCGGTCGCCTGCTCGGAACCGATGCCCTGGATCCACTGCTTCTCGACCTGTCCGGTGCTGCGATCGAAGAGGTACTTGCCCTCGGGAATGGTGGAGGACCCGATGACGTTGATGAGGGTGTAGGTCTTCCCTGCGTGTTCGTAGGCATCGGTCTCCACGGTGACCCCGTCGGGACGCGACGCCAGATCCACCGGGATCTTGACATCCACGTAGCTTTCGAGCCCTTTGTTCATAAGGATGAGAGTGGCTCCGATCGCGAAGCAGGACGCGAGGACGCCGGCCATGAGGGCGAGCTGCTGAGCCCGCGGCGTTGCTCCAACGATGTAGCCGGTCTTGAGGTCCTGCGATGTGTTGCCCCCGTTCGCGGCCGCGATGCAGACGCTGCCGCCGATCATCAGGGCGAGGGCGCCGTAAGGCGCCGCGGTCCAGCCGACCACGAGGAACAAGGCACAAGTCGCCATGAGGGTGGCGATGGTCATGCCGGAGATCGGATTCGACGAAGTGCCGATGAGGCCGCAGATACGCGAGGACACCGTCACGAAAAGGAAGCCGAAGACGAGTACCAGGATGGCGGCGATGAGATTGGCCCCCCATCCGGTGGGCGCGCCGGGAATGGGCATGAAGGTGAGCATGGCCCACATGGCCACAATGATCATGAAGGAACCGCCCATGACCACCGTGATGGGAAGATCCTGCGACGTCCGTCCCACCACCTCGACCTCAACCACGGACTTGCTGCGCGATTTCTTGAGTTCGGCGACGCTCGACTTGAGGGCGGAGTAGATCGTGGGCATCGTACGCAGGAGGGTCAGAAGGCCGGCGGCCGCGACCGCACCCGCGCCGATGTAGCGGATGTAGAAGTTCCAGAGCTGCGACGAGGTCATGTCCGCGATCGGGATCACCGCCGGGTAGATGGGCGTGGCCACGAGGGTCCCAAAGAACTTGATCGTCGGCATCATGACGAACCACGAGAAGAGGCCGCCCGCGAAGATCACGCCCGCGATCTTCGGCCCGATGATGTAGCCGACACCGAGGTATTCGGCGGTGGTGGCGGCGCTGATGGTGGCGCCGGGCAGCCACTTTGGCGAATACGAGGGCGACTCCGGGAACATGGCGAGGGCGTTGGAGTTCTGGAAGAAGGTGTAGAGACCGCCGAGGCCGAGGCCGTAGAAGACGCGGCTCGCGAACGACCCGCCCTTTTCACCGGCGATGAGAACGTCGGCGCACGCCACGCCCTCGGGGTAGAGCAGATTCCCGTGTTCCTTCACGATGAGCTGCCGCCGCAACGGGATCATGAACAAAACGCCGATAAACCCGCCGATGAGGGACAGCACCAGGATCCTCGAGTACTCGAGACCGAAGCCGAGGAAGATGAGCGCGGGCAGGGTGAAGATGACGCCGCCCGCCACCGACTCGCCCGCCGAGCCCGTGGTCTGGACGATATTGTTCTCGAGGATGGTCGGACGTCCGAGTGCGCGCAGAACCGAGATCGAGAGGACCGCGATGGGGATGGAGGCGCCGACGGTGAGACCGGCTCGCAAGCCGACGTAGACCGTAACCGCGCCGAAGATGATGCCGAACACCATCCCGATGAGGAGGGCCCTCGGGGTCAGCTCAGCGACGTTCGCCTCATCGGGGATGTACGGCTTGAACGCTTTCAGCTCGGGGACAGTTTCCGCCATGGGATCTCCTAAATGTTGTACTGCGAGCCTACGCCCTAACCCGCGGTCCGTGGGGTGTGCGACATGAATGTGGGTAGGGTCAAGCGGCCCGACGCTCCCAGTACTGCTCCCAGCGACCGCTCACGGC
>ENA-ORBV01009459-ORBV01009459.1-microbial-mat-metagenome-genome-assembly--contig:-NODE-9459-length-15996-cov-5.124128_pt1 | contig 15996 bp, 16 predicted proteins | sample MGYA00237777_ERZ505514 | MGnify/ENA primary metagenome ERZ505514 (study PRJEB26160, sample SAMN06269048) | microbial mat metagenome | isolation source: Oligotrophic lake microbial mat | place... | reverse complement strand
CCCCGGCTCCGGCCCCCGGCCCCCGGCTACCGCTCGTAGCTCTCTCGCTTTGACGAAGCGGACAGCTTCACGAGATACCGCATTGGATCCGCGCGGAACATCTGCCGCAGCTCGTTGAGGCTTCTGGCGCCGCCGTAGCTGATCGACGAGCACAGGTGCTTCAGAATGTCCTGCACGATCGGCCGCACCGATCCGCGCGCCGGCACGCTGACCTCGGTGCCTTCGGCGCCCAGCGCCTCCAGATCCACCGCCTCATCGTCTTCGACGTCCAGCCGATCGCGAATGGCCTGGATCGACGCCATCCCGCGCAGCACCTTGAACGGCACCTTCACCGATCGTTGCTGATCGGGCAGCACCACCGCCTTCTGCACCACGTCGCCCGGTGTTTCCTCGGTGCCGGCAAACATGCTGCCCAGCATCACGGTGTCGCCGCCGAAGAGCAGCGCTTCGAGAATGGCACCGTGACGTTTGATGCCGCCGTCGGCAATCAGCGGCACGCCGTGTTCGCCGGCGCCTTGCCGGCACTCAACCAGCGCCTGCAGCTGCGGCACACCGAAGCTGGTGGTCAGCCGCGTCGTGCAGCCGCCGCCGGGACCAATGCCGACCTTGATGGCGTTGACGCCGCGCTCGGCGAGAAAGCGCACGCCATCGGCGGTGGCGACGTTGCCGGCCACCAGTTCGACATCGGGGAACGCGGCGCGGAAAGCGTCAATGGCGTTCGCCATCACGGTGGAGTGGCCATGGGCAATGTCGATGACGATCACGTCGACGTGCGCCTTGACCAGCTCCGCAGCGCGCTCGAGGTAGTCGCCGGTGGCGCCAATGGCCGCGCCGACGCGCAGCCGTCCGTGCGCGTCGCGGGTCGCAAACGGCAGTCGCTCCTGGCGGTCGATGTCCTTGGCCGTGATCAGGCCGATCAGCGTGCCGGCGTCGTCGACCAACGGCAGCTTCTTCACCTTGCGCTCGACCATCAGCTGTTCAGCGACGGCCAGCGACAGTTCGCCGCGTCCGACCACGAGCGCCTCGACGGGTGTCATCCGCGACGAGACCGCGCCCTGCTTGGTGTCGACGAAGCGCACGTCCCGCTCGGTCAGCAGACCCTGGAGACGGCGCTCGGCGTCGACCACCACCAGCGTGCCGGCGCGCGAGCGCTTCATCAGCGCCGCCGCTGCGGCCAGTGGCGTCTCGGGCGTCACGGCGTACGGGTCGCGGATGATGATGTGCTGCATCCGCTTGACCTTCTCGACCTCGCGCACTTGCGGCTCGATGTCGCCGCTGCGGAAGCCGCGGTCGATGATGCCGAGGCCGCCTTCTTCGGCCTGGACGATGGCCATGGGGGCGCGGGTGACGGTGTCCATGTTGGCCGACACCAGCGGTCGCTTCAGCGTGATGTGGGTCGAGAAGCGGCACGACAGATCGATGACCGAGGGGTCGCGGCGCTCAATCACGCTGTACTGCGGGCGCAGCAGGAAATCGTCGAACGTGGCGCCGCGGACGAGATCGACAAGGGCATCGAAGCCTGAGGCCATGCCGCTACTTTACCTGTCCCGCGATAGCTTTGGCGAAGGCGGACTGCTATCGTAGAGTTCCCTGATGCAGCTGGATTTGCCGCTTCGCGTCGCGCCGACCGTGTTCGTGCGCCATCGCTGGGCCCGCCGCTACATTTTGCGCGTGCTCGATGATGGCACGCTGCGCGTGACGTTGCCGCGTTGGGGATCAAAGCGCGAGGCGCTGGCGTTTGTCGAGACCAGCCAGGCCTGGATTGAACGCCAGCGCGAATCGCGCTTGGCGAAGCCGTCGGTGGTGCACCCGGAAGAGCCGGCCCTGCGCCAGCAGGCGCTTCGCGAGTTGCCGCCGGCGTTGCGCGTCCTGGCGGCGGCACACAGCATCACCGTGACCCGCATCTCGGTGCGCAACCAGCGATCGCGTTGGGGCGCGTGTTCGGCGAGCGGCGCCATCACCTTGAACTGGCGGCTGATCCTCGTGCCCGAGTTTGTCCGGGAGTACGTGATGCTGCACGAGTTGATGCATCGGCGCGAACTGAACCACTCCGAGCGGTTCTGGCGGCACGTGCGCGCCGTGTGCCCACGGCATCAGGAGGCGCGCCGGTGGTTGTTAACCGAAGGGCAGCGGCTGTTTACCGGTTCGGCGCCAGGTGGCGCGTGCGAGGAGACGTCATGAAGCGGATGTGGCTGTGCGCGTTAGGTGTGTGCGTGGGTGTGGCGGCGTCGGCAACCGCGGCCGAAGCGCAGATGAGTATGCGCGCCTTCCGCGGCTACTTCACGGGTCAGGCCGGCTGGATGTCGGGTGGTGACGTCACGACCACCGTGCTGATGCCCGGCGCGGCGATTTCCGTCCAGGAAGACAATGGCTGGGGCGCCGAGGTGGACTTCGGCTATGCCGCCGACGTTGAAACCGGACGTCAATCGCTGGACGTGGTCACCTACATGGTGAACGGCAACTGGATTCAGCCGCGCGGCCGCATCCGCCCGTACGTCTCAGCCGGCGGAGGTGTGCTGCAAATCGATGGCTGCGATGTGCCGTGCACGCGTTCGGCCGAGACGTTCGACCTTGGCCTCAACGGCGGCGGCGGCGTGTTCGTCGCCTTCAGGGATACCGTCGCGGTGCGCGGCGACGTCAGGTACTTCCGGACGCTGGCCGATCACCCGGAACTGGGTCGCCCCGAGAACTTCAGCTTCTGGCGTGTCTCACTCGGCGTGACCTTCCTCTGGGTCAGCGTTCCCTAGCGCTCCTCAGCGATGCGACGCGCCACGACATGGCCCGCGCGAAGGGACAGCCGAGCTGTCCTGTTGACGACACAGCATCGTCGTCTGCATCGATGCTGCCCGCCGCATTCGTCCTCACGATAAGTCGTTTCCCCCCCCGCATTCGCTGGCATGTGTCTTGTAGTGAATAGGCACATATCCACCTTGGGTGGAGTGGGGGACATCATGTTGAGAACCATTCTTGGCTCGGTGATCGGCGGACTGATGGCGGGCGCGGTGGCGCTCGGCGTCTCGGCTCAAATGCGACCGGCTGCGGCTCCGATCGGCGTCGACCTGAACAATCCGTATGCGATGACGGTTGCCAACACCGGCGCGCTCGGCCAGGGAGCGGCGGTGCAGTGCCAGCCATATCAGGAGCCGGTGATTCGACGCGTGATCATGGGTGGCCGCGAAGTGGCCGAGGTGACCTGCGCCACCGCGATGGCCGCGCAGCCGGCGTACTACGCTTCGGCACAGCCCTACGCCTCAGACATCGTCGCCATGCCGGCGCCGCGCCCACGCGCCGCGGCGCGGCCGGTGGCGGCCCGTCAACGGGTGGTCTCCGGTCAGGCGACGCAAACTCGCGACGACGATCGTCGTGAGGGGCGGTCGTGGGGCAAGACGGCCATGATCATCGGTGGTAGTTCCGGCGCCGGGGCCGGCATTGGCGGCTTGATTGGCGGCAAGAAAGGCGCGCTGATCGGTGCCGCAGTCGGCGGCGGTGCGGCGACGATTTACGAGTCGACCAAGCGCTAACGCGGGTCGATCTCGGAACAGGTGGCGCGGGGGCGTATGTCCCCCGCGTCATCTGGTGTCTGCCCCGATCCTGCCATTGCCCAGTCTCCGCCAAACCCATGACGGCTGACCCGCGAAGGGGCTAAGATGAGAGGCCATGGTCGCCGACGGTCCCGCACCGCCAACGGTCGAAATGCCGATCCCGAACGTGCCGCTGATTCATCGGCCGGGCGAAGGGGACGCGCCAGCCACGCTGGTGCGCACGCCCTTGGCTGTTCGCGCGCGCGTGCTGATCGTCGACGACGAGCAGCCGGTGTTGAGGTTGTTGGTGCGGGTGTTGTCGGTCGACAACTACGACATTCAATCGGCCGAATCGGGTGTTGAGGCCATGAAGTTGATCGACGCGCCCAACTTCTCGGGCCTCGACCTGCTGGTCACCGACTTGATGATGCCGCACATGAACGGCCGCGAACTGGGGGCGATCGTGCGCCCGCGGTATCCGTCGGCGCGCGTGCTCTACGTCACCGGTTTCGCCGACTCGCTCTTCAAGGGTGTGCAGGAACTGGGCGAAGGCGAGTCGTTTATCGAGAAACCGTTTGGCGCCGAAGGCCTGCTCGAAGCGACCCGCCTGCTGATGTTCGGCCACATCACGGAAGCGCAGGAGAAGCCCGACAAGCGTGAATCGAGCGACGAGTGGACCGACGAGCGCCTGCGCACGAAGGTCGTCCGGCTGTTGAGGCGCATTCGCTTCGCCTAGCGCCTTGCCCGGTGGCGGCCGTCCTGGCCGTTGCGATCGCTCACAACCTCCACCCCGAACCGCTATGCTGGATGCATGGCAATTGAAGCGGGGCGGCACGTGCGCCATCGGACGCGGCCCGAGTGGGGTGTCGGCAAGGTTGAGGGCACCAACGGCGAGAGTGTGTTCGTGCGATTCGGCACCGAGCTCAAGACCATCAAGATCTCGTTCGCGGAACAGTTTCTGGATGCCGTGACCGACGAGGAGCTGGCCGCCAGCAAGCCGGCGGAGCGGGCCGGTCCGGCGGTGGGCCGCATCGCGCAATGCCCGGAGTGCGGCAAGGACCTGACGCGCGGCAGCGACGGGCAGTGGCGGGCCTGTCCGAACTGCGCGTAGTGTGCGCCGGGCGCGGCGATGAATCGCCGATCGGCGCGACGGCGTCCTAACGTTCATATGAAGGCTATCTGGAACGGCGTGATCGTCGCCGAGAGTGACGACACTGTCGTGGTCGAAGGCAACCACTACTTCCCGCCGGACGCGATCAAGTGCGAGTTGTTCACGCCGAGCGCGACGACGACTGTCTGTGGCTGGAAGGGCGTGGCGTCGTACTACACACTCACGGTGGACGGGAAGAGCAACCCCGACGCGGCGTGGTACTACGCGACCCCGAAGGCTGAGGCGTCGCACATCGCCGGCCGCGTCGCGTTCTGGAAGGGCGTGTCAGTACAGGCGTGACGCGTGAGGTCACCGAAGCTCCCACAGATTGCGAGGAGCGAAAGGCTTGCCATCCGAAGCTCCCACAGATCGTTAGGAGCGCAGGGCCTGCCATCCGAAGCTCCCACAGATTGTGAGGAGCGAAGGATGGTGCCGGAGGAGGGGGTCGAACCCACACACAGTTGCCTGTACGGGATTTTGAGTCCCGCGCGTCTGCCAGTTCCGCCACTCCGGCCCGAACTTCAGAGTATATATCCCGGCCGGGGCGCAGGGCTACGGTTCGATGATGCGGAGCGTCGGAAAATAGTGCCGATACCGACGCCCGTCGCGTGTCAGTAGCGTATGGCCCGCGACAGCAGCGTGGGCGCCGATGTAGAAATCAGGCAGGGGAGACCGGCGTTGCCCGCCGGAGTGAGAGCGATCAGAACGTTCGAATCAATCAGCGTCGATTTCATCCGGCTCGTCCCGGAGCAGGGCCATGAGCTCCTTGCTGCTCATGATCATCCTCGGCCCCGCACGGAGCCGCTTTACAGTGAGCTCGCCGATGGTGGGCGCCCCGGTCTTGGGCCTGAGGACGGCTCGACCGCCGTCCACAGAAAATTCGACTTCGGTGTTGGGATGCAGGCCCAGCTCTTCCCGAATGTGCTGGGGAATTGTGACCTGCCCCTTGCTGGTAATTCGCATGGCAAGACTCTTACTGGTAGGAATCTTACCATGCAGCGGACTCTTCTACTGACGCTGGCCCGTCCACGTGCCGCTGCATGAGCCGCCCGAGAAGGGGCCGGCGAACGACCGGCGATCGGACGCGAGCGTGGCGTTGAAGGTGTAAAGCGTATCCACCGGTACCGCGAATTGCAGCGTGTTGCCGTTGATCAACAAGTTGGCGGCGTGGTTGAAGACCAGGGCCGAGGGGATGTTGATCAGGAACTCGTGATTGCCGGCCGCGTTGCGCCGGATGGTCCCGTTCCACGCCGCCGATGCCGGTAGCGTCGCGGCGCAGCCGGAGCCCTTGTTGACGGTGCCGGCCCAGTTGCCAAACACCGGATCGCCCGCCGCCTGATTCACGGTGACGGTCTGACCGGCAATGGTGATGGTTCCGGTCCGCGCCTCGCCGTTGTTTTCCGCGACGGTGACGGCGACCGTCCCGGGACCGCTGTTGCTGCTCGCCGATGTGACGGCGACGAAGGCTCCGCTCGAGCTCACGCTCCACGCGCAGCCGCTGTCCGTGGTCACACCGATGCTCGCGGTGCCACCCACCCCCGCCATGTTCAGTGTCGTCGAGCCCAGGAAGTACGAGCACGTCGCGGTTGGCGGCGTGGTGGTCGTGGGAGCCGTGGGTGTGGTGGACGAGCGGGTAACCGTGCAAGCAGCACTCGCCATCAACACGACGAGACCGAACGCGGACAATAGACGCACCAGTGAACCCTCCGAGATCGAGACTAACGGCAGCCGCGCATCGACACAAGCTCAGGCGCAGGTTCAAGGCCAGCAGTCAGGGACGAGGGACCCAGGCGAGGGCCACCAATTGCACCGAGACGCCGCCGCGCTTGGGTTTGATCAGCACGCGCTCCATGGTCTCCGTCGACAGGTCCCACTGCGTCGAGACGGCCTGGAGATCGGTTTCGATCGTGGCCTGCAGATCGGCCAACTGCTGGGTGAGCGCGGCCACGGTTTCCGATGCGCGCGTGACATCCTGCGCCTCGCGGCCGACCTTGCCCATGCCGCGGGCCGCAGTGGTGGCGCGACCCAGTGTGCTGGCGCTGACCGCCTTGCGCCCGAGCAGCGCGCCGAAAATCGTGGCGCCAATCGACACCGCCGCCGACATCTTGGCCCCGGTCGACTGTTCGCTTTGCACCTGCACGGCCTGCTCGGCGCGGCGAATGCGATCCTGCAGCGTCGTGACCTTCGAGGCGTACTTCTCGCGGACCTTGGCCAGCGCCGTATCGCGGGCTTCGCGGGCGTCACCGGCCAGCCGGATGCGGAAGTCGCGCTCCGATTCATCCGCCGCCGACAGCAGCTTTGTCTGCGGGCTTCTGAACAACTCGATCGATTGCGATAGCGCCGCCCAGCGCGAGAAGTCTTTCTCCCACATGGCGTAGCTCTTGGGCTTGGCAGCGGTGGCCGGCAGCGGCGCAAAGGTCGCGGCCGTCTCTGCGGGAGCCGTCAGCAAGTCGGTCACTCCGAAATCGGCCGGCTCGGCTTGCTCCCAATCGACGGCCACCGGGCCATCGCTGATGGGCGTCAGCACCGCGACTTCGCGTATCTCGTTGAGACCCAGCTTTGCGTCCGAGTACGACACCCGCGCCACGGCCAGCAGCATGGGCGCGTAGTCGTCACCGCCAGGCACGAAGTACTGCCGAATGCCGGGATCGAGCACCGGGGTGCCGACGGATAGGGTGGGTGGGGCCGGCAAGGCCGGTCGGGCCGGTCGGGCCGGTGGGGACGAAGGCGCGGTTGTCGCCGTCAGGCTCCTGACCTCATCCCGTCCCAGCGGTCCGCGCAGATACGACATGGCCCATCGCGTTTCGAACAGCACCGGTTCCTTCTCGTGCACGTTGTGCAGCAGGAACACGCGCTTGCCGAGCGATGACAGCAGCTGATCGAGCCTGGCGCGATCGAAGCCGGCGCCGGCGGTTCCGGCCGCGCCTTCCAGACCATCGAGCACGCGCGCCTTGTCGCGATCCGTCTGCAATCGCCCCAGCATCCAGGTGCCGCAATTGGCGAGCGCCTTGTAGTCCAGATCCACCGGATTCTGCGTGGCCACCGTCAGCCCCAGGCCGAAGGCCCGTGCCTGCTTCAGCAGCTTCAGCAGCGGCGCCTTCGACGGCGGGTTCGCGACCGGAGGCAGGAAGCCGAAGATCTCGTCGAAGTAGACCAGCGCGCGCAGGCTGGTGGTGCCGCGCTGGCTGCGCATCCAGCCGACCAGTTCGTTCAACAGCAGCGAGACAAAGAACATCCGCTCCTGATCGTCGAGGTGCGCGAGCGAGATGATGCTGACGCGGGGCCGGCCATTGGCGCCGTACAGCAGGCTGTCGATCTCGAGCGGCTCGCCCTGCAGCCAGGCCTCGAAACCAGGCGCGGCCAGCAACTGGTTCAGTTGCAGGGCCAGCTCGAAGCGATCCTTGGCAGGGTAGAACGACTCGAGGTCGAGCACGCCGACCTTGGTGATGGGCGGCGCCTGCACCTGGCCGATCAGCCGCGGCAGATCCAGGTCGACGCCGGCGCGCCACGATTCGGCAAACAGCGTCGACAGCAGCACGTGCTCGCGGCTGCGAAGCGGCTCGGCGTTGATCCCGGCCAGCGTCAGCACGCTCGTCGCCGCGGTGGTCACGCGATCCGCCAACAGCTCCGGGTCGTTGACGATGGCCACCCCGGGCGCGGCGAACGACTTGACGATGGAGAGGGGGCGTCCGCTGGCGCTGCCAGGGGTGTACAGCGCGAAGTCAGCGGCGCTGCGCAACCGTGCGATGCGGGCGCCATCCTGGCCCCAGTCGGCCAGCCCTGTGGTCCAGCGCGCGGCTTCGGCCTCGCCAAAGGCGTCGACCGTTTGTCCCGCCCGGCGGGCATCGTCCGGATTCACCCACGGGGTGAACTCCGCTGCCGACAATCCTGGAAAGGTGAGGAGCAGGTTGCCCAGGTCGCCCTTCGGATCGATGGCGATGACGGGCACGCCGTCGATCGCGGCCTCTTCGATCAGGTCAATGCCCAGGCCGGTCTTGCCGCTGCCGGTCATGCCGACAATGACGCCGTGGGTGACGAGGTCGGACGATTCGTAGAGCAGAGGTACGTCGCCGCGAGTCTTGGTGTCGGGATCGACCTCACGTCCCAGGTAAAAGAGGCCAAGCTTCTCGATGCTGGCGCTGAGCGGCGTCGAAGGGTCGGTCACTGGCGCACCTTACCATCGGCCCGGTAGAGAAACAGCATGCGGTTGCGGCCCTCGGCGTCGGTGAACGAATCGGCCTTCTCGGGCGTCCAGTCGCCCATGCCGAACGAGTGCGTCACGATCCGCGCGCCAGGCTTGAGCTGCGAGGTCAGCAGCGGCCGGAGCTTCAGGTTTGATGCGGTCAGCAGGTAGGTGGTGACGACCGAAGCACCCGAGACGTCGGTCTTCATGGCGTCCTGGAGCTTGAAGGTGACGAGGTGTTCGACGCCGGCGGCCTTGGCGTTGGCGTTGGCCTCGGCGATTCGCTGAGGATCGATATCGACGCCGATGCCCCGGGCGCCGAACTTCCTCGCCGCGGCAATGGGAATGCGGCCGTCACCGCAGCCCAGATCGATGACGACATCGTTCTTTGTGACCGCAGCCAGGGTCAGCATCCGCTCGACGACATCCTGCGGCGTAGGTACATAGGGCGCCAACTGGGGGGCATCGGGCCGTTTTGGCGCCTGGGTGTTGACCGTGGTGAGTCCGCCGGCGGCGAGAACGGCGGCCAGGCTGAGCTGGAGCGCGATCGTGAGCATGCCCGAGAGCATATCAAGGCCCCGAAATCGGAGCGAAAAAGCGCCTAACCGTGTGTCGAATCAGGGGTTACTCGGGCCTGGCATGGTCATCCAAATTCGCCAAAACTCGCCGTTTTTGGGCCATTTCCGTTGATTTCGGCCCCTTTCTCAGCTATACTGTCCGAACCTGATAGCGCACTCACTCCTGCCAGTTATCACCATCTCGAAACGAGGGGCACGTGGGATTTAAGATCGGTGACAAGGTCATTTACCCGAATCATGGGCTCGGGGTCGTCGAGAAGGTCGAAGAGAAGACCATTCTCGGAACCACGTGTGGCTTTTTTCATCTTCGGATTCTCTCAAACGAAACGACCGTTCTGGTGCCCGTAGCCAACGTCGATAACGTTGGGTTGCGTCGGGCCATTACGGATGAAGAAGTTGAACGCCTGTTCCAACTGCTGGGTGACGGCAAGATCGACAACCACCAGAACTGGAAAGGCCGCTTCAAGGACAACTCGGACAAGATGCGCACCGGCTCCATTTACGATATGGCCGATGTGCTGAAAAGCCTGACGTTCCTTGCCAAGTCGAAGAGCCTGTCGTTCCGCGAAAAGCGCATGCTCGACCGCGCCAAGGCCCTGATTGTTTCGGAGATCTCCGAAGTGATGCGGACCACCGTGGCCGACATCGAAGAGCGGGTCAACTCCGCCCTCGAAAAGTGCTTTGTCCAGAAGGAACGGACGGCTCAGCGCGCGGCCACCCGGGCGGTCAAGGCGGCTCCCGCCAAGGCGGCCGTCGCTCGTGTCACGCCGATCGCGGCGCCTGCCCGCCGGCAAGCTCGCGCGTCGTAGTTCTCGAGACGCCGGGCTCATTTTTCCTTTGAAACAGGGGAAGGAATGAACCCGGCGTCTGTCATTGCGGCCGTCCGCTCAGTCCTCACCTACCTCGTCGTCTCCCTCTATGTTCTGGTGGCCGGCCCCATCGGGCTTGGCATCGCCATTCCGTTCAAGCTCAAAGGCGTGCTCTACGAACTGGGCCACATCGGTGTCGGCCTGGCACTGGGCATGGCCGGCATTCGCTATCGCGTGACCGGGGCCGAGCAGGTGCCGGCGGGACGGGCGGTGGTGTTCTGCTCCAATCACGAGAGCAACGTCGATCCGCCGGTGCTGTTCCAGGCGCTGCACCGCCGGTTGCATGTGTTGTTCAAGGCGGAGCTCAAGAAGCTGCCGATTCTGGGCAAGGTGATGCTGGCGGGCGGATTCGTCGCCGTCGAGCGCGAGCGCAAGGAAGCCTCGATGGCGTCGATCGAACGGGCGGCGGACTCCATTCGCTCGGGTAACAGCTTCTTGATCTTCCCGGAGGGCACGCGCAGCCGCACCGCGGAACTCTTGCCATTCAAGAAGGGTGGCTTCATCATGGCGATCAAGGCGCAGGCGCCGATCGTGCCGGTGGCCATCACCGGTGGCCGTGATGCCATGCGCAAGGGCAGTTGGGTGGTGCGACCGGTGATGTGCCGCATTCGCATTGGCGAACCGGTGGAGACCACCGGCATGGCGGTCGATGACCGCGACGCGCTGATCGCGATTGTCCGGGCTCGCATCGAAGACTTGCTGCGCACGTAAATGGAGATACTCGCCACCCTGGGACGCACGCTTGGGTTCTCCCTCGCCGCCGGGGTGAACCTCTACGCAACGGTCGCGGTGCTCGGCTTGGCCGCGCGCTTTGGCTGGGTGCAGTTGCCCGAGCAGTTTCAGGTCTTCAACAACCCGTGGGTAATCGGCGCCGCCGGTGTCCTCTACCTGATCGAGTTTGTCGCCGACAAAATTCCGTGGGTCGATTCGGTTTGGGATTCGGTCCACACCGTCATCCGGCCGGTGGGCGGCGCGTTGATTGCGGTGGCCGCGCTCGGCGAGGCCTCGCCGGTGTTGATGGGAGTGATCGCGCTCCTCGGGGGCACCGCCGCCGCTGGCAGTCATCTCACCAAGGCCGGCACGCGGGTGGCCATCAATACCAGCCCCGAGCCTTTCACCAACTGGTTTGTCAGCCTGGCCGAAGATGCGTTCGTGATTGGTCTCAGCCTGCTGACGCTGAACTTCCCGCTGCTGGCGCTGCTGGTCAGCGTCACCATTCTCGTGATGATCGGGTGGCTCGCCCGTCGCGTGCTGCGGTGGCTGCGTCCCGACGCGGCACGAAATAGCTGACGAGGTCGGTCTGTTCGACCGAGGCGTCCCGGGCATGTCGCCTCGCTGTGCGGAGAGGTGTCCCACGGGTTTGCCGGGACGAAGCGAGGGACGTTTCAGGTAGAGTGACGAGATGCGGATTCGGCTGACCCTCCTCGGAGTCGTGGCGGCCACGCTGGCCCTGGCGGCCCAGCCCTTCGATGCTGGCACCGCGGGCATGGCTCAGGGCCAGCAGCCTGAAGCGCAACTGCCGCGCTTTCGCGCCGGCGCGAACCTCGTGCGGGTCGACGCGTATGTATCGGTGGACGGTGTGGCCGTCACCGATCTCAAACCCGAAGACATCGAGGTCTACGAGGACGACAAGCTCCAGCGCATCGAAAGCCTCGAGCTGATCGAGGCGCGCGCACCGAATCCACAATCGGAGCGCACCAATCCCACCAACGTTCGCGACATGCGGCAGGAAGCGGCCGATGCGGCACGAGTATTTACGTTGTTCTTCGATCGCTTCCACGTCCAGTTGAGCGGCTCGTACCACGCCCGAAAACCGATCATCGAAACGCTGGACAAGGTCATCGGTCCAGACGATCTCGTTGGCGTGATGACGCCGGAGATGTCGCCTTCGCTCATCACCTATAGCCGCCGCACCGCCAGCATCGAGCGGCTGGTCACCGACACCTGGTTCCGGGGGCAGAAAGGTCGGCTCACCGATGAGACACCGCACGAGCAGGCGATTCGCCAGTGTTATCCCGCCAACCGCGTCTACCAGGGTGTGGCGGATGCGATGATCGCCCGCCTGCGTGAGAACAACACGTTGAGCGCCCTCGAAGGCCTCGTCACCCACCTGGATGCCCTGCGGCCCGAGCGCAAGTTCGTGATGGTCTTCACGGAAGGTTGGTCGCTGTATCAGCGTGACGAAACACTGGCGCGTGTCCTCGGCGGCGAGCCGCCATCGCCCACGCCGCTCGGGACCGACCCCTTGACCGGCTCCATTCGCCGGCCCGGCGCCCCGGATAGCACCACCGGCGCGATCGCTTCGTTCGAGGCCTGCGAGCGCGAGCGCCTGATGCTGGCGTTCATGGACAACGAACTTCGGTTTCGCGAACTGCTGCAGCGCGCGAATCGTGCGAACGTCAGTTTCTATCCGATCGATGCCCGAGGGCTGATCGTGTTCGACCAGCCGACCAATTTCGACCTGCCGCCGTCGGTTGACGCCGCGTGGTTGCGCGATCGCCATGAGGATTTACGGATGATGGCGTCGCAGACCGGCGGCCTGGCCGTGCTTGATACCACGAACGACATCTCTGGAGCCATGCAGCGGATCTTCGCCGACGTCGGTTCTTACTATCTCGCCAGCTACTACTCGTCGAATGCGAAACTCGACGGCCGCTTCCGTCGCGTTCGACTTGAGGTGAAGCGGGAGAACGCCGAGGTGCGTGCGCGGCCCGGCTACCTGGCGCCGACCGAAGCGGCGGCGCGCGCCGCGGGCGTGGCGCCCGAGCGTCCGGCCGGCAGCCGCCCGGTGCCGGCACCCTCGGTGACGCGCGCGCTCGATGCCATCGCCCCCGGCCGCGGCAACCTGCCGGTGCGGATTCAAGCCGCCGGCGGCCGCGGACTCGTTCGTGCCGTGGTCGAACTGGATGCCGCCACCGCCAGGCAGCCCGAGTGGCTGTCGGGCGGCACGTTGCGGCTGACGGTCGAACCGGATCGCGGTGGCGCGTCCAACACGGCATCGCCGTCACAGACCATGACGATGACGATCGAGCCGGGCCAGCGCAGCATCCCGGTCGACGGGACTGACTTGCCGGTCGCGGCTGGACGCTATCTCGTGCGCGCTGAACTGACGCCGCGCGCCGGCCGGCTGCCCATTCAAGTCAGCACCTTTGTCACGGTGCCGCCAGATGCCGCCGTCGTTGGGACGGCAGCGCTCGCACTGCGGCGGGGCCCGAGCACCGGCCTCGCCTACGTGCCGACCGCCGACCCCCGGTTCCGGCGGACCGAGCGGCTGCGCCTCGAAGTGGCGTTGGCCGACGGCGCGCTCGAGGCCACCGGTCGCATGCTGACACGTGAAGGCGCGGCCATGCCGCTGGTGGTGACGTACTCGACACGGATCGACGAAGCGAAGAAGCTGACGCTCGGCGTCGCCGAGGTCGCGCTGTCGCCGCTGGCGGCAGGGGAGTACGTGCTCGAACTCGCGATCAAGAAGACCGGCGCGCCCGAGATCATCACCTACGGCTTCCGCATCATTCCCTGAGGAAGGAAAGTGAACCTGCTTCACTTTTACGAAAAGCGTAAAAGTGAAGCAGGTTCACTTTTCCACTTTTCTAGGACCCGCCGGTCGTGAAGGTGATGGTGAACGGCGCCAACGCGCCGCCGTCGGTGCCGGTGATCCCCTCCAGAAACTCGATCCTGACCAGCCTGAACGGTTCAAGCGGTTCGGTCGGCTTGATCTCCAGGGCGCGGTTCTCTTTCGCATACGTGAAGGCGAAGGCCACGCGGTGCTCGGTGGCCGCCTTGGCGTAGGTAATGCGCACGCGATCCTTGAGGGAGGCTGGATTCAAATCGCGCGACAGTTGCAGCCGCACGCGCTCCCCGATGCGGACGTCGGTCTCACCTTCGGTTGGCGCGGTGAACAACACCTCGACGGGTGGCGGCGGTGGTGGCGCGATCTCCACCTCGGTCACTGATTCCGCCGGTGCTTGCGCCAGCTCGATGGTCGTGCCCTCCAGCCACGTCAGTCCTTTCGCGGTTCGCACGGTGCCCTGCACCTTGACCCAGCGGCCCGAGTCAAGGCGCTTCACCGGATCGAAATTGAACGTCTTGCCTTTGGGCTGCAGGCCCATGATCCACAGCGCGGCATCGGTGGAGCGCAGCACGAACTGCCACTTGGCAGGCGCGGGCGCTTCAGGGAGATCGCCGAACAGGTTGCGGCCGCGGAACTGGCCGAGGACCGAGATGCGCTGTCCTTCGAACCGGGCCGGTTCCAACGCCACCGTCCGCAGCGGCGGCATGGTCGCATCGGCGGCAGGTGGCGGGGGAGTCGTGCCTGACAGCAGCAAGACCAACTCTTCGCCGGGGCGCGGCCAACGTTCGGGGTAGATCGCGCGAATGCGATCGGCGAGGTTGAAGGGGATCAGCCGCGGGTCGTCTTGCGACATGCGGCCGATGTCCAGAAACTGTCCGCGCGCTTCGAGCTTGCCTTCCCGCGGCAACTCTCGAGCGATCAGCCGGAGCGTCGCCTCGTCACTGACGAGCCGCGCGTTCTCGACGCTCTCGGCTTTGACCGCGCCAATTACCGACACCAGCTGCTGGTGATAGAAGCCGGGATAACTACGCAGCGCGGCGATGGTGGTACCGCGGCGGGCGGCCGGCTGAGCACTGGTCTGCGTGCCTAGCAGGCAGCAGACGATGGCGAGCGCGAGAGCGGGCCGTCGCATGGTCAGCTCATGCTAGCAAACTCACGAGATCGCCAATCACCAAATCACGAAGAGCGCGACCGTGACCCACTGCGCGAGCCGTTCCATTATTCGATCTTACGCTGAGCGAACCGCGCCAGGATCACGGCCAACGCCAGGAACAGCAGCGCGCCGGCGATCTGGCCAAATGCCTCCTCGCCGCGCAGTGCAGGCAGCATGTCACCGACCACCTGGAACGGCTGCAGCCACTCGGCCCCGACCAGGACGGCGTAGAGAATGCCCGCCAGCGAGCCGCCGGCGATCAGGCCGGAACTGAACAGTGTGCCTGAGCTGAGATCCGATTCGCGCTTGTCACCGGTCTTGCGCTCCACCCACCAACGGACCAGGCCACCGGCGAAGATCGGCGCGGTGGTCGCGATTGGCAGGTAGGCGCCGACGGCAAACGAGAGAGAGTGAATGCCGCACAGTTCGAGCGTGACCGCCACGAACACGCCGACCAGCACCAGGCCCCATGGCAGGTTCTGCGACAGCAGGCCCTTGATCAGCGTCGCCATCAGCGTGGCTTGCGGCGCCGGCACGTCGGCCGAGCCGATGCCGAACACCTGGTGCATGTAGAGCACCGTCATGCCGATGATGAAGGCCGAGGTCACCACGCCGATCGCCAGACCCATCTGCTGATACATCGGCGTCGCGCCGACGAGGTAGCCGGTCTTGAGGTCCTGGGAGGTATTGCCGGCATTGGCCGCGGCGATGCAGACGATCGCACCCACCGAGAGCGCGACCGGTCCGTAGACGTCGCCGGTCCAGCCGAGCGCAACGAAGATCATGCAGGTGATGATCAACGTGGCGATGGTCATGCCCGAGATCGGGTTCGACGAGGACCCGATCAAGCCGGTGATGCGCGACGAGACCGTGGCGAAGAAGAACCCGAACAGGATAATCAGCACCGAGACCAGCACGTTGCCCTGCGTCGGCAGGCCAGGGGTGACGGCCAGGAAGATCGCCAGCAGCAG
>ENA-ORBV01009458-ORBV01009458.1-microbial-mat-metagenome-genome-assembly--contig:-NODE-9458-length-15996-cov-12.935674_pt1 | contig 15996 bp, 9 predicted proteins | sample MGYA00237777_ERZ505514 | MGnify/ENA primary metagenome ERZ505514 (study PRJEB26160, sample SAMN06269048) | microbial mat metagenome | isolation source: Oligotrophic lake microbial mat | place... | reverse complement strand
TTAATGATACGGCGACCACCGAGATCTACACCTCTCTATTCGTCGGCAGCGTCAGATGTGTATAAGAGACAGACAGCGACCGGGAGACGCGCCTGCTATCGGCGGCGCGTGCCGGCGACTCGCAAGCGCTCTCGCACTTGTTCCAGTCATATCAGCTCGAGCTGGAGCGCATGATCGATCTGCGTCTCGAGCCGGCCCTGCGCAGGCGCATGGATCCGGCCGACATCGTCCAGGAAGCCTGGGTCGAGATCGTGAAGCGCTTCGGCGAATGGAGCGCCTCGGGGACGATTCCCTTCCGCGTCTGGTTGCGCCTCTCGACCCTGCAGTCGCTCGGTCAGGCGCGGCGGCGTCACGTGGCGGCGGGCATCCGCGACGTCGGGCGCGAGGCTCCGCTGGCCGATCTCCGTCCCAGCGTCAGCGCGGTGGCGCTCGCCGAAGTATTCGTCGCGAGCACGACGTCGCCGTCCGCGGCGGCACAGCGCGAGGAGGTCCGCCAACGCGTGCTCGCGGCCTTGTCCGAGCTCGACGAGATCGACCGCGAGGTGATCCTCCTGCGGCGTTTCGAGAACTTGTCGAACTCCGAGATCGCCGCCGAACTGGGCATCGAGCCGGCCGCGGCCAGCAGGCGTTTCGCGCGGGCGATCCTGCGCCTCAAACCAGCGCTCTTGGATCTGGCCGATCCGTCGCGTGGAGGCAGCGCGTGAGCGACGGACGACCGGTCACGCTCGAGGATGCGCTCGAGCAATTCCTCGACGAGCGCGGCCGCGGATCGACCGAGTCGCCGGCCGCATTCGCTGCCCGCCACCCGCTCATCAAAAGCGATTTGCTCGACGCGATTCGCGTGCTCGGCCTGCTCGACGACGCGGCTCTGGCGGGGACGCCGGCGCACGGGGACTTGCCCGAGAGGATCGCCAACTTCCGTGTCGTGCGCGAAGTCGGCCGCGGCGGAATGGGCGTCGTGCTCGAGGCGGTCGAGGAACCGCTCGGACGCCGCGTCGCACTCAAGGTCCTGCCGCCCGAACTCCTGGCCAGCGCCTCGGCGCGCGCGCGTTTCAAACGCGAAGCGGAACTCGCGGCACGTCTCGACCACTCCGGGATCGCAACTCTCTACGGAGCGGGCGTCGACGCCGACCGACCGTGGATCGCGATGCGTTTCGTCGAGGGTCGAACGCTCTCGAGCCTCGTGACCGCAGCGCGCGCTGCTCACGCACGGTGCATCGCGTTCCCGAATGGACCCGCGTCGGTCATCGACGTCGCACGCTGCTTCGCATCCGTCGCGCGTGCGCTGCACTTCGCGCACGAGCACGGCGTCGTGCACCGCGACGTCAAGCCGTCGAACATCATCGTGTCGGACGACGGCACGCCGACGCTGCTCGACTTCGGGCTCGCGATCCGCGACGACGTCGAGGTGTCGGCTCTGACGCGCACGGGTGAAACCGCCGGTACTCCGGCGTATTTCGCGCCCGAAATCGTGAATGCGGAGATGGCGCGCCCCGATGCGCAGAGCGACGTCTACGCGCTGGGCGTCTCGCTGTACGAATGCCTCACGACGCAGCGCCCGTTCGACGCGCCGACGCCGGTCGCTCTCTACCGCGCCATCGGTTCGGGAGTCGCAACCGATCCGCGAACCTTGAACCCGAACGTGTCGCGCGATCTCGCGGTCGTCGTGGCGACGGCGATGGAGCGCGAACGCGTACGGCGCTATTCGAGCGCGGCGCGGCTCGCCGACGATCTCGAAGCCGTGGTCGCAGGACGGCCGATCGCGGCGCGACCGGTGCCGCTCGCCGGACGTATCGCGCGTTGGGCGCGGCGCGAACCGCGACAGGCCGTGCTCGCCGGATTGCTCGGCGTCATGGCGCTCGGACTCGCGGCGCTGGCGGGCAACTGGTGGGTGTCACGCGGCGTCGTGCACGCGGCGGAAGAGGTCTCGCGCGGTACGAAACGCGAAGAAGCGCTCGCTGCGGGATTCGTCGCGCTGATGGCGGAAGATCGTGTCACGACCCAACGCGAGTTCGAGGGCGCCCTCAGCATCGATCCGCGCTGTCAGGACGCCGTCGTGGGCCTCGCGCTCGAGAGCTTGGGACGCAACGCCAAGGACGAGGCGCTGCAGAGAGTGCGCGAGTTGCCCAGCACGCGCGGGATCGAGGCGCTGCGAGCGTTCTGCCGTGGCGAAGCGGTCGCGCAGGATCGCGGGGCGATCGCGGATCCGGCGACAAGCGCGGACGACTTCTTCCTCCTGGGTCTGCTGCTCGGCGCGGAAGCCGCCACGCGTCCGCCGGCTGCGGCTCGCGCGTTCGGTCGGCGCGCTCTCGCCATGATGAACGAGGCGGTCGTGCGCACGCGTACGCCCCGGCTGCTCCACCACCTCGGTCGCGTTCACGCAGCAAACCACGCGCAGGACGAAGCTGCAGCGCGTTCGGCTGTCGGAGCGGTGCTGGCGCTATTCCCCGAGAGCCCGCATGCACTCGTCGAGGCCGGCGTCGTCATGTCCGATCTCGACCCACCCGCCGCCGCTGTGCTGCTCGAGCGCGCGACCACGCTGGACCCCACGAACGGAGCCGCGTTCCAAAACCTGGCCGCTCTCTACCAGCAGCTCGGCCGACTCGAGGAGTCCGAGTGCGCGGCGTGGCGCGCGTGCGCGTTGACCCACAAGGCCGAGTGCATCAACACGCTCGGCGTCACGCTGATGATGCGCGGCTGTTCCGACGAAGGCGGCGTTGCGTTCGAGCGAGCGTTCGCGACCGATCCGAAGCACTACTTCGCCGCGCGCAACCTGGCGGGCTTCTGCGTCGAGAGCGGTGCGCCGGCGCGTGGCGAGGCTCTGTTGGCTGGAATCCTGCGTCGCAGTCCGTTCGACGTGGAGAGTCTGGACTACGCGCACCAAGCACTCGATCGACTCGCGCGTCCAGAGGATGCCACCGACCGCTTGCTGGCCGCGCTCGCGCTCGAACCGCGCGACGGACATCTGTGGGCGGCATATTTCCGCCGCATGCGCTTGGCGGGCGACATGCAAGCTGCGCGCGCCGTGTTGGATGCGGGACTGCAGTTCGCGCCTGGAGATCCGGCGTTGCTCGAGATCCAAGCGGTCCTCTCGAAGAAGCCCTGAGACCAGTCCGCTCACGCGTGGGTGGAGAGTCGCACGGCCTGCTTCGGCCTCCGGCGCTTTCCTTCGAGGTGTCGTCAACGCGAGCCGCGCATCGGATTCCGCGGAATTGCGGTAGCAGCGTGGCTGGTCCGAACAGGCCTCGTTTCGGCGCGGGACCGTCATCGTGAAGCGATGCGGAGGACCGATCGCCGATGCGAAACCCGAGGTCAGCTATGAAGCCCACACGCAGCACGATCCCCCACTTCGAATACACCCTGCTCGCCGCGCTCGTCGCTGCGTGGGCGGCGCCGTCTCACGCGCAAGAGGCGCCCTTGTTCGAGCATGCGCGCGCCGATCAGGCCCGCATGCTGTACGACGAGCCCGGTGACGGACGCGTTTGGGCCGCGGGCACGCGCTACAAAGCGAGCTTCGGCAGCGACGGCGCTGTGTTCATCCCGGCCTTCGGTTCGCAAGCCCCGCACAACTTCCCGCACGCGTTGTCGCCCGATCGTGTGACGGTGAACGGCGAGCCGATCGCGTTCGAGTCGCGTGTCGATGCGCGGCGTGAGACCGATCGCATTTCGTTCGAGCGCGGTGCGTTCGTCGAGCGCTACGACCTGGCGCTCGAGTCGCTCGAGCAGAGCTTCGTGTTCGATCAACTCCCGCGCGCGGGCGAACTCGTGCTGCACATCCCGGTCGCGAGCGAACTGGTCGCGAGCGAAGGCGACGACGGCCTTGCGTTCTCGAGCGACTTCGGCACGTTGACCTACAGCCGCGCGATCGCGATCGATGCGACTGGACGACGCTTCAGCGCGCCCACGCATCTCGTCGACGGCGCGATCGTGATCTCGGTCACCGCAGCCGACATCGCTCGAGCGACGTTCCCCCTCGTGATCGATCCCGTCGTCGGCACGCTGGCCGTGATCTCGACGACGGACGACACGCGCGAGCCGGACTTGGCGTACGACGCCTTCGACAACCTGTGGCTCCTCACGTGGACCGTCGCGTTTTCCGCGACAGACCTCGACGTGCGCGCGCGCACCGTCTTCAGCACGGGTTCCATCGACACCGCGATCGACATCACGACGGAGAGCTGGGACGTCCCGCGCTCTGCGTACCTCGCCTTCTCGCACACGTTCCTCGTCGTCGCCTCGACCGGACAGCACATCAAGGGCCGCATCGTCGACCCCAACGGCACGATCAACGTCGTCGGACCGCAGGTCCTGATCAGCGGCAGCGATACCGGCGCGAAGACGAATCCGGACGTGGGCGGCGACTCCACGTCGAGCACGACGAATCACTTCTGCGTCGTGTGGGAGCGCGCGGGAGCGACCCACGGCACGGGCATCATCGCGGCGCGACTCCTCACTCCCACGGGAGGCGTGTTGGGCGCGAACGCCACCTACTTGACCAACTCGCTCTTCGAATCAGGGGTGCGACCGACGATCTCGAAGTCGCCCAACGGAAGCGAATGGTTGATGGCCTTCACTTACAGCGACGCACTCGCGCCCGCGAACATCTACGCCGCGCGGATCCAAACCAACGGCCCGATTCCCACGAGCGGTTTCGCCGTGACCGGGGGCAGCAGCTACTCGCGACAGCCGGTCGTGTCGAGCTTCCAGACGAACACGACGCGCGCGATGATCGCCTACAGGAACAGCGCGACGACGAGCGGCCAAGGTGACATCTGGGTCGCGTTGCTCGACGGCTCGAGCGTCCTCTCGAGGACGAACTTGACGGCGCTCGAGAACTCGGGATTCCAGAGCCGGGACCAGACCGATCCCGCCATCGACTGCGACGGCCAGCACTTCGTCGTCGCCTACTCGGAGTTCGACGCCAACTTCTCGACCTGGTCCATCCTCGTGACGGACATCGCGACGGCGGCCAACGATCTCGACCTCGTGCAAACCCGCGTGCCCGACCTGCATCTCGGCCTGAGCGAACTCCGCACGCAGGTCGTCGCGCAGCGCAACACCTCGGGCGCCCTCAGCCAGCGCTTCGGCATCGGGTACCACGTCCGCCAGAGCGACCAGAACTACGATATCTTCTCCAAGACCTTCGATGCGTTCGAGGGCGGTTCGATCGAGAGCTTCTGCACGAGCGCGACGATCGCGTGTCCGTGCGGGAACGGCGGAATCAGCACCAACGGCTGCGCCAACTCTCAAGTTCCGTTCGGCGGCTTCATGAACGTCCATGCGGGACTCTCCTCGACTGTGAACGATTCGCTCGTGCTCAACGCGAGCGGGCTCCCCGCCGGCACGACCTGCCTGTTGTTCCAAGGCACCGCAGCGGGTCTGCCTCAGTTCTTCGGCGACGGAGCGCTGTGCACGTCGGGGACGATCACGCGCATCGTGGTCAGGTCGGTGGCCACCACGTTCCTCCGTTATCCGCAGGTCGGCGATCCGAGTTTGTCGATCACGGGCGGCGTGCCGATCGGCGGCGGTCTGCGCACGTACCAGACGTGGTATCGCGACACGGCGGGCTTCTGCACGAGCGCGACGTCCAACGTCACGAGCGGGCTGCTCGTGAATTGGGCGCGCTGAAGTCTCGGATCCAGCGAGCGCCGCGCGTCGGAACGATCCGGCGCGCGGCGCTCGTTGCGTTCCTGTCGAAGCGTGGCGAGCGGAGTCGGCGTGCTCGAACGTCTTGCTCGGCCCTGGCGCGCTGTTCTCCGGCGCCGGGCGGGATGAGAACGTGAACCGTGTTTTCCTCGGAATCTCAGTTGCCGCGGAGGCCTGGCGGACAGGACTGGAGGCGGCGCTGGACCGTCGTCGCGGAGCGATGCGGTGGACCGGCGGGCGATACGAACCCCGAGGTCTTCCATGCACTCCACGCGCAACACGATCCTGCTCCTCACATCGGTCTGGCTCGCCGCACTCACGGTCGCTGCGAGCATTCCGGCCCGCGCTCAATCCGCTCAGGATGCGACCCCTGCGGCTCCGCGATTGGCGCGGATGAGCTTCGCGCGCGACCGCGTTCTCTACGACGAGTCGGACGACGCTCGCACCTGGGCCGTCGGCACGCGCTACAAGGCGAGCTTTGGATCGGAAGGCGCGGTGTTCATCCCGGCGTTCGGCTCGCAGGCACCGCGCAACTACCCGCACGCGCTGTCGCCCGATCGAGTGACGGTCGACGGCGAGGCGCTCGCGTTCGAATCTCGCACGTCAGCCGCGCGCGACGAGAATCGCGTCTCGTTCGAGCGCGGCGCGTTCGTCGAACGCTACGACTTGGCGCTCGAATCGCTCGAGCAGAGCTTCGTGTTCGAGAGTCTGCCGCGCGCCGGCGAACTCGTGATCCGCATCCCGATCGCGAGCGAACTCGCTGCGAGTGAAGGCGAACACGGCCTCGAGTTCGCGAACGACTTCGGCACGCTGACGTACAGCCGCGCGATCGCGATCGATGCTCTGGGACGGCGGTTCACCGCACCCACTCGACTCGTCGACGGATCGATCGAGATCGCGGTCAGCGCCGCGGATATCGCTGTCGCAACATTCCCACTCATCGTCGATCCCGTCGTCGGCACGCTGTACGCCAACCTGGCGCTCGACGACACGCGCAACACGGACTCGGCCTACGATGTCGCCCACGACCTGTGGTTGCTGACGTGGACCAACGCATTCTCGGCGACGGACACGGACGTCTTCGCACGCGGATGGCAGGTCGGCGGCGTCATCGACATCGTGCTCGACTCGACTCAGGATTCCTGGAACGTGCCGCGCTGCGCCTATCTCGCAGCCAGCAGTGGATTTCTGGTCGTGGCTTCGGTCACGTTCCCCGGCGCGCAACTCATCCGGGGAAAGCGGGTGCTCCTGTTCTCGGGAGTCCTCCTCCAAGGCGTCGCGTTCGACATCAGCGGCGGGGACATCGGCGCGAAGACGAATCCGGACGTCGGCGGCGATTCCGACCCCAACGGATCGACCAACTTCTGCGTCGTGTGGGAGCGCGCGGAAGGGACCCAACACGGCATGGCGTCGATCGCAACTCGCCTGGTCTCGTCGAACGCGATTCCCCAGGGATCGAACGCCACGTACCTGACGATCATCACAGCGGGTTCAGCGAACTCGCCGACGGTCTCGAAGTCTTCGAACGGTTCGAACTGGCTCGTGACGTTCATCTACGATGCCGGGATCAACCCTGACAACGTGTGGGCCGCGCGGGTCGGTGTGAGCGGCGGAGTGCTTTCCAGTGCGTTCCCCGTCACCTCGAGTTTCAACTTGTCGACGCAACCTGTCGCATCGAGTTTCTTGAACAACTCCTCACGCGCGATGATCGCTTACCGGAGGCGTGCGACGCAGACCGGGCAGGGCGACATCTGGGTCGCGCTGCTGGACGGATCGACGGTTCTCTCGAACACGAACCTGACCGCGCTCGAGAACTCGGGATTCCAAGCGCAAAATCAGATCGATCCAGGGATCGATTGCGACGGACAGCACTTCGTCGTCGCGTACTCGGAGTTCGATCCGACGTTCTCGCTGTACAACGTGCACGCAACGGACATCGCGCTGTCGGGAAACGCCCTCGTCCTCGTGCAGAAGCACGTCCCGGTGCGACTCCGTGGCTTGTCTGAGTTCCGCACCCAGGTCGCGGCGGCTCGGGACGTGGGCACGGCGAACTCGCGGGACTTCTGCATCTCGTGGGACTTCCGCGAGAACGACCAGGACTACGACCTCGACTTCGAACTTTTCGAAGCGCGCGCGGGCGGATCGAACTCGACCTACTGCTTCGGCAATGGGACGGGAGGTACTTGCCCGTGCGGGAGCACCAGCACTGCCACGGGCTGCGGGAACTCGAGCGGTCAGGGTGCGACGCTGCAGGTGAGCTTGCCGTTGAGTTGGAGCGGACCGTCGTCGTTGGACGGCAATGCGAGCCTGCTCGCGAATGGCGTACCGAACGGGACGATGTGCCTGTTCTTCCAAGGCACGACGCAGAGCGCGGGCACGCCGCTCGGCGACGGACTCCTGTGCGTGACGGGCGCGATCACGCGACTCGGGGTCAAGTCGGCACCGTCCGGTTCGGCCGTGTTGCCATCGGCGGGCGACGCGGGGCTGCACATCCTCTCCGGCGTCCCGATCGACGGCGGCGCGCGCACGTACCAAGTGTGGTACCGCGACTCGGTGAACTTCTGCACGAGCGCAACGTTCAACCTGACGAACGGATTACTCCTGAACTGGGCGCGTTGAGCGCGCCGACTCGCGAGTCGATTTGAAGCTCGAGGGTGACGCGCTCGTCGGCCGTTTCGATCTCGGACCGCAGGGCGCGGCGCCCGGCGGAGTGCGTTCGAAGAAATCGACCGGCGCCGCGCACTTCGATCGCTTGTGGCTCGACGTGGATCGCGACAGCCGTTCGCCCGGCCTGCTCTGAGTGGCGAGCGCCGCGCCACTCCTCTACTCTTCGCGGCCCGCACGTCGTTTCGCACTCGATTCCGCAGAGTTCCCCCATGTCCGAATCCCGCATCACGCTCCGCGCCAAAGATTACGCCCAGTGGTACCAAGACGTCGTTCGCGAGGGCGGCCTCGCCGAGCCGGCGGAAGTCGTCAAAGGGTGCATGGTCATCAAGCCGCACGGCTACGCGATCTGGGAGAAGATGCAGGCCGACCTCGATCGCCGCTTCAAGGCGACGGGCCACCAGAACGCGTACTTTCCGCTGCTGATTCCGCTCTCGTTCCTGGCGAAGGAAGCGCAGCACGTCGAAGGCTTCGCGCTGGAATGCGCTGTCGTCACGCACGCTGGTTTGCGCGCTGTCGATGGAAAGATGGAGATCAAGAACGAGCTGGAAGAGCCGTACGTCATCCGTCCGACGTCCGAAACGATCATCGGGCACTTCTTTGCGAAGTGGATCGATTCGTACCGCGACTTGCCGTTGCTCATCAATCAATGGGCGAACGTGATGCGTTGGGAAAAGCGCACGCGGTTGTTCCTGCGCACCGGCGAGTTCTTGTGGCAAGAGGGCCACACCGCGCACTCGAGTCACGACGAAGCGCTCGAAGAAGTGCAGCGCATGCTCGACGTCTATCGCGATTTCGCGCACGAATACATGGCGATGCCGGTGATCCAAGGCATCAAGACGACGAACGAGCGCTTCGCCGGCGCGGTCGAAACGCGCTGCATCGAAGCGATGATGCAAGACGGCAAGGCTCTGCAGGCGGGCACGAGTCACGACCTCGGCCAGAACTTCGGACGAGCGTTCAACGTCATGTTCCAGAGCGAAAAGGGCGAGCGCGAATTCGTGTGGCAAACGTCGTGGGGTGTGTCGACGCGACTCGTCGGAGCGCTCGTCATGACGCACTCGGACGACGACGGTTTGGTGCTGCCGCCGAAGCTCGCGCCCATTCACGTCGTGATCGTGCCCATCTATCGCAAGGACGACGAGAAGGCGCGCGTGAACGAAGCCGCGCAAAAGATCGCCAAGGAACTGCGCGAGGACGGCCTCACCGTGAAGGTCGACGATCGCGACGGCGTGAAGCCGGGCGCGAAATATTACGAGTGGGAACGCAAGGGCGTGCCGATCCGCATCGAGCTTGGGCCGCGCGATCTCGACGCCGGCACGGTGATGATCAAGCGTCGCATCGCACCGATCGGACCGGATGGAAAGGCCGTGAAGGAGACGTTGCCGATGGCCGAACTCGGCGTTTCGATCGGTCGCGTGCTCGACGAGTTCCAGACGTTCTTGTACGAACGCGCGCTGAAGTTGCGCGACGCGAACACGGTCACGATCGACTCGTGGAGCGACTTCGAAGCGACGTTCAAAGACGACGGTTCGAAGTTCGCGTGGGCGCATTGGGACGGCACGACCGAAACCGAGCTCGCGATCAAGGAAGCGACGAAGGCCACGATCCGCTGCATTCCGCTCGACGGTCATGGGCCGGCGAAATCACCCGGCAAGTGCGTGAAGACTGGCCAGCCGAGCTCGCAGCGCGTGCTGTTCTCGAAGAACTACTGAGCGCGCGCGAAGCGGGGCATCGGCGATCGTTTCGGATCCACGCAATCGTGGCCCGACTCTCGCACGACGATGACGAGCGCACTGGCAGACGAGTTACCGTGCGCGGACCCTCTCGGCAATGCCATTAGGCTCCTCGCCTTCCTGACGCGCCCCACCGCGGAGTCGGTTTGAGGGAGACTCTTCGAAAGGACCGGCCAGCCCGTGGCCTGTAGCGCGCCTGGGAGATGCGTTGCCCGAGGAGTTGCAGTTCGCGGAGGACTTGTCCGTGTTCCGTTGGTAGCAGGATGCGCGTGAGGTGACACGCAACGGCCATGACTGCGGCCTTTTGGGAGGGCTTTCCTCTCTGAGGCACAGTGTTGTCGTCCACTGCTTCGACGCAGAGTCGCGTGATAGCGAGGAAGAGCACCAACGCGCTGACCTCTTGGCGAACACCCGTAGGCGACTTTGACCGGAACTGTCCCTGTCCGATGTAGGGACCTTTCATGGCCTTGAAGAACTCCTCGACTTCCCAGCGCATGCGGTACACGTCGGCGATCTCACTGAGGGCACACTCATGCGCGGTCAGTGATGTCAGAAAGTACGCATCGCACTGATCCGGGCCTGGAATTCGCACGCTGCGGAGGGTGAGCGGAGTCCAATCACTCGCGGCATCATGGGGAGTAGACAATTCACACGTGGCGTCGCTCTTCCCAGAAGCGCGCAGCTCATCGATGACGCGAAAGGCGTTAGAAGAAGGCACACGGATCAGGAAATCGATCTTGGCCTTGGTGAGCACCTGCAAGATTTCGTGAGAGGGATAACCTCGATCCAAGATGAGCAGATCGCCTTCGGCGAGGCTCGGCAGAATCGCGAACAAATGCTCACGCTCGTTGCTGGCAAAGGGCGCGATCTCCAAATCGACCGGGTGTTTGGCACATACGTCGAGCAGGACACTCGAGAGCAACTGAGGGCAGTGCGCGTCGTGAGGCGTACCGAACGCTCGATGCAGATCCGTGCCACGCTGCAAGTTGATCTTCGTACCGTCGAGCGCGAACACACGTCGACCACGCCAGCGCTGTGTCGTTCGCTTGTCATCGAACGAGTGCGTCGCGACTTCATGAACCATTCGGCGCAACAGTCGAGGTGTGATCTTGGCCCGCGCCTCGCAAAACGAAGCCGCTGCGATAGGTTGCTCAGTGGGCAACGGAAGGTCATGAGCCCGAGCCTCGTCCCAGAGCGCATTGAGCAGGAGCTCGTAGCCCTGGCGATTCGCGTCCGCGACCATGTAGAGCAGCATGGTTGTCAGGAATTCTGGGCCGAGCGGGCCACCGCGCGAAAAGTCCCGTGGATCACGACGGAGATCGCGTTCGTGAACGACCAAGAATGCCTTGGACGCAACCGCGTAAATTTTGCTAGAGTTGAATTCCGTGGCACGGAAATTTTCAGAGTCGGCTGTTTGTGGTGTTTGTTGCCATGATTTCTGGATTTATTTGCAGTAGTGTCGCGGGTTACAGGCTCGCGAGGTGAGTGCCTAGCCTATCAAATGCTGGCGGCTTGTATCAGGTCTTGAGCGTAAGAATGACGTGACACGTGATCCTCAATTACAAGCCAGTACAACGTCCTTCGTGGGCATGCGTGAACCCCGCTGCAGCGTCGCTCCACGGCTGGCGACGAAAGGCATGCGAGTCGCAGCTGCGAACCAAGAGCAACGTGCGGCGCATGGCGTCACGCTGGAGCCTAATGGCATTGGGGGTGGGCCGGGTGCTGAATGACCATGTGCCTGGAATTCCGATCCGCAACGCCTGTTTAGGCCCCTTGTTCGGGCTGTCCGCCAGTCACGCTCTCAGGGGACGCGCAGAGTCAGCGCGGACAGGACATCCAGCGCTTCGGTCTTCATCAGTTCAGTTTCACCCGCAAGCACGATGAACCGAGCTCGGTTGTCGAGCCCGCACATGACCTTGAAGGAGCCGTCGTCGTTAACGCCGCCGCGACACCAGACGGACGAGACGGCATTCGGAATCGAAGTGGGACGCGCGAGGACCTCGAAGCCCCGCGCAGTGGTTCCAACCGGAGCGGTGACACGGCCGTTCGCGATCGTCGCTTCAGCCAGGTCCAAGACGACGGCGTACCTACCCGCACTCTCACAGAGGATCGTACCCATGCCGAACAAGCCCTGTTCAGGCAAGTAGACGGACACGACGTGACGGCCCAAAGGGATCTGATCGACATCGCGGATGCCATTGGAAAAGAATCCGTTCCACGTACGTTCCTTCGCGACATCGAACACGGCCCAGAACTCGTTGCCGGAATGTGGCGGAAGTTCTGCTCCGCGATGGTGCAGGACGACCTCGATTGTGCAGACGTTCTCCAATTGTAGACGCAGCTTCGTGCCTGGAACGGATTCGAACGGGACGTACGGAGTGGATCCGTAGTCATCGTGATAAGCACAAACGAGCATGTGCCCGTCTCCGGAGCGCGGGAGTTCCACTCTGCCTCGCGAATTGGTTCGGGATTGCTGCTTCGCACCGAGGCCGAGTCCAGCGACAGCGGTTCTCGGAAAGATAGTGACGAGCGCCTCCGAAACCGGCTCCGCACTCTCGTTCACCACCTCGACGACGAGGAAATCACCGTCGGTCCAGGGGGCGAGTCGAATGTTCGTCGGACCACCGCTGGCTGATGGTTGAGTCGTGACACTTCGATATCCCTTGGCGCCCACACACAAGGCCACGGCACCATCGGACACTGACAACTTGCATGCGCCGAGCGGATCGGTCTTGGAGCGCGTCAGTCTTGCATCGACTGAATCCGTGCTCGTCGCTCGTACTTCGGCACCGGCGATCGGCTCCCCCCCGAGATTTGTGACGAGAACGTCGATGTGTCGAAGTGTGAGGGGGATCTCGGGTCCTGGGCTCGTCGTCATGGCCGAAGCGCGAAGCACGGCGTTGGCGACGAAATCATCGCGCCAGAAGATCTTCACGCTGACGAGGCCCGCGTCGGGATGGATCGGTGCGGGTAAGGCTGCGTCGTAGTTTGCCCCGAAGCCAACTCCGCCCAAATAACGGTCGCCGAGTCCGCTGGATCGCACACTTGAAACCTTCGCTCTCAAGTCCGCAGCATCAATAAGTTCTGAATCGCGTGACGGTCGCACGTGGAAGTACAAAAACGACAGTTCGGGAATGAGGATGTCGATGTTCGGTTGCGCCGGTCCGCTCCAGTTTGCGATGAGCGCCCCGGTTTGCGACCACACGATTTGGATCGAAATGCTCTTCCATCGCGCAGCAACATCGATGTCACGCAGCCCCCATTCATCCGTGACTCCGCTGGAGACCCCGGGCTCGACATCCGCGGCACCGAACAGAAACGCGCGCACTTCGTGGCCCACCGCGGGTCGTGTGGAAGCCTCGTAAAGGACGCGAACTCGAACGCGCGTCGACGCCTCAGCAACCGCAAAGACTTCGGTCGGTGTCGCTGGTTCAGTCCGTTCAGCCACTCTCGTCAGCGCAACAAGGGCGACTTGTTCGAGCGATCGTCGTCGGTCCGTCGCGGGAACGAATCCTTCACGCGGATCGAAATGATCGAGGAGGGCGGTTCATGCCGCTTCCAACTGAAGAGCACACCCACGAACAGACCGGCCGCGACGACCAGGGCCGTGATCCACCTACGTGTATGTTCTGAATTCATGGAGCGATGAATGGAGTCCGTGATGCCTCTCGCGAGACATCACGGCTCGCGCACCATCAGACCAAGCAGCCGCATCCATCGGGCGGTACGGCCGTTGTTCCATCGTGCCACCGACGCGTGGGCGTGCTGGGCGCAGTCGTGCAAGATCCGCCGAGCGTGTCACAGTCGGCGTTCATGTTGCCGCATGACGTACCGGACAATGTGCAATCCGGTTGCTTCTTCGGCACAGCCTCGATCGGCCCTATTCCACCTACAGCCGTCGCCGCCATCGAACCTGCGCAGAGTGCCAACGCAAAAATGGCTAAGTAACGCATGTCTTCCTCCATTTCTTCCGAGGCTGCGTCGAGACCAGCGCGGAAGTACGTCCTCCCGCTCTGGAATGCCTGGTTGTTGAGGCAACCCCATCTAATCGGGCGTATCGTGGCAGTTCCTTTTATCCCACTGCTCCCTATTCGTGCTTATTTCGCCCCGTGGGTAATATAGCGCTCCTAGGTAACCTTCCACGTATCCGCCTTCATCCGCAGTGCAACGATGTGAGCTTCGAGGTCTGAGATGCGCTGTTCTTCGGAACGACGGGCCATAGTTGCTGATCCAGGGATTGCGTGACGGATGCGAGCAAGAACAGGGCTGTAGGAATCAGCCACGCTTGGAATTCGAGCGAGACACTATGCCCGAGACGGCATCCTCGCGCCCGGCAGCCGACGACTACTTCTTGCCGCCAACGGCCTTCGGAACAGCCGCGCCCGCGAGGAAATACATCGTGCCGCGACGCTCGCCCACGGTCTTGACCTTCTTGGTCTTCATGAGCGCCTGCATCGGCAAACGCATCGTGTCCGCTTCCTTATGCAGGGCTGAGTGGCGTGATGCCGCGTAGCGCCCCAGGCGTAGACATCGGTCGCAACTCGAATTGGAACCCGGCTGCGGTCGCGAAGAAGACCGACTGGGCCTACAATCCCGTTGGAGCGGTCACAGCGCTCGTCGATCCTCGCGGGATCAGGACGCTCTACTCGGTGAACGAACTGGATCAGACGTGGATGTCGGTCTACGCTCAGAACTGTGACGCGAGTCAGATGGGCGGCTTCGATCCTGCCGTGGCCGAGGTCTTCAAACCTGAATGGGCTTTCGAGTACGTCGAGAATTTCAAGGACGACGACAACGGGAACCTGCTTCAGCGCGTCTACAAGAACGCGGACGTGTTGCCCGGTAACGAGGACGGCGGCGAGTTCAAGCACTGCTGGGAGACGAACTATCGATACGACCGTCAAGATCGCGTCGTGTTCACATCTCAAGAGTTGAGCAACCAGGACAATCCAGCAGACACGACGTATGACTACGACGCCGGGGGCAACGTCGTTGACGTCCACGACGCGATTGGAAACGACACGCACTACGAGTACGACGCTCGGCATAAGGTCAGTTCGATCACGGTCGGTCATAACGCGACCGAGGCGCTCACGACGACGATCAGCTACACGCCGAATGGCCGTATCTCTTCGAGGGCCAGAGGCACGGGCACGACTGCCGGTCAGGATGTGTACCTGTACGACGGATTTGATCGCGTCGATAGGCATTACAACCCGGTCGGGAACGAGACACAGGTCGTCCATGACCCCGCTTCCAACATCACTTCGATCGAACGCTGGGGTCGCCAGGGAGGCGGTGGTGCTCTGCTCGCACTCGTCGGCCCGCGCTTGCATCGACGCGGGGACGAAGCACGCACGGATTGACCGTTCGCGCCGTTCGCGTGTGCACATGAGCTGCGAGCCACCCGCCATGACGAACACGAGAGTCCGCGCCCGCATGGTTTGCGTCGCGCTTCTGGCCCTCGGGGCGTGCACGAGCAAGCGCGAGGAAACGCTGGCGCGGCGGTGCCCGGTCCGGTCGAACCGCTCGGGGTGAAGCCGTCGCCTGCTCCCGACCGAGGCGTCACGCGTCGCACCCGCTCGATTGTCGCTCGCATTCACTCGATTGCGGCCCGACGTTTCGCAGCCCGTCCGTGACGGGCTTGTGTCCGGGAGGCTTCGAAGTGCAGGTTGCCCGTGCACTTCGCTCCCGTAGCTACCTGCGCGCTTCGCCAACGCGCAGGACAGAACTTTCATCTGCTGGATCACTTCACCTTTCACGGCGCACGCGGACGCTTCCCCCACAGCGGCCGCGAATCGTCCAGCGTCAGTTCGAGAACACGACGCGCAATCCGTCGGAGAGGATCACGCCCGTTCCGTCGGGGTTCGGGCTGTCGCGCAAGTAGGCCTGGTAGAAGCGGGTCGAACCGACCATCGCGGGGAGCACAGCCACCGGATACGCGGTCGAT
>ENA-ORBV01009457-ORBV01009457.1-microbial-mat-metagenome-genome-assembly--contig:-NODE-9457-length-15997-cov-5.533040_pt1 | contig 15997 bp, 6 predicted proteins | sample MGYA00237777_ERZ505514 | MGnify/ENA primary metagenome ERZ505514 (study PRJEB26160, sample SAMN06269048) | microbial mat metagenome | isolation source: Oligotrophic lake microbial mat | place... | reverse complement strand
AGATACCTCTAAGAAAATGTCCAAGTCCAAAAAGAAAAAGAAAATGGGTGGACGTGCTGCTAAATTGCCAGCTGATCCTGCCGCTCTCAATCAACCTCCAACCTCCATTCTTCCAGGGCAAAAGATAGAAGACCGAAACGAACCATTGCCTGAGCCTCCCGACCCTTCCACGGCCGTGAAACCAGCAACGTCGCCCCTCACGCAAAAGGAGCGAAATTCACTGGTCCCTGAGCCCCCCGATTCCAAGTTTCTCGTCGCCCCTGAGCCTCCCGATGCCTCTCGCTTGATGGAGGCTTCCTCTCTTCCCGATCCAAATACTTCCGTGGAAAGTGAAATGATTCCAGAAGGGCAACAGGGCCCTTCACCGGAGACAACCACAGGTGACCCGGAATCTTCAACAACCACAGGTGACCCGGAATCTTTAACTGTTTTGAAAATTGGCAAAACCGTCGGAGTTAACAAAACCGTCGGAGTCAATGGCAACACCATTGAAGATCGTAGTAAGTACTGCAGTATAGGAAAGGAGGCACGGTCTTGTTGCCGTCGTCGCTGTTGTTGCTGTACCACGTCGTTATCTAACTCTTGATTGTCCTGGTGTTATCTACTAACTCTATAGCGCTACCTAGACCCAAACAGCAAACACAGAAGACGAAAAAGAAGAAGAAGATGTTTCGAGGCTTGCGAAAACGTGTCAGCCGAATGATAAAACGATTGGGGGGAGATACCAAGGGTTATTTCTAAAAAGATTATTATAGAGTGTGACACAAAAGTTCAGTAGTATAGAGTGTGAAAATCTTGCTCCGGCCGTGATAACAGAAAATCCAGCAAACGGGTAGGCTATAATCAATATTTTACGAACGCACTTTATGCAACGGTTATCCTCTCGACTTGTATTTCCTGATCCAGTAGTAGTGTGTGAAGATGGTCTTGCTCATAAGACCGTAACAACCCAGCAAACGAGTAGTGCGCCCGTTAATTCCAATAGTTACCAGTCTTGACGTCTGGCTGCATCATCAGCACATTTTGCGATGAAAGTGCTGTTGTCAGCTGCGCAGTGACACTTCCTGTGCCTCTCAATTCGAGCGAACTTGTTATGAAAGTCAATTTCACCAAAATCATGACACGCCAGGGGAAGACTGCCATGTGCCTTCAGTGTCCCGGACAATGGTGGTATAGAAAGCGGCATCCTGAAATTTTGCACTCATCTTGTACGGATTTCATTCAAAGCTTTGTGGTTGATGTTGCTTCAAACTTGAGAAAGCTGCCACTGGTATAGGTATTCGCTTGCCACTGTCCCTCCTCCAATGTCACAATGCCGTTGCTGTTGGATATAATTCCCATCACAAGTACTTGTCGGCAGGTTTGGTTGATTTGGGCACGAGCTTTGGTATGTTCTTGTAGCCAATAACATTTGCCCGTCAATAATGACACGAGACCTTCTTGAATGACAAAGTCTCCGTCTTCATCACGACCTCTACCCGAAATGGTTCGACAGTCAGAGGAAGTAGTCTTGCTATGTTCGAGGTCACTGCCGCTTGCACTGGTGGAGAAGTCAATGGTGCCCAAGGAAGAACACAACTGTTGGTTTGGTTTGGAGGCATCGCTGTAGGAAGCATTAAATTTTGTGGCAGCGGTTGGAATGGACAAGGGTCGTTGTTTCTGGTTGCCATTGTTATCGGCATCCTTGATGACGTTGTCGCGTGCCTGTTGTACCGTGGATATCCAACGTTGACACAACCAGTAACGTCTCAGAAACATGCCTCCAATGAGCACAGCAAACACGGCAAGACTGCATCCAATGATGAGTCCACTAGGGGGCGGATTGTTGTATCCAGCAATAGCGGCGCCCCCCATATTTCCAGCACCTGCTCCCACAGCATGGACTCGTTGTGGTGACCACGAAAGAAACAAGAGCAGTGTCCATAGGAACCAAAGTTGGGACGGCATGGTCAACATTAATTTTTAGAAGAATTCAAAAGGGATGTAGATCGAAGAAGGGAAATAAAAATAGAGGCCTATTCAAGATAGCAAGCCTCCCTTTGCAGAATTAAGTATGTCTCCTCTTGACACTGTTATAACTCAACCCGATGGTACTTGTGATAATAGAAACAAAGGACCGGACAGGTGGCTCGACAACACAACAGGTAATTGTCGCTTACGATCAAAAGGCAGGCAAGCTACGTACTGTAGTAGCGAGAGAGAGGTCATCCGGTTGATGCATGGTCTTTCCACACAATAACAGAAAGCGTGGTCACAGCAATAATAAGGATAGGGCTACATAATACCGACTAGCTACGCGCGTAACATTATTAAGTAGCACACTTACTCAACCGTTATCACATCCCCATTCGATTTACTGTATTAGGGCCGAGCGCATTTTGGAGCCTGGTTCTTTTAGCAACGTGAAGTTCCAGTATAGGTAAGGTAGTGGTGCCTTGGGGTCCTTCAAGACATGTAAACATGGATGTGCATGCAACAAGCTCAGCTAGCTAGGTGTTGCTACGCTGCAGCATGACACTCTGAACTGTTCAGTAGCTTGCCTGTCATTCCGTCAGTTGCACCAAGGAAGCCAAGGCCGGACCTCAAAAGAGCTGGTCCCAGACACTGTGCAAGATTTAAAAAGTTGCTTGCGTGTTGCTTGGTGCACCATACTATGTTCACTTTCGACAAAGCGGCACGTCAAGTCTGTAGCACAAACTACGGTATATTGTAAAAGATCACCGCACCTGCTAGCAATAGTAGATCCCTTGGCGATTTGGGCTGGCTCCTGTCCCGCCATTCCTAACTACCTAGCTAGCTAGGTACAATGGTTACACTAAGAAAAGAACGATCACTGGATAGTAGTTTGCCTGCATTTTCAATTCTATTCTGGAGACTAGTAGGAATTAGCTTTTGTGTGTGTATGAGTGTGTGTCGTGTTGTCTCTATTGTCGCAACCGCCTACTACAACTGCTGCTAGTAGCAAAACTGGCTCCGCTATTGGCAGACCCGTCCAACAAGGAGGAATCCATGCCGCGTGCCGAGGAGGAATCCATGCAACGCGACGAACCGGAATGATCCAAATGATCGTCAAAAAAGGATGGACAATGACTCGATGCATCGTCCATACTACCACCAGCACCAGCACCGCCACAGGGCTGCACAAGATAGGATGCCAACGAGTGCATGTTGTTGTTGGAGGCTCGAACAGCAGCAGCAGGCTTGATGATGGGCAATGCCTTTTTGGAGATGGGCGACAACACCCGGGTAGTAGTAGCCCTAGGAGGCTTGGACGACGACGACGACGAAGGTTTCTTCGCCACAGAATCCTGACGGCTGCTCATCTTGGAATGGGATGTAGGTACCCGTATGGGGATGGAGGGTGCCAAATTGACAGAGTCATGGCAGGGAGATGGAGCTGAAGACGGAAGCGTCTTTTCCACCACGGAACCATGGGAGGTAGGAACCCGTCGAGGCATGGAGGGTGCCGATTGAGAAGCATAATGGGCAGGAAAGAGAGCCGCCGCGGTGCTGCCCTTGCTACTACTGGTACTACATGTACTGCTGGCACTGGCAGCAGAAGACCCCTTTGTGGTTGTGGAATGGGATGTGGCCACTCGTAATGGAATGGAGGGTGCCGACTCGGAAGAGTAATGAGCAGTCACGAGCGAAGGCCCCACAATAATGGGTGGGACCAACACGTTCCGTAGTGGAGCAGCAGCAGCAGCAGCACAATCCACACGGCTGTGGTCATCCTTGAGACTGTCATCCTCCACTACTGCCTGAGGTGTGGGCCATGTGGGCAAACAGGGAGAGGATGACGACAAGTATTGAGAGCAAGAAAGTCGGGAAGGAGTAATGACACGTGGTACTGGTACCGCACTACTACTCTTGTTGTTTGGACTCCTGGAGGATGGTCGGTGTCGCGAGTGCGACGATGGCATTCGCGGGGGTGGAGCGGCTGGTGAAATGCCGTCGTGTTTGTTTTGGGCCCAACGAATGGCTGGATCACTCCAGGACATGTCAAAGTCAATCAATGTTGTACTGTTGGTGTTGTTGTCATCCTCTTCATGATCATCATTGTGGTTCTTGGTGGGAGATGAACCGAGTCCTCGTACGGTTCGGGTACGCTGCCACACGAGATGGGACAAATGCAAGCTGCCTTCATTGGCACCTAATAATAACTGTTGGGTTGTTGGCGAGGAGTCATGTTTAGTATCAGGAAGGCATGGCACAGTGTCTGGTTGGCGAAGACGGTTATTGCGGCAGCTTTTGGTTGTCATGTTCAAGGAGTGCTTGTTGTTGGATGAACGGGTAGAATGTTTGAACCTTGGTACGCGTCGTCCAAGGAATAGTTTTATGGGGAGAATCGAATCCAAAAGCAACTAGATTTGCTATTCAGACGAAGGAATGTATAAATATTAAGAAAGTGTTCATCAGCGACGTTGCATTCGCAAGCACAGGTTAGTTGTAATCATGATAACATTGTAACACTTCTTGCCGGGTTGATGAGAAAAGAAGGAGATACACAAAAATGCTGTCCGTGACTCGTAAAATGGGACGCTCGGAAAGACGGTGCAGCAATGCCACGAGTAGACTCATTGTCAAGGTTTTTTAAAGCCTATTTCGGATGACTCACGAAGAAATGTATTTAGGCAAATATGACCATTCGGTTTTCTTAACACAGTTTTCTATTTAACGAATGGCATAAGCCTTTCTTTTACAATTAGTGGACTCTTGCATCGAAGACACAAGGGACGAGTTTGAGTCATTGAGTAACAACCTTACACGGGTATCTTATTTAATATGTTCACTGAGACACATAATTCGTAAGAGAAACGCAGGTGTTCTCTGCAAGACCAGCAGTACTGCTCCGAACTCTACGGGAGTTCGGCGGGAGTAGTTGCTACCTGTAACGTAGAAACAGACTGCAGTACGACGCATTCGGAAGACTCCCTTTCTGCGTGCCTCGATCGAAAAGCTGATGGCCAGCACAGCATCTGCTGTCGTTGAGATCGATGGATGCAGACGCAGAAGCTTCCCCTCTGTGTGATGAGCCAGGCTGCTACTAGTAGTCTAGCACTGGTAGAGCTACTGGTGCACCAGCATGTTCACAGAGGAGCCACCACAACCCTCATTTTTCAAAAAGTGAACCCTGATCCAAAGATCAAACTGACCTTTTGGTCCCTTCATCCCGTTGTTGCAGCAAGGTCAGACACCATGGTCGAACAATGTTCAGGGATCAGATGTGCACTGACAGCATGAGATCTGCACGGAAGAGGCTTGTGTGAAGCCAGATTGGTGACTCAGAAGTGAATGAAAATGCAATCATCCTAGGATGCCCTCATGCTTCAATCTTGTGACTTTTTGTCATGGAAAAACACATCACAAATGCTCCAAATCCATGGATTGGTGGGTCAGACTTGTGACTTTGTCATTGAGATGATCACAAACTTGTTGCTAAGGATCTCATGAGATGGAATGACAGAGGAAGCTCAACATTTTGAATGACCCAGTGAAGTGTTGCATGAGCCAATCGACCAAACTCAATGATCAGATAGAACCAACCCTCAAAAATGTTCTGCCTTTTCAAAATTGTTGGACTCAAGCACCACCAATGGATTCAAATTCTGACATTGCCCAGTCATCACATGCAAGCTCCGATGTTTGACAAAAGTTAAAAATTCTGATCATTTCTAACTTCAATTGACATGTCAGTTGCTCAATGTGCTTGTGTCAATTCAAAGCTGCCTGAAAAGACAAAACAACTTAATTCTGTTTCCTAGAAACATGCAGTGATGCATTGCATGAAATCCATTCAAGAAACTGGGATCGTTGACCTTGTGGCCTAGAGAAATGGTTGACATTGCAATCAGAATGACAAATAAAAAATGAAACTCAAGGATGAGTCATGCTGACATGAGGACCAGGTGTCATGTTCAAATCTGCATTTGTAGCAGCATTTTTGCAGTTGAGAAACATTCAGATCAACACGTTCTTTGTCAATCAGTTAAGTTCAATGTCCATTTCCAGTGCAAAAATTTTGTAAAAAATCTGCAGGTGTGTTTCTCTTGAGAAGATGCTCTAAGAAACATGCACCCATCAGGCATCAGAAGGTTTGAACCTTCACTTTGGAAATAAGAATTCCTAGAACAGAGGTGCTATTCTATCTTGGGGCTCACCTGGTGAGAGAACCAGTGTGCGTCTAACGCTTTGGTGGGTGTGAGGGTTCGCAAATTGGCTGATGTCATAATTTATTCGGGTCGTCACCTTCGATCACCACTGACTGATTGATGTGATCCTTTCCTTTTTTTCTTCAACGCCACAAAAGACAACCAGAGGAAGAGGGTTTTTGTCTGCCATTCATTATTCCTCTAACAATGATAATGTGAACCATGTCGCCGAATACTATCAATACAAGCATTGAACCAAACTACTATGAACAGGGGTCGGTCGAGTTGGCGGTGGAGACGCCCGTCATGAGGAAAAAGCTGGAAAAGGTAGGTTCATCGAATAAATGAATCCATGTTTGTGTTTCTAGGGTTCTTGAATGGGATCCAAAGAAAAGAACTCACTCAATCCATGAATGGCCCCTTCGTTGTCAACTTTCTGCACAGCGAGCTGACTTGACTGCCACTTCGGAGCTTCTGTTGATTGTACTGGTTGGGTTACCAGCACGTGGAAAATCGTTTATTTCACGCAAGCTCTTGAATTACTTGACGTGGAGAGGCAATAAGTGTCAAATCTTCAACGTTGGCAAGTACCGCCGACAAGCGACAGCCGAATTGCCACACGAAGAGCACGACCACCATTGTGATAAAGATGGGAAGCGACAAAAGGCGGGGTCTTGTGATGCTGATTTTTTCGATGATTCCAATGCCAGAGCTGTCCGACTCCGCGAGAGAGCAGCACAAATCGCACTGCAAGATGCTCTGAATTGGTTGGCCGATGACGATGGACTCAAAGAGGATGAACTCTCCATGTCCAACCATTCTCTTGGAAGTTTGGATGAATCGCCTGGTTTTGCCGATGGGCATACCAGTCACAGTTTCCGACGACAGAAACAACGCATTGCTGTCTTTGATGCCACCAATACTACCAAGGAACGCCGCCAATGGATCCTAAAGGAATGTGCCGAATTTAATGAAGCATCGGGCAAACGAACAGGTGTTGTCTTTTTAGAAAGTATTTGTGATGACAAGGACTTGTTGGCAGAAAACTTTAATGTGAAAATATCCTCCTGTCCCGATTTTGAAGGCATGAGCAAAGAAGAAGCCTTGGAGGATTTGCGAGCCCGTGTCCAAAAGTATGAATCCAGATATGAACCCATCGACGACCTGTCTCTGTCGTATATCAAGATTTTCAATCTCTCAAGCCGTCTCGAAGTCAATCACATCTATGGGCGTTTGGCAAAGGTGATCGTGCCGGCGGTCATGTCGTGGAATGTGGGAAGTCGCCAGATTTATCTTTGCCGAGCTGGCGAAACTAGACCGATGCAAATGTATATGGAGCAAGTGGCAGAACAACAACAACAACAACAGCAGCAATCTCCACAGCAGCAACAATATAAAATGAATGGATTGGCATCAACAAATGATAATGTTCCATCCATAAGAAGGAAGGGCGACCGGCTGGGCGAGGGCGGGTTGCGATTTCGGGATGCTTTGGGGGACTACATTGCAAATGAGGGAATGGAGTATATGGAACGAAAGAATTCAAATGTAATTCATCCCAGCAATCTTGATACTGGAACGTCCATCACTGGTCTATATCCAAAGAACATTTATCAAAGCAGCGAAGCAGATCCTACTAGGTTGCCCTTTCCTTGTCTCGTCATGAGTAGTACCCTGCCCAGAGCGTTGGAGACAGCAACCGCATGGCCGTATCCTTTCCAAGTCAAAGATATTTCCAACCTCAATCCACTGGACATGGGTGATTTTACAGGTATGGACCTTGCGAGCATACGGGAGCGCCACCCCGATTGGTACGAAGAGCTCCGTCGGGAACCTTTTCATACTCGGTAAGAAAGGTATTGCGGCTCTGATGGTCTTGGCTTTTTCTTTACTTACAATACTATTTACTGTTGTGTAATGGATCCACCATTCGTCTTTTTAAGCTTTCCTGGAGGTGAGAGCTACAGTGACCTGATCAACCGTCTCGAGTCTGTTATAATCGACATGGAGCAACACTTAGGTGTTGTCGTCGCTGTGAGTCATGTGAGCGTTCTTCAGGTGCTTGTTGCGTACTTTCGGTCCACTACTGTTGAAGAATGCACTAGCATAGAAATCCCCATGCACACAGTTTTGAAGTTTGTTCCACTCAGAGGGGGAGGGTGGCTCGAATCGCACCACCCACTGACAGCAGAGAAAGAAGCGCCGGCACTGGAAAGCGAGGCTACTACGAAAGATCCGATCTGGGGTGATAGCCGGGCCTGCCTTCCGCCGCAAAAACTTTGTCTCACTCATGATACTTGATACGTAAGCAGCACATAGACATTGACAGACGGTAATACAAACCTTGGGACAAGCAAATGTGCAGCATGACTAACTAAGGATTTCTCTTATGGACAAACCAGTCTAGCAGCCATCGGTAACGTGATCCAGAACCAAGTCGGTCCTGAATCAGGTGTTTGTCGAATGTCCCTTGAACAAGATATATTTATGTTGTTCCAAGAGCGTTGATGTCATCCATTTTTTTTTTACCTTCCCAAGCTTGGGGCAGGGGATTCAATTTGAAATTAAAACCTCTTGAAAATCCAAGCTCCATTACTGTATGGAAAAATTTATTTAGCTAGCCAAACATGGCATCTAGCTAGATAGCTAATTATGCGAAGGCGCTTCAAACATCGGTGCCATTCATGTTTATCACCCTGGCAGGATAGTTCCAATCAATGCTTTCACATAGATGCCTATTTCGAACATCGGGCTAGCCGCAGATAAATGAAGCCATCATCATACTATCATACCTAACAATCATAACTGAATCCAATTTTCATTTTTCAAAAGTGGCAATCTGGCTACTAGTAGGCTATTCGAGGGCCGACGAGAGAGAACACCAGTACATCATAATTTATCCCATTTTACAGCTGTATCCTTAAACCGCCCAAGATTCATTACACATGAGTTCTGGTGCGGCGGAATATCCCAAACAACGCAATTCAACGCTTTGCCATTTTCTACTTCAACAATCAATCCATCAATAATACTAACAATACATTGGCTGCGTTTCTTTTCTTCAAGCCGAACACTTTGGTATCTCGCGACACGCGGACTAGTGTTGGAAACGGTGTAGCATGCCAGGGCTGATGCTGAGACGCGATCATTGTGCAACGCTGCGTGACCAAGGCTTTCCAATCAAAAGCAAGGGTAATTTCAAAGGCAATATCTTTAGCACCATCGGTCTGAGCGCACGTTCTCAAACTTCCAAGCCGAATACATCTCGCGAGCTCGACAGGGAGGACACTGACATTCATGAAATACGGAATTACAGTGCACGAACCCGCTCGAAACTCGGATTCTCAAAAGTAAAGCCAATTGTCGCACAAGTTCCCCTGGCTCCATGCTTTTTTTTTTCAATCAAAAATTGCCCGACAGTGTTGTTTACTGTTGCCAGTGCCACGGAACAATTTTTAGTCCTTGGTTGGTTTCTTTCCTCCACGCTTTTTTGTTGTTGTGACCATTTCGCCAGTATCCGATTTGCTGCGTTTAATTTTTTCTTTCTTTTCCTTCTCCTTGTCGGCTTTGGGGGCTCCTTCCGATTTGGTTCGCTTGGGACCTTTCTTTTCCTTTTTTCCCTTTTTCTCGCCGTCCTGCTCTTCGGCAGCACCTTCTCCGTCTCCTTTTTCTTTCTTGTCTTTCTTTTTCTTTTCCTTCTTGGCCTTCTTCTCTTTCTTTTCCCCTTTCTCTTCCTTCTTGGCTTTTTTTCTCTTTCTTCTTCTTTTCGTTTTTAGATTTCTTCTTCTCATCTCCCTCTGCTGGAGCTGCCTCTGGAGCAGCCTCTTCCACGGCTTCTGGCTTTTCCTTTTCTTTGTCCTTCTTGGATTTTTTCTCTTTCTTCTTCTTTTCGTTTTTAGATTTCTTCTTCTCAACACCCTCCTCCACTTCTGGAGCAGTCTCTGGCTTTCCTTTTTCCTTGTCTTTCTTTGATTTTTTCTCTTTCTTTGCCTTTTTCTCTTTCTTTGATTTCTTTGGCTCGTCTTCGTCCCCGGCATCCTCCTTCGCAGTCTCTTTTGGGTCGGGTGCGTTATTCTCTCCAAGACTGGCAGAGAGAGCCCCAAAACTATTGCCCAGGCTTCCGTATTTTGCTTTGGATTGTCTCCGTTGTTTGGGTGAAGCAGTCGCAGCCTTTTCTTTTGGCGGTGGTGGTGCATGTTGGTTACCACTACTATTGTCCATCAAAGCAGAACCACGGGCCGATGCTTTTCGTTTCATAAAGGCCAAGAATCGTTGATGTGCTGCACCGTCTACATTCATCACCTGTTGAACGGTCTGGACATTTTTTTCGGCTCGTGCCACGACATCCTCTTCGTCCTCCTCTTCTGTAGAGGTGGATTCGTCCGAGTCTTCTTCTGTAGAAGTGGATTCGTCGTCCGAGGAAGACGATTCGCTCGAATCCGAAGAACTCGACGAATCGGAATCTGTGTCTTCCTCTGCTTTCAATCGTTCCTTTTCGGATCGAGGAGATTTGCTACCGTGTTTGTGGTGGTGATTGGCGGCTTTTCGATTATTGGCACCTATAGGTGACTTGATCATTTGTTCTTCCAATTCCTGTTGGTGTTGCTGCATAGCTGCCATTCTCTTTTGTTGCATAGCAAGTTTCAGTTGTTGCGGATCCATACCATCGGCCGGTGGCCCTGGCAGAGCGGATGGCGGTGGTTGTGCCATAATTCCGCCCATTGCATTCTTGTTCTTGTTGTTGGCTCCCTTCTCCTTTTTCTCCTTTTTTTCCTTGGGGGCTTTTTGTTTCACGCTATTAAAGGCGACAACATCACCATCGCCTTCACCCAACAGGTCGTCTTCATGATCTTCCGTATCGCTTTCTTCGTCGGCATCGCTCCATCCACCATCACTTTCGTCGTCCGATGCGTCAACTTTCTCATGGGGATCTTCCACCGTCGTCATCTCATGAGCATAAGGGATGGTGGTGCTGCTGCTCGGATTGATGATGGCTAGTGAGGGTGCAAGAACCTCAACGGCAGACATTCATGCCCTGCAGTCAAGCCTATAGGTGTGACACAGAAAGAGAACAACAACTCTACGTTAGAGAGCTCGGTAGCTAGCTATAGTAGTGCTGGCCTCTAGCTAGGGGCGCTCTAGGGGGGGGGGCAGTGAGGTGCGAACTGATGGACTGTGGTGGTGTTTGGACTCAACCCGTAGTTAGCAAATCCAACTCTCAAAATGAAGCTGGTAGCATGGTCTGGTGCATCGATCGTTGACTTAATTAGATCATGAACGCCATGCATGCATCATCGTTGCTTCAATAATTAGGAATTGTGACTGAGCAGTGACTACGAGCTAAACTGAGCGGTAAATTTTAAGCCTACAGTAAGTTCGACTATTTTGGAAGTACAAAAGCACACTGTTTAACATGTTTAGATAAATGGAGACCTCGACAATACAGGGTTTTGCGTGAATGTGCGTCTATTTTCTACTCGTGTGAAAAGTACGGAAGCGGTCGTGCCCAATCGTGCTTACACTGAGTGGTGTGGTCGTAACCAAGCTTTAGCAGCTAGCTAGCTACTAGCTAGCTAGCTAGAGTAGCTCTGTAGCTGTATGATAGCTAGATGGAGCCCACTGCAAGGCTTAGGTTATCCAACCTGTCGCGACATGCCTTTCTTGACCACCGCGTTTCCGCGAAGCCACTAACGCAGACCCACCACGCATCGCGCAATCGGTACCGTACTCTGATTAGTTTCGAGCTCGACGCAATGCCACTGTACTGTACTAGCAAATGTATTGCTTGCTATTCAAAAACTAGCAGAGCGAATAGCCAGTGCACGTCCCACGAGGGCGAGGACAGAATGTGCGATCCGGCCAAGAATTATGTATCGGCTGCACCACATGAGTCGACAGGCTCGTTTTGGAATCTTCCGTCGTTAGCTAATAGACATTATTAGGGCGGGAGCTTCTCCGGTGTAGCAATTCAAGCGAGCCCATCACCGACGAAGCAATATCAATGACATGCCGCAGGGTCGATTACTCAGCAGATTCAACACTGGCTGCATCTGCTTCCGCAGCAGGTGCGGCAGGTGCAAAGACGGGTCCCAATCCCTGTTGAAAAAGTTGCAATATTTCGCTCTCTTCGCCATAGTGCTTAATGATAGAAAGACGGGCGACAATAGCAACCTGCTTGGCGAGCGTGATTTCAGGACAATTATCGCTTTGCTTGAGAGTACGGACGGCGGATACAAACTGGGCAATTGCTTTCAAGAGGTCATCAGGGGCAACATGTCCTAGCGTCGCTTCCGTGGAGGACGAGGGAGGGATGTATTGGTCCAAAAGAGAAGCACGGGCTTCGTCTCCTTTGCTGCGCATCAACATTTTGAGAAGTTCTACGCCATCCACAGCATGTGGTGGTTCATCAGATTTTTTTTCCTCGACAAAGCCTGCCATTATTCCCTTTTCGGCACTTCCGCCTTTGACATTCTTTCTAGCAAGCTTTCGTTGTTGTTTGGCATATTTCTTCCAGTCAAAGGATGCACCGCCCAGAGCGACGCCAGGAGCACCGCCATCGACACCTGTAGATTCAGCGACACCTGTAGATTCAGGTAGAATTCGTCTATCCTTGGTAAAACCTTTCCAGTTGAAAACTCTAATTTCGGGGTCTTCTGTACTCGGTCTCAGCGTCCATCGTTCAACCAGCGAAAAGTCATAAGGCTTAAGTTCATAAGCACGGACAGTAGATGCTTTATGTAGGGGGGCACCCTCGCTGGCAGGGGCAGGTGGAGGTGGTGCGGCCTCTGTCGTGTGCTTTGGTCTGTCTTTCGCGTGTTTTTTCCAGTCGAAAAACGTGTCTTTATTTTTGACAGGTGAAGATACCTTTTTCTTTTCTTTGCTGGGCGAACCGCCCAAATTCTTTTGTGAACCCTTCGTGATGGCCTTTATCGCTGCTGCTTTGGCCCAATCGTAGAAATCTTCTGGCATCCCTGGCTGCGAGGTTTTCGGATCTGACGGTGGCTGGTCACCCAGCAAGTCCTGCTTGATGTTTTTCAGCATTTGACTCACCACCTCTTCTGCATTCTTGTCATCGCCTATTTCAGACTTTAGTTTCACAACTAAGGCATGCTCGAGATCATCCACAGTTAGATCATCGAGATCCATTTCCTCCTCTTCCCCACTCTCATAGCTTCCAGAGCCAGAGCCAGAGAAGTAGTATTCCTCGGAACTATCATAATCGTCGTCATAGTCCTCGTCGTATGAGCCTGAGCCCTCGGAATCGGAACCCCGCCTTTTCCGTCTTTTGCGTCTCTTTTGTTCTAAAACTTTTATCATGGCTGAGAAGTGCAGATGTCAACATGTAAGTGAAGCCATTCAGAGGTACCGTGGAAAGTTAGAAAACAAAATATATAAACCTACCCTCCGGAAATTCCTCCTCGTCTTTCGTTTCCGAGAACGCTAGCCATGCTGATGCCTGGCAGATCAGAAAAACAAAAATGTAAGTATCTCAATCGCCAAACAAACAGTGCCTCATTTATCCCGATGCAAAGATACAGAACAGGACTTACGGGGTCGTGATAGTCAGTCTCTATTATATCTTCTTCGGATGACAGGGACCGCACTGACGAAGAGTCACTGCTAGAATCATCCGTTTGATCAGATTCACTTGCGCGAGATCCCGTCGCTATAAGACAAGGCAACATTTTGGCGTGTCAGAACACACAATAACAATAGAGTTTGCTTCACAGGAAAACACCACTCAAGCAACTATGACTTTTCGCTTGTCTCATCTCCCATGCGTATTATTCCGTGCGCATCCAAGGCTCTCAACACTTGGTCCAACTATCCAGGGTACTTGCCTGAAGATTCCGATGCGCTGTAACTATCGCTGTCGCTGTCATCGGTCTGAAGCTCTTCTTCCTCCGAGACTGTTGCGTCATCTTCAGACTCGTCGGATTGCTGCTGGTAAAAATGAATATAAAACGCAAGTGCACAACTTGATGAGTGAGAACCAGTTCAACAGTTGCGAGCAGAAATTCAAGGCGCCCCTTCTCGTCTGAAGAAAGGGCTAGTGCTAGTCAAGGTCTTAGAACAAGTAACCCGACAGAAAACTCTTTTCTAGGGACGTACAGTACTAATTGATTCCCCTCCTCCCCCGGGTAACAAAGCAAGCGCCTCCCCCTCCAACGTGCTCAGCGCGGATCCACCCCCAAATGGATCGTCGTCGTCATCGTCTTTGTCGTCATCAAAGAAAGCCATCTAAAAAGGCCAGAAAATTCCCACGGTAACGATGAGTGTATCAAATCGATGCGGAGATATGAAACAGAGGCAAAGAAAATCAAGATAGCAATAAAAGACTCACCTCTTCTCCATCGTTGACAACCATATCGTCGTCGTCATCAAAGTGGCCATGAAGACGTGTCATATTTTGATCATCCTCTTCTGGAGGCTGTTCTTCCTCTTGCGCTGGCTGTTTATATAATGGGCGTTTGTTTGATATTTTAGCAACGATATTGGTTCAACGCTACTATGTGAACAAGAACAAATTCAACCTTGGGAAGCCAATGCATAACGTACCTTCAGAGGGTCATAATCTTCCTCGCTTTCATCCTCATCTCCATATTCATCGCCGCCGCCTAACAATGAAGCTATTTTAGGCTCTTCATAGACTTCTTCTTCATCGTAGTCGTCGTCCTCGTCATCGAAATCGTCGTCCTCATCGCCGTATTCGCCTGGCTCTTCTTCGTTCGTAATATCAAAGTCTTCTCCCGACGAGCCGTCGTTACTTCTTTGGCGGCGTTGCGGCTCAGAAGCAGCATCCATTTCAATGCTCGCGTCTGTTTCCGACGAATCAAGGGGTGTGTCCGCATCAATGTCTTGGTCATCCACGGGTTGTTCGTCATAGTCTTCGTCATTTTCTCCGGGCTGATCAGAGTCATCAGCTGTGGCACCACCGTCTCCCGCGAATTCTTCATCCTCGTCCGCTTCGTCGTCAAATCCAAAAGGGGCTTCGCCCATTTCCTTAAAAGAGGAGTCTTTGAGGCTCTCGTCGGTCGTTTCGTCCTCCTGAGTTTCATTTGCGTTGAAGGCATCATGGTCGTGAGCAACTTGCATGACGTCCGAGCCAGTTTCACTGTCGGATGTATCGTCCGAGGGATCCCTATCGCTTCCTGTTGCTTCGTCATCACCCCCTTCCTTTGCACCATCGGACTCCTCGAAATTTTCTTCATAGTAAAGATCTTCTTCCACATGCTCATCTCCCGGATCTTCCCCTTCGCTGTCATCAATATCATCGTGTTCTTCCATTTCATCTTCAACATGATCAACCTCTGTATCTGGCTGCTCGCCGTCATCAACTGTTACCCCTTCCTCTAGTTCTATTTGCTCCTCCTCGTCTACACTTTTTTCAACATCATTAGCAACCATATCTTCATCGGGAGGCGGTGGTAGCGTGTCATCCTCGTCGTCGTCGGTCTGTATTTCTGGTTGTGGTTGTTGTGTTGGTGGTGGCGGCTGCGGCTGCTCCTCCTCCTCCTCGATTGCATTTTCACCGGCATCCATGTCTTCTGGTGGTGGCGGTGGTGGTGGTGGTGGCTGCGGCTGCTCCTCCTCCTCTTCGATTACATTTTCACCGGCATCCATGTCTTCTGGCGGTGGTGGTGGAGGCATTGCCTCCTCCTCCTCGATTACATTTTCACCGGCATCCATGTCTTCTGGCGGTGAAGGAGGAGGAGGCATTGCCTCTTCTGGATCGTCGTCCACCTCCTCTTCCATCACCTCCTCTTCCACTACCTCTTCTTCCACAACGTCCTCCTCCTCGATCACCTCCTCCTCTTCTTCTTCTTCTACATGTTCGTCAGCAT
>ENA-ORBV01009456-ORBV01009456.1-microbial-mat-metagenome-genome-assembly--contig:-NODE-9456-length-15998-cov-3.878148_pt1 | contig 15998 bp, 27 predicted proteins | sample MGYA00237777_ERZ505514 | MGnify/ENA primary metagenome ERZ505514 (study PRJEB26160, sample SAMN06269048) | microbial mat metagenome | isolation source: Oligotrophic lake microbial mat | place... | reverse complement strand
GTGCCAACAACCTTACAGCGCCAGCAACTTCACAATCCGGCCCCGCGACTTATCGTGCGGAGACAATTCCACCAAAACCCGATCGTTGGGCCGCAGGCGGGTAAAATTCACCTTCACCGGGCTGGCCGGATGCCCAATTACTTGAGCCCGGCTCTCCAACTCCAACTTCACTGCCCCATTCGGGAGCAGATCCAAAACTTTGGCTTCTACTGTTTCGACGTCAGCCACTTAAGGCCTCGTCAAAACCCACGGCCCATTCGCCGTGATCGCCACTACATGTTCAAAGTGCGCCGAGGGCTTACCATCGGTAGCCACTGCAGTCCACTTATCACTCAATACGTTTGTCTCAGGTTGGCCCAGGTTCACCATCGGCTCGATCGCCAGAACCATGCCTTCCTTCAACTTCGGGTTTTCCTGCTGCCGGTCCACATAGTTTGGAACTTGCGGTTCCTCGTGCAGCTTCGTCCCGATCCCGTGGCCCACAAATTCGCGAACCACGGTAAAACCATTTTTCAAAACATGTCCTTCTACCGTTCGGCTGATGTCGAAGAGCCGATTGCCGGGTTGAGCCTGCTGGATTGCCAATTCCAGCGACTCTTTTGTGACATCAAGCAGCCGCTGCGTTTCAGGAGAAATCTCACCTACCGCCACCGTCACTGCCGAATCTCCGTAATATCCATCGAGAGCAAGGCCAGTATCAATCGAAACAATATCGCCCGACTTCAACTGCCGCTTCGCCGATGGCATCCCGTGAACCACCACTTCGTTTACCGACGTACAAAGAACATAGGGAAATTTCGTCCCCGCCGCTTCCGAGTAATAACCCTTAAACGCTGACTTGGCGCCAGCATCGCGTATCATCTTCTCGGCCTCGACCTCCAGATCCATGGTTGTGATGCCTTCTTTGACCATCTTGGAAAGCTCACTCAGGATCTTATAAACCAGAAGTCCAGACTTTCTCATCTTTTCGAGTTCGGATTGGCTCTTGCGAATAATAGCCATTAGAGGCCCTCCCCGCTCGCGGATCCTTCATCGGTAATGGTCGTCTGAATCCAGTTCACAATTTCGTTCGACAAATCTTCCGGCTTCCGGTTGCTACCGTCCACCTCAAAAAACCTAACGCGCTCAGCGAAAAACTCCAGCACCGGCATGGTTTGGGCATCATAACCAACCAGCCTCTGCCGAATCACCGACTCCTTGTCATCCTCGCGAATGATTAAGCGGGACCCTTCGATATTGCACCTTCCAGGCACAATCGGGGGCTTCAAGCGAATGTTGTATAGGGTTCCACACTGAGGGCAAATGCGACGTCCCGTTAATCGGGCCGTAATCACATCATAATCTACTTTCAAGTGGATTACCAACAGGCGAAGACCGCGACCCTCCGCCATGCCCAGCAACATGCGGGCCTGGTCGATGGTTCGCGGAAACCCATCCAACAAAACTCCGGCCTTACAGTCTGGCCGGTTTAGCCTATCTTCCACCAGGCGGATCACCAGATGATCTGGCACCAGGTTGCCCGCCTTGATGATTTCTCGAACTTCAATTCCCAGTGTATCCCCTAAAGTAATATGCTCGCGAAGCATATCGCCGGTGGACACATGGGGCAGGTTCAGCCTCTCGGTCAAGAGCATCGCCTGCGTGCCTTTTCCCGATCCCGGGGGCCCAAATAAGACCACCGTTGTCGGAATCAGTTCACCATTCAAAACTTATACGCTGCTCCGGCGTCCGCGGATGCGGCCCGCTTTCGGAGTGAAGCCCTCATAATGACGCATGATCAATTGTGCTTCCACTTGGTTGACCGTGTCCATGGCCACACCAACCACGATCAGCAGTGAGGTACCGCCAAAGTAGAAGGAGACGCCGAGGCCGTCCAGCAGCCATCGGGGGAAGCTTCCGTCGATCCAGTTGCCGATCAGCGGTAGCCGCTGCAACTTGATTCCAGAAATCATGACTTCAGGCAATAGGCTCAACAAGGCCAAATACAAACCACCGACAACCGTGATACGGGTCAGGATGCGGTTCATATAATCAGCCGTGTTCTTTCCCGGGCGGATGCCAGGGATAAAACCACCGAATTTGCGCATGTTATCAGCTGCTTCGTTCGGGTTGAAAATGATCGAAACGTAGAAAAAGCAGAAGAACACAATGAGAACGGTGTAGAGGATAAAGTACAGCGGCTGTGTATGCCCGATTGATTCAAGCAGTCCTGACATCCACTGGTTGTTTTTGATCCACTCTACCTGCAGGAAACTTTGCGGGAACGTCAGCAAGCTCTGGGCGAAGATGACCGGGATAACTCCACCGGCGTTCACCTTCAGCGGCAGGTGCGTTTGCTGTCCACCCATTACACGACGGCCCACTACGCGTTTGGCATATTGTACCGGAATACGACGTTCGCCGCGTTCCACAAGTACGATGAGGCCAATCACGGCAACCATCATGACTAGGATGATGATCATCTGAAGCGGGTTCCACTGCCGTGTCACGAATACGTTGTTGTAAATTTCAAGAATTGCAGTCGGCAGGCCAATCACGATGCCTGTGAAGATGATCAGCGACATGCCGTTGCCAATGCCTCGCTCGGTGATCTGTTCACCCAACCACATGATAAAGGCAGTACCGGTTGTCAGGCTGATCATGGTCATCAGAACGAATCCGATTCCAGGATTGAGAACAAAACCGCCACCGGCAGAACCGGCAGACTGCAAGGCTGCGGCAATACCAAAAGACTGGAATAACGCGAGGATCACTGTCAGGTAGCGAGTCCACTGGGTAATCTTCCGACGACCCATTTCGCCTTCCTTCGACAGCTTCTCAAGCGTTGGCACCACTACCGTCAACAATTGAAGAATGATAGACGATGTGATGTAAGGCATAATGCCCAATGCAAAAATGGTCAGCCGGCGGAACATGCCGCCGCTGAACAAGTCCATGAAGCCGAAGATGCCTCCGGCGTTTTGCTTGAAATACTCTTCCAGACGATTGGCGTCAATCCCCGGTGTGGGGATGTGGCCGCCAAGACGGTATATTGCCAACATGGCGAGCGTGAACAGGATCCGATTTCTTAGATCGGGGATCCGGAACACGTTGGCGAAGGCTTCGAAGAACTTCATGGATTTTAAGGTCGATCCTTACAGGAACAGGGTCAATTGCTGCTTACTTTTTCTTGGCGGCTTTACGCTCAAGGGCTGCATCGCGCTTCGGGTTTTTGATCGGAGCGGGCACGAACGGAGGAATCACTTCCGCAGTTCCACCTGCTGCTTCAATCTTGGCCTTGGCTGCTTCAGAAAACTGATGCGCCTTGATCGTGATCTTGCGGGTAATCTCGCCAGTGCCGAGGATCTTGAGGCCCTTTTCAAGCTTCTTCAAGACTCCAGCGGACTTCAGAATTTCGGGTGAGAATTCCGAGATCTCCATCTTATCGAGACGGCTCAGATTCAGTACCACCCACTCCTCGCGGAACGGGTTGGTAAATCCACGCTTTGGCATGCGGCGATGCAGTGGCATCTGGCCGCCTTCAAATCCGCGCATCTTTGAATAACCGGAGATCGACTTGGCACCCTTGGCACCGCGACCTGAGAACTTGCCGCGGCGGGTACCCATACCCTGGCCGATGCGCTGTTTCTTTTGCTTTTGCCCCTTTGGGGGATGGAGGTTGCTTAAATTCATCGCTCTAACCTATTCCTTCACGCCTATTACTTCACAATCGCCAGTAAATGCGGTACCTTCAACACCATACCGCGGAAGGCAGGGGTATCGGGTCGCACAGCCACGCGGTTCATCGTGTGCAGGTTTAGGCTGCGTACGATTCTCTTCTGGTTCTCGGGGCAACAAATTGGACTTCCAATTAGCTTGATCTTGATCGTATTGTCTGCCATTTCAGTTCCTCAATCGACTGGCCAATTGGCCAGTCTAGACCTTCTCCAGACTGATGCCGCGCATGTCGGCAGTAGCTTGCTTGTCACGCAACTGTTCAAGCGCGTTTACGGTTGCCTTTACGGCGTTGTGGGGATTACGCGAACCGAGATTCTTGGTCAGAATATTTGGGATCCCGACGCTTTCAATTACGGCGCGCACCGGGCCACCAGCGATAACGCCAGTGCCTTCAGGTGCCGGCTTCAGCATGACGACGCCCGCTCCGAATCGACCTTCCACCTTGTGCAGAATGGTTGTCGGCAAAGTATTAATCTGGCGCAGGTTCTTCTTGGCCGCCTCAATACCCTTCTTGATAGCGGAAGGAACTTCCTTTGCCTTGCCCGTGCCGTAGCCAACGATACGCTTTTCAGCGTCGCCCACCACAACCAGAGCCGCAAAGCTCATATTCTTGCCGCCCTTTACTACTTTGGTGACGCGATTAATCGATACAACTTGTTCCTTGAGGTTCAAACCGATTGCGTCCACTCGCTTAATGCCATGTGTTGCCATGCGTTTTTCCTTACCGGCTTTCCTTTAAAACTCGAGCCCGCCCTCACGAGCGGCATCAGCCAGAGCCTTAACCCGGCCGTGATACAGGAATCCGCCACGGTCAAATACAACCGCACCGATTCCTGCCTGCTTGGCGCGTTCGGCCACCAGCTTGCCTACTACCTTGGCTGCCTCGACGTTGCCGCCGGACTTCACCTCGATGCTCTTTTCGGCGCTCGAAGCCGAGGCGAGCGTGTGCCCGCTCCGGTCGTCGATTACCTGAGCATAAATGTGATTCAGGCTGCGGAATACAGCGAGCCTGGGCCTCTCGGAGGTACCCTTGACACGTTTCCGAATACGGATATGAATTCGGCGGCGAACTGCGTCGCGATCTACTTTTGCTTTCATCGTTTCGTTCCTCGCTATCCTCGCGCCTTACTTACCCTTGCCACCGGCACCGCTCTTGCCGACCTTCTTCTTCAGGATCTCGCCGGTATAGCGAACTCCCTTATTCTTGTAAGGATCTGGCGGACGCAATCCTCGCATGTGCGCGGCTACCTGACCCACCAATTGGCGGTCATGGCTCTTCAAAACAATGTGAGTCTGCTTCTCAACCGTCATATCGACGCCGGCTGGCAGCAACAACTCGATCGTGTGACTATAACCAAGCATAAACGTCGCCAGGTTCCCTTTAAGGTCGCAACGGTAACCGATGCCGACGATATCGAGTTCGCGGGTCCAACCGGTTGAGACGCCGGTGATTGCATTGGCGGCCAATGCGCGGGTCAAACCGTGTAAGGCGGCAAGCTTGTCGTTCGCCCGGCTGATCTGCACTGTACCGTTCGTGTTTTCCACTGTGACGCCCTGCGGAATCGGAACCACCAATTTACCTTTGGGGCCTTCTACCAGCAGCTCGGTTCCGATCTGGATTTTGACTCCAGCCGGCAGAGCAATGGGCTTTTTACCTACACGTGACATATTCTGTTTCCTTCAATGGCTCTCTGCAAATCCAATTAGTAGATCTGGCAGAGCACTTCGCCGCCGACGTTCGCTTTGCGAGCCGACTGGCCAGTCATCACACCCTTGGGGGTGGTAAGGATGTTAATCCCCAACCCGCCAAGTACCTTGGGTACTTCCATCGACCCGACGTATCGGCGGCAACCAGGGCGCGAGATGCGCTCCAGATGCGAGATGACGCTGTCGTTGGTGGGCGTGTACTTCAAATAAATCTTGATGGTCTTCTTCGAGCCCTCTTCAGCCAGCTTGAAGTTGAGGATATAACCCTCTTCCTTCATAATGCGGGCAATTTCGAGCTTGAGCTTGGAGGCCGGGATATCCACTTTCGAGTGACGCGCCTTGATGGCATTGCGTACCCGCGTCAGCATATCGGCGATTGGATCGGTCGTCATCCTGTTTCTTCTCTCTTCTTTCGCTTCTCGCTACCAGCTTGACTTCGTCACGCCGGGAACTTCTCCAGCCAGGGCGAGCTGACGGAAACAGATACGGCACAGGTTGAACTTGCGCATGTAAGCACGCGGCCGGCCACAACGTCCGCAACGATTGCGGTGCTGGCATTCAAACTTTGGCTTCTTATTGTCCTTGGCGATTTTTGCGGTAGTTGCCATCGTGTATCTCTGTTTCTTCCTTTATTGGCGGAACGGCATTCCCATAAACTTAAGCAACGCGAGCCCTTCTGCGTCGTTGGTTGCAGTGGTCGTGATGCAAATATTCATACCCCGCGCTTTGTCGACTTTGTTGTAGTCGATTTCGGGGAAGATCAATTGATCCTTGATGCCCATCGTGTAGTTGCCGCGGCCATCGAATGATTTCGGGTTCACTCCGCGGAAGTCGCGGACGCGAGGGAGCGCAATATTCATGAAGCGGTCTAGAAATTCGTACATTGCATCGTTGCGCAAGGTAACCATGCAACCGATCGGCATGCCTTCGCGCAGCTTGAACGCTGCAATCGACTTCTTCGCTTTGGTAACGACAGGCTTTTGGCCGCTGATGGCAGAAAGTTCCTGCACCGCTACGTCCATCAGCTTCGCATTTCCGGTTGCTTCACCGAGGCCCAGATTGATCGACACCTTGTCGACCCTTGGAATAGCCATCGGGTTTTTGTAGCCGAACTCCGCCTGGAGTGCCGGTGCAACCTGCTTGTTATAAACTTCTCTTAAGCGCGCTTTCATTGCTTCTCTACCTCATTCGTGTTGGGAGGGACCTGGCTAACTTTGCCCGTAAAGGCCAAGTTACTTGGAATCCAGCACCTCACCGGTTTTCCGCGCGATGCGCGTGCGGCGGGTTTTTCCACCCACCGTCTCCACCTTCGTACCAATGCGGGTCGGAATGCCGCCTGCTGTAAGAATCATCACGTTCGAAACGTGGATACTGGCTTCCTTTTCCTGGAAGCCACCCTTGATTCCCTTGGCTGGATTCGGCTTTGTTGCCCGCTTTACCATGCTGATGCCTTCGACCAGAACTCGACCGATAGTGTGATTTACTTCAATCACTTTACCCGTCTTGCCCTTGTCTTTGCCAACCAGCACTTTTACCATGTCGTCTTTTTTAATGCGAATCCGCTTTGGGATTCCAGCCTTCTCAGAGGCATTCATTTTGCTGAGGGAAGCCATATAACTACACAACCTCCGGAGCAAGCGAAACGATCTTCATGAATTTCTTGTCGCGCAGTTCGCGAGCCACTGGGCCGAACACACGCGTGCCTACCGGCTCGCCCAGTTCGTTCACCAGCACAGCTGCGTTGGAATCAAAGCGAATGTAGGTTCCGTCCTTGCGACGGGCTTCCTTGCGCATGCGGACGATAACCGCACGTACTACTTTACCCTTTTTCACTGACGAGTCGGGAGCTGCTTCCTTGACGCTGGCCGTGATGATGTCGCCCAAGCCGGCTGTTTTGCCTTTGTCGCCGCCGCGCGGCAGAATGCACTGGAGCTTACGGGCGCCACTGTTGTCCGCCACTTCCAGCATTGTTCTCATCCCAATCATTGCGTATTCTCCGTAGCTCTCTTAAAACATCTTGTAAACAATTCGGGCTAAAGCCTACTTGTTCTTCTTCTTGGCCGCTGCGGCACGAGCCAGACGCTCGGCTGAGGGCTCGTCCTGGATCTGAATACGAACTGCAGTGCGCAGAATGTCTTTCAGTGCCCAGCGCTTCAACTTGCTCAAGGGGCGGCTCTCAATGATGCGAACCTGATCGCCCTGCTTGGCTTTACCCTCTTCGTCGTGGGCATAAAATTTACTACGACGGGTCAGAATTCGCTTGTACAGTGGATGCTGCACTTTGCGGGTCACTTCGACCACGATCGTTTTTGCCATCTTGGTCGAGACTACTTCACCGACCTTTTCCTGCTTGTTAGGGGTCTTGACGACTTCTTCGGCCATTGGCTACTTGCCTTCCTTTTTGGCGGCCAGTTCGGTCTGGCGCATGACGGTCAGAATGCGTGCACGGTCCTTCTTGAGATCGCGCAGCTTCTTGATGCCTTCCATCTGGCCCATGGACATCTGAAAGCGCAAACGGAACATGTTCTCATTGCCTTCGGCCAGTTGCTTGTTAAGTTCGGCCTGATCGAGGCCGCGAATTTGTTCAGCTTTCATTGTTTGTGTTCCTTACGCTTACTGCCTATACCGCCGAACGCAACACAAGCTTGGTCTTCATCGGCAACTTCATTGCCGCCAGACGCATGGCTTCCTGCGCGATTTCAAGCGAAACGCCTTCCATCTCAAACAAAATTTTGCCAGGGCGAATTACACACACCCAGCCATCCGGAGCACCTTTACCAGAGCCCATTCGGACTTCGGCCGGTTTCTTTGTGACAGGCTTGTCCGGGAAAATCCGGATCCAAACCTTACCACCGCGCTTGATGTGGCGCGTCATCGCGATACGGGCGGCTTCAAGCTGGCGGTTGGTGATATAACCACAAGCCATTGCCTTCAGGCCGTATTCGCCGAAGTCCACACTGGAGCCGCGATGAGCCATACCGCGCATGCGGCCGCGCTGCTGTTTGCGGTACTTGACTTTCTTTGGCATCAACATAGGTCGTGTTCCTCTTTTGAAAAATCTTCTGCGGCTTCTCTAGTTACTCAGCCGGCTTTTCGGCTTCGGGAGCGGCCTCAACTACGGGCTCCACAACAGCTTCAACAATTGGCTCGGCCACTTCAACAATCGGCACGACGGCTTCAGCAGCCATTTCCTGCTTCCAGTTCGGGGCGGGCGGTGCCATTGGCGGCAGGATTGGGCCACCACTCTTGATTATTGACGGCACTTCAGGTGCAGTTACTACTACGCCAGAGTCAGCCACGGGGGGCATTGCTGCCTCGGTGCGGGCTCGGCCATCGGCCCCACGGCCTTCGCCACCGGTGCGGGGTTCATAAGCTCCACGCGGACGATCTCCGCCGGGACGATCTCCACCAGGACGGTCGCCACCAGGACGACGATCGCGATCACGATTGTCACGCTTCGGGCGGGGTTGCGGTTCGTTATCGTTACGCAACATGACACGACGCTGGCCTTCGCCAATGTCACCCTTGTAGATCCAGCACTTGACGCCGATGACGCCATAAGTCGTGTGGGCTTCAGCAAATCCGTAATCGATGTCGGCGCGCAGAGTGTGCAGCGGCAACCGGCCATGCAGGTACCATTCGGTACGTGCGATTTCGGCACCGTTCAAGCGGCCGCTGACGCGAACCTTGATGCCTTTGCAGCCGAAGCGCTGAGCGCTGTCAACAGCCTTGCGCATCGCACGGCGGAATGCCACTCGCTTTTCGAGCTGCAATGCGATCGACTCTGACACCAGCTGGGCATCAAGCTCAGGCTTGTGCACTTCCTGAATGTCGATGAATACTTCGCGCTTGGTTTTCTTGGCCAAGTCCTGCTTCAACTTTTCGATTTCAGCGCCCTTGCGGCCGATGATGATACCGGGACGCGAGGTGCGAATCGTGATGCGCAGTTTGTTGCCAGGACGATCAACTTCGATCGAGCTTACACCAGCGCTCTTGAGGCGGCTGCGCAGCGATTCCTTCAGTTCAAGATCTTCAAAGAGAAGCTTGGCGTAGTCTTGCTTGGCAAACCAGCGGCTTTTCCACGTTTTGGTGACCCCGAGACGGAATCCAAAGGGATGTACTTTCTGACCCATTCGCTTTTTTCCTTATGCCTCAGCCTTGACTTCGGCGGCAACGCCGTCCGAAACTTTGACCACAATGTGCGCGATCCTCTTCTGGTAGCGATAGGCACGGCCCATCGGAGCAGGGCGGATGCGCTTCATGCGCGGGCCTTCATTTACATATGCTTCGCTTACTGTCAGGTTATCAACGTCAACATTGCTGTTCTTGTTCTCGGCGTTAGCGATGGCGCTGCGCAAGAGCTTTTCGACGACGGGAGCCATACGCTTGTTCGTCATCTTCAACAAATTGATTGCCTCGCCGGCATTGAGTCCACGGATCAGATCGATCACCAGACGGCATTTCTGCGGGCTCACGCGGACGTAACGGGCTTCTGCTTTGGCTATCATGATTCAGTCCTATTTGCCTTTTTCGTTGGACTTGGATTTCGCCACGTGACCCTTGAAGGTGCGCGTCGGTGAAAATTCGCCCAGTTTGTGGCCAACCATGTTTTCGGTCACGTAGACCGGAATAAACTTTTTACCGTTGTGGACGGCGAGGGTATGACCGATAAACAAAGGCATGATCGTCGAGCGGCGAGACCAGGTTTTCAAAACCTTTTTCTCGTCCCGGCTATTCATTGCCTCGAGTTTCACGATCAGGTGTTCGTCGGCGAACGGTCCTTTTTTGAGTGAACGGCCCATATTATCTTCTTACCTGTTCCCTAGCTCTTCTGCTTCCGTTTGACAATCATCTTGTCGGTACGCTTGTTGTTGCGGGTCTTGAAACCACGCGTAGGCTGACCCCAAGGCGTAACCGGGTGACGACCACCGGACGTACGACCCTCACCACCACCGTGCGGGTGGTCAACCGGGTTCATTGTGACGCCACGGTTATGAGGACGCTTGCCAACCCAGCGGCTGCGACCAGCCTTGCCGAGCGTTTGATTTTCGTGATCGAGATTACCGACCTGGCCGATCGTTGCGTAGCAATCGATCAAAACCTTGCGTACTTCGCCGCTAGGCAGCTTGAGCAGGCAATATTCGGTTTCCTTAGACACAACCTGGGCCTGAGCGCCGGCGCTGCGTGCCATCTGAGCACCCTTGCCAGGACGCAGTTCAATGTTGTGAACGATCGTACCGGCCGGGATGTTCTTGAGCGGAAGTGCGTTGCCAACCAGAATGTCGGCTCCGGGCCCACTCATGATCTTTGCGCCAACCTTAAGGCCAACGGGGGAAACGATGTAACGCTTCTCGCCATCGACATAGTTGAGCAAAGCAATACGAGCCGAGCGATTCGGATCGTATTCAACAGAGGCGACCGTAGCTGGAATGCCAGCCTTGTCTCGCTTGAAGTCGATCTCACGATAAGAGGTCTTGTTGCCACCGCCGCGGAAGCGCATGGTCGTGCGGCCCGTTGAATTACGGCCACCTGACTTCGCCTTACCGCTGGTGAGACTTTTCTCCGGCGTCTGCTTGGTGATGTCCTCACGCGTAACTACCGTACGGAAGCGGCGCGAGGGAGTAAACGGACGATAACTTTTAATCGGCATTAGACGACCTCGGAGTATTCAGGGACCTTCTGGTCCTTCTTGAGTTTCACGTAGGCCTTCTTCCAATTCGACCCGTAGCCGGCGAATTTGCCACGACGGCGAAGCTTGCCTTCGTTGATGACGGTACGAACTTCTTCCACTTTGACTTTGAAGATCTTCTCGACGGCCTGCTTGATCTGGGTCTTGGTGGCGGCAGTCTTCACTTCAAAGCAAAGCGTGCGTTCGCCGTCCTTCTTCATGACACCTTTTTCGGTGACAATCGGACGCGTAATCACATCAAATAAGGTCATTTACTTCAGCGCCTCCGACAATTTCTCGGCAGCCGACTTACTCACCAAAACATCTTTGTACTTCAGGATGTCGTAAGTGGTGACATTCTTGGTGCTCACCAGCTTGACTCCAGGGATGTTGCGCGAGCCCAGCGTCAGGTTGCGGTTTTCGGCGTTCTCGACGAGAAGAACAGTCTTCTCAACGTTCAACTTACCGAGGGCACCGGCAAAATTCCTGGTCTTGGCATCGGCCAGAGTGAAGCCTTCAACAATGCGCAATTCACCATCACGCAGCTTTGCCGTCAACGCCGAGCGCAGAGCGCCGAGGATCATTTTCTTGTTAAGACGGTAGCTGTAGTCACGGGGCTGCGGACCGTGCGTCGTGCCGCCGTGGCGCCATAGTGGCGACCGGATGCTGCCCATACGGGCGCGGCCGGTACCCTTTTGCTTCCACAACTTCTTGCCGCTACCAGCCACTTCGTGACGAGTCTTGGTTGAAGCCAAGCCCTTGCGCTGTCCAGCCATGTAGTGGCGGACCGACTCATAGAGCAGGTGCTCGTTCACATCGGCACCGAATACTTCGGCGGCGAGATCGAGCGAACCGACTACTTCGTTCTCGAGATTAATTACGTCTACGGTAGGCATCGTATTAGCCCCTCGCCTTTGTACGGCGGATCATGACGTAAGAGCCATTTGCTCCAGGGAGCGCGCCCTTCACCATGATCACGTTCTCTTCCGCATCAACCTCGATGATTTCGAGATTGCGTACGGTCACCTGATCAGTACCCATGTGGCCGCCCATACGCATGCCTGGGAAGACACGCGAGGGGAAGCTCGACGCACCGATCGAACCAGGGGCACGATGGAACATCGATCCGTGGCCACCAGGACCGCCGCGGAAACCGTGGCGTTTGACCACACCCTGAAAACCACGGCCCTTTGAGATACCGATTACATCGATGATCTCCTTGGGCTTGAAGTCTTCAGCGGTGATCTTATCGCCAGCCTTGAAGTCGCCGTTGCCGCGGTTCAATTTGAACTCGCGACTATAGCGGACCCCGTCGGCGCCAGCCTTCTTCAGGTGGCCCGTCTCAGGCTTGTTGATCCTGGCCGGTTTGACGTATTCCATCAGCCCAAGCTGAATGGCGTCATACCCGTCAGTAGCAGGCGTCTTACGCTGTGTGACTACGCAGGGTCCGGCCTTCACCAATGTGACAGGCACCACCTGCCCATCGGCGCGGAAGATCTGCGTCATGCCGATTTTTTTACCTAAAATTCCTGGGCTCATTGCCAACCTCTCCAGGTTCTAACCACGAAGGTCAAACTGCGGATTCCTAAAAACTTGTTCTACTTCTTGCCGAAAGCTTTAATTTCGACGTCCACGCCGGCCGGCAGGTCGAGCTTCATCAGCGCGTCTACCGTGTCTTGCGTCGGCTCGAGGATATCGAGCAATCGCTTGTGCGTGCGAATTTCAAATTGCTCCCGCGACTTCTTGTCTACGTGCGGTGAGCGGTTCACCGTGTAGCGGTTCCGCACCGTGGGAAGCGGGATCGGCCCGGCGATCACCGCACCGGTACGGCGGGCCGTATCAACGATTTCATTCGTCGATTGGTCCAGTACTCGGTGATCGTAAGCCTTGAGTCGGATACGGATTCGTTCTTTATTCATCTGTCAGGTCCTAGCTAAACTACTACTCGACGATTTCTGATACTGTGCCGGCACCGACTGTACGGCCGCCTTCGCGAATTGCGAAGCGCAAACCCTTGTCCATGGCCACCGGGGTGATCAGTTCAATTTCCATCTGTACGTTGTCGCCAGGCATAACCATCTCGGTGCCTTCAGGCAGCTTGGCCACACCAGTTACGTCCGTCGTGCGGAAGTAGAACTGGGGACGGTAGCCGTTGAAGAACGGAGTGTGACGTCCGCCTTCTTCCTTGCTCAACACGTAGACTTCGCCCTTGAACTTCTTGTAACCCTTGATCGAACCGGGCTTGGCGATAACCTGACCACGTTCGACGTCGTTCTTTTCGATACCGCGCAGAAGCAGGCCGACGTTGTCGCCGGCGCGACCTTCGTCCAGCAACTTCTTGAACATTTCAACGCCCGTGACGGTGGTCTTGCGAGTGGCCGTGAAGCCAACGATTTCGCATTCTTCACCCACTTTGACAATGCCCTTTTCGATACGACCCGTAACAACGGTGCCACGGCCCTGGATCGAGAAGATGTCTTCGATCGGCATAATGAACGGCTTGTCGATGATACGCTCAGGCATCGGAATGTAGGAGTCGACAGCGGCCATCAACTCGTCAATCTTTGCTTCCCACTCCGGCTCGCCATTCAGCGCGCCAAGTGCGGAAACTTTGATTACCGGCAGATCGTCGCCGGGGAATTGGTAGCTAGAAAGCAACTCGCGCACTTCCATCTCAACCAGCTCGAGCAGTTCGGCATCGTCCACCATGTCGGTCTTGTTCAGGGCGACAACAATGTAAGGTACGCCGACCTGACGGGCGAGGAGAATGTGCTCGCGAGTCTGGGGCATGGGGCCATCGGTTGCGGCGACGACGAGGATTGCTCCGTCCATCTGTGCTGCACCGGTGATCATATTCTTGATGTAGTCGGCGTGGCCTGGGCAGTCGACGTGTGCGTAGTGACGATTCTTGGTCTCGTATTCAACGTGTGCCGCTGCGATTGTGATACCGCGCGCTTTTTCTTCCGGCGCGTTGTCGATGGAATCGAAGCTCCGGAATGTGTTCTTCGGGTTGTGCTTGGACAACACCTTCGTAATCGCTGCCGTCAGGGTCGTCTTGCCGTGATCGATGTGCCCAATCGTTCCGACGTTGACGTGCGGCTTACTACGGTCAAATTTCTCTTTCGCCATTTTGCTCGCGCCTTAAAAAAAATGTTTGGGGGGAAAATTGTATGGAGCTGTTGACCGGGATTGAACCGGTGACCTCGTCCTTACCAAGGACGCGCTCTACCATCTGAGCTACAACAGCCCGCCTCTACTACTGTATCAGGACATTCGGCGCAAGTTGATGGTGGATAGGGAAGGATTTGAACCTTCGTAGGGTGCAAGACCCGACAGATTTACAGTCTGTTGCCATTGACCGCTCGGCCACCTATCCAGATGCGCACGAACCCTCTCGACGAAACCTTACCAAGGGAAAAAATCCAGTGGGTGTATCGAAGACGACAGTCTCGCAAAGAAGGCCGCCTGACAACTTTTTTATGGTATCACAGCCAGACGCCAACGGAGAAGAAGTGCATCAACTGGCGTGTCGATTGTGTTCGGCAACGGAAACAATTTCGGCTTCTCCTGCTTTACGGGCGAAGACAGAATATCGGCCGCCACCATAAGCTCGTTGCGTAGCCCGGCGAGTTGCGGCTGCGGGATTGCCGCCGCAATCCTTGCCTTGAGCGCATCAGCATTGGTAGCAGGCTGCGCCATCAACGCAAAGACAGAAAACTCATTCCGAACCTGCGGGTCTTTGATCTCCTGACTCCAACTCTGGATCGAACTGATCGCAGGCACTTTGCCTTCAAGCCCAAACTGCAACATCGCCAAATGAAAACCGGCAATCGCCTTGCGCTCGCCAGAGCTTTCAGCCCACTCCTGCTCGAGCAAGGCACGCGCCTGCGGTGCACGGCCTGTTCTCGCTAGCCACAAGGCTTGTTGAAAGGCTTGCCCGCTCGGTGGCAGATTGGCTAGTACCTGCTTGCGCCAATCCGCATAGCGAAGATCTGCCGTCTTCAAATCCCCTGCATAGTAATACGCAAAAGCAGCTTTCCGCCAGCCCACACCACCCTGAAACGTTGGGAACCGTTGCCACTGCTCATCAAAAGACTTCGCAGCCTCCTTGAAGTTCCGGTTCATGTAATTCACTTCGCCCAGCGAATCGACCACATTCGGCTCATTCGGCGCAAGTTTACGATATTCATTCAAGGCAGCCACCGCAGCCGGCAAATGCAACTGGTTCGCCTCGGCATAGCCAAGCCCGTTCCACCATTCCACCTTACCCACCTCGATCTTCGTGAGTTCCCGGTATTGAGCCGCTGCCAGATCCCATCGGCCCTGGCCAGAGGCTAACGTCGCCAATTCAACCAATAGTCGCGGGTCACCCTGTCGCATTCTGCTCAAGGCCTCAAGCGCCGCAAGCTTTGCCCCAGCGTCTGGAGCCAGCGCATAATCCATCTGTATCCGGGTCAGGGGATCGGCAGCCACAGGAAATTTATTTTTCAGTGCAAGCGCTTCCTCGCGTTTGCCGCTGCGCACCAACATGTCAGCCAGGATCGGATAAGCCAGCGCGAAGCCAGGATTTCGCTCAACGAAAGTAGCGAGTGCCCCTGGCCCACCTTCAACTTGAGCCTCTGCGAATCCCTTCCACTGAGCAAAATCAAAATTCAAGTTCGACGGCTTTATGCCTGACAACTTGGATACAAGACGCGTCGAGGCTTCCAGCAACTTCGCCTCTTCCACCACTTCATCAAACTCTTGGAGAAGCCCGGTACTCGCTACGTCAGTCAAGGCGGCGTGAATCCGGATCCCCTTCCCTTCCCTGCGGTAGTGCCCGCTTATCACTCGCCCTACCCCAAGCGTGCGCCACCCCTCGGCATCATTGACCAGGCTGGCCGCCATCGTTTTCTCCGCCTGAAGC
>ENA-ORBV01009452-ORBV01009452.1-microbial-mat-metagenome-genome-assembly--contig:-NODE-9452-length-16000-cov-6.257301_pt1 | contig 16000 bp, 10 predicted proteins | sample MGYA00237777_ERZ505514 | MGnify/ENA primary metagenome ERZ505514 (study PRJEB26160, sample SAMN06269048) | microbial mat metagenome | isolation source: Oligotrophic lake microbial mat | place... | reverse complement strand
AGATTAGCCTGACTTCCGATCGGATTTGCTCAGCGTCCGCCTCGCGAGGCTCGCCCGAAATTGGATAAAGTCGAGCTAAGAAAGAACCTAATGAAAAACATATTCAAAATTGGGATTTGACAGGGAGGGCTCTCATAGCTGACCGGGATTTGCCGGGGTTTGAAAACCGGCCAACATGCTGTGGTACGCTTACTCCCGATGCCGGATCCGGATGGCGACCGTTTGCACTCGTGGAAAGAGATCGCCGCCTTTCTAGGTTGTGAGCCCCGGACCGCCCAGCGCTATGAGGCGCTACGCGGACTCCCCGTGCATCGCATCCCGGGTGGAGGAATTCCCAGGGTCTTCGCTTATACCAGCGAGTTGCAAGATTGGCTCGACAATAGTTCGCAGGTTCCATCCACGGCCATTCCCGCAGATCCTATTTCCCCCCCTTCTGCCAGACGGTATGTCGTGGCGGCTGCCAGCATCGGAACAGCGCTTGCCGCCCTCGCCCTAATTGTCGTCCTCGGCGCACCTACCGTTTCCCTGGCCCCGAATCCGGTACGGATCTCAACCTTACCTGGCGCTAAATTGCCGCCGCTGTTGACCGATGGCAAGGTAGTCTACTTCCAGGAATTCGACAACTCCAGACTTCGCATGGCCTCCGCTACCCTCGCCGGTGGCCCCTCGAGGCCTCTCTCAATACCCTTGATGAATGCGGACCCGGGCGTCCTCTCTGCGGATGGAACGGCTTTGCTACTCCGCGGGGTTGAAACTAGCAAGGACGGCGACGAGCCCTTGTATGTGCAGACACTCCCCAACGCTCCGCCCAAACGGCTTGGCGATATTCGCGCCTATGATTCGGCTTGGCTGCCCACCCGGGGAGGCATTATTTTCAGCCGCCTCCATTCCGTCTATTTCGCCAGCAACGATGGTTCTTCGGTCCGTAAACTATTCGACGTACCCGGCCGGGCCTACTGGTTTCGCTGGACTCCCGATGGCAGGACGATGCGATTCACCGTCTACGATTCCAAGCTGGCGACTTATTCGATCTGGCAGACGGCTTCATTGGATTCGCCTCCCGCTCCCGTATCCTTCGGCTTGGAGGCCACTCCGCAACAATGCTGCGGATCGTGGTCGCCCGATGGCGCCACGTACTTCTTTCAGGCATCGGTGAATGGGTTTTTTCACGTTTTCGCGCATTCCGAGCGCTTTCGGTTCTTGCGCGGTCCGGCTGTCCAATTGACACAAGGGGCCACGAACTACCGGTCGCCGGTTGCGATTCCTTCCGGCGATCGCCTGCTCACGCTCGCCCAGACGCCAAAGGCCGAAGTGGTTCAGTTCGACACAAAGCTCAATCGCTGGCTCCCTATTATGGACGGCGTCGCCGCAGCAACGATGGCTTTTTCACCGGATGGTAAATCGGTGGCGTATACCCGGCTACCCGATCACTCTCTGTGGCGTTGCGACTTGCCCAACTGTTCCGACGCCGTTCAACTGATCGCTGCCCCGGCCCGGGTCACAATGCCACGCTGGTCTCCGGACAGCACCCGCATTGCCTGCATGGTCAAGAACGCCGGCGGCAAATGGCGCGCGAGTATTGTCTCGGTGAATCCCGCCTCCGGCTGGGAACCCCTTCCTGATACACTAGCCGAGGCGGACCCCGGCTGGTCTCCGCAAGGCGACCGTGTCGTCTTCGGCGTCACTCCTAACCCGGATAGCGGCGCCGACGCCTCGCTGAAGCTTTTCGACCTCCACTCGCGCATATCATCCATTGTGCCGGGTTCAATCGGCCTTCATTCTCCCGCCTGGTCGCCCGACGGTCAGATGCTCGCCGCCATTCGCGCCGACACACGGGAAATCACCCTTCATGACTTCAAGCAAGGAACTTGGACGCAGCCACTGCCGGGCGTTCCGGCCGGCTACCTTCACTGGACTGGCGACGGGCGACGACTCTTTTTTCTCGCCAGCCTCGCCAAAGGAGCGCAGCATGTCATGGTTTTCGATCGTTCCTCGGGCCGGTTCACAAAGTGGGCCGATTTTTCAACTCTACGGCGTCCGTCATTTTCCTTCGGCGACTGGATCGGCATTGGTCCCGGCGACACTCCCCTTGCGCTTCGGGACTTAAACACCGCGGAGATCCTCTCCTGGAAACTGCTCCGCGACTAGCGCGCGGGCTCCACCCGGTACTCCCTCCGGAGCCGCGCCAACTCCTTTTCCGGCATCAGCATATCCAGTTTTTCGCGCATTTGCAGCCGGCGACTACCCTCCAGAAACGCTGCCGACATCGTAATGTCATGGACGCGTAGGCCCGGCAGAAACTCGTATATCAGAGTCCCTTCCCGCATTTGAATGCTTTCGTAGACGTGCGCCTGCAGATGCCCATTTACCAGGTTCAGGACGGCTACCCAATTGATGGTACCCAACTGCCTGGTAAGCTGTGAGCGGGCGATAAAAGCCGTCCACTTTTCCGAACTGGGTCCCTGATTCAGAATCGCGCGAGGATGGTTGGCAGGTATCGTATTCGCCCCGGAAACGCGGCTAGGATCAAATGCCACCAGGACTGCTTGTTCAACCCCATGCCGCATCCCGCCAGCGACGATTTCCGGTTTGCCGTCCCTGTTTGCGTCGAACATCCGGACCGCCTCCAGATGTCCGGTGTGCCAGTAGATTCCACGCCTCTTACCCTGGCTGTCGACAACCACCAACGCGGAAATCACATCATTCACATGAACGAATACCGCCGCCGTCCACTGCGTACCGTCATTCTCAGGAGAACCGAACAAGGTGTAATCACGAATTACAAACGGCGGTCCCACCTTTTTCCCCGACGCGGTATTTATTTTGTCCTCTAGATTAAGGAACCAGCGAACCGTTCCATCCGGCGAGATGCAGTGCAGTCCCCATCCGGTGCTGTCCCGGTGTATGTGTTGCCAGACCAAGACTGTATCCAGTTTTCCGTCGCCGTCCAAGTCGGTGATGGAGGACGAAATCCTCGCTGATTGCTCCTGTCTGAAAATTGGCGGGTCGAATTGGTGCTGCCAGACCTGACGGCCCTTCCGATCCCGCATGATCGCCAGCGAGCCATCCAAATGCAAGGATGCCGGCACGTCTGGCCGCTGGGATAAATAGTACCCAGCGGCGCCAAATAGTCCCACTGCCGCCAGCACACCTGAAATCGCCAGCCCGATTTGGAGGGTCATGACGTTCGTCCACCAGGGGTTGGCTTTTGTATTCCTTTCCTGCCAATACGTGAGCTCGGCCAGCGAGATTGAGACCCGGCCACCCAACCGTTTCACGGGCAACCCAAGTTCCGATTCGAAGCGCTGGGCCGTTTTCACGCTGACTTGCAGGTGGGTGGCGATCTCTTTCCAAGAGGACAGCAAGGCCTTCGCGCCGTCAGTGGCGGGCGGCTGACGGTCCGTTTCGCTCGACGGCATAAGAAGTTTGGATTCATTATGGCACTAAACCATGCGACAACTTGCGAAATGCGCCGGAACCACACGGTATTTTTGCGAATTCGCGTAGTGTCGCTTGCCGATCCGTCCTCGACCTCTTAACGTCGAAAGACAATCGGACAAATCTATGGTGAATACTTTGTCGCTCCTCTGCCTACTCGTTCTCGTCGCGGGCATTCCCGCAGCCGCTCAGTTCTGGGATAAGATGTCCAATCCCCGAATTGCGATTACCCAAACTCATCCACCCCGCCTCGGCCTGAATCTGAAGAAACTAGCCATCGCTCAGCCATCCGGTGAGTGCGCCGAAGAAATCGCCGATGGCTTGGCCGCTCATATTGTCAATCGGGGCATGGAGGTACTGGACCGGCAGAACCTGCAATCGGTTCTCGCGGAGCACAAGTTTTCGCTTAGTGGATTCGTCGATGCCAATACCACCGCCAAGCTCGGCCGGATGCTTGGACCGACCGTCCTGGTCTTCATTAAGGTCACGCGCTGCCGCGCCGAAAACAAACGGACGTACAAAGATTACAAGACAACCCAGGGCGGCGTGGTGCGGCATCATTACGCCACCACTGAAGTCCACCTCCGTGGGACGTTTCAGACTATCGAACTCGCCACCGGGAAAATTTTCGCAGTCAGTCCGTTGACCGCGGATCAATCCCTTACAAACAACTCCGATCAAGGCTTCCCCGAGTACCCATCCGAGGACACTATCCGGGATGCCGCGGTCAAGGCTGCCGTCCTCAACTCGGCGAGCTATTTGCTGCCTTGGTCCGAACGCCGCGAGGTCTACTTCTTCAACGATAAGGAATGCGGCCTGAACCTGGCCTACGCCGCACTTAAGGCAGACGATATCCCGCGGACGCTGGAGCGCTCGGAACAGAACCTCACGGATTGCAAAGTCGCGGCCAATCGCAAGACAAATACGATGGCTCACGCCTACTACAACGCTGGCTTGGCCAATCTCCTTGTCAACGAACATACCAAGGCCATGGCCTACCTGGAAGAGTCGGAGAAAATGCGCGGCGGTGAGATCGTCACAAGGACGATTGCCGAAGCGGAGCGCTCCGCGCAACTCGCCGCCGCCGCCCAGCGTGTCGAGCAGAAAACGGCGCAATATGAGAAGTTGTCCGCAGCACGTTCGGAAAAAGCAGCGGCCCCGCCAGCGGAAGCTGCGCCGCCCTCGGCCAACCCCCGGGTCGAACCTCTCGAAGACCGTCTGCGCAAGCTTGATGCGCTTTTCAAAAAAGGGTTGATTACGAAGGACGAATTTGAACAGAAGAAGACGGCGCTGCTCAAGGAGCTTTAATATGCGAGCATCTCTGTTTGCTGTCTTCGTCGTCCAGTCCCTCTTTGCGCAAACCATCCCAGAACCCCCAATCGCGAATACCTTATTCTTCCTGCCTCCAGGCAAGACTGAATTACTCCGCTTGGAAGAGCAACCGGGGACGGCACGCAAGCAGGGAAATCTCGCCATAGTAGAATTCCATGGCCGAACCAGCCCTTTTCGCGTCACAACCACACAACCGGCCTTTGTTATCAACAGCACGGTCCCGCCTAACAAGCTTACCGACACGCTCATTCGGCTTGAATCCGTGAGCGGCAAACGAACGGTGATGTTGATTCCTGGTCCGGGAAACGTCGGGATCCCACGTCCCAGTAAGACTATTGAAGTCGAGTATAAGTCCATAAGGCCGAAAATCTACCTCGTGCGCCCGGTTAGCCCCCTTGCGCCTGGGGAGTACGGAATCAGCTTCGGCAAGTCGAAAGGGGTGGCTCTGTTCGGCGTCGAGGCCGATGCGACCACGCCCGAAGAACCGGCTGTCGAACCCCGCAGCGCTACTGAGCCGCAGTCGGCCCCCACCGATGACAGGCGCAAAACGCTGGAGAGCCTTCTGCAGAAAAAACTGATCACGGAGGCCGACTATCGAGCCAAGCTGGCGGAAATCGCCGCGCCACCTGGGCCTCCTTCCGTCGAGGACCGTCTCCGCAAACTCGACGAGCTTCTTAAAAAGGGGCTGATCACGAAGTCCGATTACCAAATAAAGCGAGCGCAAATCCTCTCCGAACTCTGACCAGGACCTGAATCAAATGCTCAACAAATTGAACGACCCCATCCGCGCCCGCCGCCGTTTCCTGTCGCTGCTGCTTCCCCTCGCGGCAAGCGCCCAAGCGCCAAGCTTTACCCAAGAGCCGACCGTAACCGTGAAGGATATCGAGATGCTGCTCTCGGTGAAGATGTCGGACGACGTCATCATCGCCCGCGCCAAACGCTCCGGCAAACCGATGGATCTGACGACCGAGGAAATGATTAAGCTCAAGCAAGCTGGCGCTTCGGACAATCTCATCCGGCAACTCCTCACCACTTCTCCGGCATCGAATCCCTCCCCGGGCCCAGCAACGACCCAAGTCAATCCGCCTTCCGATCGACGCGAGGTCGGCGTCTACTACAAGCGCGCGGAAGAGTGGACAGAACTATTGGCCGAGGTTGTCAACTTCAAGACAGGCGGCGGATTGAAGAGCTTTGCGTCGGGCGGAATCGTGAGCAAGGATTTGAATGGATTATTGACGGGCCAACACAGTCGAAACTCGGTGAAGACACCGCTCGAGCTTCTTATTGTTGCCCCTGAGGGTATCGGGGCCACCGAATATCAACTAGTTCGACTTCGCGAGAACAAAGGAAATCGAGAATTCCGTTCCGTGACTGGGGGGATTATGAATTCCCAAAGCGGCGCGATGCGCGACATGGTGCCTTTTGAAGGCAAGAGGATTGGACCGCGGATGTTCGCTGTGGTGCTACCGGCCAATATTGGCGCGGGGGAATACGGGTTTTTGCCTCCTGGGGGGCTTCTGGCGGCGGCGGCGTGGTGGGGTCCCCCACGGGTGCGCAGGGTCGGATGTATACGTTTCGGATTGTTGAGTAGATGGAACCGCGGAAAGCGGCTGAAGAGATCGAAAACAGGAGAATCGCAAAATGGCAGTACTTCGGAGACTTTCTATATTGTCGAAACCCGCCGCGTTGGCGGCTACATTCGTGATCGGCGCCACGTTGACCTGGGTCACTGTCGTTCGCGCGCAAAGCGCGAACGGGCCGTACTCGCTCTTTCAGTTTGCGACTCTGACCGGGTCCGGCAATACGATAACGGCGACGCGGGTCCCGGTGGTTACTGCCGCGGGGGCCACACTTTACAAGGACGTGACGATTCAATTCGAAGTGGACTCGGACGGCAATTTGAGGCTCGCGCCCGATAACCCGCAGGTGTTGGATGCTCCGGCCCTGGTGGTGTCCTCTTTTAGGGCGGGCAGTTACGTGGGGCCGGGTTCGGTTCTGAACGGGAAAACACCGGTGTTCGTTGATGGCCCCGGCGCCACTGATGGCGGAGCGACATCGTGGTCTCTCAGCGCCGGGAGCGGTGCTGACAAATGCACCTATCCAAGTAGCGCGACCTGGTACGCCGGGCCGATTGCAAACAGTCCGGTAGCGGCGCGGCTCAAGAAAGCTGGGATAACGTCGACTGCCTGGAGTTATGGTGTCGCCAGCGGCCCCTCGGCGTATGATCGCTGTACCGATGGCAGCTTGTTTCCCAACGCCGGGTGGGGTGTGGGCACCTTGATCGGGGTCAGCCAATCCGGGAGCGCAATCACTATTGCGAGCTTCACCAACCACCTGTCCGGGAACGATTTTAGCGCCCCAATAGCGCAGATTACGTTTCGCGTCGCGCCTTAGCGTCGCTGATCAAGCCTAACGGTTTGAATGGTTCAACCCTGTGAACTTACTCAAGTTGTATGGAAGGTCCCGAGGATGCTAGCCCAGACGCGGGTAATATTGCTCGCAGGTTTAGGTGTTCTTGCTGGGCAGTTGAGCCAAGCGGCACCAACAACGCCCTCCAATCCCAATCCCGGTTCAACGAGCAGTCCGGGGCCGACGACCGCCGTCAGTAGCGTTGTCCTGAGTTGGAGCGCTTCCAGCGGTACCACATTGTACGGGCTTGGCGTGAGAGACATGGTCAGCAACACGCTGGTGGTCGACACAACGCTGAGCGGAACCTCCTTCACCGCGAATCTGAGTCCAGGCAAGCAGTACCGCTGGAACGTCAACGCCTGCAACGGCACCGGTTGCTCAAGCTATACAACTCCGCTGTACTTTCAGACACCCACGAGCCCGCCAGCGATCACGGGAGTGAGTCCGAGTTCGCCGACCGGGTCCGATAACGCACAGCCGTTTACGATCAATGGAAGTAACTTCGTGGCCGGCGCCAACGTGACGCTGCGGAACGTGACGACGGGGTTGAGCTATCCGAACCGCGCGGCGAGTTCGTTCAGCGGCACGCAGATCGTGATCAATCCGGTGTTCGGCACGCCGGCGCACACATGGTCGGTGCAAGTAATTAATCCGAACGGGCAGGCATCGAACACGCTCAGTTTCCAGCTTCGAACAGTTGCTCCAAACGCCGGCGGCCAAATTACGATTGCTCCGAGCCCTTGCACGATCGCTTCACCGGGAGGAACCTGCGCCGTTAACGTCAGTTGGACGACAACTTCCGTACAAGCCGCCCAAATCTGGATGGAGGATACGCAACGGCCGGAGCAGCGCCTTTTCGACGGACCTACCGGTTCGCAGACGGTACCCGGCCTGTTGGCGCTGCCGCAGCGGTATGAGTTCCGGCTCTACGACTACAGCGGCGGGTCGCGTGGGAGGATGCTACACAGCGTCCGCGTGGAAGTGCCGGCGTCAAGGGAAAGCACGACCGACACGGCAGACCTCGCGCGAGAATTGCCACTAGACGGTACTGAAGTGAATGGAGGCACCAATCTCGTCAAGTCATGGACGCTGCTCAATAGTGGAACCAGCACATGGGGCGCCGGGTACACATTGAGATACGTCAGTGGGCAAGCTGGGTCTTCGCGAAATCCCATCGCGCTACCGACGAGCGTGCCGCCTGGTTCGTCCTATACGTTCCGGCTGCCACTGGTAACTTCTGCCCAAACTGGCGAGTACCGGGAAGACTGGCAATTCCTCTCCGCAAAAGGCTCCGTTATCCCCGTGGGCCGGTCCCAGACGGTGTGGATTAGCTATCGAGTCGCCGGGGCTGAAACCGCCGAATTAGGCGCTGAGCTCTTCGACGAGACAATCCCCAAAGGCACTGTCTTCCGGCCAGGTGAACGATTCCGTAAAGTATGGCGCGTCCGAAATAACGGCAGATCATCTTGGAGTCAGACGACCCTGCGGTGGGCGGCTGCCCCCCCTTCCGTGAATCTCATCGCGACCGGAACTATGACGCTGGCAGTTCCACCCACTGCTCCGGGGCAACTGGCCGAGTTGCAGTTGGAGATGCAGGCTCCGCAGCAGGCGGGTACGAAACAGAGCCTCTGGCAATTGCAGTCGGCCACTGGCCAAGCGTTTGGCCCCGTTCTTTCCGCAGTGATTGAGGTGCGGCAAGAAAGCCGGACGGCCACACTGATAACCTCGGAGAATTACGACAGCGGATCACGCCAGTTGCAACTCGAAGCGACGGTGCGCGACGACGCTGGACGCGTCCTGAATCAGGGACGGCTTGAGTGGCGGTTGCTGAACAGCGCCCGTGAATTGAAAGCCAATGGAGTCCTGCTGAATGACAGTGCGCGTTGGGTTGCGACCTACCGCCCTTCATCCCCGCTGGAGGCTGGAGTATACATTGTCGACTATCAATACTTCGGCGAATCCGGACAGACCGGTACGGCTCAGGGCCGGTTCTTAGTCAACCAGCGATTCCTGGTGAGCGGCAAGGTCACGGACGGGGCAACCAAAAAGGCCATCGGCGGAGTGCTCGTCAGCGCCAGCGGCCAAACGTCTCGCAGCGACGAGAATGGCGAGTATTCGCTTGGCGGGCTAGAGACGGCAGAAACACCGGTTTTGACTGCTGCGAGGGCGGGCTACCAGAGCTATTCTGAACAACTTGCCGGGCCCGGCACCGCCACGCGGCTCGTTAAAGATATCGTTCTGCAGCCCGCGGGTGGCGGGACCAAACCCGTCATCACGAAGATCGACACGGAGCCCGGATCTCTGTACATCATGGGCATTAGCACCCTCCGCCGCTATACGGTGATCGTCAATTGGAATGGTAGTCCCGGACACGTCGACTTCATGCTTAACGACGCAACCCCGAAGCGAGTTTCCGCCGATGAGAACGAAGTCAAGACCGAGCTAGCACTTGACTGGGCTGTTCGTGTCTCCCAGACCGTCAAGATCATTGCGGTGAATCGCGCGGGGGTGGCGTCGGATCCAGTCACCCGAACCTACCAGGCGACGCGCCTGCCCAAGTTTTTGCGTGGGTTCACCGGCGAGTTCCAGACCGAGACAAACGGATACGACACCTACTTCATTCACGATTTGGCCCTGGCGGTTCCACCCTGGCTTTCGAAAACGCTGGATGTTCCGATGATCGGGAAGTTGGGTGCGGAACTCGGAATAGACGCACATTTCGACTACCGGTTGTCGGACAGTTCATTCTTCGCCAGTGTCGGCGCTGGCCTCGACTGGGAAAGCGGCATCAAAAAGAGAATCCCCTTCGGACGCCGCTATCCGCAGCAAGGCCGCATGAAGATCTTCTTCGGCGACAAGTCCCTGAACGTCAACTTCAAGGCGAGCACCTCCGGCACTGCCCCCCCGATCACCTTCAACGAGGCTTCAGGCGAGTTATCGGCCGGGGGCGAGTTCTCTCTGCCAAAAGTGGGACTGCTTGACTTGAAAGCTCCCGGCTTGACCAACCAGTTGAACCGAATCCCAGCACTACGCCCGTTTGTGAACCAGATATCCCTTCAGCCTCGTGTCAACATCCTCGCAACTGGAAGTGGCGACGTTTCGTTCGATCCAGAGTTCCGGTTCAAACAGATCCGCTTGGATGCAGGTGCGGGCTTGAGCGTGTACTACAGTCCCCTCATTTTCGACTTCTGGATAAAAGGCACCACAACGCTCGGCTTCCAGTACCCTGGCGAGTTCTTCCGCGAACTCCGCTTCGAAGGAGAGGCGGGATGGAAGGCCAATGCCTGGATCCTGAAACTTGAGCCAGAAACTTTAAATATTGGGTGGACTTACACTCCCGGCGGAGGCATTAGGTGGAATTCCGTTCCTCCATCGCCGATGGCGTGGAGTTGGAAGGCGGATGATCGCGGCCAACGAATTCTCGGCGCGCCTCAGTTCGTGGCTTACTCCCCGAAGAGCACAGCCCGTTCGGCGAATACGTTCAACGGCTTCCGCGCCCTCGGACAGAGAGTCCGCGGCGCTAGGACGAACACTGCTCAGTCAGCGATGACCCTGGTAGAGAATCTCTATTCACAGGGTGGTTCCGCCATGGCCGGTCGTGGCAACGAACTCATGTTGGTGTACGGAAGTGACAGCGGTTCACCGAGCACACTGCAGTTTACGGACTTGTATTACACGCGGTTCGACGGAGAGAACTGGAGCGCACCGGAACCCATTTCTAACGACCCTCGCGGCGAGGCCGCACCGCAAGTCGCCTATGACGGGAACGGGGACGCCATCGTTATGTTTCAACGGTTTCGGGATGCCGCGTTCGAGACCGTCGATCTGAAGCAAATCGCAGCACAAATGGAGATCGCCTGGACGCGCTGGGACCACACGACGGGACGTTGGACCACTGCCCAGTCCTTAACGAACAACGCGGTCTTCGATGGCGACGTGAAGCTGGCCGGACCGCTCGCCGATGGCACTGTTGTCGCAACCTGGACGACGACGCCCTCCAATGACTGGTTCGGTATGGATGATCAGGGCCAGCCAGTGGAGCAAATCGTCATGACCGCGGCGTGGAACCCTGGACAAGCCCGCTGGACGCAACCGGTCCCGCTGGTCTCCATGCGTGGCCGGCTGTCTCAGCAGTTTGTTGCGCGAGGGAACCGCGTCGTTTATGCCTGGACTGAAGATCGGGACGGCAATTTCGACACCTCCTCAGATCGGGAGGTTATGTTAATGGGATGGAACGGCCAGTCCTGGAGCGCGGCCCGGCAGGTCACCGAACACACGAAGACCGACGAAGAGGTACGGATCGCTCTCGGGGAGAACGGCGAACTGTTTGTCTTTTGGCTCAAGGATGGGGACCTGGTCTTCTCTCGCGAGGGCCAGGGTGAACCGAGCATTGTCCGCCGGGATTCCGGCACTCTGGGATTCCGCGACTCCGCTCTCACTGCCGGACCCGGCAATCTGCTGGCGTTGATCTGGCAGGAGCAGACCGCCAAAGGGCCGAACGCGCTGGCGCGCGTCTTCGATCCTGCTTCCTCAACATGGAGCCAGGATCTGGCTCTCTTTGAGGACGACACGCTCAAGAGGCGATTCTCGCCCGTTTGGGATGAATCCGGCAACCTGACGATGGCTTATCAGCAAGTGGAACTGCTCCCGAATGGCGGGTTTGGCCGGGTCGATCTGGGCGTCCTCAAACGGGCTCTGGTGAAGGATCTGACGATATTGCCTGGCGACTTCCTCGCTTCGGCGGACCGCTTTCTGCCGGGCGCGCCATTGACGCTCAAAGCGACAATACGCAACCGAGGCGGCCTGGCCGTCGAGAATGCCGTCGTCGGCTTCGGAGTGCTTAGCCCGCAGGGTGATTATGTGGAACTCGGCCGGCAGGCGATTTCCGGTTGGCTGGAAGGCGGAGGAACGGCGACGGTTCAACTGCAAACATACGTTCCGGTTGTTGTTGGAGGCAGGCTTCTTGCCATCGCCGATCCGGACAAGTTGCAGGGAGAATTGGACGAGAGCAACAACTCCCAGCAGTTGAGCTTGGGCAGCCCCCAACTCGCGCTCTCTCTCCGTTCGGCCCAGGTAGCAGCCGATGGTTCAGCGAGGATTGTGGTGGAGGTACGCAACGACGGGATGCCGGAATCTGCGACGGCTAGCGTCCAGATACGTGCCGCGAACGGCACGGTGTCCGCGTCTACAACAGTCGATCCAGTGGCGCCAGGGTCTTCGGCGCAGTTGGCGCTCTCGATGGGCGTGGGAAACGTTCCTGCCACCGGGTCGTACTTTGACCTTCTCCTCGACGAGCCGTCCACTACGCAGGGCGGACTTCGCGAGAGTAACCGCCTGAAATTGTGGCTAGCTCCCGACACCGGGCTTCAGAACAAGGTCGGATCGCCAGTTCTCAGCCCGGACGGTGGGGCGTTCGATGGTGAGGTGTTTATTCGTGTCTCCTGCCCGACCGAAGGCGCGGTCATTCACTATACGACGACTGGGGATGAACCCGACGAATCGGCCCCGGTCATTGCTCCCGGCGCTGTCTTGCGCCTCGGGGCTACTGGAAAACTCCGAACCAAAGCCTGGAAAACCGGTTGGATTCCGAGCGAAGAAAAGTCTGCTGGTTTCGAGATTCTGAGCAAGTAACCACCCGCGTTCGCATCACAGAGTGAGAAGACAAACATGTACAAAGTCATCCCCTTCCAAAGTTACATTTCCTACCAGGGCAACGCCCAGCAGGTCTCCGGCGAACTCCAAAACATCATCAATACCGAAGCAGCAAACGGCTGGATGTTCATACAGATCCAGGAATTGACGACGTTCAAAGCGGGCACGGCGGGTTGCTTCGGCTTCGGCGCCGCACCGGACCGGCAGCTTGCCATGGCCGTGCTGGGCTTCAGGCACGTATGAAGTGGTCGCTGCTTGCCGCTATCTCACTGTATTGGCGCTTGACAAATCCGGATGGCCGCCGACATTGCCTTTTCCGCCAGAGTTGCTCCCGCCACGTTTTTGAAATGACCGCGGAGAACGGCGCCAGGGCCGGACTCCGCGCCCTTGTCCGACGCATTCGGCAATGCCGCCCCCGGGCCGGCGCTGCGGTAAGCGCCGGATCGCAATGCCTTCTTATGCTCGCCGATGGTTCGACGGCCTCACCAGCCGAACTCTCCGCCGTTGGCCTGACTATCCTGCAGCAGTGGTTGACCATTCCGCACCAGCCCCTTACTATCACCCTCCAACTTTCGGAGCGAAATCTATGATGCGATTCTTAAGTTTGATTGCCCTGTGCGGCACATTCTTTCCCGCCGCGTTTTCGCAAACGCTGATTTACGCTACCCTGACCTCGGAAACACCCGGGCCAAATTGCGCGGTGCCGGGTACCGGAGAAACCGTCCCTTCATTCCCAATTGATACGCCACGACTCTATACATGGTTCCGCTTCAACAACGTCGTCGAGGGAGATCGCTTCCGAGTGCAATGGGTCCAGCCCGATGGGGTGGTTTTCTCGACCACGGACTGGGAACCATCCCGGTCCGGGTCGTACTGTTTCTCCACGTTCATGGAGCCAGCGAAAGCGCAACTATCCCAGCGGACTGGGCGTTGGGGCGCTTTCATATTGCGCAACGCCAACGTCATCCACACGCTCTTTTTTAACTTCACATCAGCCGGAAACCGCGCTCCGGAAGTAACCGCCGACGGAATCGTCGAGCCGTGGACGTACCAAAAGGGAATTTCCCCTGGCGGTTGGGTCAGCATCTACGGCGCAAACCTCGCCCGCGCCGAAGAATCCTGGCGCCCGGCCCCGGACGCTCCCCTGCCCACTTCCCTTGGTGGGGTCTCGGTGCAGATCGGCGGTATTCCGGCGGCGATCGCGTATGTCAGCGGCGGCGTCATCAATGTCCTGGCTCCTGGCGGTACGCCAAACGGAACCGCGCCAGTGGCGATACAACGCGACGGTGTGCAGAGCCAGCCCATCGCAGTCGAAGTCCGCCGAATCCTGCCCTCTATTTACAGCCTTCCCGACACAACCAAATCGCCCATCTCCTATTTCGTAACCGGCGCCCTGGCAGGCACCGCCGAGCTCATCGGTACCCGCCGCGTCGATAGCCGCGTTCTTCGCGCCGCCCGGCCGGGCGAGTCGATCGACCTCTACGTGACCGGACTCGGCCGGACCTCCGGCGGATTTCCGACCGATCGCATGTTCTCCGGCGCCTATCCGGTCGTCGAACCGCTGGAAGTCGACCTGGGAGGCACCCGTATCACACCCCAATTTGCAGGGCTCATTTCTCCCGGTCTCTATCTCCTGCGCTTTCCCGTCCCAGCAAACTCACCGCCCGGCGACACTTTAATCCGGATCGTATCCGACGAATTCGCGAGCAGTCCGAATGTCTATTTGACGGTCGACTCCGGGCAGCCGGAACTTACTCTCGAAAGCATCACACTCTCGCCCGCGACAATTACCGCCGGACAGTCAACCAGTGGAACGGTTACACTCTCCGGTCCCGCGCCGACCGGGGGTGTCGAAATAGCCGTGAGCATCGATTCAGGCGCACCCACACCGTTTCGGGTGCAGGCGGGGGCCCGTTCCGTACGCTTTTCATTCAGTACTATTGCGGGATCTTCCGCCAGAGTGCTGAAGTTCTTTGCGCGCTGGAACGGGATGGAACGTTCCGCTTCCCTCAATATCCTGGCAACTCCCGGAGGCTCCGCGCTCCGTGATTATGAGACGACGGTTACGGGTTCAGCCATGATCGAGGGCAAACGCGTGGCGATAAAGATTCTCCTCAGCATCCCTAACGTAATCTCCTATGCGCAAGTCGACACTTTCCAGGATTTGTCTTCGGGCATCATTCTGTACGCCTACTATTTGAATCCTGTCATCTCTGGAGATTCCGCCACCTTCTCCGTTGGGAACGGTCTTGGATCCTACACGAACAGTTCCGGTGGAGCAATTGGTCAAGCAATTACCGCAGGCAGGCTGACCGTAAATCTTTCGTCCGCCGCTCCAGGTTCTCCCGTAACTGGGACCATTCAGTTTCAAACGGCGACTAAGAATATCTCGACTCCATTCACTGGGACCGTTTCGTCCAGCGAGAAAGTGAAATAGGATATGACTCTGGTACTGCCGCCCTACTGGATCGAGAGCCTCCAGGAAAGAAGAGTCAACTACTCAAAAAGAAATCAAAGGCCGGGGGCCGTCGCCGTGCGTCTCGTGGTCTGAGGCCGGTTTCAGACGCTGGCTGGAAGCTGTCATGGCTGCTAGAACGGCGATAACGTCTAGTGCTGGATCGACCGTGATATCGCCGTTTGGAATCCGTTCGGCGGGACATACTCCACTTCAGAACGCTAACGAAGAAATCCTGGGAGGACCGAGATTGTTCAGACAACCAACTGGACGCGGTCCAAACTGAGATGGCGGTCTGTCGACCAACAGCAGCCGATCCAGAGCGTCTGAAGCGCAACAAAGCCTTGCCCGACGATCGCGGTATTTCTTTGGCGATTGTGGACGGCCACGAAAGCCATACCAGCTATCGCCGCCATTGCCAGGGGTGTATAGAACGGACCATCCATTTCGCGCAAGGAGAGCGCATTCAGTATTACCACCGGCAGGTGACGCTGATGCTGGTGACCGGCGCCCCGGCCGGACGCCCACCCCTGCGGATCCCGTTGGATCATGAACCGCAACGCCCCGGCGAAGATGAAGTTGCTACCGCTCGCCCGTTTGCTCCAGCGCGTGCTGATCGACTATCCGCGCGCGTTCTATTCGGTGCTGGCCGACGGGCTGTACTTGCGGGCCGACTTTTTCAACTTCTTGGGCGGCCACCGCAAACACGTCCTG
>ENA-ORBV01009450-ORBV01009450.1-microbial-mat-metagenome-genome-assembly--contig:-NODE-9450-length-16003-cov-6.087844_pt1 | contig 16003 bp, 15 predicted proteins | sample MGYA00237777_ERZ505514 | MGnify/ENA primary metagenome ERZ505514 (study PRJEB26160, sample SAMN06269048) | microbial mat metagenome | isolation source: Oligotrophic lake microbial mat | place... | reverse complement strand
CCTCTCCGAGGTCGGGAATTAATGTCAACCCGATGCATTTCTACAAACCTTTGACCGCTCCGAGGTCCGAAATCATACGTATTTAGGGGCGGCTGTATAGTTACGAAAAATTCTCTCGAAATCTTTTTTTGGGCAAAACCAATTTGCGATGGCTATATCATGCCATATATTTTTTCCAAAACTGCTCCCATCTTCCCTCCGTCGAAATTAGTGCTCTTGTGATGAGCATTCCTTGTGCATTGTCCATCTTCCATCGCATACCCGATTGACAGAACCTTTGCTTGACCAATGTTTTGCAGGCAGCCTCGGTGACGCCCGAACCAATTGGATAAGCGGTTTTTTGATATTGCCAGTATCTCATCCGCTCCATATTATTTTCAAAATAGGTGATCGTTCTTTGAACCGTGAGCCGCCCGCCCGCCTGCTGTCCCCGGACCCAATCTTTAAGTTCGCGGAGGATCAGGCGCGCGCCGTTTCTTTTGTGCTTCAAGTCATGGCAGGCAGCGTCCTGCCATTGCTGTTGGGCTTGCGCTCCGATTCTGAGCACCGTGCTGACCTTTGTCGGTTACTATATATTCTGCCCAAACTATACCACCTAATCATCCCCCCCCTTCCACCTCCCCCACCGAATTCTCCACCTCTTTAAAATCCTTCGGCTTAGGCAGGTCATTGAGCGAATTAATCCCCAAATAATCCATGAATTTGTCACTGGTCGCATACAGGAGCGGGCGGCCGGGACCATCACTTCTGCCCGTGATGGCCACCAACTCTTTTTCCAAGAGTTTTTGAATCGCATAATCACAACTCACGCCGCGGATTTCCTCCAACTCCGACTTACTCACGGGCTGTTTATAGGCGACCAGTGCGAGCGTTTCGAGCGCTGCTTGAGAGAGTCGCTTTTTGGTGGTTTGTTTGAGGTAGATGGAAATCGTATGGTGGTAGGCGCCTTTGGTCAGGAACTGGTATCCACCGGCGATTTCTACCAGTTCGAACGGGTAAAAGTCCTGGTGAAACTGTTCGCGCGTCGCCGCGAGGGACGCCTGGATATCGGTTTCCGCGAGGTCAGATTGCAAAACTTCGTCCAGGACGGATTTGAGATCGGCCAACGAGGTCGGTTGCGGCGAAGCGAAAATCAACGCTTCTATGTGTTCCTTCATGGTAAATTACCGGGATGGTCGGGAGGTGAGGTATATTCCGTTGCAAATATCAGTCATCCGGTTGGTTTTAAGGAACGGTGCTGGAATAAAGGTCCAAATTAGGGGAGACGGTTTTGTTGCTGTTGAGGCACGAGGAGGGCGTTTAGTGGTACCTAATCAACCGACGAGTAACGAAAACAGCGGCAAAACAAGTCCCTCTAATTTAGACCTTTATTCCAGCACCGTTCCTACGGAACGCGGCACCCATAACTTAGTCATTTTAGGTCAACCATTTTTTCATCAGACAACACTATTTTTCTGCGAATAGTGGGGCTATTTAAAGAAAAATAGGGGCCGTATGATGGAACAAAGGGTGGCATCAAATGACTAAGTTATTGGTGCCGCGTTCCTTATTGGGACAGGAGTGAATTTTTTTCTCGAAAATTTGTTTTGCCAACCACTTCCCGAACGACCGCATCACGAGAAAATCCAACTTCATGCGCGTTTGTTACATCCTGGCTCTATTCGCCCCGTTTTTTGTTTTTACTGAAAAAGCCCGTGCTCAGAACATTACCCGTGCCGAGCACCAAAATCGTTTTGTCTTAACGATTGCCCGCAGCAGCGCACCCATCCAGGTGGACGGCGATCTCAGCGAACCGGTATGGCAAACGGCGGCTGTCACCGACACGTTCTGGCTCAAATGGCCGCGTGATGGCGGTCCGGCGCCAGAGCAGACCGAAGTGCGCTGTGCCTATGATGACCGGTTTCTTTATGTTGCCGTCGTGGCACACGACACCTCGCCCGATTATGTCATCCAGAGCATCAAGCGCGACGTGGGTTATTGGGATTCCGATGGCTTTGCGGTCGTGCTGGACCCGACCAATACCGCCAACAACGGTTACTTTTTTGGAGTAAGCCCTGCTGGCGTACAAACGGAGGCTTTGCTTTCCGGAACTGATGGTGAAATGGACACCAACTGGGACAACAAATGGCATGTGGAAACCCGCCGGTATTCCGATCGCTGGACGGCAGAGTATGCGATTCCGCTGCGCATTCTACGGTTCAAAGAAGGGCAAGGCGATTGGGGAATCAACTTCATCCGCAATGACCTGAGCAATGGTGTGTACTCAACCTGGGCGCGGGTGCCTTTTCAGTTCGACGGTACCGATGTGGGCTGGACGGGCAAGTTGGTTTGGGATGTTTCGCCTCGCCGCACGAAGGGCAACCACAACATCATTCCGTACGCCACAACGGCAGTTTCGAGGGATTATGAAGAAAATGGGGCCTGGAAAATCAAGCCCAATGCAGGTCTGGACGCTAAAATCGGAATTGGCTCCGGCTTGAACCTGGATGTGACGCTCAACCCCGATTTCTCTCAGGTGGAAATTGATGAACAAGTGGTCAATCTCACGCGCTTCGACGTTCAACTTCCCGAAAAGCGCACGTTCTTCCTCGAAAACGGCGACTTGTTTGCCAACTTTGGTATTCCACCCGTCCGCCCGTTCATTTCCCGCCGCATCGGTCTGAATGATGCCGGCGATCAGTTGCCCATTCTCGGCGGTCTGCGCCTCACGGGCAATCTTGGCTCTGATACCCGCATAGGAGCCATGATGATGTATACCCAGAAAAAAGACAGTACTCCTGCACGCAACAACACTGCTTTGACCATCAACCGCCGCGTATTGGGTCGCAGCAGGGTGTCGGGCTACTTCCTCGACCGCGAGTCGTTTGACGGTTCGGAGCGGATTCGCAACCAATCGAGCCGCAATGCCGGATTAGAGACCGTTTTTATCTCCAACAACAGCCAATGGACTTCCTGGCTCACCCATCACCGGTCGTTTAAGCCGGGCATCACAGACCAAAACTGGTGGGGCAATATGGGGTTCAATTATCGGACACGCGGGTTTTCATGGCTCACAGACGTGTTGCACATGGGCAAAAATTATTATGCTGACCTCGGCTTCGAGCAGCGGATCGAGAACTATGATGTGGTTCGCGATACCACGCTTCGCATCGGATACAACTTTGTTTTCAATAATTTCTCCTATCAGATATTTCCTAAAAAACCTGAAACCAGCCGGATCAATTACGTCGAGTTTGGAGGGGAATTGTTCACTGTTTTTAATCCCGCCGGCTCGCTCAACGAGGCCACCAACGAACTCTATGCACAGATCAATTTCAAAAATACCAGTGAACTCGCCATCGGTGTCAGCCCCAACTGGGCGAACGTACCAGTACCATTCAAATTCGATGACGAGGATGACCTGACTCGCTGTCCGGCACTGCCTGCCGCTCTCTACCAGTTTACCAGTGTCGGTACGGAGTGGAGTTCCGATTATCGAAAACGCTTTTTTGTGTCTGTGTCAGCTAAAGCGGGCAGTTTTTACAACGGCCATCAATACGGTGGGGGCTTCGAACTCAACGCCCGTATCCGGGCATTCATGAACCTACGGCTGGCTGCGGAGTACAACCGGCTGGATTTTCCTGCACCCTACTGCGACGTAGAGTTGTTCAACCTGACACCGCGCGTGGAAGTGTTTTTCGCCAAAAACCTCTGGTGGACAACTTTTATCCAATACAACACCCAGGCGGATAACTTCAACATCAACAGCCGGTTACAGTGGCGTTTCCGCCCGATGAGTGATGTGTTCGTGGTGTATACGGACAACTACGCGGTACAGATTGGCAATGTGAAAAACCGGGCGCTGGTGGCAAAAGTGAGTTACTGGTTCTAATTTGATCCATAAAAAACTGTACCTTCATTATCCGATTTACATGGATCAATTCCATAGTACATTTATACCCATAAGATTTAAACATACAGCACAGATGCTTTGCTTTTCCCAACGCGCTATCCAGGTCGCTCTACTTTTCTTTTTTGTAGTGAATGTAGGCCCGGCACATGCAGCCAAATACTTTGACTTTTCACCGGCAGCCAAAGATGCTTACCAAAAAACGATGAGCTTGCGGTTTGGAGAAGCCAAGGTGACACTGGGACAGATGAAAAAATCGGAGTCGGACAACCTGATCGCTGTTCTGGTGGAAAATTACCTGGATTTTTTCAGCGTGTTCCTGAGCGACAGTGAAAACGGGTATCAGGATCTGGCCAAAAATATGGAGCCTCGTTTGGCAAAAATTGCCACCGGCGACCGCAATTCGCCGTGGTTTCTTTATTGCCAGGCAGAAATCCGGCTCCAATGGGCCATTTTGCGAAGCCGCAACAGCGACTTCATGACCGCCCTCAGCGATATCAAGCAAGCATACGCCCTGCTCGAAGAAAATCAGCGCAGGTTCCCCGACTTTATTGCCAACAAAAAAAGCCTGGGTGTCATGCACGCCCTTGTGGGCAATGTACCGGACGAATACAAGTGGGCCGTGCGCGCCGTCGGCGGCATGAGCGGCAGCACCGCCCAAGGCTTGCGCGAGTTGGAAGAGGTGCTGGCGTATGCCAGAAAACAGGACTTTATATTTGAGGCGGAGACGCTGGTTACCTATGCTTATCTCCAACTTTTCCTCAATAATCAAGGTGATTTGGCATGGAAAACATTGAAAGGCAGCAAATTGAATCCGAATATGAATCCAATGGCTGCGTTTGTGATGGCAACCGTCGGGATGCGCACCAGCCACAACGATGAAGCGATCCAACTGCTGCAAAACTGTCCGGTGGCGGCACCTTATCAACCATTTACCATGCGTCAATATTTGCTCGGGCTCGCCAAACTTCGCCGCTTGGACCTGGATGCAAATCAAGATTTAGAGGTGTTTTTAAAAAACTTTCAAGGCAAAGAAGGGGTGAAAGAGGCGTATCAAAAATTAGCGTGGTATCACCTTGTGATGGACAACGAAAGCGGCTATCGCACTTACATGAACTATGTAAAATTGAAAGGCATCGCCAAATCTGAAGGCGACGAAGCCGCGCAGCGCGAAGCAGATAGCGGACAAATGCCTGATCAGCGGCTACTTCGCGCCCGGCTGCTGTTCGATGGAGGCTATTACCAGCGAGCCTACGATTTATTGAAAAACGCCGCCACCGACTACTCCGCCAATCAAACCCTGAGCCTTGAACATGCCTACCGGCTTGGCCGCATCACACATAAAATGGGGAAAATGGAAGAGGCGACCCGGCTTTATCACCAGACAATCGAGCGCGGCGCCAGCGACCCGTCCTATTTTGCCTGCAATGCGGCGCTACAATTGGGTCTGCTCCACGAAGAAAAAAAGGATCCCGGAAAAGCGCGGGATGCCTTCAACAGATGCCTGGGCATCAAACCCTCCGAATATGCCAGCAGCCTGCATGCGCAGGCGAAAGCAGGACTGAGCCGGTTGAAGTGAGTTACGTCATTCAGGTTACCTGAAATTTCCTATGCGGCTATTGATCTGTATCCTCGGCTTCTCAGCCGTCGCATTTTTCTCCTTTCTGATGGCACGCATCGTGTGGCCGTACAGCACGGGTGCGCTGGATTATGCCCTTACCTTTTCAGCGATCACTTTGCGGGTCATGCAATTTTTCCTGGCGGTATATTCCGACATAGATCCGGAGACGGCTTATCGCCTGGTGGCCTGGCCCAGTTGGATGCTTAGGAACGGGCAAATAATAACTTGTAAGTTTCAGGTAGATTGGTTTTTGCTCAGATGGGCTATCTTTTTGAGCGAATAGTGGGGCTATTTAATCAAAAAGATGGGTCATCTGGGTGAAAAGAAAGCACATCAAATTTACAAGTTATTATATGCCCGTTCCTTAATCTGCTGGTGGCGGAAATCGTGGTTGGTTATCGTTGGGGACGCTATCGGCTGTTAGGCTTTGATTGGTTTGGGCTGCGCTAAAAGGAGAAAAGGGCATCTTAAAAGGTAACTATCCAGCCGCTTTGAAATGCCTTTTGCCATACGACCTCGGAGCGGTCAGAGGGTTGCAGAAATGTAGCATTTCAATGTTTTCCTGACCTCGGAGAGGTCGAAGGTTTGCAGAAGATAGTGTTGAAACAAACGTTCGACCTCTCCGAGGTCGGGAATTAATGTCAACCCGATGCATTTCTACAAACCTTTGACCTCGGTGATCTCTTTCGAAGTCAGATGAGCAAATGAATGCGTACTGTGGTGTTTGCCTGTTTTATCAAGCAGTGCTACGCTGTACGATTTGTCGGTGAAAAAGCCCATTGCGCTGCAATAGATGATCGCGTAGTACTTACCGGCATCCAGCTTGGCGACCGGCTCTACGGTGACAGGAGCGCGACTAAATTTGCTGTAGTTACCAACCTCCGGCAAAAACTTATGCAGGCGATATTCAAGTCGTTTCGCTTTTTGCTGTGCCTCTTCCCTTTCACTTTTTTCTCCGTTCCGAACCTTCACGGCTTTTTCCAAACGATTCTGCAAATCCTTTTCAGAAATTACATACGGGAAAGAAGCGTCGGAAAAGACATTGAGGAAGGATTGAAAATCATCGTCCTCACCTTGCGGTGTCTCGATTACAACGGGTGAATGGAATGGTAAATGCCGACAGTGCAACGAAACCAAGCACTACCAGACAAAACGCGGGCAACAGCATTGTTTTTTTCATGGTTCATAAATTTTTGTGAAACGGATGATACTACAAACGGTACTTTAATCAAACTCCGTTTTGTCGTGTAAAAATTATTTGTGCCAACATGCATAATCGAACCGCCGACCCCGTTCTTTGCCGGTAAAACCTTTTTACGATTTTTATAATACCCTCATAACTTGAACGCACTTCGTATCAAAATTATCATCGGTCTGATGAGCCTCGCGCTGATCGGAGTCATTTGTTTGCAGGTATACTGGATTGGCTGGAACATCCGGCTGAATGAAGATCAATTTGACAAAAACGTGTTTGCTGCACTCAATCAGGTGGCCGGCAAATTGCAATACCTGGAAACGGTAACCGTGCTGGAAGCCATGAATAAATCGCGCTCGGATGCGACCGACCAAAGTGTACAACGCGCTGCTGAATACCTGGAAAACGGATATGTTGCCCGCGCCCGCAGCCAGGACCTGACGACTGGCAACTTGCCCAATCCTACCAGATCTGGTCAAAATTTTGAGGACAATGCGACCATGTGGGAGTATATGAAAGTCAGCCAGTTGCTCGATGCTAAACCTTTGGCCGAACGCATTCAACTGGACTTGCTGGCACAGTCCATCAGCGAGGAGATTAACAGCCGGGGTATTTCAACGGCTTATCAGTACGGGGTGTATTCCAAAACCCGCAGCAGTTATGTGATTGTGAATGATCATTTTGTGGTAGAAGACAGCGGTCCGCAGATCACGCATGGCGGTGCGCCTACGCTTTTCAATTCGCCGTATAAGGTCGCGTTGTTCTCGCAAGACATGGAGTCGCCTGGATACTTGTCGCTGTATTTTCCGAACCGTACCCGCCTCGTGTGGGGATCCGTGTTGTGGATGCTGGTGTTGTCGGTGGTGTTTACCGGCATCATCCTTTTTTGCTTCTGGTATACAATTCAAGTGATCTTCCGGCAAAAACAACTGTCGGAGATGAAAAACGACTTCATCAACAACATGACCCATGAATTCAAAACGCCCATTGCGACCATTTCACTCGCTGCCGACAGTATCAGCAGCCCCATGGTGGTGAACAATCCGGACAAGATCAAACGTTTTATAGACATCATCCGGCAGGAGAACCGCCGCATGAACAGCCAGGTGGAGCGGGTGCTACAAATGGCTTTGATTGACAAAAAAGATTTTGAACTTCGGCTCGGCGAACTCAACCTGCACGAGGTGATCCAACAGGCGGTAGACAATTTCAGCCTTCAGGTGGAAAAACGCGACGGCTCCCTGCGCACCGATCTTCAGGCGATCCAGCCGGTGATCCAGGGGGATGCAACGCATATCGCCAGCATTATCCACAACCTGCTGGACAACGCCAACAAGTACAGCCCGGATCAACCGGAGATCAGCATCAGTACCCGTAATGTGCCTTTAGGGGTGGAAATCACCGTGGCAGATAAGGGCATCGGAATCAGCAAAGAAATCAGGAAACATATTTTCGACAAATTCTACCGCGCTCATACGGGCAACATCCACGACGTAAAGGGATTCGGCCTTGGTTTAAGTTACGTAAAAGCAATCATGGTCGCCCACAAAGGTCTGGTAGACGTCCGCAGCGAACCCGGCAAGGGCAGCGTGTTTATGCTGACTTTCCCCAAATCCTAGGAGTTACAAAGAAGGCTCCACCCGATATCCCTGTTTGCGCAGCAGTGCCACTACTCCTTCGGAGCCCCCTAAGTGTCCGGCGCCCACGGCAAACAGGGTTGGCTTTTCGCGCATGAAACGGGACATTACTGCAATCCAGTTGCGGTTGCGGCGATTCAGCAGGATGTCTTCATACCCGGCCATGCCGCTGTTGGGGTCTGAGATCATACTTTGCATCGCCGTGATGTCCTGGTTGTGGTAGAGTTGAAGCATACGAGCCAGTTCACCGTCGCCACCGGTAGTATCAGCATCGGCCTCCCGAAGGCTTTCCACCAGCATTTTGGCCTGCGCGGTGTATGGGATACTGTCAAACACAGCCATTTGATATTCAGCGGTTTCCAAACCAGCCGATTCAATTTTTCGCTTGCGGGCGAGTTGATAAAGTTCCATCTCTACAGAGGTCATTTGGCCTTTCATGGTAGTGCCACCGTCGCTTTCTCCGGAAAACATAGTGCTCAGGAACATGGGCTTCATTCGCTCGAACATCCCGGATGGAATGCCTTTCTCAGTCATTTTTTCTTTCACAAACACATAATCCTCCGGTGGCAAAAGGTCTTTCAGCGTTTTACCGCCCGCCATGAATGCTTTGGTCATCAGGCTCATCTGTGTGCGGAAATTGGTCATGGCCTTCATATCAATCTCGAACGCCACGCGCTTGCTGTCATTCAGTGCATTTTCCAGGGCATCCGAAAAATGGAGCTCGTCTTTCGGGATGAGGTGGATCGTACCGTAGAGGTAGGAAGATTTTTTCAACCCGTTGCCGCTGATCTTCCAGAGCAGCGCGTGGTCTGTTGGTACGATTTGATCGGGCGAATAGGTAACTTTTTCAGACGATTTGCAGCTCAGCCATAAAACGGGAGGGAGCAGCCAAAACAAGAGATTTCTCATGAACATGTTGATGTGTCTATTGGATGATTGGAATTGCCAGGGCTTGTCAATTGAAATCTTGGTTTCTGATCATTTCCTAAGAATATCGAATCAAGCGGCAAGAGAACATTTTCAGACAGAACTAGTTCGTTGTGCCTCATCCCATTTGCATCCTGTCCAACAAATTCAAAACAAATAGGGGGTTGCAATTATTCAAACGGAACCGTCAACGGTTTCATTCATAATCTTATTTGTTGGAAAGGCCAGCAAGTGATCAACAAGATGCAAAGTTTGAAAAAACTTCAAATTTAACCCCTTGTATTCCCGCCCCCCTATCCGACCTTTGTATCATGCAAAAAACCTCCCTTACCCCCGACACCCAATCGCCCCTGGACACTGAAGGTCAGAGCGTGCTGCGTTCTTTGCGCATATCCCGCATGATTTTGCCCGTTACATTGGGGTTGGCAGCCATTGGGTACCTGATTTACACCAAGTTCGACGCGGAGCAGTTTCGCAGCATCCGTTGGTCGGCGCAGGCATTTGGATGGATGGCTGGCGCACTCGGGCTCCTGGTCATCCGACATTTTTTCTATGCTTTTCGGCTTCGCACCCTCACCGGCGATGTTTTTTCCTGGCGAAAATGCCTGCAACTGATGGTCTTGTGGGAGTTTAGCGCAGCGCTTACCCCGACGAATAAAGGAGGCCCATTTGTCATGTTGTTTGTGTTGACCCGGGAGCGGTTGGCGGCAGGGCGCACCGCAGCCGCAGTGTTTTACGCAATGGTGTGCGATGCAGGGTTTTTTGTGCTTTCACTGCCCGTGTTGCTTGCGGTCTACGGTCCGGCCATGCTTTATCCGGGCGCCAAAACCTTCGAAGAAGTCTGGGTAGCAAGCGGTGTCTTTTTCAGCACGTATGCTTTCATGTGCAGCTACTGGTGTGTGCTGGTGTTTTTTCTGTTTATAAAACCCCGGTACGCAAAAAATGCCTTGGGTTGGCTGGCCCGGCGCTCTTTCCTTCAAAAACAAGCCCCCAGGCTCTTGCGCCTGGGCGATGAATTTGAGTTGGCCGCTGGCGAGATGCGGGGACAATCCTGGACGTACCACCTGCGGGTCATCATTGGTACATTGGGTGCCTGGACCTGCAAATTCTTGATGATCAACTGTTTGCTCATTGCTATTGTGCCGACTACGCCGATTGACGGCGTAACCCAGGCATTCGTATACGCCCGCATGGTGGCGATGTTCATCATCATGGCTGCGGCGCCCACCCCGGGTGGCTCTGGGGTGGCGGAGGTATTATTTGCTACGTTGATCGCCGATTTTGTTCCTGCGGCCGGTGTGGCCATGGTGGTCGCGCTGGTGTGGCGGAGCATGGCCTACTATGGATATTTGCTGCTGGGAGCATTCATTGTGCCGGGTTGGGTGGCGAAAATGTTGAAACGCGACGAGGCGCCGGTCACTTGACAAACTCCCCGATCGGATTTTCTTTTTTCATGTAAGGTTTCAATTGAACATAAGGCACCAGCAAAGATTGCCGCCCGTACTGCGGGTGAAACAACGTGCTGATTTCCAACCCGTCGCGACGCAATGTAAACAGCGGAAAACCTTCTTTCACAATCCATTCCCGGTATTTCGGGTCGGAGGCAAACTGCGTCATTTTGGGTGATTCGCGTTTGGCATAGTCCTCGATCCAACCTTTGGCATTGAACGTTTTACTGAAAATATCTTCCAGTACAATGGGCTTGTTGGTGCGAAGATCGAAATTGAAAGCGGCTCCTTGCGACTGTTCGCTCCAGGTATCCGTAAACGTCAGGTAACCACAGAGCACATTGTCTGTCCAGGAGGCAATCTCCGCCCAGGCATTGGCGCGGTGGATGCTGCGGCTGGAAGGCGTGAGGGGTTCTGTGCGCGTGGCAAGCACGGAGCGGCAGCGCTCCGTCCAGGCTTTCATTTGTTGGTCCAGCCAGGTATTGCAATTGTTGCATGCTGTGCGCGGATAGACGGCATCGTAGCTGCTGCGATAGTCGGCGTATTCATAACACCCGAATGGAAGTGACTGCCCCTGCATGAGTTTGAACGTGCGGCGTTCCCCGCTTCCCACCCAGTTGCAGTCAGTCGTTTTAGGCGATTTCAGGTTGCCATTCAGTAGTCCCGCAGTTTTGTTGCCAGGCAGCAAAGCGGTCAGTTCGTAATTGCCTTCTGCGTCCAGTTCGCCTTGCAACGAATAGGTTTTACCGTCGGCTTCCACCCATAAAAATCCGTAGAGACTGCCCTGGTGCATTCTGACCAGCACCATATCCACCCGGGCTTCATGGTAACGACCCAGGTAGCGGTTGGCCCATTTGTTGTCGCTGCAAGTGACATTGAGCGTCTGTCCGGGCGCCATTTCACGCGCTTCGATGCGGGCGCCCAGTGTGTTGTCATGGTTGGTCCATTCCGCTTCAAAAACGTGGTTTTTAAGCGTACCAACCAGCCTGCCGGTAACCGATTTATTGGGATCGCGCTCTTCCAGCCGAAATTGCGTGCTGTCTAAAAATACGCCGTCGAGCAGAAACCGAACCGTGCTTTTGCTGTAAGTCAAATAGCCCTTGCAGTTGCGGCCATCGAATCCCAGTGAAAGGTCCAACACCGAAGCATCGTCCATCCGGCCCTTAAATTTTTTGACCCACCGGACATCTTCCGCTTTTTTGAACAAACGCAGCACAGCGGTGTCTTTGGCCGTCGAAGCAGCCGCCCGCGATGCCGGAGCTTCTTTCTGTGAAAACAGGAGTGCCGGGAAAATAAAAGTGGTAAAAATGAGAGAAGTAAGCCGGGAGGGTCTGCCGAAAAAATGCATGCTCGAAGTCAGGTTTGAGTAAATGTACCACAAAACGGCAAAAATACGGCTTCGAGTACAGCAACCCTAAAACTCTCCCAACGTCGTCAAACACCGGATTTGTAAATTCTCCTGCGCCGGATTCCGATAGCCTTGCAACAGGTTCTTTAATTCTGCCGGAGAGGCCGTCAGTTTTCTGACAAAGATCTGAGCCGGGCCGACCGGAGCGAAACTTTTATGGAAAAATACAGTACCGCCGCCTGTGACCGTAAAATAGCTGTAAAAACCAGGTGCAAGACCGGGATCGGTCGTAATTTTTTTCAGGTCGGCGAGCAACTCCTTGGAGGCTGTAATGGCTTTTTCTGTGGGCGTTACGGCATAACCCCAGAGCAGGTTCTCCGGCATTTTATCCAGCACATAATTTTGAAATTCAATGCCTTGCACAGCAGGCATGGAGAGTGTCCAGCGACCCTTTTCGACCGTGAGCGTGCCCTCGTTCGTCACTACATTGCGCAGCGACAAAGAGAACTGGTAAGTGCCGTCGGCCAGGTTGCCGATGGGAACGAAGGCTCGGGCAGGAGCCGGTGCGCCGAAGCAGGAATCCGGTTTTTGGATGCCGAGCAGTCGTACCGAGATGCGATCGCCGACGATATTACTTTCAGCGATGACAGCACAATTGGCGCAGTCGCAATCGGTCATACTTTCTACTAAAAGACCGAACTCGGCACTGCCATCGGCAGCATTCCGCCGCTCAAAAAGGTCTGCTGTAAATTCAGGATCAATATTAAAAACGGGGTCGGCTTCGTCCAGGTGCTGATCGCGACATGCGGTCAACAAAAACGAGGAAAGGAGAAGCAGAGAAGCAAAGCGTAGCGCTGTAAACATAGAAAGCGATCATTTTGAAAACTCTAACGCCGTAGTACGCGAAGTGCTGCCAACAGGCCAAAATTTCCTGACACCTGAAGACTAAAAATTATGCCGCTTTCGGTAGAAAAACTTCCGCCATCATACAGCGTGCACTGCCGCCGCCATACGTTTCAATGGTAGTAAGATCAGCATAAAGCAGCCGGGTATGCTTTTCGAGTGTACCTACCTGCTCAGGTGTAAGGGCGCAGTAGGCCTGTTCGGACATGACCAGAATGGTTTCGTCGCGGTCGTTGCGGACCTGGAGCATATTCCCTGCGAACGAGTTCATTTGCGCCAGTGAAATGTCCACGATCATTTTGCCACTGTCTTGCAACTGTTTTTCCACCATCGCCCGCTCCTGCACATCGCGGATGGAATCGAGGCAAATGACCACAAAGGTTTCTCCCAGTGCCATCATCACATTGGTGTGATAAATATCCTGACCGGCTGCATCTACTGCGTGAAAGACGACAGGCTGGTAGCCGATGGCGTGGCATAAGTCGTCCAATAATTTTGCATCCGTGCGTGGACTGATACAGGCATAAGCCAATTGATAGGGATGATCAAATATGATGCTTCCGGTACCCTCCAGAAAACAGTTGGCGCTTTCATTCGACTCAAAATTGAGCTGCATATTGGTCCGAAAGCCTGCCTGGAGAACGGTATTGACCACTGCTTCCTGTCGCTCGAGCCGTCGGGTGGGAGCAAACATCGGGTAGGTGATGATGGTCCCATCTTCATGAAAGGATACCCAGTTATTGGGAAATACCGCGTCCGGCTTTACAGGTTGAGCGGAATCCTGGGCGACAATCACATCTACCCCCGCATCGCGCAGTTTCTGCACGAAACCGTCGAACTCCTGGATGGCGTTCCGGCTCATTTCATCGGGTGTCAGGCGTTGATCGCGGCTTTGAAAGGCGTTGTTGGCGGCGGTTTCTTCATTGAAAGCAAAGTTCGCAGGGCGAACCATCAGGATGTGGCGAGTGGTCTGGCGGTACATATTGTTAGGGAACGGTGAGAAACAATCAATAAGCGGATGAGCGAATTACACGTTTTGGGCAAAAATACCACTAATGGTGGAATCCATTCTCTTAACATTCGACATGAAAATGCAAGGCGGCCGGTGGGAGCATCTCCCACCGGCCGCCTTGTAGCTACGCCGACGCATCCTGCCGATTTATTCGACGCGCCGCAAAATGGTACAGTTGCGCAAGTTGGCAGCAGCGGCGCCATCCCCCCCCAGTATATGCGAGATTCCTTTCTTTTTCTTCAACTGTGCATCAGCAATGGGGCTCCGGGAAGCGGTAAATATAAATCCGTCTATAACCGAGCTGGACTGCCCGGGATTCAGTTGAGGGAGCAGGGAAGTATCTTCGGGTACATTCGGGATGCCCTTGAGAAGAGTTCGGAAAGTACTCCAATTACGTTGCTCCAGGCGCGTTTCCACGCCTGCAAAGCCGCCATAAAGTTGTACGCCGCTTTTGATTTGAAAGGTAGCAGCGCGTCCGGTGTCAGGTGTATAGATGCCCAAAGACACCCAAACAGAATCGCCCGGCTGAGCGGCGGACAATGCGGATTGCAGATTGGTGAAGGCATCGTACCAGGAGCGGCCATTGCTGGCGCCCGTTGCGTATGCATCTACATAGATACGACGGCCTTGCGTACTGGCGGACGTAAGAAAAAAGAAGGAAAAGACGAGAGCGAGAATCTGGCGCATAGCTGGAGGCGATTAATTTCGTGAAACTGAATTTTGCTTTTATTTTATACTCAAAATAAAATGCCAGTTCCATCTGAAACAGCCCTATAAAATGAATTTACCCACTTCCGGGTAGAGGTTTTCCGCAAATAGTCAGGTGGCTGTCATTTGTACGTTCGCAGCGCAGACCTGTTTAGACGAAACACCGTTCAGCACGCCTGAATTACCATTTAATACGCTCCAATAGAAAGCATACCCAGGCTACAACAACTTCGAACTTCGAACTCAATACGCTCCAATAGAAAGCATGACCAGGGTGCAGCCTTCTACTGTCTCGATGCCGCGTTCCTCCGCGAGGGCGGTGAGTTCCGGGTTTTCTGTGCCCGGATTAAAAATGATGCGCTTGGGTTGTAGGGAAAAAATGTAGTCATACAGCGGACGCTGCCGCTCCGCCCGCATGTAAAGGGTCACGGTATCCACGTTTTCAACAGCGGGCGTACCTTCCAGAATGTCAACATCGCCGATGCGGCCCGTTCGGAGACCGACTGGAATTACTTCGTGGCCGTAGCGGCGAAGCCGCGTGGTGGCGAGGTAGGCATATCGTTCGGGATTGGTGGTAGCGCCCAGGACAACAGTCTTTTTCATAGACATGGATAACAACGTACAGCGAGGGGGGTTCAAAAGCGGGGCCAGCGGGGGCTAGGCCCACACTACTGGACATTTTTATTTCGCGCAGATTTTACGCAGAAAAAAAAGCACCGATTAACGCTGCACCACCAATCGCCCCGCCACTCGCCGCCCGTCAGCACGAAGCATTTCCCACCAATACATGCCCGGCGGCAAGCCGCGCAGATCGAGTTGCTGTTCGGCAGTACCTGGTGCCAGCAGGGTGCTGCGTACAATAATGCCCGGACTGGAAAATACCCGCCAGGTGCGTCCTTGTGCAATGCTTTCCGGCGAGCGGTCGTGCAAGATGACTTCGCCTCGTGCCGGATTGGGTGTGACCATAATCTCGAGATCCGCAACAGGAGCAGGCTCGGCTGTCGGACTAATGCCGAGGGTATCGCAAGGGGAATTGGGCAGGTCGCCGAGGCGAAAGTTGGGAGCATTTGGCAAGGTTCTAACGCTGTATCTCGGCAGTTGCAATGCCCTGAACTCGTATTGTGCATCCGAGCCGTCGGGCAACCCAAACACTACCCGGCTGAAATATTTTTCCCGCGCCATATTTGCGATATACAGGTTGTTATCGTCGCCTTGCTGGATCGGCCCCATGCTGGTGCCCCATTGCCCTGTCTCTTATACACATCTCCGAGCCCACGAGACTAAGGCGAATCTCGTATGCCGTCTTCTGCTTGAA
>ENA-ORBV01009449-ORBV01009449.1-microbial-mat-metagenome-genome-assembly--contig:-NODE-9449-length-16004-cov-6.372575_pt1 | contig 16004 bp, 34 predicted proteins | sample MGYA00237777_ERZ505514 | MGnify/ENA primary metagenome ERZ505514 (study PRJEB26160, sample SAMN06269048) | microbial mat metagenome | isolation source: Oligotrophic lake microbial mat | place... | reverse complement strand
GTCCGGGGGAGGGCCTTCCAGCTCATCCTCTACCGGGACCTCTTCGTTCTCAGCCGGAGCTACCACCGTCCCCGATGGAGCTGGCTCCGGAAGCCCCACACGGACAAAAGGGGAGAGACCCCCCACGAGGTCGAGTACGGCCAGGAGGCTCGACCGGAGCTTCGTCTGGCTGACGGTGATGTCTATCGGGGTCGGTGCCTCGTGCCCGACGGCGTGAAGCATGGCTGCAAGAGCCCGGTCTTCGGCTTCCTTCGTGACGAGGGCGCCGTAGGCAGCGAGGTCTTCCTGAAGCGTGCGGATCGCACGTAGCGGAGCTTCGGCTTCGGCGGCGGCCCGCTCGGCGAAGGCTTTCTGGAGACGGCTGGCAACGTCCGTAGCAGGCGGGGCAGGCGGTGACGGTGGCGTGGGCATGGGCTCTTCTACTTTCTGGGGCTTGGGGGGCAGACGCTCAGACCGACGGTGTAGGTAGATTCCGGGTATGTCTTCCGGGAACTCCTGAAGGCCGCAGTACCTCAGGAAGCTCGCAAACGAGACAGGGGAGGCGAGGTAAGGCATCCCTCCAGCAGTACACCGGATCGGTGTAGGATCAGGGTCATGGATTTCGATGATGACTGGGCGACCCTCAAAGGACCCCCAAGACCGCCCCCGCTCAAGGACACGCTCGGCTACCTCGTCCTTTGCGACGAGAACCGGGAGTGGAGCGAGCACTTCCGCTCGTTGACGTACACGGGCGAGGGTCTTCGTGCGGTCTACGAGCAAGGCAAACCGAAATCGGATGAGAATGCGACGGGGGGTTCTCGTATGGGACGAGTACGGGGTTGACGAGAACCCCGCGGGCTTCGACGAAGACGTGGCCCAAACGAAGAAGAAACACGAAGCCGAGATGGTGGCCATGCAGGTCATCACCATCGAGGTCAACACCATCATCACGGGCCAAGTGGTCCTCAAAGGCGAGGTATGAGCCAGGTTACGTTCACGGTTACGTTCACGGTGGTGGGCGAGGTCGAAGTCATGGGGGGCTGGGACCGCCCCCTGAAGGAGTTCTACCTCACGGTCTTCGGGGTCCCCAAGGGACCCGATGAGGATGAGGAGATCATCTGGTCGGCCATCAACGAGCCGGCTGCTGAGGACCAGCAGGGTACGACCCGGCTCCGAGCGAAGCTCGTCGAGCTAGGCATCACACCCCCCGCGGGCTTCTGGGAGAAGGTCGAGCTTCGCGAGGGCAACGTCCAGCGGGCGTTCGTGGAAGGCGCGTGGGTCCCATGAAGGCCACCCTCATCGAGTTGCTGGACCCCGAGAGCTACGCCCCCTGCTCTTGCGGCGCGGCGAGCAAGAGCAGCGACTTGCAGAAGGCGATCGACCTGCTGAAATTCTAGCCCTCAGCATCGAGCTTCTTGAACCGGCGCCCCCGGGTCCCGTCCGGCCAGGTGACCTCTTCGGCGAACATGGTCTCGGGCCTGACCCAGGTGTGGCCTTCGTTGTCGCGGTAGACGAGCCGGTTCTCCAGGGTGATGGGGCACCGGGCCCGCGTCAGGACGTGGTAGAGGGTGCCCTTGGAGTGCCGGTAGAGCCCCATCGGTTCGGTGAAGACGGGCTCGGGGGCCGCCTCGGGCACGAAGACCTTGGCCTCGAAGTCCTCTGCCGGCAGGACCCAGTAGAGGCCCTCCCCGCAAAGGACGAGGTAGCCCCCGCTCCTGTAGATGGCTTCGTGGGCCATGGTCTCGCTGTTCTTGCCGAAGCCCATCAGGATGCAGGCTTGGCCTTTGGCCGTGGGGTACGCAGATCCGACGTGGAGGGTAGACATGGTGGGGTGCCTTAGCGGACGGTGAGGGTGACGGAGCCGTAGAAGGTCTCGATGCGAATGGTGCCGCTCTCCTTGTCGTAGGACGAGCGGGTCCCGTTGCCGAAGGGGTGGTAGACCCGGCCGGGGAGAAGTCGGTCAACGACCCGGCGGAGCTTCTCGAAGACGTACGCGGCGAGGGTCTCGTCCGTCGCCAGCGGCTCGCGGGTGTCGTCTTCCTCGAAGGGTGCGATGACCATCTCGTGGCCTTCGGGCGGGAAGAGGTCGTGCCAGGGTAGGTCGGCCGAGAAGCGGTAGAGCCGGTAGCCCTTGTCGTGAAGCTCCCCCCAGGGAATCCCTTCGGCGTAGGCGTAGAGTTTCTTGTCCTTGGTCTCCCAGTTGTAGGCCAGGGTGCCGACGAAAAAGCGGGGCTTGGGGGAATCCGTCATCGGTAGGGTTTCTACACCAGATGCCGGCGGTGTAGAAAGGGGACCATGCCGAAAACGAAGAAGACGGACCTCCAAGTTCTCAGGGCCTTGCTCTCGATGCCCCTGGGCAAGCTCTCGTCCAGCGAGAAGACGAGCTTCCAGGCCATGTTCGACCAGCTCTCCAACGGCCGGCAGGTCAAGCTCTCCGAGAAGCAGCGGGGCTGGGCCGACAGCGTGTACGACAAGCACGACCTCGACAAGCCGCGGGCCGAAGGGGCCCGCCCGGTCGCCGTGAAGGACAAGTCTGCTGGGGACGCGAGCCCCCTGGACAACCTACCCAAGCCCCTCAGGCCCCCCGGGAAGTGACCATGAAGACCAGAGACCTTCGTGAAAAGGCCGCGCGCTTCTACCTGAAGAGCCCCACGGGCATCGTCCTCGACTGGATCGAGGGCTGGGACGACGGGGGTGAGGTTGACCCGGACATCAAGGATCTAACGGATCTCCTTCAGACGGTCTACGACCGGGGGGTCCGGGACGGGAAGGCTAGCGGCGACGGGCCGCCACCAGCTCCCGTTTGACGACCTGCTTCTTCTCCTCGAAGCGGGCCTGGCTCGCCCGAGCTGAGGCGAGCTTACTGTCGCGGCCCACCCGCAAGTCTTCCGTCTCGTCGATGGGATCATGAAGGCGGAGGGCTCGGGGGCCGCGTCGGGGTTCAGGTAGTTGTCATCGAGGAGCTTGTCGAAGACCGACGGCCGCCGCTCGTACTCTCGCCGGACCTTGTTGGCCTTCTCCTGGGCCTTTCTCCGGTCCCGTGGGTCTTCGTAGGACTGGACGTAGAACATCTCCCAGAAGGTCTTCTCTCGTAGGCACGCGTATCGGCCGGGAGTCGCTCGATTGTGTCGAGGCCATCGGGGGGCTGGGCGAAGAAGCGAGCGAGAGGGATCAAGAACTTGCTGGCCATGGCCCCCCACCCTCTACACCAAGTTTGCGTTCGCTTCCGCTGCCTTCTGCTGGTGTATGAGGGTAGAATGCGAGCGGCCATGCTCTTTCACGCCATGATGGAAGAGCTGTCACGGGAGCTGCCGCACCTGGCCACCATGATCGACTCGATCCTTCGCCCCCACGACATCCCGAAGTCGTTCTACCCTGGCATGTGGCTCCGGGAGGCCGAGGAGGGCGTCCCGTACGCGGACCCGACCGCCGAGGTCGTCACGGTGGGCCGCACGCGGGTATCCATCCGAGAGGCCGGCACGACGACCACGACCCGGATGACCATCGCCGAGGCGAAGAAGATCTACCGCAAGGTCTACGAGTCAAAGCCGCCCGAGAACTTGCCCGAGTGGATCAAGGAAGGCGCGGACTTCCGGACGCCCGGCTGGGACACGGTCCTCCGGATCTGCCGCATTCGGTGGAGCTGCGCTTCCGTCGAGACGGCCTCCGGTGTACTGCTGTTCTGGAAGCTCGCCGCCCTGGCCAAGAAAGCCGAGCCAAGACGCTCTACCTGGGAGCGCCTGATCGATGAGGACCCATGCTGACCAAGACCCAAGAAGCCAACCTGAAGAAGTACGCCAAAACCACCCCCGCCGTGGACCAGGCGATGATGTTCATCAAGGGCATCAACTCGACCGCCATGTTCTGGTTCTTGCCCATGATCGCATGGATCGAGCCCATAGAGGTCCCGACGCTCTTTCTGTCAGGGGCGCTCCTGAAGATGGGCGACCAGACGTACGCGGGCTCGGCCTCGTGGCGCATCCCGGTCACCCCGGGCACGGGGGACGCTCCCCTTGTCGTCCTCGCCGCGCTCGGCTGGAGCGGCCAGCTCTGGCCCGATGACAAGGGCTGGCCGACGGGCTTCCCTGAAGAAGAGGGGCTCCGTCAGGTTCTCCGCAAGGCGCCCATCTACAGCACCTTCTCGTTCATCCCCGACCCGGTGAAGGGCAACCGGGTCCTGAAGGTGCTGATCTCGAAGACGAACGGGACGTGTCTTCAGCCCCCCGAGGTCCACGGTGACGACCGGACGGTGCCGACCGACGAGATGCGGGCGGTGTTCCAGCGGGCCGTTCTCGACCCAAGCCCGTTCATGCCGTCAACGTGGCAGCCCGGCGTTCGCCGGCCCGTCGCCGGCATCGACTTTCACGTCTAGTCCTTGATACCGAGCCTGCGCCGCATGGCGTCGAGGTCCCTTCGGCTCGCGAAGCGAACGTAGGCTCGGACGGCTGCCTGGAAGATGAGCGCCCCCAGGGTCACACCCAGGACGAGGTTGGTCGCCGTACCGAGAGCGAGGAGCACCCCGGCGACCAACACAGACGAGAACGTCAGAAGGAATGTTGTTTTGTAGGCGCGGTCGGCTTCGACCCATTGAATGGTGACTGGAACGAGCAGCGGCGCGATGGGTTTGTCATCGGCGTCGATAACGAGAACCCTCAACTTCTTACTCATCCATCATCCTCGCTAAGACGGTCCCACAGGGTGGGGGGAACATCAGACCCCAGGGCTTCTGCCTGGGCGAACCGCTGCAACGGAAACTGTACTTGAGCACCGGAGAATGAAAGATTTTTGGTGGCGATTCGCACAAGAGGCACAGCATCCTCCGATCGCTTCACGGCCACCAGCCACAAGTCATCGTTCCGAGGGTGCCTCTGTATTTGGAGGGTCGCTCGCCATATGTGCTTTTTGCCCGTAACCACGTCCTTGGCCCCGGTCGCGACTTCCCAGGGGTCGGGGTAAATGTGTACGGGTGAACCGGTGCCAACCGGAGCCCTGGCAGGAGAAACAGTAGGGGCTCTCAACGCTCTGCATATGCAGGGGCACAAGGGTCTCAAAGCAGGTGACCAGACCTTGGGTGAGCTTGGCCCCTGGTTGAAGTTCCTGGCCCCAGACGCGACCCTTCCCCCCGATCTCGTGACGCTTGCGGGTGAGGAGCCCGTTGACGCCGAAGGCTTCCCAGGTTCGCACCACAAGTGCCCCAGGGCACTCGTCAACCGAGAAGGTGACCGGGAGGGTGGTGAGATCGATAACCATGCGATCGATCTACACCGTTTGATCGCGCTCTCTCGGGGTCTAGTGAGCCCATGATCACCCAGTTTGCTCTCGGCCATGTCGTGACGACCCCAGGCGCTTTCTCGACATTCCCGCCGGAGTTCCTCGCCAGCTCCCTCGTCCGTCACGCTCGGGGGGACTGGGGAGATCTCGATGCCGAGGACAAGGCGGCGAACGAGGCCGAGCTTCGCACGGGGGGTCGGCTCCTGTCGGTGTATGAGCTGGGGGTAGAGCGCCTCTACATCATCACCGAGCACGATCGCTCGGCGACCACGCTGCTCTTGCCCTCGGAGTACTGACCGCCATGAGATGGGACGTTGATAAAGCCCTCGCCAAGCTCGGGGGCAACAACCTGATACGGACATCCTGAAGGACCGCACCGGGATCAACCCGACGAGTCACGAGCTGAAGTGGGGGTACGCCACCATTTGGATTGTAGGGGCAGGCGTCCCCCACGAGACCTACCGCTACTTCTACGGCCGGACCATCCGGGAAGCCTACCTCCAGGCCCGCAAGACCTTCTTGACGGGCTCCGGCAAGCCGAAGCGTAAGCCCGTCAAGAAGAAGCCCCGCAAGGCCGAGCCTCAGGCGAAGTAGCCGGTGGGCAAGGGCGCAGGGTCGCCCCCGAGCCGGGCCTTCAAGAACGCCGTCCAGACGGCCTGGGCCTGCGTGGCGGTCTCTCGGGACGGGTAGGCTAGGGTGTTCTGCTGGTTGGTGAAGCGGCGGTTACGGATGTCGTCGAGCTGGACCTGGGGGTTCGATGCCAGCTCGAAGATGCGGTGCTCCAGCGAGTCGGTGCTGGAGACGACCGTGCTGTAGGGAATCGAGGGCCTGATGCCGCTCACCTCAAGGGGGATGGCCGGTGGGGTGGGCCCGAAGTGCGCCAGGCCATCCAAGAAGACCGCCTGAACCGCCCTGCCCCGGATGCCCTCGGGCCTGGAGCCGTAGAGCGAGGCGAAGTTCTCGGCCATGCCTGCGTTTCGCTCCTGCCGCCGTATCTGCTCCTCGGCCGGTCTGGCCACCAGCTCCAGCAAGGCCGCCGGGAGGGTGCCAGGACCCAAGAGGCGCCGGAGGAACTGCTGGATGGTATCAGGCTCGGACCTGGCAGGGGGCATAGACCCGAGCCTACACCGAAGCTGTCTTGGGGCGAGGCTTCTTTGGCTGCCGCACGACGCCTCGCCCCTTGCCCTGCGCCTGGGCGGCGCAGTCGGAGCAGAGGGGGACGGTCCCGTTGGAGGTCGTCGCCGGAGCGACGCCGCACGACAAACAGAGCTGGCCTGATTCGGTGTTCATCCTACACCGGACCAGGCCAGCAGTGCTTTACCGCACAGCCTCACGACCCGCGGGGGTGATCTCCCATCCTCGAAACGGGTGATAGCGATGTTGGGCAACGGCATGGGGGACTCCTAGTCTCGGTTGGGCCGGCGGTCGTCCCCCGACGGTTCAGACGTATGTAACACAAGCTCTTCCGGATGGGCAAGCTCCCAGTCCCAAATCCACCGGAAGATCACAGCCTTCGCCCACAGGTTGTCTTCGAGGTCAGAGAGCTGCATCAGGGTGAGGCAGGCGTTCATCGAGTGGACCCAGTTCTTGCGCTGGTGAACGAGGGGCCCCGAGAGCAGGGGCAAGGCCGCCATCCGTTCGAGCTGAAGGGCTTCGACGGTCTCGGGGTAGGTCTTCTCGCACCGGGCGATGAGGTCTGACCAGAAGGGCTCGAAGGCTTCGACTTGGGCTTGGCTCACAGGAATCTCTTTCCGTTCTGGTCGAAGGCAGCGACGCGGGGGCCGCACTTGCCGTCTACCTCTTCGTACAATGTAGTTGTTGACTTGTCTTCGGCGGCCTGCTTCTGGGCCCGGTCGATGGCGTCCTCGACGCTGGCCTCTCGCCAGCGGAAGGTACTGCACCGGATGTTGACGAGGAAGATGAGGGTCTTCGTCTTGGAGACGGGGACGGCCTTCTTGGCCCATGGGATGTCGAGCTGGCGCACCCCTCAGGCATACACCAGGCGGGTCTCGCGGGTGAAAATAGTTAGACGGCGGGACGGTTTCCGGTGTAGCGAGGGGGAGGTGGCAGCGGCTCACGGCTGCCCCGATCAAAGCACCTCGTCGCTCACGAGGTCGGACGCCTAGAGAGGAGACTTCCTCTTGAACCCTGCGCGGGAGGCACCGAAGCCCAGACGCAAAACCGTGGCAGAGAGAGATTTTTCATGTCCGAAAATTCCATCGAGACGCCTGCTTCTGCTCACGAGAGTGCCCGCGAGACCTCCAAAGGTCTTCGCACCCTCGGCACGACGATCGGCCTCGATCTGGTCATCGACGAGCTGACGCCCCAGCAGATGGCGAACATCTGGAACAAGTACCTCGCGGCCGAAGGCCGGGAGACCCTGCTGCTCGCTGGCGCCGTCAAGGGCCGCATCACCAGCAGCTTCACCGACTTCCGCCGGGTCTTCCGGGACGCCTTCCGCCGGAACAGGATGAAGGGTGAGAGCCTCACGATGAGGAGCAACGGGGAGCTGGGGCTGGCGGGCGGGAGCGAGGAGACCCCGTCGTCGGTCGAGCCGGTCATCGTGGCCCCGAAGCCCGAGCCGGTGAAGTCGAGCCGGCCGCTCACGCCGCTGGAGCAGAAGATGTTCGTGGCTTCGGCGAAGATGGGGCACGCTTCGCCGTCCTCGCCCGAGGTGACCCACGCCTTCGACCCCGAGGTCCTGGCGGATCTGTCGCGGGCGGCTGATGAGGCCCAGACGCAGGCCCAGCTCAAGAGCGACTACATCCACTGGGCCTGCTCGCGGGCCGACGACATCCAGTTCGGGTACAACCGCCAGGAAGGGGAAGCCCTCTGGAAGAACCCCATCCTCATCGAGAGCTTCCCCGGGTACCCCGACTGGAAGGCCGTGTTCGTCTGCTCGTCCACGGCGCCGCTCATCCGGGACCCGTCGGTCGCTTCGCCCACGGTCAAGCACGATTTTCGGGCCAACGAGGTCCCGGTCACCCACGCCCACCCGAACGCCTTCAAGCAGGCCGACGGGATGAAGATCATCCGGTCGAAGGTCATCAAGAAGGGGTCCCACGAGTACTACGTGAAGGCCCTGGAGTACATGAACGGGATGTTCTTCAAGGGGTACTTCGTCGTCGACGGTACCGAGGACGCCCAGCTCATCCCCCCGCGGTTCTACCAGATCCAGGGTGAGCATGTGGCGGTCCTCACCGAGCAGGAGTACCAGGCGTGTCAGAACCGGCTGGCGGCGAAGAAGCCGCTCCTGCCGGGGCTGAAGGCCGTCGGCTGAGCACGCACGAAACGAACTAGGTGAGTAAACGAAGCCCGGGTAACCCCCGGGCTTCGTTGTATTTGGAGTCATGCCGTCCGAGGCTTTGGATTTTGACGACGACCTGACGACGCTCCGCCAGCTTTCGGTCGAGCCGCAGCCAGCGGGCCCCGAGCTTGAGGCTGAACTCGATAGCCGTTGGCGTGAAGAGCACGGCATCCCGGATAACGGCTTCCGGGTGTACGAGGGCTACGGCATCGACGACATGTCTCTCTGGCGGGTCCGCTTCCTCGCCAAGCTGGCCCGGCCCTCCTGGAGCCACGGCCAGAAGAGCAAGTGCTGGGTCCGGTACGAGCACGGCGAGTGCGTCTGGCGGGGGCCCCGGTCTACCGAAACCCATACCCGGGTTCGCAAGGACGGCTCTGTGATCTCGGTCTGGGCCGGCCGCATCGAGGACTTCGAGCTGACCTTGCTCGATTCGGTCTGTGCCCTCGCCAAGGCCCGAGACAAGCACCGGAAGACAGCCCTGGCCGGCGCCGCCTCGCTTCGGGCGTCGATCCTTCAGCTTCAGGGAGAGCTAGACAAGCAGCTCGCCTACATCCAGCGGGTCGAAGCCTTTCGGCCCGAAGGCACTGTGCCCTCCGATGAGATGGAGGCCGAAGAGCTGGCCCGTAAGATAGCCCTCGGGGACGATTTCAAAGCCAAGGAGACGTAATGCCCAAAGACGCTTTTTCCCGCCTGCTCGACGACGATGACGACGACCTCGCCCCGCTGACCTCGCTTCCCTCCTGGGAGGCCCACACGGCGTCGGGCTGGCACTACATCGAGAACGAGCGGGGACGGGCGGTCGTTCTCATCGAGGGTGATCGCGGGTGCGGGATGGTCCGCTACGCCGACAAGGTGATGGTGCCCATCGCCTGGGCCCCGGTGAAGAAGCTCTTCGAGCAGGTCGAGAGCATCCTCCGGGACCGCCCCACGGGCTGGGACCGACTCTCGACCGACATCCTGGGGGACGAAGCGGCGCCAGAGGCACCAAAGGGGGTCGTGCCCTTGTGGGTCTACCGGGAGGGGGAGATCGCCGAGGAGTGGGTGTTCCTCGGCCCCTGGCGGGACCCCTGGACGCACAAATGGCCAACCTTCTCCCTGCGACTCGGTGTATCGAGATCGCGTGAAAGCCGACCTACAGAGCCAGTCCCCGTTCGCGTTCGCGTTGCTGGATGACACCATCCTCTTCGGGCTGGTGGTCCTGGTCGTTCTCTTCGGGGCTTGCTCGTGAGCGTTGACCTTGACGCTGACCGGGAGGCCCTCAAGGGCCTCTCAGCGCCCGGCCCCTTATCTGGGTCGAGCCCGCCGAAGGCGAGCCCGTCCGGCTGTCCTTCAACCCGTACATGCTGCTTGCGGCCCACGACCTGCCGGCGTACCGCGAACACCAGGCCGAGCGATTCGTCATCCGGCCCCGATGAAATGAGAACCCCATGATCAACCCGCTTCTGGGCGTCGCCTGTGCTGACGCCCTCGGTATGCCCTTCGAGATGATGAAGCACAACGACCCGCGGCTGCTCGCCTGGGATGGGGAGAGCTTCCTTGACCCCCATGGCAGCCACCTCCGGGGCGTCATCCGGGCCGGGCAGTGGACGGACGACACGCAGATGACCCTCTGCCTGGCCGAGGCGCTCATCGAAGCCAGGGGCTACGATCTCGACCTGACCGCGAAGAAGTACCTCGCCTGGTACCAGTCGGGGCTCGCTCGGGGGACGGGTCCGAGCATCAAGGCCGCCATGGAGGCGATGGCCCGCGGTGCCCGCCCCGAAGCGGCAGGCGTCGATGGGGCGACCGGTACGGGCACGGCCATGCGGGCCATCCCCCTGGGGGTCTACCCCTTCCAGGACGCCGGGCAGTTTCGAGTGAGCTGCCGTGTTGACGCCCAGATCACCCACCGGAGCCCCGAGGCCGTCAAGGCCGCGACCAAGGTGGCGGAGCTGGCCCAGCGGCTCTTGCACCCGGCTGACCACTGGCAGTGGCTCCGGGTCAGCCAGGCCCAGGTCCGGCGAAACCCGCTGACCATCCCGGAGATGATCGCGCTCGAAGAAGAGACCGCCCTGACGCAAGGGACGGGCCTCGCCCTCTACGCGGCGGCCAACCACTGCTTCTTCGCCACCGACAGCTTCAAGGACGCCATCCGGCTCACCATCCGCATGGGCGGCGACACCGACACCCGAGGGGCCATCGTGGGCGGCTGGGCGGGCATCCGCTACGGCGTCCCGGCCGACTGGGCCCGGCAGGTCGAAGACCACGAGCGCATACTCGACATCGAGGCCCAGCTCCTCGGGGCCGGCTGATGCTCCTGAACCTCTCACTCGGCCTCATCATCGACCCGAGCGCCTACCCATCGACATTGGCCGTCCGGCTGGAGACCGACAACCGCTCCGACTGCGGCGTCCGCTCCGGCCGGCACGAGGGCTTCAAGGACGAGGCCGAGATGGACCAGCCGATGCCCCGCGTCGTGGTGCCCGACGACAAGCAAGGCTACGGCCTGTCGGATATTGGGATATTCGACTACATCATCGACCGGCCGGCAAAGCTCGCCAGAGCCCAGCAAGCCCTCCGCTACTCGTACGTCGTGACGGGGCACAACAACGGGGTCTACTACGACTGCCCGGACGTGCATGTCCTCGTCCTCATCGAGACGCAGGATGACTGGCACGTCGCCTTCGGCCGCCCCCGGGACACCCAGGGCTTCCGGCTCATCCTCCCTGACTACGAGCCCGGGTGGTTCGCCCGGACAGGGACCAAAGCGCTATGAGCCTCTGGGATCGGCTGAGCGACGACCCGCTCGAAGAAGTCGAAGTTACCGTCAACGGAGAGACCAAACGCATCATGAAGGCCGAGATCTACGTCAAGTTCGAGGGCACCTACGAAGAGCTGCTCGCGTGGGCCCCCACCGTGTTCAAGGACCCCACGAAGATCCCCGTTCGGGTGCAGTTCGGCGAGGGGCAGGCCCCCAAGGAAGCGCCCCACAAGAAGGCCGCGTCCGAGCCCCCTCTCTTCCGGCCCTCGGACGAGCTGACCGGCCGCTACATGCGCCTTCGAAGTGCTTCCGGGTATCCGGAGACCGACAACCTGAACCAGATCTCGAACCTCATTGAGATCTTGCGGGCCGGGGACAAGATCAACGCCATCAAGGCCGTCCGGCTGTACACCGGCCTCGACCTGAAGGAAGCCAAGGACTTCGTCGAAGCCCTGGCCGAAGACCCCGTTGCGGCTCGAACCACCTGACCCGCCACGGGCACAGCGAGACGCTCCTGGGCTTCCTGGGCGGCCCCGAGGACAACCCCAACGTCTGCGAGGGCTACACCGAGTGCCTGTCCTGCAACCTGGCCTACAGTCGGTACTGGGTCCCCAAGGGCCGGTTCGCCTGGGCCACGCAGCGGGTCAAGGACGGGCCCGAGAAGGGGATCTACCTCATTGCCGGCACACCGAAACGTATGAACTCCGGCTACCGCATCCCGTGCGTCTGCGGGGCCTGGGCTCGGAACAGGCAGCGCGGCGGGACGGTCTCGCATATCAGTGGCCAGGCCGTCCCGCCGTCGATCTGGGACTGCCCTAAGTGCGGCTACTCGTCGGAGACCCCACCCACACCCGGGGGGCCGGCCTTCATGGCGCCCGTCGTTCCCACCGTCTTTGACCGGCTGACCCAAGATGACGACATCGGATGAGGACACTCCGCCCGAGGTCAGGGAGGCAGCCCTGAAAGCGGGCCTGTGGATCGAGGGCTTCGCGAAGGCGAACAGCATCGATCTTGCGGCCCTTTCCCCGGCCCAGTGGGTCGCCCTTTCAATGAAAGTCCCCTGCCCGATTCGTTGCTGGCGGGTCGGGGTCGGGGTTCTCCTGACGCCGGGTGAAGTATGCCCCGAGTGCGGTCAGAAGTACGAGCTGAGCCTCTGGGAGAGGCTGGCTGGAGAGGACGAGATCGGATGAAGACCCAATCTTTTGCAGACCCCACCCGCTGGGCCGAGGCCGTTCTCAAGCACGTCGGGGACACAGGGCACACCACCCTGCTCTGGGCCGACAACCCACACCAGCAGACCTACGGCATCGCTTGCGACTGTGGGGCGACCTTCCGGGTGGGGGCGGATGCCATCGGTACGCTGCTGCCCTCGCACCCGCTCCGAAAGTCCCTGAAGACCCAAGCGGGCAAGAAGCTCCTCTTGAGGCAGATGATCGAGAAGGGCCTGAAACGCCAGAAGCCGGTGAACCGGTCCAGCGTATGGGACAGGCTCACCGGCGACGACGAGATCGGCTAGCCCCTGGTAACAACCCGGGCAGACCGCAGGAGCGATGGAAGGAGGCGGGGACGTGCTCGCCGGGCTTCACGGCCAAGAGGACGTGGCGGTCGCTGACGGGGAGCTTCTCGTTCAAGTCGGCCATGTACTGCATGGCCGACTTCATGAGCTGCCCGGTGTTCGAGCCCGCGAGGTCGACGACTTCTTCGCGGGTCTTGCCTTCGTGCGTGATGCGGAGGGTGGCCTTCATCCTTCCTTGTTACACCGCTCGACTTCCTTCTCGGCTTCGATTTGGTCAAGAACCGCAAGAAGGTAACCCTTGCCGATGCCCACCTGGATGTCGGTGTCCGCCGTGATGTAGACGTGCATCCAGCACTGCCCCTGGGCCACTTCCCCGGCGTCGTCGGTCGAGACCGAGATCCCCGCACCGGTGGCACCAGCTCACCGGCTTTGATCTTCTGCCGGGCAGCAGGGTCAGGGTCCCGCTCTGCGGCTTTGCCACGGCCCCTGAGGCCCGGGGCTGGGCCCACATGCTCATAGGCGAAGCGCAGCAGGCCGACGCCCCCCACTTGCTGCTCGTCTGCCGCTGTCGGGGCAAGTACTTCGACGGCCTGGTCATGCAGAACAACGGCTTCGAGGTCGGCGGCATGATGATCACCGACCCGACGTGGGAGTTCGACGGGTCGGGCCAGCCAGGGTGGCTTGCCGCGGACTTCGTGACACGTCGGACAACGTGGGACTTCTTGACCGGCCCCGACCTTATTTGATCCGATTTCTTGGTCAGACGGAGCGTTCTGGTGCGTTCTACTCCCATGCTCCTCCCTCCCTGGACCCGTACCACCGACGCCCCGAAAAACCCCGACATCCTCTCGGGCTACCTCACCGAGGCCCTGGCCTTCACCGCTGAAGCCCGGGGCCATCGTGCATTTGCCGCCCTCGTCCGACGCCAGGGCATCCAGGACCTCTTCCACGTCATCTGCCAGCATACCTGGCACGCGACACGCGACTGGGATGTCGAGACCTTCTGCTTCTGGGCCGCCTTCCCCGCCGTCGAGAAGGACAAGGAGCTGCTCGACCTCTTCGACACCATCTGTTGCATGACCCCGCTCGGCGACGCGGAGGACGAGGAAGAGGCCGACGCCTACTGGCCCGATCTGGTCGCCACCGTTCGTGGACTCTGCGGGGCCTCGGCGAACTAATCTAGCTGTCAGACGTGCTTTGGCACGATGCTGGAGTTCCTCCCCAAGCTGGTCAAGGTCATCGATCGCGTCGGCCCGGTCAGGACACACCCTGCTGGGGGTGCGCCCGGCTCTTCGACATGACCGAGCTGCTCGCTCACCACCTGGGGCTCTGCCCCAGGTGCTTCAAGATCGTGACCCCTGCCCCCTCACCCCGAGAATGACCATGACCCTCCAGTCCCTCCTTCCCCGCCCCGTCCGCATCTATTTGCTTCGCCGTGAGGTCCGCAAATTCCAGGCCGACCACGCCCAGGGCATCGAGTACATCCGGTTTCTGACCGCCGAATGCTGCTGCGCGGCCTGTGGTCTTCGCCGCCGGATGGAAGGCGACCTGACGGCCAAGACCATCTTTGCCGAAGAGGCCAAGGAGCTGGGCGTCGAGCTGTAACTTGCCCTTGCCCAGGTTACCGATGGTGATGTGCCAGTGGTCCTGGTCGTCCGGGGGGCGGTTGTACCAGACGAGCGGGGGCAGGCCGAACGAGGTCCGAAGCGCCCGGAGCGTCGGACTCTCGGCCCGGAGCCAGTAGTACTTGTCCCCGACGACGACTTCGGGGTCGTAGACGAACGGGATCTCCCGGCCGTCGTGAGCAAAGAAGCCGGGGAGCAGCTCGTGCTCCCGGATGACGCTGATGTGAGGGGCGTACCGCTGCTTCTGGAGGGGGACGTACCGGGGCACGAGGGCACGGGCCAGCTCGACGATGCCCGGGTCTACATCGAGAGCGAGGCGATAGACGCCGCCTTCTTCCGACGCATGGAGCGTTCCTACGCTTTCAATCCACATGGTCGGTGTATCCTACACCGGATGAGCCTCCTATTTTTGGACATCGACGGGGTGCTAAATTCCGCCGCCTGGCTCTACGCTTCGGATCGTCCCGAAGGCATGGAGTTCCTCGGCAACGAGCACCTGATGGTAAGCAACCCCGCGGCCGTGGCCCGCCTGAACCTCATCTTGAGCAAGAGCGGCGCCGAGGTCGTCATCTCGTCTTCGTGGCGGCACGGCTTCGATCCTGGCCGGATGCAAGACATCCTCGATCGGGCGGGCTTCTCGGGGAAGGTCATCGGAGCGACGCCAACCTGGATGGGCAACGGCAACGTCCGGGGCGACGAGATTCAAGCCTGGCTGGACGACAACGGGGGGCGTGGCAAAGCCACGGAGAACTACGGCTGGCCCGACCCCTTCGTCATCCTTGACGATGATGCTGACATGGCCCACCTGTTGCCGAAGCTCGTGCATACCACCTGGGCCCACGGGCTCCTGGACGAGCACGTCGAAGCGGCCCTGGGACACCTTCGACCATGACCAAGCCCCCGCTCGACAACACGCTCGACCACCTTCGCGCTCTTCTGGCCGAGGCCGACGACGAGGAGGTCCTGGAGCTAGAGGACTTCCTGGAAGGCACCCGGGGCCACAACCCGCTCGTCTACGAGCTGATCCGGCCAACGTACCTGGAACGCCTCCGGTTGGCCAAAAGCCGCAACTGACCCGCATCGCCGGTGTATGAGGGCAGGATGCGCGTCACCACCAGCGTCGTCTTTCAGCTCTGGAACGAAGCCCGGGGCACACGTCTCGAAGTGAAACGAGAACGCTACAGCGGCAACGTAGCCCCCGAGCAGCTTCATCTCTGGGAGGAGGGTGTTGAGCTTCAGTGGGTTTCGGCGAGCGGGGGCGGGAGCGACACCGACCGCGTCACCTTTGGCCCGAAGGCCGCCCCGGCGGTTCTCTCGGCCCTTCGCAAGCGAAAGCCCGGCAAGACCATCATCATCGGCGTGAACGATGACAAGGAGACGCTGTACGTCAGCGACTACCTTGAAGACGACACCCAGACTGAGATCTTCTGGGCCAACGAGCATGACGAGGCCCAGAACGGCATCGTCATCCCCGGCCCGATGGTCAAGCCGCTGGCCCAGGCGCTCGATCGCCTCTTGAAGTTCAAGCTATGACCGCTCCGGAAGAAGCCCTGGAAGAGCCCCGAG
>ENA-ORBV01009448-ORBV01009448.1-microbial-mat-metagenome-genome-assembly--contig:-NODE-9448-length-16007-cov-8.300251_pt1 | contig 16007 bp, 10 predicted proteins | sample MGYA00237777_ERZ505514 | MGnify/ENA primary metagenome ERZ505514 (study PRJEB26160, sample SAMN06269048) | microbial mat metagenome | isolation source: Oligotrophic lake microbial mat | place... | reverse complement strand
CAAAACAACAACCTATAGCGATTAATATCAAAAGGCTTGCCAATTTTATTGGCACCGACTTTTGATAATCGCTATAGCTTCGAGGCTATGGATAAGGACTAAAAACCCCCGATAGGGCGTTAGCGTAAAACTTCCAACCCATTGGTATGCTTTAGGAAAAAGAATTTACCACCGAGCACACCGAGAAAAGCGAAAAGGGCCAATAAAATCAGCCTTTCTCAGTGGGCTTGGTGTTCTCAGGTAAATCAGCTTAACTCTAAGTCTATTTGAATGAAAGGAGTCAACCATGTGAATTGCTTGAAAGACATGTAGGAAAGTCGCGGCGCAAAGGGGTGACCTGATGTGATGACGTGATGGAACGAAGATGCGAGCCATAACGAAAGTGAACCGTCGTGTAAAATCTCGTTACACAAATATAGTTGGCCAGACGTTCTGAGGCGATGAAGCCAGTATGCGGTGGGAAGTAACAAGCAAGAGCACCACTGCGGACTATCGGGATAAAGGCGGATAGCGCGCATCGACAGATGAAGAGGGAGAGCTGAGAGATCTTATGAGAATAGGGGCCGTACGCCGAGCGCCGATGATGAAGCAAATAAGGGTCGGCGTGTCACATAAGAAGTCGGATTGGTTCGTAGTAGCGATGAAATGGGGTAATTCCCATGGAGCGAAGGGACCAGAATATGTAAGAAGCTAATGTAGGAAGATATGGAGACCCGCTTGCAGACAACTGATACTACGGAGGATCTGACAATACCTGAGGCGTTCCGAATGAACACCAAGGGAATGTCGGAGAAAGTCTTTGATCTAAGACAGAAGCTATATTGCAAAGCGAAGCGAGAGCCGAAGTTTCGGTTTTATGCATTGTATGACCGAATCTATCGGAAAGATGTAATCCAGGAAGCCTGGGGACGGGTAGCCAATAACGACGGCTCACCCGGACCAGATGGAACTAGTATTGAGAAAATACTAGGAACCCCGGGAGGGGTAGAGAAGCTGCTAGAAGAAGTACACCAAGAGCTTCGCACTAAAACCTATAAACCTGGAATGGTGAGAAGGGTGTATATACTGCTCGTGATTGAGTTTTACGTTTTTAGCACCCTGCTTAGTACGAGCAGTATATTGTGAGGCGGAACCGAACCAACAACAAATATGCCCATCCTTGAAGTATGACGGCTCCCCCGTAGGGGCATTCAAGAAAGGAAATACGCGGGTTTTCTTTCTTGATGCTCTTCGAGCACAGCTATATTTTACGAGCAGTATATGTGCTTATTGGTTCGCCATCCGGCTCACATATACCCATCTAGCTGATGCTCTTGATCCGTAAAACTCATGCAGGATGGGTATATACCGAAAGCGAATGGGAAACTCAGGCCACTGGGAATCCCGAACGTTAAGGATCGTGTGGTGCAGGCGGCGGCAGTAATAATACTGGAGCCGATATTCGAGGCAGATTTTCTCGATTGCTCACATGGATTTCGACCTGGGCGATCAGCACATGATGCGCTCGACGAGATCAATAGATACATCAAAGAAGGACGCAACGAAGTGTATGACGCCGACCTACAGGCGTATTTTGATACGATACCGCATGATAAACTGATGGCATGTGTGGAGCGGCGGATAGTCGATCGATCGGTGCTACATCTGATCAGGATGTGGCTCGATGTAGTGGTTAAAGAGGAAACCAAAGGCGGTCCCCCAAAATATGAGCGACCCACAACGGGCACGCCACAAGGTGGGGTAATATCGCCATTACTGGCTAATCTCTTTCTGCACTACTTTGATCGAATGTTCCACGGAGCTAACGGACCGGCACGAACCTGCAATGCAAAGCTCGTCCGGTATGCTGATGACTTCGTGATACTCGCACGGCACATGACACGACGCACATGACACGACGAATTCTCGACCCTGTAGAGGAATTCATCGAAAATCGTATGGGATTGCGTATCAATAGAGAGAAAACATCGGTACGGAAGATACTAGATGAGATACTAGATGGCGAAGAGAGACTCGATTTTCTTGGGTACACCTTCAGATATGAAGATGACCTAAAAGGAAGGCAGCGTAAGTATCTGAATCTATTTCCATCAAAGAAATCGGTCCAGAGAGCACGCAATCGCATTAAGACTCTAACCTCATCATCACGGTGCTTCATACCGATACCAGAAATGATACAAGAAGTCAGTACATTTCTTGGCTCATGGTCGCGCTATTTTGCAAAGGGATATCCCCGGCGCGAATTTCGCGACCTGAACCATTACACCCGATGCCGACTCATAACCCACCTAAGACGTCGAAGCCAACGGGGCTACCATCCCCCGAAGGACACCACATATTACAAACATCTCCAACAACTTGGACTGGTTGCTATATGAGGGATACTCGCGTGGGCTTGCAACGAACTTCATATGAGAGCCGTATGTGGGAAATCTGCTCGTACGGTTCGACGAGGACTACGGGCGCAGCAATTGGGCTGCGTCCGTGGTTACTCTACTGGTGAATGTCCCCTTCTTGAAGAAAACCAAAGAGTTAGCCATTTCATTCGTACGCCCTAACTTGCGGTCAGAATTCTTGACATAGCACCAATACGGGTAGAGACTCGCATGTTGGCGGCCTAGATTTCACCCTGTACGATGATGCTCATGTTCATAAGGCATTCAAAGAAATGCTTCATATGCTGGATTCTTTGCATAATGATGGTGGCTGTCCTTTTTGCGCCCATCACTACCCAAGCGCAGGTTCCTCCGACTAAATGTTTGCAAAATTCGGATTACCAGGCGATCTGCTCTGAGCTTTCACCATTGGATCTCTGCTCGCCGCAGTTAACCGCACTGTGTTGCGATTGTCAGACGATTTGGGGCGAGGATTTTGCGTATTGCAGTTTTACGGCTTCGCTATTTCCAACGCCTACACCGACCCCGACTCCAACACCAACCAACACGCCAACCCCACAACCAATTGCAACAATTGTAGCGACGGCGGCACCTATACTTCCGACCCCAAAAATCTGTATAGGTGGCGTTGACTCCAATGATGATGGAGTCATTGATGCCAGTGGCGAGCCGTGCGGATTTAGTGGCGAGTGTATCTCGGTAGTGATTGTTGAGAATCGTGGCAGTCTTGTAGTTGGTGCCGACGATCTACGAGTGCTAGTTGAAAAGTCACTCAAGAAACTAGCGCGATCACCACGACTCGCACGCGACAAGGCATTAAAGAAGCGTTTGTTGTCTTCGAATAAACGAGCTAATGCGAAACTTGCACGCATACTTGCCCAGGCTACGGTTTACCTAACCCAACTACCGAACGTAATTCTTGTATGTCCTACAAGTGTGCCGTGCAACACGGTAGATAATACGGCATTGATTCTAAGTTATCAGGCGGCGGTAGCAGAGATGCAGGTCCTAGGCATCCGCACCCTAAACCGCGCCACCAGATTAGTAGAGCCTAATATTAAGATCGCTAGAAAAAAGACCAAGAAGCTAGGCACCAAGATCCGCACCGACGGCAAGAAGTTAATTGATGCTGCGGGGATGTTGCCTAAGATTGAGAGTAAGTGTGGGTGATGAGTAGCAGAGCGAATCATATCATGCGCGCTTTGGTGTTTTTGGCGCTGGTGGTGTTGCCGCGGGTGGCTTGGGGGCAGGGGAATGATGCGATTGTTCCCACGGATCCCACTCTAAATCAGGTCAATTGGGCAGCGGCGATTGAGGGTGCGACGATCACCGGCTGTGCGCCAAGCGGTAGTTTTACACAAGCCAAACTAATAGATTCGATCGGTAGCGATTATTTGGCTGGCTATATGAATTGCAGCATTCCCAGCCAGTCTCTGGTTTTAAATTTAGGTCAGCCGCGTAGCTTTCATACTTTTCAGCTACATCTTTATGATGGAGATGATCGATTTTTTCGCTACAAGGTTGAAACTTCTAGCGACGACATTGCTTACTCAGTATTGATTGATAGAACCGCTGGCTCACACCGTGGCGTGCAACTAATTGAGGTTGCGCCAACTGTTGCGAAGTTTATTCGAATCACCGGAACCCATAGTAGTCTCAATACCACTTTCCATTTGGTTGACGAGATTTTGTTAATAGGGAACCAGGTAACTACTCCAGAACCACCACTCTCGGTAGTCGTTGATGGCAAGCTCAATGCAGGCACCAGTTATACTGTTGGCCAGAAGGTGAATCTTAATGCTGGGATTTATCGAATCTCTGTGACTGGTGGTGCCGTTTCACCGTGGGGCGTTGATAGCACCAATAATGGCGAAACCTGGGGAAACAGACTAGATGTGACCACAGCGCTTTATAATCGCAGCTATATCTTTGGCTATATACATAACCGGATAAGCTATTCGGCTACACCGGAGGCAGCAGCGGCAGCCTTTGCTAACCAGTACTTTACCATACAGCTACCCGCGCAAAGTGATGTCTATCTCTGGCTCTATGACACTACAACTACGGATAATCGTGGATCGCACACCATAAAGATTGAGCAGGTTTCTGGGCCAAACGACACGCTGTTAGAACGTGTTCGTGATGCAATGACGCGTTCGGTATTATGGCAGCAACCAACGGTTGCTAATTGGTATTCGTCAAGCTATCCCAACCTTGACTGGTTCAATCCGGCAGCCGCAAGCCCGTATTGCTATGGATGCCACATTCAGAGTCAAGCCGTAGTTGGACTAAATGAATCTAAACGCAAGTTGCCGAGCTTGCCGGTTGATGGCGAATTTCTAAGTACTGCAGCGACGATATTTCTTAAGTGGCAAAATGCAGCCGGATGGATATCGCCAAATCACAATGAATATTATGTCACACAAGCTTCGCTCTGGGTTTGGGCGCTGCAAAGTTTTAATCAGAGCAGTTTTGCGCAAAGCACCCCTGGAGTCCTAAATGCTCTTAACTGGTTAAAAACTAAGCAGCAGGCAAATGGTGGATGGAACCCGGACCATTCTAGTGGTGAGGCGTTGATAATGTACAATGACGGTACGCCGAGTGCTGCGCACACGACCGGTAATATTTTGGCGCTCGGACGTGTAATCGCAGAGCTTGGCGGTGAGACATTTGTTGATGGGCCGGGCGTTACAATCGCTGGCAGCGAAGTATTGCTTAGTCAGAATTTTGGTTACGTGGTTGACGTATTGATGCAGCCCGTTTTGGATGTCACAGGAATTCGAATTACTATTAGCGATTCGTTTGCAAGTGATAAGAATTTTGTACTTAGTGAGTTTGAAGTATTCAATAATGATCAACAGCAATTAATTATTGGGACCGAAGCTAATTTTTCTCAGAGTAATTATCCGATCTCGGAGAGTATTAATGGGATTAAAAACAATACGGGTGATGGATGGGCATATTTCCCGCAGAATGTCGTCCAAACCCCAGCGAAGGGACTCTGGCGTTTTGGATCAGCTATAGATCTTAACCGAATTCGTATTTACGAAGTTAATCCCAGCAACCAGCTTAAAAAATTCTCATTAGAGGTTACGAGCGATCCCAATCCAACCCTAACTTCAAATTTCACGCCGGTGGAAATTACTGGCGTAGGCAGCTACGTATCAGAACCTGGTGGAACTGTAGAACAGTTTAAATTGATGTTGACTAATGCTGTTAATCTGTATCTATCAGCAGGTTGGAATTTCGGTCGTAATGTTCGCACTGCTTCCGAGACTGTTATTGGTCTTCATGGCGCTACCGCGTATGTGGACCCAAGCCTCGGTTCGGCGATTATAGCTAAGCTTAGTGAAATCAATTTGTGGTTGCGTTCAGCACAGAATGCCGACGGTGGTTGGGGCGATCAACCAGGGGCAATTTCACGTGGCTATGAGTCGGCGCATGCGCTGCGTGCACTGTTGCTTCTAACCCCTGGGGATCTAGATGATGCGATTATCAATGGCGCCAACTATCTGTTAACTACTCAAGAGGGACAGGGTTCATGGCGTCCACAGGCGCCAGTTGATACCAAGCTTGCAGTCACAACATGGGTAGAGATCGCTCTGCCAACACTCTTTGAAGTGCTTTCGCAGGCCTACACCCAGAATACTATTGCAGACCTGATGGCATTTGGACTTTCGAACAAGGTTGAGCTTGGCTGGAGTCCAATCTCTGCGGCACACGGTTATAATATATATAGACGTACTTCGGAGCTCCCCTATATAAAAATCGCCACGAATTATCAAAGTGCTGTTGCTACCTACGAAGATACCAATGTGGTCAACGAAGCGACCTACTACTACAAAATTAATTGGTTGGATGATCAGGGGGGCGAGTCTGCCAATTCAAACGAGGCGAGCGCTACTCCGTATGGCATGATGTGCGGGGGTGATAGTCCACCAATCATTATTTCTGCGCCCCCAACTGGTGGAGCACAAGGTGCGCTCTATCAGTATCAGGTTGAAGCTACTGACGCCGATGTCGGTGATATCCTGACCTATTCGCTGATGGTCGCGCCAACTGGGATGATTATAGATCCCGTTAGTGGAGCGATTACATGGACGCCGTTGAATACCCAAGGGGGGAACCACCTTGTACGAGTTCGGGTTGAGGATTCTATTGGGCGATTTGCTACCCAAGCATATCAACTTAATGTTGCGCTAATCTTTTTTAACTATCCGCCACTCATTGTAAGTACAGCTGGCGAAACCGCGGCGGCTGGTGTGCAGTATGTTTATGACTGTAAGGCGCTAGATCCTAATGCAACTGATATTCTGACTTACAGCATTGTTCAAGCGCCGCTAGGTGCAACGATTAATCCAACCACAGGAAGAGTGCGGTGGACACCGTCAGTTGATCAGGTTGGAGAGGGATTTGGTTTTAAGGTGCGAGTAACGGATCTAGCTGCTGCCTTTGACGAACAGGAATTTATAGTCAGTGTGATTGCGAATGAAGCGCCCGCTATAACCTCTAGCCCGTCTACTAATGCTTACCGGCTGCAGGTTTACTATTATGATGTTGAGGCTTCTGATCCCGAAGGCGCGACGCTTACTTACCAGCTGATAGCGGCACCTACAGGAATGTCAATGAACTCGTCAACAGGGATTATATTGTGGTCCCCAACCCTCTCCCAGATCGGCGACCACTCCGTCACCGTAAAAGTAACCGACCCCGGCAACCTCTCGGCAACTCAGAGCTACACACTAACAGTACCGCCAAATGATCCGCCGTATTTTACATCAACCCCTGTGCTAAACAGTGCCGCCGAGTCTGCGTATAGCTATGACGCCAACGCTTCGGACTCTGATAGTACGATGCTTACGTTTGCAATCGTTACCAGTCCGACCGGAATGACGATCAACGCCAGTAACGGCATCGTTAGTTGGTCACCAGCAGTTGCCGATCAAGGAGCACATGACATTTCGCTAAAAGTCTCAGACCCGGAAGGATTATCAGCCACCCAAAGCTATACGCTAAATGTAGGTGCTCCCGGTTCTAGTGGCGGCGGTGGAGCAATACCACTTGGCGGCGTAACGGTAACGATGAATGCGCCAGAGCCTGGGGCTACGATTACAATTCCGACTGAGCTATTTGCCACAATAGTTAGTACCACAGGCCCGCCTGATTCATGGAGCGCACGATTGCTGCGCGAGGGTACTGATTTTGAGCAATCACTTGGTTCCGCAGCTGGGGGACTAACCAGTGGATCAATCGGTAAGATCGACCCTACAATTATTCCAAATGACTCCTACATAGTTGAGATATCAGTCCAGCAGGGCACCTCAACCGGTTACTACACATTCCCATACGACGTTGTTAGCTACCTAAAGCTTGGCGAGTTTTCGCTAAAAGTTGCTGATGTAACGATCCCGATGACGGGGCTACCGCTAACTATTCAACGCGCCTATTCCACAATTGATCGCAGTAAGTTTGAGTTCGGTTCTGGCTGGCGCCTGGACATTCCTGGTCGAGTAGTAGATTCGGCGAGTGAATCATTTGGAGAGCCGTTTACGAACAACACTCGCGTGTTTGTAACCCGTCCCGATGGCAAGCGGGTTGGATTTAGATTTACGCCATACAAACTGCACCCGTTCTTTCCTTTCTGGATACCGTCATTTACTCCTGATCCTGGGGTAACTGATGCATTAGAGGTTGATCAGACAGTACTATTTAATAGTGGCGGATATTTCTGGGAGCTTTTCGGCGAATTCAATCCCAGCAAGTATTATCTAACCACCCGCGAGCGGGTACGTTACACCATTGATGAAACCGCCGGACTACTACAAGCGCGTGACGCGAATTTCAATACACTCACATTTACTAACGGTGCGATTACGCACTCCAGCGGTGCTGCGATTACAATTGAGCGCGATTCTGAAAATCGTGTTACCAAGATTATTGACCTAGCTGGTAAGAGTATTGAGTACAGCTACGACGCCAACGGAGATCTTGTCTCTGTAAAAAATCAGATTGGGGAAACTACAACCTACACCTATCAAGCTGGGCACTATCTAAAAACGATCAAGCTAAATGACGGCACCATCGTACTAGAAAACGTCTATTCTCCCGACGGCAGACTAATCAAGCAGATTGATGGTGAGGGGCATGAGATCAATATTGGTATTAACCTCGACGCGTTAACCGAGAACGTCCAAGATCGAAATGGCAACATCACAGTACTTAAGTACGACCCAGCCGGAAACCTAATCCAACGCATAGAACCCACCGGCGCCACCTGGAGCTACGCCTACGACGCCAACTACAATCAAACCAGTGCTACCGACCCACTAGGACACACCACAACCCGAGTCTTTGATGCGCTCTCGCGCATGACCTCAGAGACAGATGCGCTCGGGAATACCAGGGGGTTCACTTATAATGAGTGGGGGCAGGTGACTTCGGAGACTAATCCGTTGGGGGCGACTTCCTCGAAGAGCTATGACCAGTTGGGTAACCTAATCTCAGAAGGCAATTTTTCTGGTGCTACTCGTAGCTACTCCTACGATACGAGTGGAAATCTTGTCTCCACCGTTGATGTAAACGGTACAACATCATCGATTGCATATGATAGCTTAGGACATCCGGTCAATCTTATCGATGCAGTAGGGCAGACAACGCAGCTAACATACGATGCCAACGGCAATGTCTTAGCAAATACCCGCACCCGCGTGGATGGCGCTGGAGTCGTTCATAATGTAACGACATCGACGGTATATGACACAACAAATCGTGTAGTCGCGATTACTAACGCTAGTGGACACTCCATAACTGTCGAGTATAGCCCATTCAATAGTCCTTCAAAGATTACTGATGGAAACGGCAATATTAAGCTCTTTGCATACGACGGGGCTGGTCGCCGAATTCAAACTACATTCTCCGATGGTAGCACTGAAACCAGTACCTTTGATGGTGAAGGCAACCTGGTTGGTGTCAAAGATCGTGTAGGACGCATTACCACGTACCAGTACGATTCCCTGAATCGACAAATTGCTGTTATTCTACCAGACCTAAGTAAGACTCAGTCAACCTACGATAGTGCCGGAAGACCTGTTTCGCAGACCTCAGCGCGTGGTGGTGTTACTGGTTACGAGTATGACAACGCTGGTAAAGAAACCCGCGTAACTGATGCTCTCGGTGCTTCACGCACGAAAGCATATAACGCAAACTCGGAAGTGATCACCGAAACTGATTCGTTGGGATACACAACCCAGTACCAATACGATGCCAATGGTAATCGCATTCAAACTATCAATCCTGACGGAACAGTCGAGAATTCGGTCTATGACGCAGCGCAGCGCGAAGTATCGCGAATCGACGCATTAGGTAACACAACACAGTATGCATACAACCCGCTGGGACAACTAACCGCTGTTATTGATGCCTTAAATCAGACAACACAATACCTATATGATGCTGTAGGCAATCGAACTCAACAGATCGATGCATTGGGGCGCATCATCAAATTTGAGTTTGATGATAATGGGAAGCTGATCAAGAAGAGCTTACCATTAAGCAACACTGAAAGCATGGTCTATGACCCGAATGGCAATGTCCTCTCGCGCACAGATTCTAATGGTGCGCTGACCACCTATCAATATGATAGTGATAATCGCGAGACGCTGCGCAGTTATCCAGATGCTAATACGGTTCATACAAATTACTTCGCTGATGGAAAGCGCTCATCGGTATCAGATAGTCTTGGAACCACAAATTACCAGTACAATTCACGGGGACTGATAGCAACAGTTACATCGCCCGAGGGCACCATAAGCTACGCCTATGACATGGACGGAAATAGAATTCAGCTTGGAACGCCAAGTGGAACTACAAACTATACGTTTGATCTGTTGGGTAGGCTAAGTTCTGTATTGGATTCCAGCACCGGGTTGAGCTCTTACGCCTATGATAGCGAAGGGCACGAACTGGCTGTTCTGTATCCAAACGGCACTCACACTGAGCGGCTCTATAACTCACGTGGCAATATCACGCGGGTATCTAGTTTTGGTGCTAATAATGCCTTAACTCAACAGCTTGATTACACCCTTGATGCTGCTGGTAATCGGCTAACAATTGCAGAGTCCGGTGGACGCTCTTACTCATATTCGCATGACTCAGTATATCGGTTATTAACTGAGCAGATTGCAGAATCAGGGGTCGTAACTAATGCGACAAATTATACCTATGACCAGGTTGGGAACAGACTGACGAAACTAGAGGACGGGAGTCTTGCAACTTATAGCTATGATGCGAATGACCGACTGATCACAGGCGCTGGAACAGATTACAGTTACGATCAGAACGGTAATACCATTAGTGAAAACAACGGTGGTAATGCTCGCACGTTTGCCTGGGATTTTGAGGACCGTCTCAAAGGAATTACGGCAGCGGGACTCAACGCGCAGTATGGGTACGATACAGATGGCATCAAGCGTAGTGCAGTTGTAAACGGTACTCAGACTAAGTACCTGATCGATCATAATCAGGAGTTTGAACAGGTTCTTGAGGAACGTGGTGCAAGCAATGAACTTCAGGCGCGCTATGCATATGGTAATGATCTATTGGCGCAACTACGTGGTGGTGATGCTTCGTACTACCACTACGATGCGCTGGGGAGTACGCGGGCACTCTCGAACAGTTCAGGACAAGTCAGTGATAACTATGCTTATAAAGCTTTCGGTGAACCGTACGCAACCGGCACCGCTGGTGTAACACCGAACTCACGAAAATTCACCGGAGAAGAGCTCTCGCCAGAGTTCGGTGGGTATTACCTGAGGGCACGGTGGTATAAGCCGGGAGTGGGGAGGTTTTGGTCGGGGGATAAGTTTGAGTTTGAGCCGGCCTACACAAAGGAACTAAACCATTATGTCTACGCTACCAATTCTCCATCAGCAGCTGTGGATTTAAGTGGAGAATCAGTTGCTATTAGTTATAGTGCACTTAACCAAAACATTGCCGCAAAACAAGTAGCCGCCGCGGGTGCACTTGCCGCAGCTGTCACATGCCAACTTTTTAAGACAGCTTCTGTCTTTGAGGCTTTAATGGCAGAAGCAGGAATTTCGTCACCTTCGCCTTTGGATACAGTTCCATGGTATTGCAAAATACACACAATGCGAGCCCAGATTCAGTTTTTTCGATCTGGCAAGACATCCCTTACTCAGGGACATGCAACACTTAATACACCTGAAGTTGGAGTAACAGTGAGACAGATGGAATTGGTCTTACATTTTGTATTACCCGTTAGTCGCGCTTGGAGTGATTTTCCGTCGTCTTCTATGGAGAAGTGGATTATTGCTGCCACGAATCGAGCAAGACAAAGTCTTTGGCGACACCATGCGTCAGGAGGCATTTTGGCTGAGAACTACAACTTTTTTACAGATAAGTCGCCGCCAAATAAAGGTGGCTATTGGCGACTAGATATGGAAAATCTTCGCGGTTGGAATTTGCGACTTGTAACGGGATGATTCTATGTCAGATAATCCTGCCAACGTGGATTGGGATGCATTAGCAATTAAGCTGGGAAGGCCGTTCAGTGGCTCGACTGATTGTGCACAACAGGTGATTCCGCTACTTCCTGCAGAAAACTGGGAGATTCCAGCCTGTGAATATTATGTAAGTAGCTGTGGGACTCGTCCTGGTTGTGAGTTACTTCGGATGGTAATGTTAATCGTCAGACCAACTAGTGCTCTTGATTGGTGTTTAGACTTTGCTTATTCAGAGAGTCGATATGAGCTTCGCTCTAGTGCCTTAGATCTGATGCGAATGATGGCTGATAGGACATGTTTATCTCGCTTAGTTGATCTACTGAATGATCCGAATCAGTCGATACAGAATGCGACAGCGAATATCATTGAGCAGATTAGTGTTGGAGGAGGAGGTTTTCTGCAGGCCGACATTACGACATTGATTAGCTTAATTGAGGCCCACAAGAATTCCTACGTTGTTTCGCAGATTCAACGTGCAATTGACGAGACTGTCATAAACTTGTCATAAAATTCCGAAAGGAAGTCATTTTAAAAAATTTCCTTAAAAAACTCCTCCACCCCAACTTACCGAAAAACGAATTCCTCCAACGAAACGACCACGAATTCCTCCAACCCAACTTTTTGAACTCCCAAAGAGGCGTATGGCTGCTGGGGATCTTTCGCTGAAATGAGATGGATTTTGATGGCATTGGCGGGCGTACCCGATTATAGCATGCCCCGAGAAACTCCAAGCTCCTTAGCTAGCGCGCTCTTGCTTCCTTTAGGCGCCATCTGCGCTTTATAGATTAAAGCCGTACTTTTTTTTGAGTTCGCTCTCGTACACAAACTTGCCGATGATCGATTTTAGTAACTCGTTCTCACGCTTTAGTCGACCTATCTCATTTACGTTAACGCAACTACTCTTAGATGATCGTGATAACCAGTTGTACACCGTTTTTACTTTAATGCCGTACTCTTCAGCCACTGCTTTAGCGGGCCGACCACCCTGCACCTTCGCTATTACCTCAGACCCTATCTCCTGACGACGACTTCGAATCACCATAAATTCTCACCTTATGCATAATTTTACCCACTTCGGCCGGGCAGACTTTTAAGCTTCGGCCACCCAATCTAAGAGCTTCGGCCGGGCACAATTAAGCTTTGGCCACCCAGTTTTGAGCTTCGGCCAGCGCGCTAAGAGGTGCGGCTTGGAAGGTGGTTATAATCCCTAATTTGTAGGGGTTGTATATTGAAGCGTAGACGGACCGAGGGTTTGGTATTGATCAGAGAAATCTTGCGTCTTCACGAGCAAGGCCTAAGCGGCAACAAGATAGCACAGAGGTAAGCGATCAAATTCCGGCGTTGCTTCCCACTTCCTGCCAATATGTGTATTAAGCGTAGCTAAGCTGCATTAGAGGAGGATGTCGTATTGTTTTTGTCGAAGAGGGTTTTCCAACGACGCGGAATCAGCTCGTCGATTTTTGATTTTGAATGCGAGGTGATTCTGGTAGCGACATCAGTAAAATAGGTCCATGGGTCGACACCCTGCAGCTGACAGGTGAGCAGTAACGACTGTAGGATTGCCAGACGTGTAGCACCGAGTTCAGTCCAGCAGAACAAGACGTTTTTTCTACCTAGCACTAGTGGGCGCACCTGGCGCTCAGTGTGATTGTTATCGATCGGCACTTCTGGATTAGATAAGAACACCATCAACTCCGCCTTAGCTCCCAAGGCGTAGTTAACCGCCTTGGAGTAATTGGTCTTCGGCAACGATTCGATCCTGGTATGCTCTGCGACTAGCCAATCAAAAAAGCGTTCCACTAATGGTTTGATCTGTTCAACTCGCACCCGCAAGCGCGCATTACTATCCTTCGGCGCATTCATCTCCAGTTTATAGATCTCCCGAATGCTATCTAGCGCTGCCTTACTTGCTAACGGCTCATGCTCTTCAGCTTCAACAAAGTAGCGCCGCGCATGCGCCCAGCAATGTGCCACGGTCAGCTCTAACTTAGTGGCAGCTGCCTGGTAGGAACTAAGCTTATCGACTAACAACGTACCCTTTAAACTGTTCTTTAGTAGCTGCTCCACCACATCAGCACTACGGTGCTCGTTGGGATGAATTAGCACCTCGTCTTTGTCACCGTACATAAACCAGAGATACTGGTTAGTCATCTTGCCATCTGCTCGCCCTATCCTGTACGGCGTTTCATCCATGCTCAACACTGTGCCGTCCAAGATCGAGAGCTGCTGGGCATTGTATATCAGCGTAAACAGATCGATGAAGCCACCAACCCAACTCATCACCGTTCCACGCGAGACTGTGATACCAGCCCTCGTCATGCGCTGGTGCTGGCGGTAGATCGGCAGGTGGTATAGTCCCTTATCAAGACACAAACCAACTAGCACTGAGATGTCTGCTATTGAGCTATCGATTATGCGCTACTGGGGATTTTACCTCTCCGGTAGCGCGAAGCTTAACTACTGGCTGCTTGTAGCGCTTAACGTAGTAGACCGATTTCTCCTGGCAGAGCTTATCTTGTACGCGAGTTTCGATAACCTCGTACTCGTCAGGGGTAAGACCAATAGTGGCTGGATTAGCAACAGGAATCTCTTCAATGCGCACCTCAGGTCCAAAGCGTAGCGCGGACTCACCACAGTTGTTAGCAGGTAGGACCTTGATTGACTTCTTGCGGGTGTGTTTCTCAACCTCGGTTGTCTTTACTACTACGCTTTCACCACTAGTAGCAGGTACATCAAGTAGTGGGAGCTGTTCAGCGCTGCTTGGCATCTCCTGCGGAACTCGGCGCTCGGATTTCTTGCCGAACACATTCTTCTGAAACCACTTGAGCTGGGACTCTAAATCTTGGATGCGAGCTTGGTGGGATTCAAGGGACTTTTGATAAGTTTCGGTCAGCTTGGTTATCACCCCAGCTTGGTAAACTACAAAGGGATGATCAGTTAATTCAGCAGGTGTATTCACCCACAGAAGCTAGCATTTCTATAAAAATCACACAGCTCTAATTCGTATTATTTCTCAATAAAAACCGCTTTTTTCGCTAAACTTTTTGCTCATCGATTCCTTCCAAAAGACAGCTCAAAGTGCGGTGATCAATCTCGCTCTTGCCGGGAGCACTAAAGGTTCCTGACTCCAATTTTTTGTACCCGATGCAATATCCGGTACGGTCAAAATACAGGATCTTTACCGATGTGCGTGTCCTATTTAAAAACAGAAACAGGTGCCCGCTATGCGCCTCTTGCTTGATCTCATTCTTCGCTAGCGCTGTGAGGCGGTTGAATGAACTCCGCATGTCACATGGCTGCTCGTATACAAACACTCGGATCGCTGAGCTTAAACCAAGCATCTACGCCCTCGCCTCTAGTGCATCCGCTAGCGCAGCAACTTCACCCGCGTTACTCCCGCTGGGGATTATCAGCTCCCGATTATTGCTGAGCTTAAGACAATACTCGCTCCTAGGCTCAAGAATCCCGAGCTCTTTGAAACTTCCAGCCGCCTGGGGCGATGCTGACGTAACAAGTTTCCGCGACCAGTATAAAAGTTGGCAATACGATACCCCAGTCTCAGCGCTGTAGCGCTTTGCGCTTACGCCACTGCGATTGAAATCATTAATTACATCTCGCCAATGATTTGCGCGCTCCGCGTTAGTCCTGGGCGCCTGCTGCGCTTCCGTCTCTACTGGGCGGAAAGTTCTCGACGCCGCCATGTCCGCTGTTGCTTTCATGCACAAACAATCGCAGCTCTACTGCTCGATTCGCAATAACGCCGGAATTCGATCGCTTACGCACAGAGCGAGAACGTATCGCGCTCTGTAGTGTGCAGGACTACCTTAGGCTATCTACGGTGAGCGGACTGAGCTACGAGCGCGCCTGTGCGGTTGGCGACGCTGCGGCATTAAAGATACTTTGCAAGGGACAAGCGCGTCGCCGATAGGATGGGGCGGTACCGAACTGGGTCGAGGTTGGCAAGGAACTACTGCGCAAGGGCGTGACGCTTGCGATACTGTGGGAGGAATATCGAGGTCAAAATCCTGGTGGCTATAGCTACAGTAATTTCTGTGTTCTTTTCCGAGATTGGCAAAAGGATGCAAAAATT
>ENA-ORBV01009444-ORBV01009444.1-microbial-mat-metagenome-genome-assembly--contig:-NODE-9444-length-16011-cov-6.049580_pt1 | contig 16011 bp, 9 predicted proteins | sample MGYA00237777_ERZ505514 | MGnify/ENA primary metagenome ERZ505514 (study PRJEB26160, sample SAMN06269048) | microbial mat metagenome | isolation source: Oligotrophic lake microbial mat | place... | reverse complement strand
TCCATAGGCATGTAAAGCAGACCACCCCCAGCACTGATGAGTCAATCAATGACGAAAGAGCCAGCCCAACACACGAAACTTACCGCAAATTTAACTAGGTGCAATGTTTGCCTAGTTGATGTCTAACTGGAAGCACTGTGAGGACCAACATAAGAAACTATTTTATATTCATTTCCAAAGCACCGGCCTTAGAAACAATTCCAATAGTTTACTATAAATCAGTCACTCTTTGCTGTTTAGTATGACGTTTAGATATTATGGCATCAATGTGCCCTAGTTCTTGTTTCTGTCATTCTCAGGCTCAAAGTACCCATTCAACTTGCTGCAGTCAATCAGTTGACTCTTGCTCACCTCCACCTGCTAGAAAAGTGTTGTTGCTGTTGCTTTCTCTGCTACTCTTTTCAAGTGATTTGTTTATGGCAAATGTATTGTTCTCAATGGGATACTTTTTGATGGAAATATACTTTCCCATTTGGACTCAAGGTAGAGCAATTATTTACTAATCATTTTGGCTGATCAATGGATCAGCATCGCTTCGGTCCGATGGAGTGATATCGTGAGTGCCAGAATAGCAAACAACTATGATAGTTCCAACCCTCCCTACTCGGAGAGAAGGCTAAGAACGATCCGGGCGACTCGTAGAGTTGGCAATTAATGGCGAAGAGTCTGCAAGCTTTAAGCCAGCAGCGACTGAAGAGATTTCACCTCAAAAAGGTTTCATTACAATAGATCTGTTTAAAAAAGCCATGGGTATTCTTGCACTTTTTTTTCTAACATAGGATTTCAACTTCCCCTCAACAAAATAAAGTAGATTGTTGTTGCCTCTATCTATCCATCTTTGAACCACGGATGCTCTTGTACTTCGGACAAAGTCAATCGTTCTGCGGGATCTGCCCGAAGCATCCTCTGAAGTAGGTCAATCGCGGCATCACTCACCGCCTTTTGGTCCGTCACGAGTGCTTGAAATTTGTCCACGACGGCCTTCAAGTGACCATGGATACAAATTTCTTGAAACTTTGGATCCTCAGGAATGGGTGCCGAAAACATGACATCACCGCCAAACAACATTTGGCACAGCATAACACCGGCTGCCCAAAGATCGACGGCATAACCGTCAAAGGGTTCATTTTGGAATACTTCTGGAGCAATGTATTCCGGCTTCTTTCCACAAACCGCTTGCGGCATAAGCTTTAGCACCGTTCCATCCTCTGACACGGGGACCCGGAGCGACAATCCCAAGCTGGATATGTAGCATACATCACCACGGATCAATACATTCTCCAGACTTAAATTACGGTGGCACAGCTTTACTTTTTGCAGTGTCTTCAATCCCTGTAAAAACCAACGAGGAGCAGTGAGTGGATGAGTCATCACAAAAGTATATCTCTTTTCCATCCTGGTCATCCTATACAAGCTGAAAAACGTACATTTAGAACATGGCGAAAATATTTTCGTGCTTCTGTCTCCTCCAATCGCCCATTACTATCAGCACTGAGCATATCCATCAAGGTTCCTTCCTTACAATAGGGCATGATCACATACACGTCCACCATATCCTGTACGACCAGCTCGGCACGCAAAACATTTCCGTTGCCATCCGGATCCGCCGCCTTGATGAGTTGCAACGCCGATATTTCATTTTTGGCATTTCTCGCAATGGTCATGCGAACGGAAGCATCGGATATGTAGGATAGTTGTGAGTTGCTGTTGTCGTTATCATCGTCGCCACCTTCTTGTTTGTTGGCACCCCCTTCTTTCTCTTCTCCTTCTTCTTCTTCTTCCTCGTCATCTTCGTCTTCTGGAAAGACTTGACGATGACTCTGCACTTTGATGGCCACCATTTCAAACGGATACATCGATCCTTCTTCGGCTTTACAGACCGTCCAGGCATTGCTCATTTCCTCCCCGTCCATCGTGACGTTTTGCAAAGGAAATCCTATTCTCACATAATTGTGCGAGTGCGACTCCTCCGTAATCTTTCGCTGCAACCAATACGACTTCTTCTCCGCCGCCACCAAAATATTGCCGGCAATACTGGAGGTTCGTCGCAACTTGGTGGGGGACGGTTCCACTAACGCTCCGGCACTGACGGCTTTCCAACTCATCTCCAAGGGACCGGCATCTTCCGTAGTGGGATCGGGGACCTGGACGTGACCAGCTGTACGGCGTCCATCGCAGAGTTTGGGAGGATCGAAGGGAGGCGATGGCGCAGGAGGATCGTGTGCTCGAACCATGATGTTTGTTTTGTTGGATGTTGTGTTGGATTATATATCAGAGATTCTACTTCTAGCTAGTAATCAGTTGTAACTGGTGGGTGTATAACCAAAATGCTGAATTAGACCTGGGACTTTATTCCAGGCTATCTGTTGGCCAACAAAAGAAGCCAATTAATGCAGGAAACACTAATCTTTAGCTTCAGGCAGTATTACGATATCTCTGTCGCTGGTGTGTGCCAGTTACGTCGTAGTCAAGTGCCAGTACCGGATTCCATGAAAAGACCTTGGAATGCCTCGATGAATTATTATCGATCAAAAACATTTCGTACAGTACTAATACGTGCCGTTGTGATGCAAAGATTTTATTACGGCGGGACACCGCAACCGCGAAGGGCAGACAGGCTGACAGACGGAACCAGTCATGCCGGTACTTGTAGTGTGATAGAAAATCATTGCTCTAATAAAAAAGATTCGAGAGGTTTATCACCCTGATATTATAGTAATTGTGGTAGGCAGCCTCTTGTTCCAGCTAGTAGTAGTTATTGTTGGTTATGAAAATTGTGGCAACCTTACAACACTCTATTCGCTCGACCCGGACAATCGCAGTGAGTAAGCGACGGAAGAACGGCGAGGGACGCCACCAGCTCAGACTGACTAAACTGAGGACCAATCCGCGTACTGGTATATCTGCAGGAAGGCAGAGAAACATGAGATGCGAAGAGTCCCTTTGCAATTTGTGACTAGCTCTTCCAAGTGTAGATCTTCCCAGGCGTCTTCATAAAGGGAGGATCCACGAATCGTTGCTTTTCTTTGATCGAGTCCAATGCCTTCATCTGTTCGGAACTGAGGAGTCTAGCCTTTTTATCCCCGAATCTACTCATTATCTCCTGCTGATGGTCTTTGGATGCAGATTTTGGGACCACGGCGACGCCGTGCTGCAGATTCCACATCAAGACTGCTTCGGCAGGTGTCATTTTTGCCTTCTGTGCCACTTCCGTGATGACATCATTATTCTCCAAGAGTTTCCCCTGTCCCAATGGAGTATGCGCTTGCAAGACAATTCCCTGGTTGCTACAGAAATCAAGCAGCTCCATTTGCGGCAACAAGGGGTGGCGCTCCACTTGATTGACCGCCGGAGGGATCGTACAGTGTGGCAAAAGAGCCCTTAAGGCATCGACCGAGAAGTTGCATACACCCAAAGCCCTGCATTTACCATCGGCGACACACTTCTCCATGGCTTCCCACACTGCCTTGAGCGTGCCCGCCTCGATCAGGTCACAGGGCCAGTGCAACAGCAGCAAGTCTACTTTTGGGATGCCCAGCTTGGTGAGAGTGTCAGTCAATTCGTCCACGACTTGTTCTGGTTGAGTCACCCGCTTTGGCACCTTGCCAATCACAAAGACGTCCTTGACAGCTGCACCAGCAAGTCCCTTCCCAACGACATCTTCATTATTGTAAGTAGGAGCCGTATCAACCGCCTTGAAACCGAGCTCCAGTGCCGTTTTCACAACTTGCTCAGCGATCCGTTTCCCAATGTTCATGGTCCCCAATGCCACACTCGGCATGGACGTACCGCAAGGTAATTTTACTGTGCGTGGTAACACTGTCGTCGTGGAGGGACAGGAGAACCGTTTGTGGACAACTTGTCGGTAGAGACAGCTCAATTTCTTGACGTCATTTTCAGTCGTTGCCCGGCTAATCAAATCAAATCCTTCGTCTTTGTAGTTGGGCAGGACTAACTTTTCCAAATGCATCATTGCCACTCGCACTCCCTTTTCTCCCTCCACGCCTCCTGGATGATTGGTTCGTTCCCGAACTCGTTTGGAAATGACTTCCTTTGGTGGTGAAAAGACAAGGATATGAACCGGAACTTGTAATTCTTGTGCAATATCCACAAAGTACTTGCGCTGGTCCGCATCCAAATGGGTCCGATCGACGACGACGGATTGACCATTCTTCAATGCCTGGCGTGTCGCTTCCTCGACGGCCTCTCTTTTTCCGGGTTTGCCTTTATTGATTGTATCCTGACTAACATGCACCCAAGGATGACGGGAAGTATTGTCATTTTCAGAGTCCGAGTCAGATAAATCTCCATATTGATCTTGCTTGACAAACAGTTGTTGACAAAAGGTCGACTTGCCACTGCCCTGGACTCCACAAAGCAGCAACACCACGGGTCCTGTGAAATAGCCCCCCAGCAGTCCCTTGCGGGCTTCCAATGCCGGACCGGGTGGGGCATCATATTCGGACAATTGTCCCTGGATTTTGCGTTTGTCACTGTCACTGGGACCAAAATAGGCCTCTGGCGTATAGAACTTTAGGGTTGCGTTGCCTTTGAGCTTACCAATATTTTGGGCAAATTTTTCATCGACGCCTCCTTGAGGATCGTCGTCTCCGACAGAATCTCCAACAAAAAAACTTGAGCTGATATCAAAGGCAATGCCTTCATTGCAATGCTGCTCACAGATTTCCCACATGCCCGGATTGGGTTTGTGATATCCCAATTTCTTGTTGGTACTCAGGACCATAGAAACAGGTCGATCAATCTTGGACGCGACCCATTCCAATAAGCCTTTGACAAACGTAGCTTTTTTGCCCGTAAAGGCTCCTCGGATGGCGCCTTGATTGGAAAACAAGACTAATTTATGTCCGTCATCATGCAATTGTCTTAATTTTTCAAACACTGTACTCGACCACAATTCGTAATGATCAAATCTCGAGGGCCAACCAGCAATCCGCCACACCAACAAGGTTCCATCCACATCAAAGGCCGCCACTTTGGTGCGAGGGTCTTCCTTAATGCAACGGACTAGCATGCAATTTTCGACCACCTTCCAGCGAGCGTCGAAATCGGGGGAGACTTGGTGAGGGATAATTGGGCCTGGTACTTCATTTTTGTCATTGTCATTGGTCTTTGATTTTTCTGCGGACTTTTCTTTAGTTTGGGGCGTAGATTTTTTCGTTTCTATTTCATCCAACTTTTCCTCGGCAACCTTTGCTTTTGCAGCAGAATCTTTGTCTTTGGGCTTGCCAAAGAATTGCAACAAACTCGATTGTTTCGCAGGAGAAGTTGGTTTGGCTTTTTTCTTTACGGGACCCTCCTGGTCCTCGTCGCGTGGCGTTTTGGTGTCCGACGACATGGTTATTTTGATATTATAATTAGCTTCAAGTGTAAGAGAGATGCACTGTTGAGGTCGGTTGGTTTTGTAGGCATTGGCTTTGTTGCCAGTCTGAATCGAATTTGACGGATCGATGAGACTGCTGCTGTTGTTGTCATTGTTGGCCATGCATGGATCACGGGGTTGCAACATTACCACAGGATCCACCCATCTGCACACGCACACATTCTCCGTCTACTAGGTGACGTCGATAGGTATAGGGGGGGGGCTAGTAGGTAGCACATTCAATTGTTGTGTTTGGTTGTCTATTTGGGTACTAATACATTTTGAGGATTTAGTGAGAAATAGAGGTACTTTTTAGAAATTAAGTAAAGCTTTAGGGGTATATTTTTATGGTATGTATAGACTTTGTTCTGTGGCAGAGTGGCCAAATTCAAGATGGCCCAAACCAACACGAAAAAGGGGCATGAAATGTATATACCAACGACGCCAAGGAAAAAGTACAAAAATGGTTTTGCAAAGTTGATCATCATGTTAGGCTTCAGAAGGCCGAGTCTTCCAAGATACTCTTGCTGTTTAGTATGCTACTCTTGGACTGCTATCTACAACGAAACAAGAATTGGATGACAAATCCTACTACTCCACTAAATGCTCACTCTACGCTGCTCAACCCGGCAACATGAATGTTCAAAATCATTTTACATATTTAGTTTATACGTTACTTAGTTAGGAGTAGCTATGGAAAACCAAGGGGTATCAGCACCAGTAAAGACAACGCTGTTTATCCTTGGTGCTAACATGAATTGACGACCGTCGTGCAGCGCGTTTCGTGCATGAGCTGCAAGAGGAATGCACTCGGATCAGATGTTGTTTTGTAAATGTTTGTATAAAATTCGAGAAGGCCCGATGTCTCCCTTTGTGCTGAAACTTCATCGTCCGGAAACGCATCGTGGGCCATTTTCGTGGCGCAGCGGTGAATAAATTGCTCCACTGTCTCTTTGCCGGCCTCGTGTGGCGGAACTGTGTTCAACGAAGCAACGCTCTCGGCTTGCGAGAAATTCCTTGGGGTGCTAGCAACGGATGAGCCATCGGAATAGCCAGTCGTTGTCAAGTCCATTTTGCTTGCGCGAGGTTCCTTTGGTAGAGCTTTTGGTTCAGGCCCTAAGACCGATAACACGACCGGCAGGAAGATGAGTCCATGAGTAATGCTAAGGACAACCATGGTGCACAAGGAAGTGAACACGGTTCTTAATATGGTACTGGTGCTCAAACACAATGGCAGAATTCCAAGGAAAGTCGAGAGCCCTCCAAGCAGAATGGAAGCCCCCATGGTTTCAAGAGTGTCGATCACTCTTGCATCTCGGGATCGCTTCGTTGATTCACAATACCGTAGAATTATATGCATGAGAAAATCCACTATCAGCCCAATACTAATCACCAGGCAAACATAGGAGACAGCGTTGATGTAAAGACCTGCCAGTTGCATGAATCCTGCAGAGGGGAAGAAAAGGTGAATCGATGAAAGATAAGTTAGTGTCTCATGATGTACGCTGTTTAAAATGCTCAAGTGCAGTAAATCAATCTTACCCATCATGTCGATGTAAATAATAGAAATCATAGGGACCATGAAGAAGACGGCCGTCCAATGAGGAATGAAAATGAGTGTAACAACACTGACCGCCAAGACAGTGGATATTGTTGTCCCTATTAGCTCCGATACCGCAATACTGTAGAATTCCCAAATGAGGTACATGTCGAGGATAGTAAAGAAGGCCTCGTCTTTGGGTTGGCGGCCCTTGTTGACTGGCTGATCGTTGGTCACAGCTCTCTGGTCATGCAAAATACCGATCTCGTCCTGCACATTCTCCAAGAAGGAGTTTCTAGCAAGGATTATGCAACGGGAGGCTGTGATTTGTCCTTTCTCGTCCAAGACAATGTCGCGTCCGTACCCCTCATTGATGGCTGGGATTGACAAGGCAAACTCCACCTGCTCCTCGAAACTCATTTGTGACACTGTATCGTAGTAGGGAGATTCTTTCATGGCAGGCGAGTCTTTCATTGACTGGAAATCACGGACCCAGCAGTATGGGGGTTGAGCACCAAATGGAGGCAACTCGACAAGATCATCGATGTACTCAATCATTTGTTGTTGAATGACCGGGTCACTTTGATTCACGCCACGAAACATGATTTCAATCATAACCGTCCTCTCTTGATATTCCTTCATGGCGTCAATCGCAGCGGTAACGTAGGACCCTACTGGGAAAAGGTCTGTAGCCTCGAATGCTTGCTTTAGCATGGTCGTTCTATAAATACAGAATGCGAAGCAATAGGTGAACACTACAATGACGGCGGCCTTGATCGAGGGACGCATCAATTGCCTTGCATACCAAGCCATGGCGCGGTCTGCAATGTGTTTTGTCGGCTCCTGCTCTGGTACGCCATGTTGCTTCTTTTGTAGTGACTTTGACGACATTGTCACCAATATATTTTGTTCTTCATCGACCTTTTCGGACACTACCACGTCATCCACATCGTTATCATCTTCCTTTGCCGAGTCGTCCACGCACCAAAGGCAAATGTCCTTGCGCTTGGCTTTGATCCGGCGTTCGTCCAACATGAGAATGGCGACAAAGAAAGTGATTTGGTAAATAAAATCGATGAAAACGGTAGGAAAGGCATAGAGACATAACCAGTAAATTGACGGTACGCTGGACGTGAGACCAAGCATGAAAGCAATGATCGTAGTGATGGTCGTAATTGAAATGCTGGTTCCGACTTCTTCCATGGTCAAGCGAATGCGTTCCTCTGGTGCAATCGCGGGGTCCAAGCGCAGGTAGGCCCCTGTGATGATAAATGTATCATCCAGCTGTACGTACAAGGCAAAAGCGAGCGCAAAAGGTTAGACCAACATGAAAGAAAGCAATCGTGTCAAAGACCACTACAAGATCACTACCGTACGTACCCCTACACCCATGACGAGAAAAGGCAACAACTGCGTCATGCTCGTAAATGGGACGCCAATGATAAACAAAAGTCCAAATCCTGAAAAGAGGGACATGCCAATCGTCGCCACACTGCCCACGCCGACCAAACACCTTGAGTGAACACGATCACCTGCCTTGTAAAAGACAAAACAGGTAAAGGCACTCATGAGGAGGGCAATGGCAGGCACCAAATACATGTCCTCGTCAATGGCTCGTAGGAATTCGTCGCCAAAACTTCGCTCGGTCCAGAAATCGAGCTGAATCAACTGGTTGGTGCCGCCTGCTTCGTCATTCCATTGGTCTCGCAAGGCATGGAGGTTTTCAATAATGCGCTCTTCCAGGTAATATGTTTCATCTCCCTTATCCGTCAACAAGATAGAAACAAAGTAGGCTGGTACATAGCTCAAGGTACCATTTGGTCCAGAAGTCGTATCGGTAATCGCTTCGGCAGTCTTGACGTCAATGGTGTCGTTGCTGATGTGGTACAACGCCATGGCACTCTTGTCGTTATAGTCCCACACGGGATCCCCCAGCGTAAAGGAATGATCCATCGATGCTCCTCCGGGATATTCGGGCTGCGAAAGAATGTCAATGACATCTTGATCACTGTCCACGAATTCGTCAAACAAGTCAATGTCATGATTCCATGCTCGTGTCACGGACAAGACACGGCACGTCTTCTCCTCCAAAAGCTCATCATAATAAGGTCCACCTTCACAATTCTCCCTGTATCCTTCGGTATTGCGTACGACATTGAGGGCTTCAAAGAGGCGGCGGACTTGCGCCATGCCCAAGACGTTTTCACCGTGATTGTGGAATATCATCACAGTGCCACGCGCAGGATCTTTAAAACCACTTTCTGTTTGACGCCAATTCCAGTGGGCTTGCGGGATACTGTTGAAGGGCGCATACACTTCGGTCTCGTCCACGTTGATATTAAAATTGGTGAAAAAGCCAATGGCCAAAATCGTGAGGGAAATTAGAATGACGCTGACCACGCATGTCACGGGATTGTAAGCTGCCTTTTGCGACAAGACTACGACAAATCGACGTGATCCGTCGTGAATGGCCTCTGTGAAACGTGTCCAAGGACGGCAAATAACGTCTTCTCCTCCATGTTTGTTGTGACGATCGCCTTGGCTATTGCAAGTTGTTGGTACGCCCAGTTGTTGCAATTCCTTTTGTATGTTTTGATTATGTGTGATCTTGACAGAGTAAACCCGGGGAGAAGCGATGTTGTATTCATTGCCGTCGTCATTAAAGGTGCTCCCATTACAGCTGGCGTCATCATCGTCGTCGCTACTGCAGCTCATTTCGGACGTTTTGCTTTGGGGTATGGTGAGATCAACATTGTATAATTTGAGTTCATTATTGTTGTCATTGGATTCACTTTTACTGGTAGTAAACGAGCTACTGTTGGTACTAGCATTGTCGTTGTCCGCTGTGCTTCTCACGCTGTTGGTAGCTGTGTCTGTCATGTTCTTTGTGCCTGTTGTAATTGTTGAGACGAGTCCACTGTAGGTACTGTTGTTGGAATAGAGGACTTGCTTGAAATATTAAATGATTGAGTATTTTTTTGTCTGCTATCGGAAGATCAAAATCGAGTTGAACGATGCGAGAGAAGAATCAAATTTGGCCACCACGCACCAGCGTAGCAAAGCTGTGTCTTTGGTGCGAAGCCGGCGGACAGTAACCCGTCCAATCAAATGTATACGTACAATTGTACCAAGTTCTACTGACCAAACGCGCAGGTCTACAACTGTGACAAAAGATAATAGAACGAATTTGTTAGCGCGTCAGCAGAACTTCTGTCCAAAGTGACAAACTATTTTTGATGTTTGTACTTCAGTTTTAAGAATCAAATTTATTATTGGAAGAGCCCTTGAACGTTGAAAGTATATTTTCTTAAAATTGAAGCCATATCATATTATTACTTTTCATAGAAAATTCGGAGTCGAACAGCAACGTTGCCTTTTGTATGTGTTAATAACGGCCGCATTTGCGAGAAAGAAACGGTCTTTGGCACTCACAAATTACGAAGTTAGGGTTAGGGTTAGGGTTTTGGTGCATACATTCGTCGCAACCAATGAATCAATAGTGGGCGGCTGCTGCGAACGACACGGCAATAGCTAGTAGTACGCGAGCTCTAGCTACGAGTACGTACTCCGGCAGCTACAGTCTATTGAAGGTTATAGTACCTACTAGCTACTAGCTAGCTAGACTCCTACTTTAACAGCTAATAGTATGTAACCATGAGAGAGAGAGCTAACTAACAGCTCCACCATTTAGAGAAGCTAACCGAAGAATTTCTACACAGGTGATTGTGAAGAATTTCTACACAGGTGCTTGTGGCGATTGAGTAGCTAGCTACGTAAGAAAGCTCCCCCTACGTGCGTGTGCTCGTACTGTAGTCTTGGAAGCGAGATGGTCCGAGGGGCGGTGAGGGGCGGTACAGTACTCTCAGCTGCTACTATAGTAGTGATGTAGCCGTGCAAAAGCCAGCAACTAGGCCGATGGTTCAGTTCATAGAGGGAGTTTCTCGTTGAAAGAAACGAAGAAGGATGAGAATGGAACTACATTTTTCATATTGTAGACCCCATGAAAAAAAGACAGCTTGCTGAGATACAGTACTAACAGTACCAATAGAATTACTCTAGCTAGCTAAAATCGTACAATTCGGCCGCAGTAATATAGATTGGCGCGGTGATTGGGGCGGTGATCTCAATGCAACCGTAAAGTAGTATTCTGAAAGTAGAGTGCATTTTGGAGAAGTATTCCTAGTGCAACTGAAGTGTCCTAGGTACCTATTACTGGAGCAAAATAGGAAAAGATCGGACGCTCTTTCCATATAGATTGGGGCCGGTAATCCCAATGCTTATGCTAGCACAATTCGCTGATGAAGCATGCTGCTATCTCCTCTTCTAAGAAAAGAAAAATCCAAAAAGCTGTAGCTTCAGAATTCAGCCAGAGACTTCCGCCTGCAATTATATCAACCATTCAAAAGACATCCATGCTGGATGTAGTAGCTGATCTTGGGAAACTTGCACCGCGTCAATTGGCTGGGATCCTGTTGCAAGAGGTAATAGATCCCCTCCGTGTCGTAGTACCGAAGCGCTGCCACATGAAGAGGATAAAACCCATAGTGATCCGCCTCAAAAATCGCCGTAGGGTTGTGCTTCCGAATAGCTTTTATGTAAGACAGGGGTGCATTCCAACTCAATGCCAAGTGCAAGGCCAAACGGCCGCTCCGATCCGCCGTCGATGTGGCTCGTTGGCCCCCACAGCGCTCGAGGATGACATCAAAGACGGCTTGTTGCGACTCACGTCGCGTGTTGCGCGTCAACCCCACGGACCCCATCGAATTGTTCCAAATCGCATACGAGAGTAAATTGCGTCCCCGACTATCGCAAAAGTGCAAATCCTCGGGACACTGCATAGTCAAAAACCGCATCATGGGAGCCAAAGCGGTGCGGTTCAAGGCATAGTGTGGCAACGGCAAATACGTTCCATGGGCTTTGCGGCTGCGTCGCTCGACGCCTTCGGCCGCCATGCGAGCCATTTTGGGAATGCAGTCAAACAAAACGGGCAGCAACTCCATTTGTGGAATGCGTCCTCCGTGAAAGCGTGATCCAATCACAAACCGACAGGGTTCCGGTTTGATCGTGGCCACGTGGACACACGGAGTCTGGGAGGGGTAATAGAGTTGCTGTAGTAAAAAACGGAGTCCATCGAGAGGACCCCCATTGCGACTGCGAAAGGAAAGTTCATTGTGGAGCATGGATTGTTTCTCCGATGTCCCACATACCCACCGATGAAAGAGAGTTTGGGGATCTTTTTGGGCGAGATACAGCAATCGTTCTGAAAAGGTAGTCAGCTTGCCGCCCACGCCTTGTCGCATCCAACAGTGTTGCAGTGGAAGCATTCCATCGTGATTGGCAACACGGAGCCCCTGTGGATACTGGTCGACCAGAAATTGAATGGCTTCCAGAGTGGACGCTTCGTTCGCCACGAGGAGATGAATGGGTAGATTTCCAAAAAGGGCCTTTTGATCCAGTGCTTGTGGGTAGGCATTGACCAAAAGCTGAATCACTTCCAAGGGTGCTCCTCGATCACAGGCATAATGCAGAGGGAATGCTTGGTACTTGTTTCCCACTTGGAGGCCGTGTGGGTACCTCCGCAGGAGATACTCCACGATTGGCAAGGGAGCTTGGCGGCTGCAGGCGTAGTGAAGCGGAATGTGACCATCATTATCGCGTTCTCGGACAGCCGCAGGATTCGTCTTGACCAAAGCAATAATATCCCCGAGAGAATATTTTTTATGATTCTTGACAACCTCGTGTAGAACTCCACGCAGGAACTTTCGATTCGTCTTGGCGTTGCCCTTATTTTTAGTCTTCGGACTAGTGCCCTTGTTGTTAAACCTTGCTCTAGCTCGTTGTCTCCTTCCTCTTTGTAGCTTGGATATACTCTTGAACGCCATGTTAGCTACTTAGGGTGCGTTACAGTGCTGTAGAAAGGGAAGGTTGATACTTCCAAAGATGCATACAGTAGGACGATGAAGAGGCTTGCTATTGCTCCACAGTCTACATTCGTACCGATGGTATGAAGCAACCACGCAGTGTCACATCAACTCTTGAGAGCAGCCGTTTCACGCCTCATACATTCAATTGATGTCAATGAATGCGGTTGCTTGCTTGTTACGTTAGTTTCTTACGCGATCGATCGCGGTTTGGAGGGAAAGATCTCTCGCAGTCGGAATTTTCACAAACGTCGCACGTAAGCTCCTGAGTCAGTCACGAGTTCAGTTCGCACCTTCCCATTTGAATGTGCGAGAAGCCATCGGCATGAAAACCAATGACAATCATGCCTCACTTCACACACATACATACGCTCTACTAGCTATTACTCAACTGGTAGTACCTGGTAATACATCTCCATGATAATAATTTTATCAATCGATCATACCCTCGCCTTCAATCAAGGCAAGCAAGTGCAATAGTAACAACACTACGACAACAATCATCAAACAAGCAAGCAAGTAACTGTAGCTAAGGTAGACACAAGAAACATTACAGACAGTACCAATTGAACCATGGCTGATTTCTCCCACCTTCTCGACGAGGTCGACGAAGCTCTTCATCAGGAAGAAGAAAACGAACATGACAATGAGGAAGCAAGCACTACTCTGAATGATCTGCAACAGCAACAGCCATCACAAGAAGAAGAAGAAGAGGGAGAAGAATGGGATCGTGGTGATCGTGAACAACTGGACGTTCCAGCTGCCTTGGAAGAATTGGCACAACGACGACTCCTGGATCCCTCCTTGGCGGGTGGAGATTATGGTGAGGATGGTGACAAGGATGACGACTCGGCCATTGAGGCCCAAGAGTTGATGGACGGTACCGACACTGCCAATGGCAATTCGAATGGCAACGAGGCCACAAACGCCTACAGAACACTAAAAAAATGTTGGCAACAAGAAGTGGCTTGCCCCGAGCTGTTGCCCTTTGATGAAGACACGGTGAATACCATTTCCCAAGAATTGGGTCGTCGTGACGACATTATTGCCCAACTTTCGGAACAGGCGGGAACCGATGTCGAGGCCTTGATGGAAAGTGTCATGAAAGTTGACATGGCACGGGCAAAATTCGTCTTGACGGATTTGTGTCGGACGCGCATCTCCAAAATCCAAGAACATCCCGTGCACATGAGAGATTTGGTCGGTCGCATGAGTGATCATGAGGTATGTTATGTTATGTTACAGTTGTATATAGGCATGCACGAGGATTCTGTGGGTCTTTTTCTTGAACTATATATGCCTTTGTCATGCTGCATGCTCTGCTTGGACTAATCTTAAAACGAATCCAATACTCACATTCCATTCCAAACGAAAATGAATAAATGCATAAATAGATTGACTTTTTGAAAGGCTACGGGCAACTCGTCGAGCATCACTTCCGTCGCACCGTCTTGGACCACGTGGGCAAGGATGCTCTCAAAAATTTGGACGAGCCCGATATGATTGATCAGCCGAATCTGGATCAGTATGTCTTTGTCAAGGTCAAGGAGGATTCGGAAATTCAGGGGGGTACGGACGAGGAACCTACCCATGACCAGCACGCGGCTGGAACAACGTTGATTGCACGTTACAATGTAGTCCGTGAACTGTATTCCCAGGGAAAAGTGGAATTGTTCTTGTAGATAGACAACAATGAATGGTTACTCATGGGTTTTACTGTGAGTGTGGACAACTTTTGACGTTTTTTGGGTGGATTGCTACTACACCTTTACGTACAGATTGAAAAGTAGGGTTTGACTGGAGTGGTGTATTCAATCCATTGCTATCATTTTTAATGCGCTACACAAACACTAGCCGCATTATATCGAAAAATATCATCACTTTTATGTTTTGTTCTTTCGGGCTGCTATTCGTAGTGCGTGGGCGCCAAGCTGCCTAGGACACATGGGACGATTTGATTGCAAGGCAACCCGTAAAGGCCGAAACACTACTAGATTGAACAATTGCAATACTGGTAGACCCCAGGAGCAAAGTGGCGCGCATGCCAAAAGGAAATACCGCGGAGATCCAATGACATGCAAAATCGTCCTCGTGCACTTGCTAATGATCAAAATGGAAAATGGAGTTGATAGCTCATACATGTCGACGACTGGAGGCTGATGGCATGAGCATCCGTGCGGACCTCTATCAATCAAGTCCATCCAATGTTTGCTCCGTTGCGTTCGTTGGCAACGAAACAAGCTGCATCCACATTCATTGCACGCTGCAGAAGCTGCTTCAGTGTGTATACAATTACAGTTCCAAATGTGGAAATTCGGTTTGAAGAATTTCATGGGTCACTCGCCCAATGGGATTTTCAAGTACACTTGTATTCTCTTGTTGGTATCGTTCTTCTTTGGTAATGGTACTGACAAAATGAGCATAATGAGTGTGAAGGCATTTGATGGAGACTTCTTCTAGACTCTTGCCGTTCGTGGTCGATTTGGCTTTGTATTCCAACCCTGCCACGCCAGACTCTCGAATAAAATACAACATGCGAGCCACTGTTTTATCGGAGGGAGCATTCTCGAGAAAAAAATCTCGATCGTGTGGCCGTAACGATGCGAGTCGATCCACTCCACATTGTTCGTGACAGTAAAATAATTGTTGTCGTTTCGGTAAATTGGAGTCGAGCATTAAATAGTCTTTGATCCAATCAATGTATCCAACTCGTTCCATATCACCAATGGCTCTGGCAATGGCTGGATCTGTCAACCAAAAATGCGTTGGAAAGGGAGTCCCCCATGTTTTCTTGTCCAAAATAGTGGGGCCTGCCGGATCATCCCAATGATGGGAACGTAAGAGCGGATACGTCTGAATGGCAATGGGAGATCCCTGTTTGGTCCGTGCGGAAACACGCATAAAGTTGCGTGGAAAATATCCCAATTGTTGTTCAATGATGGTTCGATCATCCTCTGAAGAGTTGTCCAAGGATGACATTTGTATCCTCCCAAAAGACGTTGTGGTGCTCCCAGATGAAAAACCGTCGGCCAGCGAGGACAAAAGGAAAAGTTGTCCACAGAACATCTGCCATAATTTGGGGTACGATCCTGATTCCTGTCTCTTATACACATCTGACGCTGCCGACGAATAGAGAGGTGTAGATCTCGGTGGTCGCCGCATCATTAAAA
>ENA-ORBV01009443-ORBV01009443.1-microbial-mat-metagenome-genome-assembly--contig:-NODE-9443-length-16013-cov-7.317332_pt1 | contig 16013 bp, 14 predicted proteins | sample MGYA00237777_ERZ505514 | MGnify/ENA primary metagenome ERZ505514 (study PRJEB26160, sample SAMN06269048) | microbial mat metagenome | isolation source: Oligotrophic lake microbial mat | place... | reverse complement strand
GAATCGCAGGGGTTCACCAGCGTGCTGTCCGGCTTCGTGCGTCGCCCTCGCGTGCGCGGGGCGGTCGTGCATGATGCACGCATTGCCGCGATCTGTGTCGCGCACGGCGTCGAAGCGCTCCTGTCCCGCGATCGCGACTTCTCGCTATTTCCCGAACTGGATGTTCAAAATCCGTTTGCCTAGCCAGTCCGCGCGGAAGTGACCACGAGTGACGATGAATCACACCGCCTGGAAGCAGATGCGGCAATTTGAGGTCGTACACACCCTTCGTACTGCGTGAAATCGGCGCCGGCGGCATGGCCACTGTGTACTTGGCCTACGATCTGGCTGTACTGTCTCACCCGTGACACATTGGACCATGGAGAAATTTTCCGTGCGTGAGCTCCGCAACACCAGGGGCCGAGTCCTGCAACGGTGGCGTCGCCTGCCGCCGGTCGACGTGGTGCAGTTTCAAGCCGATCTCGATCATGTGATGGATGCGTCGCGGTGAGTGCGCGCGTCCGCCACGAACGAGAGATCCTCGACACCAACACCGTTATCATGCTCAGCCTCTTGCATGCTCCGACGGCGCTCCCGGACGAACTGAACGCCTCGCTGCCGCCCTCGCCGGACGGTACGCGGTGCAACGCGAACTCGGCGCCGGCGGCATGGCCACCGTGTACCTCGCGCACGACCTCAAGCACGAGCGCGATGTCGCGATCAAGGTGCTGCATCCCGACCTGGGCGCGGCGCTCGGCGGTGAACGGTTCCTGACCGAAATCCGCACCACAGCGCGCTTGCAGCATCCGCACATTCTGCCGCTGCTCGACAGCGGTGAGGCCGACGGCTTGCTGTACTACGTGATGCCGCTCGTGACCGGCGAAACGTTGCGCGCGCGGTTGGAGCGCGAACGCCAACTGCCCATCGCCGACGCCGTACGTATTGCGCGCGAAGTGGCGAGTGCGTTGGACTACGCGCATCGGCAGAGCGTAATTCATCGCGACATCAAGCCGGAGAACATCCTGCTGCATGACGGCCAGGCGATCGTGGCCGATTTCGGCATCGCCCTCGCCGTGCAGAGCGCGGGTGGCCAGCGCATGACGCAGACGGGCCTGAGCCTCGGCACGCCCCAGTACATGAGCCCAGAGCAGGCGATGGGAGAGCGCGCCATCGACGCGCGCACCGACGTGTACGCGCTCGGTGCGGTGACGTACGAGATGCTCACGGGTAATCCGCCGTTCACGGGCAGCACCGTGCAGGCGATCGTCGCGCGCGTGCTCACCGACCGGCCGTCGCCGATCCGCACGACACGCGACACCGTGCCCACGCAGGTGGAAGCGGCGGTGATGACGGCGCCCGCAGCGACGGGGCGCCGCCGAATCGAGTGCGCCGGCGGTGCAACTCACGCTCGAGGTGCCGAATGCGAACCCGAAGCTTGACGTGTTCGCGATCTCGTACGACGGCACACGCTTCGCGTTCTCCACCAACGAGGGCATCGCCCTGCGGGACGTGGGGCAGCGTGAGTACCGCATGCTCCCGAACACCGAGAGTGGCGCGTCACCTGGGGCGCGGATGGCACGATGGCGTTCGAGACGGGTGGACACCTCGACATACTCTTGCCGAGCGGCGTGTTGCGCGCGCTCCCGAAGACGCAGGGCGGCGCGTCGCCGCACCTCATGCCCGACGGCCGCGGCGTGCTGTACGTGAACGAACAGAGCGGCGCCAAGCTGTACTACTACGACTTCAAGGCCGACACGGCAGTCCTGCTGCTCAACGACGCGTCGGAGGGGCAGTACCTCGAAACAGGACACATCGTGTACGGCTCGATCCTCTCGGGGTTGTACGCGATTCGCTTCGACCCTGCCAAACGGGCGGTCGAGGGAACGCCGATTCCAGTCGTCCTCGACGTGCAGGCGAACGGCCGAGTCACTCCGTTCGCCATCTCGGCGAGCGGCACGCTCGTCTATCGCGCCGGTGCGGATCCGGAGTCGCGCATCGCGGTACGCGATCCATCTGGCAGGATCGACACGCTCCCGCTCGCGCCCAAGACGCTGAGCTACGTTCGCTTCTCGCCCGACGGCAAACAGCTCGCGTTGACGGTCGGCTCGGCGCGAGGCACCAATCGGCACACGGCGTTGTTCGACTTTGCACGCGGCACGCTGACCCGATTCACGCTCGAGGGCGGCGGACATTCGCCGATGTGGTCACCAGACGGCACACGGCTCGCGTTCACGATGGAAGGGCCGACGACGGACGCCGAGGACATGGCGGTGCAACCGGTGGACGGCAGCCAGCCACCGGTGCTCATGCCGCGGATGCCCAACGATCAGCATGCCACCGCGTGGCCCAACGAGACGACGCTCGTGTTCTCGAATAATTCGGCGCCTCGCACGTTGGGCGGCGCCCTCGGGGGCGGTATCACGGGGCTCTTGAACCCGGTGACTGGCGGCAAGCCGCGCATCTACCTCTCCGCCGTTTGGGGTGAATTCGAAGCCACGGTGTCGCCCGACGGGCAAGTGGAACGTGACCATAACCGGCGCGCATCTGCCGCGATGGTCAGGCGATGGGCGCACGCTGTATTTCATCAATGGCGACCAATCCGAAGTGCAGGCGGTGGCGGTCCCGCCGGGCGCGGAGTTCACGGTGGGCCCCGTGCGGACGATCATGAGCGGCAAGGAGATCGGGCAAGGGTGGGATGTGGATCGCACGAGCGGGCGCATTGCCGTGACGGTGCCCGTGACGCTGGCCGGGGTTCGTATGGTGGTGATAGCATTGGCTCGAGTCGTTCAAGCGGAAAGTCGCGCAGACGGGAGCGGCGAAGTGAGCGACGATGAGCAGATCCCTCGGTCTGCTCGTCACCGTGTACCTCACCTACGATCTTGCTCAACCGTCTCACCCGTGATACATTAAAATATGGACAACGTCTCCGTGCGTGAGCTCCGCAATAGCGGGGGGCGGGTGCTGCAGCGCGTGGCCAGCGGCGAAACGCTGACCGTCACGATGGATGGCCATCCCATCGCCGAATTACGCCCGATCGCCGGCCGCGGTCTCACGGCGGCTACGCTGCTGCGACGGTGGCAACGGCTGCCTCCGGTGGACGCGCTGCAGTTTCGTGCTGATCTCGATCATGTGATGGATGCATCGCTGTGATCACGCGCGTGCGCCACGAACGAGGGATCCTCGACACCAACACGGTGATCATGCTCAGCCGACTGGATGATCCCACGGCGCTTCCGGATGAGCCGTTGATCACGGCGATTACGTTGGCCGAGCTCACCGTGGGGCCGTTGGTCGCGACGTCGGATCAGGAACGCGCGGCGCGACAGGCGCATCTGCAACAAGCCGAAGCAGACTTCGACGCGTTACCGTTCGACGCCAGTGCGGCACGTGCCTTCGGTCGCGTGGCGGCGTCGCTGCGGCAGTCGGGGCGCAAAACGACTGCACGCTCGTATGACGCCATGATTGCCGCCACCGCACTCGCGAACGCATTGCCGGTGTACACGTGCAATCCGGATGATTTCAGCGGCATCGAAGGTCTGGAAGTGGTGAGCGTCGCTGTGCCGAGCCGCTGAGTTCTCACGGTCCCGAATGCGTAATGACAACGACTGAACGCATCGCCGCCGCCATCAGCAGTAGCTACCGCGTCGAGCGCGAACTCGGGCAGGGCGGCATGGCCACCGTGTACCTCGCGCACGACATCAAGCATGATCGCAAGGTCGCGATCAAGGTGTTGAAGCCGGAGCTCGCCGCCGTGATCGGTGCCGAACGCTTTCTGGTCGAGATCAAGACGACGGCGTCGTTGCAGCATCCGCACATTCTGCCGCTGTTCGATTCGGGGTCGGCGGATGGATTCCTGTACTTCGTCATGCCGTTCATCGACGGCGAGACGCTGCGCGCGAAGCTCGATCGCGAAACGCAGCTTGGTGTGGCGGACGCAGTGAAGATCGCGACCGATGTGGCGGATGCGCTGCACTATGCGCACACGCGCGGCGTGATTCACCGCGACATCAAGCCGGAAAACATCCTGCTCGCGAATGGGCGGCCGATGGTGGCGGATTTCGGCATTGCACTCGCCCTTTCTGCAGCTGCTGGTGGCCGCATGACCGAGACCGGGCTCAGTCTCGGCACTCCGCACTACATGAGTCCCGAGCAGGCGACCGCGGAGAAGGAAATCAGCGCACGAAGCGATGTGTATTCGCTCGCGAGCGTCCTGTACGAAATGCTGGCCGGCCAGCCACCGCATCTGGGTGGCTCGGCGCAGCAGATCATCATGAAGATCATCGCGGAGCCGGCGCAGCCGGTCACGATGCATCGAAAGGCGGTGCCGCCCAATGTCGCCGCGGCCATTGCGCAGTCACTCGAGAAACTTCCCGCCGATCGCCTGGAGAGCGCCGCCGCATTTGCCCGCGCGCTCGCCGACCCCGCCTTCCGCGCCGTCAACTCCCCGGATGCCATCCAGCCGGCGTCGGGTGAACGGCACGGGAGTCTCGCCTGGAAGCGGGTGGCCGCCGCAGTCGCCATGCTCGCTGCTGGACTCGGCGGCCTGGCGGGTTGGTCGCTGTGGCGCAGTAATCCGGAGCCCCGTGACATCGGGCTGCCGGCGAATGCGCCGATCCAGATGGCAGGCCAGTTCCGAACGTACGCCGTGGCGCGCGACGCTTCCTTCGTGGTCTATCTGGCTCGCGTGGGTGAGGGCACCCAGTTGTGGTATCGCAGCCTGCGCGGGAGCGACACCCATCCGATTCCAGGCACTGAGGGCGCGGGCGGTACACCTCGACTTTCGCCCGACGGAACACGCGTGGTCTTCCAGGTCGCCGGGGAGATGAAGCTGGCCCCGCTCGCCGGCGGTGCGGTTGCCACCGTCGGCCGCACGCAGGACCCGCACGGAGGCGAGTGGCTCGCCGATGGCCGCCTGTTCTTCGCCGACAACGATGGCCGTCTCCTCCGCTGGATCGACCCCGGAGCCGGGCCGGTGCGAGAGGTGGCGATCACTTATTGCGTGAACCCGCAGCTGATCCGAAACGATCGAGTGCTGTGCGGGGGTGGCGCCGACAACTTCGCGTTCTTTGTCGCTCTGGATCAGCCCGAGCTCAAGCTGCCGATACGCCAGTCGAACGGATCGCCCGTGTTGGTGGGCTCACACTTCCGCATCATCGACCGCCGCTACCTCGTGTACATGTCTATCGACGGTACGCTGATGGCCACGCTGATCGCGGACATCGATTCCCTCACCGTCGGGCGTTCGGTTCCCTTGGTACCGATGGTGCGGCGCAGCGGCTACTCCGGCGTCGGGCAGTTCGACATTGCCGACGATGGAACGCTCACCTACATCCCGGGCATCAACGTCGACATTGGCCGGCTGGTTCGCGTGACGCGCGACGGCCGCACGCTTCCGATTCCGGTGGCGGCGGCCGCGTATCTTCGCTATGCGTCGAGTCCCGATGGGCGCCGGTTGGCCGCGGTCGCGCAAGGTCTCCAGTATCAGGAGCTCAAGGTGTTCGACCTGCAGAGCGGCGCGGGAGAGACGCTCGACACGGCGTTTTACATCGGTGCGCCAGCCTGGAGTCCCGATGGTCGCGCGCTGGCGTACCGGAAGAGTGAGGATCCGAGCGAAGAGACGCTGCTGATGCGACGTCTCGACTCGCCCGACCGGCCAGTGTCGCTGCTATCTTACCGTCCGCCCCTCAACATCCAGGTGTCGTCGTGGATCGCCGCAGATTTTCTCCTTGTCGGGAGCTTGCTGTCGCAAGGGCGTCCCATGATCGTCGATCCGACACACACGCCTGCGACCGTTGATTCAATCAGCCTCAAGGCGTTCTTCGTTTCCATTTCGCCAGACCGACGGTGGATTGCGTATCAGACGCCGGGCGTGACGGGCGTACAGCTGCAGCCGTGGCCTGCACTCGATCGGCGATACCTTGTGGATGCTGAAGGAACGGAACCGCGTTGGGCCTCCAACTCCGAGCTGGTATACCTGTCGCAATACCGGTCGGAGGGGGTGATCGCGGCGTCGATATACCGGACGCGCATCGATCCGAACTCGAGCTCACCGGTCGGAAGCAAGGAGTTGATTGCTCGCGATCCCCGCTTCGCGGATACACCCGGGTGGTCGCTCGCGACGACGACTGGCGGGGACGTCATTTATCTCCAGTCGCCATCGGAAAACCTTGGCTTTTACCTGCGCGTTATCCCGGACTGGGTGAGTCAGATGAAACGCGCAGTAGACGCTGCCAACCGATGAACAGTGTCCTCGTGCGTCTTACCACGGCACTCGCCGATCGCTACCGCATCGAGCGTGAACTTGGGCAGGGCGGCATGGCCACCGTGTACCTCGCGCACGACATCAAGCACGAGCGCGATGTCGCGATAAAAGTGCTGCATCCCGATCTCGGCGCGGCACTCGGCGGCGAACGGTTCTTGAGCGAAATCCGCACCACGGCGCGCTTGCAGCATCCGCACATCCTCCCGCTACTCGACAGCGGTGAGGCCGACGGCTTGCTGTACTACGTCATGCCGCTGGTGACCGGCGAAACGCTGCGCGCGCGATTGGAGCGCGAACGGCAGTTGCCCATCACCGACGCCGTGCGTATTGCGCGCGAAGTGGCGAGCGCCTTGGACTACGCGCATCGGCAGAACGTCATTCATCGCGACATCAAGCCGGAGAACATCCTGCTGCATGATGGCTCGGCGATCGTGGCCGATTTCGGCATCGCATTGGCCGTGCAGAGCGCGGGCGGCCAGCGCATGACGCAAACGGGCCTCAGCCTCGGCACGCCGCAGTACATGAGTCCCGAGCAGGCGATGGGTGAACGCACCATCGACGCGCGCAGTGATGTGTATGCGTTGGGCGCGGTACTGTACGAAATGTTGACGGGCGATGCGCCGTTTACCGGCGGCAGTGTACAGGCCATTGTGGCGAAGGTGTTGAGTGAGCGGCCCACGGCGCTGCACACGTTGCGTGACACCGTACCGGCGCATGTTGAGCAGGCGGTGTTCAGCGCGCTCGCGAAGTTGCCGGCCGATCGGTACGCGAGCGCCGCCGAGTTTGCGACGGCGCTACACGCCGAGGGCACCGGCACGTCGGCACGGCGGCTGGCCGGCGACGAGGCGCGGGGCGCACAGCAGGTGCGCGGACTCCGCATCGCGCTTGGCACGGCAACCGCCCTCGCGGTCGTTGCAGCGACCGCTGCTGTCTGGGGTTGGCGACGCCCGGTGGCACAAAGCGGCGAGAGCATCGCGCAATTTGAACTGACGGCGCCGCCGGGCTTGGCCCACGACCTGTCGCAAGATTTTTATCAACTCGCGATCTCACCGGATGGCCGCCTGCTCACCTTTGCGGTCAAGACGGCGACAGGAAGTGCTCTCGCCGTGCGTCCCTTAAATCAGCTGGAAGCGCGCGTACTGCCGGCGGCCGTTGGACTGGTGCTCGATCCGGCCTTTTCGCCAGACGGCAAGTGGATCGCCTTTGATGACGGGAAAGGGTCCCTCAAGAAGGTCATGGTGGACGGCACGTCGCTCACCACCATCTGTGCGCTCGTAGATGGCAGCGGTGTGTCCTGGCTCTCTGATCGGGAAGTGATCTTTACCGCCGCGGGGGTTACCTCCCGCGTTGCTGCGGACGGAGGCGCCCCGGTGCGCGCCGCGCGTCCCGACCGCGCGCACAACGATGTGTCGCAGAGCGGTCCGGTCGCTGTCGGCGACGGGCGCCATGTGATGGTCAGCAGCACCATCAACAACTCGGCCTTTGGCCGCGTAGCGCTCATCGACCTGCAGGACAGTACCACGACGGTGTTCCCATCGCTCAGCGCCGCGCGCGTACTCGGTGTCCTCGAAGGTGCCGTCGTCTACGTGCAGCCCGACGGCGCGCTGATGGCCGCGCCCATCAACCTGTCGTCACGCACCGTGGGCACGCCCGTTCAGCTGGCAGACAGTATCCTCGTCGTGCGTTCAAATGTTGCCGCCGCCTTAACGGCCGCGGGAACCCTCCTCTCGGTACGCGGCGGCGCAACGCGGGAACTGGTGCGAGTCAATCAAGCGGGTGTGGCCAGCCGGCTGCTGGACGCGGAGCGTAGCTACGCGCACCCGCGCCTCTCCCCCGACGGAAGCCGCCTCGCCTACGAGCTCGCAGACCAGCAGGGAACAGACATCTGGGTCGCTGATCTGGCGTCGCAAACGGTGGAACGGGTCACGCGCGACGGCAAGAGCGATCGACCCGAGTGGAGTCCCGACGGTCGGCGTCTTCTCTTCTCCTCGGGGCGTGTGCTCCCCCATTCGCTCTGGGAGCAACCGGCCGACGGCAGCGGTACCGCGGTGAAGCTGCTCGACGGGACTGGCGTCGGGATCCGCGAGGGCGTGTATACGCCCGACGGACGCAGTATCGTTTATCGTGTGGATGCGCAGGCCGCGAATCGCGATATCCTGCGCTTGCCGCTGGACGGTAACCGAACACCGGTACCGCTGATCGTGGGCCCGACGGATGACAAGCTGCCGCGGGTATCACCGGACGGCTTTTGGCTCGCCTACGTGTCGAATGAGACAGGACGCGAGGAGGTGTACGTGCGGTCGTTGGCGCCGGGCAGCGGTCGGGTGGCTGTCTCATCGAGCGGAGGCGGCGAGCCGCTCTGGTCGCGCGATGGCCAGCGCCTCCTGTACCGCGAGGGTAGCAAATTGATGGCCGCGGACATCGGCATCACGCCACGACTTTCCGTTGGTGCACGACGCGTCCTCTTCGACGGACCGTTCGAAACCGACGCCTTCCATCCGAATTACGACCTGTTCCCCGATGGTTCAGGCTTTGTCATAAAGTAAAAAGTTCCGGTCGCAGTTGCAACTGCTTTCTACCACGGTCTACGGCATGTCCGAGCGGGTTCACCTGGCGGCAAAGGCTGCATGCAATCGTAATAGGCGTTGATCTGGTATTTCTCTCTTATGTCGACCTCCTCGCGTGCCCCACGTGCCACGGCACCATGCAGATCCTCGCGTGCATCACCACCCGTGCCTCCCGTCCTCGCGCTGCGGGAGACCGCCCGCATAATTCAACGACCCCGGTTCAATTCCTATTCCGTACCTATTCCGTCCCCGCTCTTCCCTTCGCGCGCGACGACGCTTCATACTTCCCATCCCGCGATGGACTTTCCTACCGTCGGACTCTTCCGTGTCGGCTGGGGTGCGTGACGTGGTCGCCACCCGATGCCCCGGCTGGGGGTTTCCCCATCTCAGCGTTCATCACTTTGTCAACGCACGGCGTTATGTGTCACGCCTAGGCCCGCAGTGGGAGTGGCTCGTGCAGGTGATGTGGGCGAGCCTGTCGGCGCTGGCGGTGGTCCTGGTACCCAGCCTGCTTGTTCATGGTGCGTCGGTGTCGACGCTACCGGCGGATCAACGGACGCAGTCGTGGGTGTCCGGCGTGGCAGCGGCACTATTGTTTGTCGCCATGCGGAGTGCATCGCCTTGGCCTCGGAGGTGGCGCTACCTCAAGGCACCGCTCATTGGCGGTGTCCTCTTCGGTTCGGCTCACGCGCTGTTACTCTTTGGACTGCGAGCTCCTGCTCCCGTGGTGGTAACCGGCGCATCATTCGCCTTGTCCATCGCTCTCGTCGCGGCACCGGCAGTGTTGGGGCGCTGGCTCGTGGCCGTGTGCGTGCCGATGGCCGCGCTCGTCCTGCTCCTGTTTGTGCGCGACCGACCCACGCCTCAACCGCTCGATACCGTACTGGAGACCACGCTGCACCGAGTCCGGGTGACGGAGCACGATGGACTAGTTGACTCGATGGGCATTGCGGGTGGCGGCATGGCGTCCCTCGGCCGCGATTTTCTCCTGGCAACTGGTAGCGGGAGATTCTATCGGGTGGACTTACGTCCGGACGGTTCGCCAGCGGTCCGACGACTGGCACTCACCGGCGAGTTCAACGCTGCAGTACGGCGACAGCACCTCAGGGAATTGACGCCGGGAGCGAGCGGATTCCCGATGCGCGCTGGAGATGTTGCGGTTGACACCTCGACGCAGCCAAACCAGGTGTACCTGTCCCACGCATGGTGGAACTCGGAGGACAAATGCTATACGGCACGGGTCTCCCGGGCGCCGCTTCCCCCGGATACCGCAACGCAAGCTGGACCGACGCCCTGGGTGAAGGTGTTCGAGACGTGGCCCTGCGTCCGTCCTTCCTTCGAGCTGGCGCGTGTCAGCGCCTCCACGCGCCTGGCGTGGGCCGGACCGGGCCAACTCATGCTCACCGTAGGATCGCACTCCCTGGGCGACGACACGGGCTTGTTGGGCGCACAGTCTATGGATAACGCGTACGGCAAGGTGATTCGGCTCGCGGTCGACGGCACCTTTGAGCTGTTCACTCGGGGTCATCGCAACCCGCAAGGACTGGTTGTGCGACGAAACGGCGAGGTCTGGAGCACCGAGCATGGACCACAGGGCGGCGACGAGGTGAACCTGTTGCAATCGCAGAAGAACTATGGCTGGCCGTTGTTCACGTACGGCGTCCAGTACGGTGAGGATTATTGGCCACTTGCTGGCGACCGACGTGACCATTCCGGCTTCACCGAGCCGATGTACGCCTTCTTGCCATCGATCGGCATTTCCAATTTGATTGAGCTCGGCCCGCTCGGCTTTCCCAAGTGGGAGGGCGACCTGCTCGTCTCGTCGCTACGTGCCGGTACGCTGTATCGCCTCCGCGCGCGTCAAGGGCGCATCGTCCACGCGGAGCCGATGGTTCTCGGGCGGCGTATCCGCGACCTCGATCAAGCCCACGACGGACGGATCATCATGTGGACCGACCACGGAGCCTTCGTGGTGCTCACCCCGGCGCCGGCGCCCCTGGCGAGCGAGCGAGCGATGAAGAGTTGTCACGACTGTCACGGCGCGGCACTCGAGGGAACGCCTGCGGCGCCATCGCTCATCGGCATTGTCGGGCGTGCGGTCGCGTCGGTTCCGGGGTTCGCGTATTCGCCCGCGCTGCGCGCCTTGGGTGGTCGATGGACCCTTGAACGACTCAACGCTTACGTGGCCGACCCCCAGCGGGTCGCACCGGGAACCGTGATGCCATCACCCGCCGTATCCGACTCCCAGCGGGTCTTGATCGTGTATTACTTGCGCGACCACCAGGCCAGGCGGTAGCCCGACGATTCGTGCGACCGGCGTCGTTGCGGCAACGACCTTGCGGCGCGGGCTTGCGGCAGGCGTGCGAGGGGTTTCTCTCGGTGCGCGGTCGGATGCGATGCAACCCAGGCCGCACCGACCACTGTGTGCGCTGCAGGGGGCGTGTGTTGTTGCCCGGCGTCGCGCGCCGTTAGGCCGAGTGACAGGAGCAGGGAGCACTCGAGCGCCAGCGCCTGACGACGCCGCAGCGAGCGGCAGCGAGTGGTTCGAGAATCGCGATGGCGCGCTCGGCATTGTGCGCGCCATGGTCATCGTCACCGCGACGGCCGAACTGGCCTAACGAGGTTGTAGGATGAGTACTTCAGCTGCCTCGCGGGGGGTGCCCGCACCATGGTCGTTAGGCCGATCGTCGCTCAGAGGGCATCTGTGAAGGACAATTCTATCCACATGCCGTGCATTCTCGCCCCGACGACCTTTTCCTACAGCCTCAACGCTTGTGGTTCAACTGCAGCCGCATGAAATCGAGCGCGCGAAGCGCGCGATCCTTGACGCGGCTGACTGTTGCAACCACCTGTTAGGCAGCCGTACGGCGGGTGCAGCCGGAATGCCAGCCCAAAAAAACCGCGAACAACAGGCGGTCTGTCGTTCGCAGTGGTGAAGCGGAGAGCCTTGTGTGTCACGCACCAAGTGTGATTGATCGAGTGACGGCTGAGGCGGTAGGCGTCCAAGGTTCGCCGACAAGCACTCCATCGACGAGATGATAGCGCTCTGGTGTAACTGGCTCTACGCCATGCTCCCAGGGAAGCGTTGCACCTGCGGGCAGCGGGAGCGCGTCTTCATGCTCGAGAATCGCATCAAGGGCGGTCCACAAGCCCTCATATAGGTGACGCGCGGCGTCCTTTTCGCGGCGACCGGAGGCAAGAAGGAAGGGAAGTTCTGCGACCTCGGCCAAATAGCCTCCCTCGGTGTCGCGACTCACCGCGACCGTCCAAGGGAGCCGAACCAAATATTGAACCTTCAAGTCTCGCGTCCATGTCATATCTAATCCTCGCTCTCGATGAGGTGATTCTGCAAGAGCACCTCGATCATCTTCTTTATGTACTCTGGCTTGACGGTTCCGTGCCCAGAATCGACGAGTCCTACGTAAATAGAGTTACGTCCCGTGTCGCCTTCGAACTCAAGCCGCCACAAGCGATGACTTCCTTTGGGCTTTGTTCGGGTCTGTCGAAAGCCAAGATACGTAAGGACCGTTGCTGCTTCATCATACGCGAATCCTCTCGGGTCGCGAGCCCGCAGCATGGCTGCGAGCAGCTTCTTTGCGCTACCCATTTACTGAGCCGATTCAGGAGTATCGTCCGTCACGTAAAGGGGAGTGGTAGCAACCTCCTTTTCGTCTACAAGAAGGAGAAGCTCGTAATCGCCGGGACCTGGGACTGTTAGACCCTGCAGTTTGGCGACTACCTGAGCCCGCATCGGACGGCCGTGCTTGTTGATCTGGAAGTGAAAGACGCCGAGCTGATTTGCTGGAGCGACGTCCTTTCGATCTTCGTTGACTACCTGGATGCCGACGGAGTGTGTCGTACCGTCCACGATACTTGCTTCGACGATTGCTACGAGGAATAGTGGTGGAATCTGAACGGGACCGACAATGTCGGCCGGTACGCCTTGCTTCCGTTGCAGGCTTACGCCCTCGGCGACACCGGCGATGAACAGCTTGCCCGTCGAGTCGACACCGGCGTACTCGGCCAAGGTAAGAAGAGGAACTCGCATGGATGAGTATAGTCGGTAGTCAAGGGTATCTACCTGGCCGCCGAGGCTGTCAAGCTGCCCAGTAACGCGTCCAAGCATTGGAGCGGGACGCGCGCCGAGTTTACGCAGCGGGCCGAGAAATTGGAGGCCGCGGCGCAGATGATGCTCGACCGCCACCGCGCGACGGACGCCGTGGAGCTCGAGCCCGATGTCGCGGCGAAAGCCACCGCGCGGATCGCGCGGCTCACTCGTGATGCGCAGCAGTTACGGGAGTGGCTTGCCACCCATCCGACGGATCGCCACGGCGCGAGCGCGCATTCTGTAATGCGCTGTCAGCAGCAAGCATCGTTAGGCCCGCCGCACCCGGACGTTGCGTCGGAATGGCCCGTCGCGCAATGCGTTGGTGACAGTTTGCGCGCTCGTCGGACATATGCTCGGCGCGCCACGGCCCAGGAGCGCGCATGGCAGACGCGGCGCCGGCGGCGCGCGGCGTCTACAAGCCTCGACGCCCCCAGGCGTCGCCGCTGTTTCGGTTGGTGTCGGATCACCTGCACCGGCTGCAGACGGTGTACGACGACCGCTTCGCGCGCGCGTCTGGCCCGTGGCGTCCGGTCGCCGCCGAGGTTGCTGAAAAGTTCCTGGCGTGTGGCATCCTGGAGCACGGCTTCGCGCGCATCCGCTGTGACGCCTGCGCCCACGGGTACCGACTCGCGTTCTCCTGCAAGAGTCGATACTTCTGTCCGAGCTGCCACGCCAAGCGCCTCGCCGTCTGGACGCAGTGGCTGGATACCACGCTCTTGGCGCCCGTGCCGCACCGGCAGGTCGTGCTCACCATCCCGAAGCGGCTGCGCGCCTATTGCTTGTATCGGCGCCGCTTGCTCGGCGAGATCGCCCGCGTCGCCGCGCGCACCGTGACCGCCGCGATCCGCACGCTCACCGGCGAGCGCAAGCTGGCGGTCGGGATCGTTGCGTGTCTGCAGACGCATGGCTCGCGTGCGAACTGGCATCCGCACCTGCATCTCCTCGTCACCGACGGCGGGTTGCGGCCCGACGGCACCTTCGTCACGTGGCCCGCCCAGGACACGGCCCGCTTGACCGAGGCGTTTCGCCGCGCCGTCCTCCGGCTGTTCGTGCGTCTCGAGCTGTTCGATGCGGACCAAGCCGCCGACATGCTCACCTGGCCGCACTCGGGATTTCATGTGCATACCGCCGTGTGGGTGCCCGAGGACGATCGGGCTTTCGCGACCCGACTCGCGCGGTAGTGCGCCCGGAATCCGGTCGCGCTCGTCGTCGAGGATCGAGCGTGTTGAACGGTCAACGGAGACGGATCACGCTTTCGATCCTCGTGGTGCATGGCTTCTCCGGCTGGAGAGAGCCATAAGGATGAGAGGACGACCCTCGGCGTAAGGCAGGACCGCCGAGGGTCGCCCCGCCTTCGCGAATCGCCTGGGCCCCTCCCGCCTCGAGCAGCGTCGTCGTGACGCATCGCTGACGCGTGAGGCGCGCGTGCTGGAGCGCGAGGCGGTGGTGTCCGTTGGTGACGACGGCCGTCCTTCAGACGGCGGTCCGGCACCGGCGCCCACCAGTCGGTCTGACCTTCCACAGCGAGCGCGAAGAAGAAAGAGTTGGTCGGCCTCTACAAGAACGGCGGCAAGGAGTGGATGCCGCAAGGTGAGCCCGAGCACGTCAAGGTGCATGCCTTTGTCGACGCGGCGTTGGGTCGGGCCAACCCCTATGGCGTCTACGATGTCGCCAGCAACACCGGCTGGGTCATCGTGGGCACCGATCACGACACGGCAAGCTTTGCCGTGGCCACGATCCGGCGCTGGTGGTTTGCCATGGGCCAGGCCGCCTATCCCACCGCCAGGGAACTCATGATCATGGCTGACGGTGACGGCAGCAACGGCTCGCGGGTGCGACTGTGGAAGCTGGAGTTGCAACGCCTCGCCAATGAACTTGCCCTGACCATCCGGGTGAGCCACTTCCCGCCGGGAACGAGCAAGTGGAACACGATCGAACATCGCTTGTTTTCGTACATCAGCCTGAATTGGCGAGGCCAACCCTTGGTGAGCCACGAGGTCATCGTCAACCTGATCGCCGCCACGACTACCCGCAACGGTTTGACGGTGCGAGCTGAAATCGATGCTGCGCAATGCGAAAAGGGCATCACGGGAACAGACACAGAATTCGCCACCATCCAGATTGCACGCGACGACTTCCATGGTGAGTGGAATTACGTCATTTCGCCGAACCAGTAAAGGTTCATGCTATTTGTTTATGCCTAGCGTCGCCCGCCACCACGCAAAAGGACGGTCCACTGCGGGGAACCGTCATCAACAGCACCTACCGCGTAGCGGTTTAGTTCAACGCCTACGATTCAGCAGCAGCCTAAGCAAATCAAGCGCGCGAACCGCGCATTCAATAGCTCGGGTGTCTGCTGCAATCGTTTGTTGGACAGCCGGATCACGGGATTCGAAGCAGCTGACCGTTAGCGACGTTGCCCAACGCGGACAGCACGGCGGGCATCAGGGGCCGCAGATCCACGATGTCGTTGCTCGGCGCACGGAGGGCAACCACTCCGAACGGCAGTCTTGCGACTTCCTGTTGAAAGTCGATTCCGCGATCCACGGTCACAAATGCTTGGAATCCCGCTTCGCCGGTTCGGCGCAGCAGCGCCCCGTTTGCCATCCCGGCCCAGCCCATGCTCTGCACCGTCATCACGTCGTGGCCGACGAGATCGCGACGCAGGCCGGCCGGCAAACACTCGTCGAGGAGAACGCGCAGACCGTCTGGCCTCAGGCGGTCGGGAGCAGGCCGACGACTGCGTCGCGGGCGAGCTCAAGCGCCGCCACGGCTTGGTCATGGCTCACCGACGGGAAGTCGTCGAGAAAGTCGGCCAAGGGGTGGCCGCCTTCGAGGTAGTCGATGAGCGCCTGAAAGGGCACACGTGTACCGAGGAAGACCGGAGTACCTCCCAAAATCCCCGGATCGCTATGGATGACAGACAGCGCTGGTTGGCTCATCGGACTCAAGCAAAGGACATTCCGAAGTTACCACGGAAACCGGTGGCTGTCCAAAAGAAAAGAGGTTTTGCGTCGCGAAGCCGACGCCAAACCTCCGTTGAACTGAACCGCCGACACCGACCTATGGAGTTTGCACCCGTCGCACGGGCGGCACT
>ENA-ORBV01009440-ORBV01009440.1-microbial-mat-metagenome-genome-assembly--contig:-NODE-9440-length-16020-cov-9.415606_pt1 | contig 16020 bp, 23 predicted proteins | sample MGYA00237777_ERZ505514 | MGnify/ENA primary metagenome ERZ505514 (study PRJEB26160, sample SAMN06269048) | microbial mat metagenome | isolation source: Oligotrophic lake microbial mat | place... | reverse complement strand
TAGAATCGGTTACAGTGCCGTTCAACTCGGCCGTGCCGGACTGTGCGAAACCAAATCCTGCAGTCAACGTGAGTGCATTTAGACAGGTAAGAATGAAGCGCATGGCTGAAAAGTATATCAGGATAAGCGATTGAAGTCAAGCACTTTCGGCTAAACTCTTGAAATGCTGAGCCGCAGAAATTTCTCACTTGCCTTAAGCGCCTCTACTTTCAGCGCTAGCGCTCAATCCGTCACGGATCTTGCCCAATTGAGTCTGACCCAAGCCGCAGCCCGTTTGCAAAGTAAGCAGACTACCTCGGTTGCAACTCGCCGAAGCCTGCCTTTCCCGCATCGAGATCTATCAACCGAAGCTCAATGCCTTCATCACTGTTTTGAAGGAATCTGCCTTCAAGCAGGCGCGTGAAGCAGACGCCGAACTTCGTGCAGGCAAGTCCCGTGGCACGCTGCACGGCATCCCGATCGCACTCAAAGACGATATCGACACCGCAGGCATCCGCACCACTGCAGCCAGCGCCGTCTTCGACGACCGTGTCCCTGCCGAAGACGCCGAAGTTGCCAGACGCCTCAAAGCAGCCGGTGCAATCCTTCTCGGCAAGCTGAATCTGCATGAGTTCGCCTTTGGCGGCACCTCAGTCACCAGCTATTTCGGCCCGGTCCGCAATCCTTGGAATCTCACTCGTCACCCGGGCGGCTCCTTTGGTGGCAGTGCCGCAGCAGTCTCTGCCGACCTTTGCTTCGGAGCACTCGGCACCGACACCGGCGGCAGCATCCGCACGCCAGCCAGCTACTGTCTATCGTCGGCTTCATACCCACCTACGGCTTGGGATCGATCCGTGGAATCATCCCTCTGGTGCTCTCGCTCGATCATTGCGGCCCCATGACCAAGACGTTTGAAGATGCAGCCGTGATGCTGAACCTGCTCACCGGCTACGATCGTCTGGACATTGCCAGTGTGGAGCACCCGCGCGAAGACTATGTCGCCCAGATGCGTCAACCGGTGAAACCTCTGCGCATCGGTGTTCCTCGGGCTCCTTATTTCGATATGCTCGACGAAGACGTGGCCAAGTCGGTAGAAGCCGCTATTAACGCCATCGCAGGAATGACAACTTCGGTGAAACAAGTTCGATTGCCCAGTGCACGAGGCACCAGAGGAGGTGGCGGCGAAGCCTACGCTTATCACGAAGAGTACTTCAGCAAATCTAGCGGCCTCTACCAAATCCCGATCCGTCGAAGCCTGCAGGGAGGCAAGGATGCCAAAGCTGTCGACTATATCCAGGCGAACTGGAAGCTGCAGATGCTTCGCCGAACCATTGACGATGCCTTCACCTCACAGAACGTGGACCTGCTTGTACTACCAACTCGCCGCCGCACGCCGCGCACGGTCGACATCGCAATCAAACGCGAAGGCAGCGACAAGCCTCGCAATCCCGAACTTGAAAATCCAGGCGACTTCAACGCCTTCGGCATCCCTGCCCTGCGGCTTCAGCGGTGCAGGCTTGCCCATTGGGCTGATGATTGTTGGTCCGCGCTTCTCTAAAGGCAAGGTGCTCGCAGTCGCTCATGCCTTCGAACAGGCAACAGAATGTCACAAGCGCAAGCCGCCACTCCGGCCGGACACAACGGTTCCCCCGCTCGCCAATACGGACGAGGCATAACCCATGCCACTCGGTTGCCTACACAGTCTCATCGCTTTTGCTCTCGGATGCATGGCCGGTTTTTATCTGATTGGCAATACGAAAATCCAGGATCAGTATTGGATTCCGTTCGTATATGGCGGGCTTTCCATGCTGACTTATCTAAACCTCTGGGGGATCGTACAGGCCTGGCAGAAGAAGCGATCCTTTAAGGCGGGGCTTCAGCGCCATCTCTTGAAATTGGCAGGTTTGATGCCATATTGACCGGGCGCCACGTTCCAGGCCGATTGTCTTGTCAGAGCATGAGGCGCGCTACTGAGGTTGGGCGCGGGCTAAAAAAGCAAATCGGCCTGGGTACACGGCTTGCGCTGTCCCGGCTTCTTGCGAAGGAATTAGTTGTTCAAGATTGGCGTCGGAACGGCAACTACGATAGCGAACCCCGCTGTATTTTTCAGAACTCGGAAGCCGGCGAACGATGGATGCTGGAAAACCAACAGCGATTCGATATTCTTTCGAAAACCGGTCGAAAGTCTGCGAAAATCAGCCCCGTCGACGCCGGTATTTCAAATGATGAGATTCCGTTTTAGTAATGACTCGGGTTTCGTGCGGGCATCACGGTGACAGTATTGCGTCGCCCGCCGATTTGACATGCGAGTCCGCGTTGGGCGAAAGTAAGGGCGCCGGAGACGGTATGGCGGGAGCGCTGTCGCTGACCTCTTCATTCTTCGGCTCCGGGCCGAAATCGTGGAAGCCGGACAAGCCGCCAAAACTGAATCGCCACAAAACAAAGTGTTATGGAATCCCGCTACACAGTTTCGCTGAAGAAAACAGACGAGGGGTATAGCGTCTGGGTGCCAGGTTTGCCTGGGTATTGGTCCCAAGGTTCCAGCGAGGAAGAAGCATTGGCGAATATTCGAGACGCGATTGTTGAGTATTTGGCTATCGTGCGGGGGTTGGCGGAGGATTGGGATGCTCGCGAGGTTTTGCTGAGCATTTGATGAGCCGGATCGCTGGAATTGCGAACTTTCGGGCGGTCAAAGGCCGTGCGGAACGGGAAAAGAGTCGTCACGATTTCTCGGAATGATCCGGTCGGTGCGATGGATCGGTTCACGCAGCCATGTATCAGAATACAGAAACTCGCGCCCGCCGAACTGTCAAAATAGAATTGTGGCGGATCACCTCTATTATTCCTGTTGGCTGCGGAACTATTCCGCGTTGAGCATGTTGCGGCAATACGGCAAAATGTTGGATCTGTTCCCGTTTTCTCCTGTCAATCCGGCCGATTCGGTGCTTCGCATACAGGCGGTATCGGCGGCGGAACCACCCTTGGCGGAGCGGGCGTTTCTAGACCCGATCGACCCGAAGGCGGTGGCGGCGGAAGCGGGCGAATTTCTGCACGACGACTGCGCGTACTCGTTTGACACCTGGTGGGGATTGTGGACCTTTGACAAAGACTGGAAGCTGGCGCCCGCGCGGGTGTCCTTACACTGTTTTGGGCCGCGGTTTAACGACTCGCCCGTGGGGGATGAAGAGCGGCAAGCGGAACATTTGCGCGTGGACTTCGGATTGGACTCGTGGTTCCTGCCGCGGCCGGAGTTGCCGAACGCGGCCTGGTACGCGCGGTCGAATTTGAAGGGAATGTTAAAGTTTGTGCAGTCTTTGGATGAGGCGTTGCCGGTGGAGCGGCGAGCGATGCGGACGGAATCGGGTGGAAATTTTGCTGAGCGGCTGCGGGAAGCGGCAGCGGAATTATAGCTTCAATTACGTAGCAAAGCCGGCGGCGGCTTGGGTGCAACTTATTGAATCCGTTATATCTGATATGATGGAGGCCACCCAATTTTTTCGATCTATTAAAGTCCGCTTTAGCCGGGCAAGTACTAACGATATCCGCCCACTAAGGTGATTCCTGAGAAGTGCGTAGGTCGATTGTGGGGCCGATGGTAGGGGTACTCTCAGTTGACCTCGTACTAGATTGCCTTTACCATCGGAAGCGTGGTGCTGGAAAACACAATTATGAACGGTACAGCCATCATGGAAACTCCTCTTGGGGACGCCGTGGCAGAGAAGCGCATACGGATAGTAATTGCCGATGACCATCCCATTGTCCGGGACGGAATCCGGCGGCTGCTATCGCTGGAAAGCGACATTGATGTCGTGGGAGAAGCGGGCGATGGGCGCGGGGTGCTTGATGTCGTACACGAGACCAACCCGGACGTTCTATTGCTGGATTTGCGGATGCCGAACCTGGACGGCCTGGGGGCGCTGGAGACGTTGCAGCAGACGAACAAGCGGACGCGCGTCATCATCTTAACGGCGTCGGAAGACAAGAACGAGTTCGTGCAGGCGATGAAGCTGGGTTGTTCGGGAATTGTGTTGAAGCAGACGGCGCCGGATTTGATTGTGAAATCCATCCGCAAAGTGTTTTCGGGCGAGATCTGGCTGGATTCGCATACGACCGCGGCGGTGATGCGCCAGTTCGCGACGCCAGGCAGTGAAATGGCGGCGCAGGGCAGCGGCAAAGGGGGCCGGGAGCGGTCTCCGTTATCGACGCGCGAGCGCGAAATCGTGGCTCTGGTCGCGCAAGGCCACAAGAACAAAGAGATGGCTGAGAAGATGTTTATTTCCGAGCAAACGGTGAAGAACCACTTGCATAATATCTTCGACAAGCTCGGCGTAAGCGACCGTTTAGAACTGGCGTTGTACGCGATTCACAAGGGCTTGCATTTACAGGGATAGCGGCCGACTGCCGATATTGACAGTCGATATCTTACGAGCGGCGATGGGCGCAACGCGGGGGGATCTGATCCGGCTGGTGATTGGAGGCGGGTCGGTTCCGGTTATTGCGGGACTGTTGGTCGGGCTTAGCGGGGCGATCGGGTTAGCTCGATTTATTTAGTCGATGCTGTTTGCGAGGAGCGCGATTGATGTATTAACGCTAATTGGCGTGAGCGCGTTATTCATGGCCGTCGCCTTGGCGGCCTGTTTCCTACCGGCTTGGCGGGCGGCGCATATCGATCCGATGACAGCCTTGCGGCAGGAGTAGGGCTACACTGAGGGCATGTGGCGATTCGCCTTTTTATTCGCCGGCTGCACGTGGTGCGCATCGCCGCTCGATCAAGCGATTGTGAACCAGATGGGACAGTCGCGGATCGCGACCCGAACGCCGGTGTCAACGGAGATGGACTTGGTAGTGGCGTACGCCGGCCCGGGAAATCTTGGGGAGATAACGGGCGGCGCGTTTTGGTGGCGCAACAAGATGAGACTGGGGATCTTTCTGCAACGGCGGGGCGGGCCAGGCCTGGTCTACAAGATTGCGGTGGAGAACGGTCCGTTCCTTGATGAAGGCAGTATCCGGGTGGAACGAGTGACGGCGACGGATGTGCTGTTAGTATGGACGCCGGAGAAGGGCCAGGCGGGGCTTATGTTGAAGTTCGTTTATGACATCCCGGCGAAGGCGCTGGTGAAGAGTTTTGATCATAAGCGGTACTGGATGAAACGGGTGGTGCAGACCGGCGGGAGAACGATTGTGATTAGCGAGGATCGGGAGCGGCCGGTGGCACTGGAGTTTGCGGGGACCATGGGCATGGGGCCGGACCGCTGATCGGGTTGTGGGACCGCCAGCAGGGAGTGCCGGGACGAGGGGATGTGCCGTTGAAACCGGGGACTTGGTTTTCGATTGAACTATCGGCCAAAGTACCAGTGGCGGAATGGGGCGGAGCGGATGTTTTTATTGGAATGGAGGAGGAGGCGCAGATGCGCGCGGATGGGGAAATAGAGTGGGTTTTGCGGCGGCAGGAGCGGTTTCATTTGGTGCGGTGAGAGCGCTATGATTGGGGTGGAAATATGATTTCGGATACGACACCGGAAATTCAAGCGATGATGCTGCGGATGCGGCGGGCGCAGACGCCGGGGCAGCGCATGGAGTCGGGTTTCCGGATGACGGAACTCGCGCAGTCGTTCGAGATTGGGGTGTTGCGCAAGCGGCATCCGGAGGCGACGGAAGAGGAGTTCCGTTACCTTCTCGCCCGAAAACGCTATGGGGCGGAACTCGCGGAGAAGGCATTCGGCGCGAGGAGCCGTTGAAGGGCGGAGGGCGGCCGTCGGAAGAATTGCTTTGGGCGCTTGAAGTCATCGGTGTGGAATATGTAGTTGTGGGCTCGCTGGCAAGCGGGGCTCACGGGGAAGCGCGCGCGACGGTTGATGTGGACATTCTGTCCCGGTTAACGGTGGCGATGCTGCCGAGACTGGCAAAGCTGTTGGGGGACGGTTTCTACTTTGATGTGGAAACGGCGGAAGAAGCGCTGCGAATGGGTCGTTCATTCAATGTCCTGTCGAAGGCGGAGGTCCTAAAATTCGATTTCTTTCCCGCAAACGCCGATGCGTTCGGGGCGGCGCAGTTGGCTCGGAAGAAGTTCGTCGAGTTGCCGTTCCTCTCCGAAGTGGTGGTGCCGGTGGCTAGTCCGGAGGATGTCGTTCTCGCGAAGCTGCGTTGGTACGATCAAGGCGGCCGGACTTCGGAAAGGCAATGGAGCGACATCCTGGGTGTGCTGAAGGTGCAAGGCGGCGGGCTTGACTGGGCCTATATCGAAGAATGGGCGCCGCAATTAGGTGTGGCCGATCTGCTGCCGAAGTTGCCGCGTTATATTTAACCGATGAGGGCTTCAATCTTTTGGTTGATCGTTGCAGTCTACGGCTGGGCGGCCACCCCCGCTGAGGCAGTGCGCGAATGGCGGCGTGGACACGAAAAGGAAATCCTCGCCGAATACATGGAATTCCTGGCGATTCCGAACGTCGCGCGAGACATCGAACGGCCGTTCATCGGGAAGAACGCGGACTGGATCGTAGCCGCATTCCGGAAACGCGGGATTGAAGCGAGGAAATTAACCGCGGGCAATGCGCCGCCGGTAGTGTTCGCTGAATGGAAAGCGCCCGGCGCGACGCAGACGCTGATGTTCTACGCCCATTACGACGGCCAACCCGTGGACCCCGCCAAATGGACCGTCACCGAACCCTGGAAACCCAAGATCGTCGATGGCCGTATCTATGCCCGATCGGCCTCGGACGACAAGGCGCCAATTCAAGCCATGCTCGCGGCGATGGATGCGATGAAAGCCGCCGGGCTAACGCCCAAATCGAACATCAAGTTCTTTTTCGACGGCGAAGAAGAGATGGGCTCGCCGCACGTCCGCGAGGTTCTGGTGCGGCACAAACACATTCTCGGCGCCGATGTGTGGCTGTTCTGCGACGGACCGCAACACGCCAGCCGGCGGGATCAGATCGTGTTCGGCGCCCGCGGCGTCATCGGTTTCGACCTGACGGTTTATGGCGCCAGCCGGGAACTGCACAGCGGGCACTACGGCAACTGGGCTCCGAACCCGGCCCAGATGCTGGTGAGCCTGGCCGCTTCCATGAGGAATGACGACGGGCTGGTGTTGATTGAAGGGTTTGAAAACGGACTGGTCCCGCTCTCGACGGCCGAGAAGGCGGCGATCGCCGAGGCCCCTGACGTCTCGGTCGAGTGGGCGCGCGAACTGGCGCTGGGAAGGACGTTGGGGAGTGGCGAGCGAATGGAAATGCTGGTGAACCGGCCGGTGTTGAATCTGCGCGGATTGTCGAGCGCGGCCGTCGGCCGGGCCGCCCGCAACGTGGTTCCCTCAACGGCGACGGCGAGCTTCGACATCCGGCTGGTGAAGGGCATTGACGCAAAGACGGCGCTGGAACGGGTTACCGGACACGTAAAGGGACGCGGCTATCATGTCGTGAGCAGGGATCCGGATCCGGCTACGCTGCGCCAGTATCCAAAGGTCGCGAAGATATCGTCGGAGGGCGGCTACAACGCCGTCCGCACGTCGATGGACCTGCCGATCGTAAAGAAGGTGATCGCCGCTTTGGAGGAGGCGCGGGGGCCCGTGCTCAAAGTTCCGACGCTGGGCGGGAGTTTGCCGATGGCGGTGTTCGAAGAGGTCTTGGCCCGGCCGCTGATAATCGTCCCAATTGTCAATCACGATAATAATCAGCACACGCACAACGAGAATCTGCTGCTGGCGAACCTGTGGGCCGGCATGGAGACGATGGCCGCGCTCCTGGCCATGGAGTAAGTATGCGCTTCGGGTTGGTTTTGATTACGGATTCCGCGGGATTCGGACTGGGTTTCTTCCAACAGGCGGTCCCAGTTCACTGCCGATTCGTTGTTCTCAAACCGTGGATTCATCGCCAATACGAGGAAGCCGCGTTTTGAGCGCTCGCGCGTGGCGATAGGGGAAAGAAAGTTCGCGGCGCGGTGGGTCAGGACGCCGGCGATATGGGGCGCCGAGCCGGAATCGGGTTTGTAAAGCGCGCCCTTCGTCGCGGGGGGAGAGAATTGCACATATGCGGGGCCGCTTTTCGCGAACGCGACCGCGACGGCCAGCGCCGCCGCGGTCATCATCCGGATGTACATTTCCTACTGCGCCTTTTTGGCGGTGAACTCGCGCGGCTGGCCTTGCCCGCCCTCGCGTTTGAACTTGATTTCGCTGCCGGAGACCGTACCGGTGTAAGTCTGCTTGCCGCGTTGGCTTTCAACAACGAAGGACACCGTATCGCCGCCGATCTTGCCTTCGGAGATAGGGCGGTCGCCTTGCTGCGCCGCGATAGAGCCCGTCAATTTGTCGCCGTCCTGCTTGAAGGTAAACGTGGTTGTCTGGTCGCCTTTGCGGCCCGGCACCGTGGCGGACCATTTACCAGTGATGTCGGCGGCGAAGGAAATCGCCGCTAGTGCAAAGCTGAGGATGAAAGTTTTGGTGGTCATAGCGGCAACACTATCTCATTTTGAGACCGGTTGGATGGTCCCGGCCAGGGACAGCAGTGCGACGCTGCCGATGATGGGCAGAATAGCAACGATGGCGAGCACCGGCGTGTAGCCGGAATTGTCGACGAGCCAGCCGGTGGAGAGCGTGAAGAGCAGAGCGCCGATGCCCGCGCCCAGGCCACCCATGCCGGCAACCGAGCCCACGGATTGCGGCGGAAAGAAGTCCGATGGAAGCGTCTGCACGTTGTTGACCCAGAACTGGAAACCGAATGCGGCGATGGACATCCAGGCGAGGGCGGCGTAAACGCTGTTCGCGGTTAAAATGCCGCAGCCCGCGGCCATGCAGGCGGCGCCGATGACGATGAGCGTTTTGCGCGTCTTGTTGACGCTCCAACCGCGTCCCAGCAGAAAAGCAGCGCTGCCGCCGCCGAGCAGGCTGCCGATGTCGGAGATGAGAAACGGCACCGGCGCGGCCCAGGCGATGGTCTTTAGATCCAGCCCATGGACGCGGCTCAAATAAAGCGGCAGCCAGTTCAAATAGAGCCACCAGACGGGGTCCGTAAAGAAGCGGCCGAGGACGATGCCCCAAACTTGTTTGTGTTGAATGAGTTCGATCCAGGGGGTCCGTTCCGCGTTTACCGCTTCGCTGACGCCGAGCGCGGCGCGCTCGACCGGCGTGGGCGGACGGTAGAACGAGAGCCAGAGGATAAGCCAGAAAAAGCCAAGCGAGCCGGTAATGAGGAAGGTGGCTTGCCAACCGAAGTTCAGTTGCAGGGCGACGATAATCGGAGTGGCGATAACGCTGCCAAGCGCCGCGCCGCTGTTGAAGATCGACATGGCGAAAGCGCGTTCCTTCACCGGGAACCATTCGGCGCAGACCTTGGCGGCGCCGGGCCAGTTGCCCGCTTCGCCCAGGCCGAGCAGGAAGCGGAAGACGCTTAGGCCGGCGGCGCCGCGCGCGGTGGCATGGGCCATCGCGGCGATCGACCATAGCGTGATGGAGAAGGAAAAGCCCCGCTTCAGGCCGATTCGATCATAGAGCCGGCCGGAAAGCGCGTGGCTGATGGAGTACGCGACGAGGAACCAGGAAGCAATTGCGGCGTACTGCTGATTGGAGAGATTCAGGTCTTTGACAATGAGCGGAGCCAGCGTGGAGACCGTAAAACGATCGATGAAGTTGATGAGCGTGGCCAGGAAGACGAGGCCGATCATCAACCAGCGCGCGCGTGGATACATCTATCAGAGCCCCTCGGGCAGTCTGTCGCGGTTAAGCTTTTCAATGCCGGCCAGAGCGTAGAGATTCTTGTGAATGGTCTCGCAGATATCTTCGAGCGGAAGATCGTTGTCGTCGTGGCCGAATGGGCCTTCGATCTCGACGCCTATCTCCTCAATGCCGAAAAAGGTGTAAGCGATGATGAGCACATCGACGACGGTTGTCCAGCCGAAAGTTTCGACCATGGCGAAGGGAAGAGTGAAGCAATAAAGGACCAGGGCGCGGCGAAGATGGACGGCGTATGCGAACGGCATAGGCGTTTTGCGAATGCGTTCGCAACCGCCGATATAATCGACCAACTGCTGAATATTCTGATCCAGGGAGACAAGGACGATATCCGAGATCAGCCCTTTATCGCGGGCCTCGCGGAGGCAGCGAGTGATGATTACGGCGACCGCCAGAACTGTGCTTTGCGCGTCCATGGCCTCCTTCACCTCAACCGCGGGAAGTTCGTGGGCCTGCGGCCCAAGGCCGTCGGTACCGCGGAGGCTGTGCATGGCGGCCCAGGGGAAGGCGGCGGTCCAGCGCGTGAGGCGGGCGAGAAGCGCGGGGTCGTCCCGCAGATGCACGCTGGAAGCGCGGATGAGGTTTCGGGTTTCGTTGACGATGCCGCCCCAGAGCTTGCGGCCTTCCCAGAAACGGTCGTAACTGGAACTGGTGCGGAAGACGAGCAACATGCCCAGGGCCACGCCCAGCAGAGTATGAAGGAGCGCCGGCATGCCAACATCGTGTACGTGCTTATGGAAGGCCACGACGCCAACCGACCAGGCAACGCATAGGGCGACACGAACGAAGATTTCGCGGACCAGCGAGCCGCGGACATCGAAGAAGTGATCAAGCCATTTATGGGGATCGTATTGGATCATTTGGAGTAAACGGAGTAAACGGGTTCGGCCGGTTTCTTCACGGGGTTCTTCTCCAGTTGCTCCAAGGCGATGGCGATGGCCTTCTCCAGTTGCGGATCGTGGCCCCGCCGCACGGCTGCCGGATCGTTCCATGATTCCACATCCGGCGCGACGCCGTTGTTTTCGACATCGAACGCGCCCGCAAGGTTACGGAAGGCGAAGTTCGGGGCGGTCAGCGAACCGCCGTCCATAAGCGGAGGGTAGCCCAGGATGCCGACGAGCCCGCCCCATGTGCGCGTACCGACAAGCGTTCCCACTTTGTGAAAACGGAAGTAGTAGGGCATGGCGTCACCGCCGGATCCGGCGAATTCATTGACGATCATCACGCGCGGGCCGGTGATGCCCATGACGGGTGTGGTGGTGTCGTGGCCATAGCGTGTGCGCCAATAGTTCATTGGCTCGCGGCGGAGAACGTCGATGACGTAGTCGGCCGCCTGGCCGCCGCCGTTGAATCGCTCATCAATGATGACGCCCTCGCGGCCGGACTGCGCGTAGTAATAACGGACGAAGCTTTCGTAACCGCCGCCACCCGTATCGGGCATATAGACGTAGGCGAGTTTGCCGTTGGAGGCTGCATCCACTTTGCGGCGATTGCCTTCGACCCAAGCGAAGTAGCGAAGCTGCGCTTCCGAATCGACCGGGACAACGATGGACTCGCGGGCGTTGGCTCCGGCGGGATCGGCGCTCACTCTCAAGCGAACCTGTTTGCCGGACCGGCCTTCGAGGTACGCGTGGATTTCCGCATCGGGGCGCACGTCGCGGCCGTCGATGGAGAGCACGTAGTCACCGGCGCGGACGTCAACACCGGGCGCGGTGAGCGGGGCGCGGAGCGTTGGATTCCAGTTCTCGCCGTTGAAGATATTCTTAATCCGGTAGCGGCCGGCGGCGACCTCATAGTCGGCGCCCAGCAGGCCGCCGGGCACTCGTTTCCCGGCGGGTACTTCGCCGCCGCGGACGTAAAGATGACCGATAGCCAGGTGGCCCAGCATTTCGGCGAACAAATAGTTCAGATCGGCGCGTGAACCGATGCCGCGCAGGTATTTTTCGTACCGCTCCGACATGGCGCGGGCGTCCACGCCGTGCAATTTCGGATTGTAAAGATACTCTCTCTGCATACGCCAGGCTTCCCGGTACATCTGCTTCCACTCTTCGCGCGGATCCACCCACACTTCGATGGCGGCGGTGTTCAAATTGCCTTCGCCGGCCTTGGCGGGCGCATCCGTGGGCGCTACGGACCATTGCGTTTCTTTGCGGTAAATGGCCTTTTCGCCGTTGGCGGAGAGCCCGAAGGCGGCGACGCCAGCGGCGAATACATGGGACTTGCGGGTCTTCAGTTCGAACTTGTGAACCGATCCCGGAGCGTTGTCGCGCGCTTCAAAAAGGAATACTTCACCGGCCTTCCCGGCGTCGAGGCCGCGATAGTCGCGGCGGGGAACGGGGAGCGCGAGAATGCGTTGGCTGAGGCCGTCGGCATCAATGCGGGTCACGGCTTTTTCTTCCTTGGCGGGATCCTTCTTTTCGGTTTCTTCGTCGCTTTCCGCGGCGAGCGGGGATGGGGTGTCTTTGCGCAGCACCATGACGTACGCGCTGCGATTGACGGCGTATGGATTCGAGGTCATGTCGATCCAGCCGAGCGTGGGACCGGCATTGGTGGAGGCGGTGAAGTAGAGGTAAAGACCGCCGCGGTCAAAGGCCGGATAGCGGGCGTCGCTCATGCCGTCGGTGAGTTGTTCGGACTTCGCGGCCATCACCGAGTGCGCGAAAATGGCGTGGAAATGGGAGGGCAGTTCTTTCGTGTAGGCGAGCCACTGCGAGTCGGACGACCAGGCGGGATTGAAGGTACGCTCAGGGTCATAGTAATGATCGGTGGCGGCGGTGGTCACTTTGCCGGAGGCGACTTCAACCAGCAACAGATTCAGGCGGTTGTCTTCACAGGCGATCCATTTGGAATCGGGCGACCAGACGGGGTCAAAGTAGTAGCCGGGTTTATCGGCCATGCGAATGGTGCGTTTCTCACCGGCGCCGGCTTGGTCGTGAATGATAAGCGCATAGTCGCCGCTTTCGTCGCTGAACCAGGCGATGGACTTGCCGTCGGGCGACCAGGAGGGGCTGCGGTCGTGAGCGCCAGGGGACTTCGAGGCCTCGAAGGCGGCGCGCTTGCCATTAGGCGACAGTGTGAAAGCGCGCAAAGACGTGCCGGCCTTCTCCCACCGCGGACGGAGTTCGCCGATGTCGCCGGCGGCGGTGATGTTGACGCCGGTCAGTTTCCTCGATTTCAGATCGTAGAGCTGGATGCCTCCAAAGTTTTCGTGCACGATCGCGCCGGGACCGGCGGAGATGGACTTGTAGTCGAGGGTGGAATTCTCCAGGACACGACGGACTTTTTTCGTCGCCGTGTCGTAGGCGAACAGGGTCACCGGGCCATCGCGGTCGGAGAGGAAGTAGACATCGTTGCCGATCCAAATGGGGTCCGTATCGTTGGAGTTATTGCGGGGAACTTCGGGAACCGCTGAGTCGCAGAGCTGGCCGATCGAGATCTTAGTGGTGCGGCCGCCCCGGTATTGTTTCCAGGCGTCGTAGCTGTGCGGCCGACGGAAGAAACCGATGGGCATGTAAGCGATGCGGGCGCCATCCGCGGAGAAGGAGCCGGCGACAGCCATTTCGAAAGGAAGGGGTTCATCGGCGCCGCCATTCGCTGGAGTGCGGAAGAGTTGGCGGTAGCGGCCGGAGTTCGCGCCGCGGCCGGAGCGGAAGACGATATGCTGGCCGTCGTTGGTCCAGGTAGTTGGTTCGTCAACACCGGGATGAAAGGTGATTCGTTTGGGTACGCCACCGGAAACGGGCACGGTGTAAACGTCGAAATTGCCATCGTATTCGCCCGAGAAAGCGACGGTCCGGCCGTCGGGCGAGAACACGGGGGTCTGGGGAGCAACGGAACAGAGAACCGACTTAAGGCCAGCCGCGCCCCATTTCACCACGAACGGTCAGTTCCTTCGAGACAAGCCTCAGACTCCGAAAAGCAGTTGCGCAGGTCCGCTTCGCGGGCAATATCACTCAATAGTTCGTCCATGGCCTCGTCGAGGGCGGCGTCCGAGCGATACGGGATCTTTAGGGCATATTGGCCTGAGGGGCGGAGTTTGGCGGCGTACGCTTTGAGCAGATAGCGCTCGATACTCTCCTTCGCTCGCTTTTTGCCGCGCACGAACTTGCTGTTGTTTTCGACTCTGAGCCACAACAGAATGGTGGCGGTCTTGATACCGCTGCCGGCATCAGCTTGGCCGCTTGGCCGCACTTGATTTGGCTTTTCGTAAGGGCCGATCTCAACACCGCGGTGGCGCAAATGCAAAGCGCGAAAGGGCGGCAGCGCGGAAAACTACGTGCAGGGCACGCGCATGAGGGCGCTGAGTCCGTTTGAGATCCAGGCGGGATGGGACATTCCCGCAGTGCTCGAACAGGACATTAATTCGGATCTGCCCGGTGAGATCCGCGCTTTGGTGCGAGAGACTGTCTACGACACGGCGTCGGGACAGTACCTGCTGGTGCCGCAAGGCTCTCGGCTAGTGGGTACGTATGATTCAAAGGTGGCCTACGCGCAGAATGCATTGCTGGTGGTATGGAATAGGATCATCTTCCCCGATGGTTCAGGAGGGGATGGGGAGTCAGGACGTGCGGGGGCAGAGCGGCCTGAGGGGTAAGGTGAATAATCATTGCGGAAAACTGTTCGGCACCGCCATCTTATCGACCGCGTTTTCCGTTGCCGCTGTGGTGGCTCAGAATCGACGGCAGAATGTCTTTACGATTCCCAGTTCGCAAGACGTAGCCACTTCCGCGGCGGCGGCGGAGATCGCCAGGCTGGGCGCGGCGATCACCCGAAAGAACCTTAACATCCAGCCGACGATTCGGATCTTGACTGGAACTCGGTTTTCGGTGCGGGTCCACAAGGACCTGTTGCTTGAAGAGCCGTACCGGCCGTATCGGCAGGGCGGAGAGAAGGCTTCCTCAAAGTAATCCTCGTGCCCTGGAGTTGGAGTCACGACCGTAGGATACTAGTCGTGAAGAGCAACCCTTTAGCCATGACCAAAAATGCCAAACCATCTGGGGATAAGGATGTGTCGGGAACGACAGCAACGCAACATTTTGAAAACGTGAAATTAGCCGTTCGGCTCCTCGATTCGGTTAACCTCCCGTTACGTGATCTGGTTCGCTTCCAGGGCGAATTTGCCGGCTATATTGTGGAGGCGATTGAATCGGTGGACTTGGCAAAGGTACCCTTGGTGGTGATTCGGGACCCCAAGGCGCGGGATACTACAGTTCGAGTGAATGAAAAAGTATTTCAGCGGCTTTCAAGTGTTGCCAAGGAACGGCGCACGTCGGTCAACGTGCTGGTGAACACGGCGGTGGCGCACTGGTTGCAAACAAGGCAGCGGCGCGACGTGGTGCGCTTTCGCTCCTAAATTTCGCGTAGCAGATAAAGGCAGACGATCAGGGGTCTCGGGTAATTGCTTAAAGGCCTCGGCAATCTTGTACAAGGCGGAGCGAGTGCCCCGCCTCATAGAAGAGAGCGCCTCAGGCAACTCTCCTGCGCATGAAGTCTGGCATGTCATCGAATCGGATGGTCTCCGATGCCGTTACCATCCGGCTCAATTGCACGAACTTCCGCTCGGGAAGGCCGAGCATCGCAGCAAGTTGGCTCAAAGATGGAATCTCGGTCTGAGCGTAGCTCGCGAGGATTGCATCGCGACGCTTCTGGAACTTCCGGGCAGCGCGCGGGAGCGGGTCCAGATGGCGAAGATAGTCGAGAAGAGCGCCTTGGATGCGATGTTCTGCGAGGGTCTTTAGCTTGAGATTACGTGATGGATCGTAGCGTTCCACGGCTTTGATCTGGCCGACGGTGCCGACGGAGATGAGGTCGTCGAGTTCGACTTGCGGGCAACGCCGATGAAGTCTACGGGCGAGCAGTTCCACTTGTGGAAGATGATCGAGGATGAGTTGATCGCGGTTGGTAATGGCCGGATTGTGGCCGCTTACGCGGCCACCTCCTGCTTGGCTGAGCGATCCAGACGGTTGATGCGCTGGACCCGGATCTCGGTGATGGACTTCGTGGATCCGTCCTTGGCGGTGTACTGGCGGGTGTTGAGTTCGCCGGTGACCTGAAGGTGGGCACCCTTGGTGAGAGTGGCAGCGTATTCAGCCAGGCGACCGAAGACTACGAGGCGGTGCCAGGTGGTTTGCGATTGGCGTTCGCCGGATTCGCGGTCCTTCCAGGTGCGCTGTGTGGCCAGCGAAAGGGTTGTGAGAGTCGAGTCGTTTCGGGTGGTGCGGCACGGCAAATTTGTTCTCAATGGGCGAAACCCCGGGCGCTGGAATTTTGAGTCATTCGCAAGTAGTCGAAGACGAGACGGTTCCGGAACGTGAGTTTGC
>ENA-ORBV01009439-ORBV01009439.1-microbial-mat-metagenome-genome-assembly--contig:-NODE-9439-length-16020-cov-9.421690_pt1 | contig 16020 bp, 17 predicted proteins | sample MGYA00237777_ERZ505514 | MGnify/ENA primary metagenome ERZ505514 (study PRJEB26160, sample SAMN06269048) | microbial mat metagenome | isolation source: Oligotrophic lake microbial mat | place... | reverse complement strand
GATATTTGCTTTTTGCTTGCAGCTGCCAAACTCATGGAGATGTGGAACATTCACTGCTTCCATGGCAACTGTTGGCCAAATCCCCACACAGGCTCTGGAAAAGACTGAACAGTCCACATCTCCACAACCAAAGGGCCCACAACCAAAATTCAAATAGCTATGTTGATCTAAATCCATCCAACTAAACAGAAATGCACTGAAAACAACAAAGTTTTAAGGAATTGGGTGAACCACAATCAGAAACCATGTGTTCACTATGACCAAGGGCATGCAAAAATTAAGGAGCAAGCCCAAACCACCACCAAAAATGGAAAAGTTACCACAACAGATGAAATGTACTTCAACTCTATCATAAATAGGCCAGGTTAGATATTTGCTTTTTGCTTGCAGCTGCCAAACTCATGGAGATGTGGAACATTCACTGCTTCCATGGCAACTGTTGGCCAAATCCCCACACAGGCTCTGGAAAAGACTGACCCCCTTGAACTGACCCCTGAAAAAATATCTAAGCTAGGTGGCTGAAGTGAGGGCTCGGCATATCTTAACGAGGGTGCCTGATGTGAGGGCTCCGTATCTTATCGTGGGTTATCTTATAGGCGAGACTGGAGTGTAGGCAGCCGGCGTTGACTTCGCGCGGCCAACACTTGTTCACCTGTGTGCTATATGAGTAATAAGTCATAGCGCCATGCTATCGACTGTGTTTTTCGGGAGATTGGATCTTGGAGAAGAATATCAGAAGTCGCACAGTTATTCCGTTCAAAAAACATTTAGGGTTCAATACATGTCTTTTCTATACTACGCCGACTAGCTAGCTAGTAGTAGAGAGTGAAGAAGTTTACAAATAACATCCCGTCTGATACATTATGCAGTTTATGCTGGTTTCCTCCAGGACCAATGAATGAGACTACAAAAAGTCGTTACTAGTACTGTTGAGCTGGGGTGTGTCCATCACTTGAGACGTGAAATCAATCCATTGCTGTATCCTTCTTCCATGCACCAAGCAAGAGAATTATACCATGAAACTTGCCGGTACACAAAAAAGAAGGCGCAACTTTTTTTCAGGCTGCACTGCACTGCCAAGCAGATTGAGTAAAGCCGTCATTCTATCAATTTCAAGCCTCGTTCAGGACACACTTCCAATTACAGCACACAACAACCATTTTTCTAGTCACGTGATGTCCGCTCTCTGGACATTATCGTTGGAGGTGGTTATTGTTTTTGTTGTTTTTCGTTTCTTTGCTTGAGTAATTCCTCAATGTCCTCCTTCATCGCAAAGGGCTCGGTAGTTGGGCCAAATCGTTTGTACGGATTCCCTTGATAATCTACCAGAAACTTGCCTGGATTCAACGATTGGTTGATTGGTTGGTTGGTGGTGCCAGAATTTGATATTATCGAAAAAGGAAAAACGTTTAAAAATACATACCAACGAGTTTGTAAGACAGGCACCTGCAAAACAATTCATTCTCAGACTTACTGAAATTCCAGCGAATGCCTGCTGTTCCGTCATCACTGGGAAGTACTTCCTTGAGAAATCCAAATACTTCTCTAGTATTGGCACCATTGACATCGGCTTTTTCGAAAAAATCCAATTTCGTGGGCATTTCAGGATCCAGCCGTTTGACAAACTTTAAAATTTCTTCGTGACTTCCTGGTTCCTGGCCACCAAATTGATTGCAGGGAAAGGCCAGTATTTTCAGGCCATTTTTCTTGTACTCGTCACTGAGTTTCGCCAGTTGGGTATAATTCTTTTTGGTCAAACCTCATTTGGAGGCGACATTGACGACCATGACCACATCGCCCCTGTAATTGGCCATGGAAACTTCTTTGCCTGACATATCCCGGTCGATCAATTGATAAAACGAGGACTTGAGAACCTTGGCTTCTTTGCCAAACATGACGCGATTGACGCCATCGTGCAGCTTGGAAAATATTAAACTCATCTTGCCTGTCTTGAAAAGAACGAGTGGTACAACAAGAAGGAGTAAATAGATGAACATGTAAAGATATTTGTAAGTACAGTGCGTCTCAAAGAAACAGTTGTCTGTTCTTTGTTTTGCACCCAGTGTTTAATGAGTAATCTATGATCAATGTGTTCCACTAAATAGATGTTGTGGTTTTCGTTGTTTTGTTGTCGGTTTTCGGTTCGGTGATCACATCGCCGATAAATGTCGGCAGAATTATCAATTATGGGACTCAAAAATTTGAGACGATCCAGGAATAACTGGTAAGTCTGACGTCAGCGACATAGTAGTCCCGAACGTGATTTGATCAAATGACCTTTCCGGTTTCCTATCCTCGCATGTGGTGCCGACGCGATCTTTTTGGTCTATTGATTCATATCGACAAAAATTACTGATGAACACAACAAACACCCATCACATCGCCTGTCATTCAGTACTACCAGTAGTATATTTCAAAGGCAATCACTCGCACCAATCCATTCTATATCCGTCCATCGTCCTCTTGCTGCTATCTTGCTGCGCTTGCCGTCAACCAAAAGTTCGTTGTCAATCAACTGTGAAACCCCATACTACTGTACAGGACTCGGGGTTTAAGCGCACAAACGTGGTGCAGAGAGCTTGCCATCAACAACATACAGTAAATAAAGCTAAGCTACTGAAGTATGAGAAAGCGTCACGTTCCCGCTACGAATACGGTCCTTCCATTGCACTCGGGTGGAAATGTCCCGGGTCATGCCACTCCCATGATCCGACGAAAACGCAAACGAAAATCCAAATCCTCCAACAATTTCTGTTGCGGTGGTGTCCTCTTGTTTTGCATTTCCTTTATTTTCATGTTTGTCTGCGTCTTTGGAATTTTACATCATCGAAGTCCAGAATTACGACGGCATGTCAAGAAGCATGTCAAAAACCTGAAAGCCAAAGCCAAACAAGCCGCCATGAATTTAAAACAAGGAAAACGAGGAGGCAATCCCATTTTTCGACCCGAAGATGCGGGCAAGCGGTTGAATCAAAAAATGCCACGACCACCAGCACGAGTATCACAAACCATGACATGTCCGGATGGACGACGAGGATTGATCAATGATGATTATTGTGATTGTGATGATGGAAGTGATGAACCTGGCACTGCGGCCTGTTCTATGAAAAAAGTACAACAAACCACATTTACATGTCGAGATGGATCGAAAACATTGTATGCATCTCGTGTGGGGGACGGTATAACCGATTGTGATGATGGGAGTGATGAGCCCCAGAAGGTTTGATGATCATCGTCATGTGCGACAACAATCTAAAAGCCGAGAATGATTGAATCCAGCAAATCTAGTGGAGAGTGTATAAAAGCTAAACAAAGAATACAACGGGAAGTGCTGTTGCATCGGCATGTCCTTAAACGGTACATTACCATACCGGGCCAGCCGCTTTCACGATGAAGTAATGGGTACGTCTCAAAGTAGTAAAAGCAGCAAATGCTTTACGAAGCAAAATTGGGCAGCAACGACAAATATCCATATGTTTGTGCCAGCACTAGCTAAATCAATCATATCCACCCCTTTGTAGCCTGCTAATTCCATCACAATATCAGAAGTATGTGCTGGCATGTGTGCCGTCTATGTCTGCTATCAACTGTACCGTAGTAGTCGAGTGAGAACTGGCCTGAGGATTTTCTTTACTGATCGATTGTATTATGTAAAATCTACATGTATTCGGCTTCCGTACAACAAATAGATAGAGCCTTATGAAAGCTTCTTTTGTCGTCGCTTTGCATACTCATACGACTTGCCTGTTGTTGGATCTAACTGAGCCATGGGGTTAATGGGGTCCTTCTCGCTGTATTGTCTACAATACAGTAGTAGAAGAAAAATAAGTTCATGATTCAACCAAGCAGGGGATTTCCAGTGAGGATACAGCTTTTTGTATTGGCACATTTTGTCTACAACAAACCAAACATTACTCACCGATAGGTTCCAAAGAGCCAGTCCCATAGCATAATGACGCGACCAAAGTTTTTGTTTGGAATTCGATGGTGAACATCATGATCTTTCGATGTCCAAATGTGCCACCCCAGGATGGACACGGTAGCGTCGTGGCGGGAGTGGTTGAAGCAACTGGTACCTGCATAAATCAGTTGAAGCAAATTGGAACCCACAATGTGGAATTTCATGACACGGCAGACAAGAAACAGCGTCACAATGGAATTGATGTGGCCGATGCAAAACTCGATGGGATGTACATTGATGGAATCCTCGCTCCCCCGACTATACAGCGTAGGGTAGAAGTGGCGGTGTGATTAAAAGTCAGCCACATCAAGTACAGGATAGTTTTGATAATGAAACCAAATTTTAGAATTAGAAGCTTACCTTGGAGCTTGTTGCCGGTGGTGGTGTTTATGAACATAAGCATAAATTCCTTTGAGGTGCAACGTCATGTGCGAGGTAGCATAGAAAAAGTCGTAAATGATGAAATAGAAGGGCATGGGACATAGGACCGTTTTCTATGTTTTTCGTGAGTAAAAGTGAGAGCTTTGAAAACTAGTTATGAATATAAATTTTGAAGTGTTTTTCTTCTGCTTACCAATGACAAATCTTTGACTTCCCAGAGCATGTTGGGGTCAAAATATGCGCACTGAATGCCCAAGAGAAGAAATGGACCGGCTAGAAATTTGTTTATTTTTCGATACATATCATCGTACTGCATCATAGAGATAGAATACGGTTGTGGTCGTGAGCTATTGTACGGTAGACGTTCATGCAAGGATATACCAGTATAGATTGCATTCTATTCCACTTACCCAATCGAAATCATCGAGATGCTTTCCTCGTACTGGAAGCTTCTTTTTCGACAGCCAATCTGCAACAGTGTGCGAAAAAAGGAGATCAGGAAAGAAAACATACAGTGCGTAGTGTGGTTAGTATTGTATTGGATCGTACACGTTCATGCATGCACAGTCAGTAATGTACTGCAGAATGGTCGGACTTACTTCCGTCGTCGTCTGCCAGCAACTTGATGCCCCAAAATCCGAGTAAAAGCAACGAGAAGTACGCCGCTAGGCCTACCATATTGGTTCCCGTCATTAATCGTTGCCACAAAGGGGCATCATCATCCAATGGTTGGCTATTGTTAAGACTTCCCATGACGCCATCCACCATGGTGGAGAGGTGCGATAGCATTTCGGCTTTTTGTCTGATTCCTTCGTTGTGGAGAGCTTTGTTTAGTCGAGCTGATGAGTGTCCCTCTATAGCTGTAGTATGGTACTGGGACTCAATCCGAGCTGACCTGATCTAATGTCGCAGAATGCGAAGGCCTTGTCTCTCTACTGTAATTTATTTGTTGTTTCTGGTTGATGAATTGTTGCCTCGACTGGATACTAGTATATTTAAAATGCACGATGAGAAGTAGTTTTAAACTTCACTCCAGCATTTTATTTAGATAATTACTTAGAGAGTGCGGGCGCTACAACGCGCACTGACCCGACAGAAAAAACGAATTCCCGTCGCCGATGCTGGATCATTAATTTTTTCCACCTCCTCATCATTTTGCACCTCCTCGTCGTCTTGACAACGACCGAGATTCCTTGAATCTACTGTAGTTTTGCTGTCCAACTCAAGCCTGACCTGACCGGATAGCATTAATCAATACAATAAAATAGACTTTACCCAGCTAGTTGGTTGGAAGTGCATTTATCTGTCTTGAGAAGAAGAAACCAACCACAAAGCGTACTTTTACCTTGAACAAAAGAAGCCATCACATACGAAACGCAAGCTGGCGTATGGAGTTCTCATACTACTAGATAGTAATACATCATCAATACACAAATCAGAGCAACATAACGATACAGCAGTAGCAAAAGAAAAGCAAGCAACTACTGAAAAAAAACAAGCATTATGACTGCCACTCGACAACAAAATCGGATTGAAATACTAGAGGCATTTATGCCATCCATAAGGATGATGCTCCTCTCGGCATTTTGCCTTAGCCTAGGCGCCAAAGGCGCAGACGGATCCAACAGCACATTCGTCGACAACGAAGCAACCGAGTCTACAGGAGCAGCTGCCAGTGAACAGTACTACACCTTTGAGGCGCTCAAGGAAAGAATACTAAACGGACCATCTGCTTTGTCTGTCTTGGACAAAGTTGTGTACTTTGTGGTTCTAGCCCTGGGATTTGAAGTCTTCAATTATATGGCAATCAACTTGGGAGGTAAGGCCCTTTCTTATATACATGTTCTTGATGTTGTGTGTTGTCGACACGTTCTCTCTGCGGCAGCACTTCATCCAACCTAACACACTCTCCTTCCTTTGGCATACTTTTCCTTAGAATGGATTCATGCGAGGCATCTTCCAGTTCGGGGGCAGCACCTGGATGAGTTTACACAAAAAGACAAGCTCTTTCTCTTTTGGAATAAAATTTCGAATGGACCTTTCGTGCTCTTGGCGTTCATGTACATCAACTGGGATCCTAACTTTTTGTGGGATCCTGAGGATATGACCTGGGTAAGTCAAAAGTTACTTATATCTGCCTCGTCAGGTATGCCCCCCTTATTGCCACTGAGCAACTGCTCATGCCTTGCCGTATTTCATTTGGTTGGTTTATTATCAGATGAGTGTCGCACTGCCATTCCCCCTTTTCTTCATCGTCTACGACTTTTTCTACACACTGGGACACATGTTTCTTCACCAAAAGGGAATATATCCTCTAATCCACAAGCACCATCATCGTCAACAGTCACCAAGGTAAGTTTGGACTCTATGACTTGATTGTATCAAAACTATCCTGTATTTCATGTGGCAAGCGAGAAAAGGAACGGCTCAATTCAATCACATCTTTTTGTTTTTTTCTCTGTAGTCGAGGGAGTATCGACGCTCTCAATGTACACCCAATCGAGTATGCCTTTGGGCAATATAACGGTCTCTTTGGTAGGTCCAGCTACATTGTGTTGAGTTTGCGATGGCCAATCTGGACTGGTCTCTGCGTTTAAAAATGCCGGGCTATCAGAAACAGACATGCAGATGAATTTGGGTTTGAAATTCGTTTTGATAGTTGGGATTCGTGTCGATCTGTGCTCAAACTATAAAAAAAACTCACTCTGTCTAACTTTGCCACAGCCATGTTTTTGATTTGTCGCTTCATGCCAATGCACATTGTATGCGGAAATCTGATCATGTTTGCCACCAACGCGGCATCCTGTTTCAATCATCAGCGATATGACATCAAAGTTCCTTTCCTCTTTGGAATCAATTTGTATGAATCCAAGAGTCACGACCTACATCATCGAATTCCAAACGTGAACTTTGGTCAGTATATTCAACTTTGGGATTGGATTTTTGGATCTCATCGACCATACAGCATGCTGGAAAAATACGAAATCGACCCTATGAATCAGCTCGACCCCAAAACGGGGCAGACGCTTGCTTTTGCGAAATCTCAGAAGAAATCAGCATAGAGAACTTTTCATCGCAGCTACTTTCTCTCACTGACTGTCGCTGAAGCACGTAACTGGCAGAATGGAGTGCCAAAAATATCGAGAACGATACTTTAATAGATTATACGTTTTACATTGTAGGAGCCACCATAAGTCATTGCATCTTGTGATACACTGATTGCACTGGTGAAGGTTTTCTGAGCGCGAAATCTTTGTATACGATGTAGACCTATAGGAAGGCCGGCGGTTCGTCTAGCTCATCCCCCCATTCTTTTTCCTTGGCGTCATCCTTGCCAGCTAGCTTGGCGGCAGCCTTTTTTTGTAACCTGGCTTTCGCGCGCGCTTTGGCCTTTGCTTTCTTGGATGACGCCATGTCTGCCTTGACGCTATTTTTACTCTGGCTGCCATTCAGTAGCTCATCCAATTTTATCCTCAATCGTTTCCGTGCAATCTTGCGATTTTGTTGCAACGATCGTGTGTCCTGGCATTCGACTCTCAATTGAGTTGGCTTGTGTACAAGCAGCACTTTGTTATTGGTTTTGTTAATTTTCTGCCCCCCAGGCCCACTACCACGCACAAATGTTTCCGTCATCTCGTCTTCGGGGATATCCGGGAGTTCCCGATTTAACACTTGTGTGACTGATTGGGATGGCTGTTGCTGTTTATTATTCAAACGATCCAGGACGATGGTGAGCTCGTCTAGCACGTGTTGTCGCAGTTGAACGCTGGGTGAAAGAGAGACAAGTTGTGATAGGATCTCTACGGCTTCAATGTCACTTCGCGGTATAAGGGAGGGCTCTAGACTCGCCGACGGATCCATCTGTACCCCACGAAATAAGTTTAAGGCGGCTTCGACGTACTGTTCCGCTTCCTGTTTGGCAGGTACATACGAACCATCCTCCAATGTCAGCTGTAGTTCGTTCGAGAGGGACTTGAAGAGAGCATATCGATCGTGTCCCAAAATTTGTTGAACTTGGGTTGACACTTTACTCTGCCTTTGACGAAGATACTCTTTGTTTTGATCTTCTCTTCGTTTCCATTCATCGTAGTTTTCCATGACGGCTTCTATTCCTCCGTTTCCAGAAGAAGAAAAGAACCGATCTAAGCGCTTCTCTCTGTCCCAAACAACTTGCTCTTTGTATTTGACTGCTACTATCCTGTGTTCTGGCAAGGCATCTATAAGTTGGGTATCTTTTCCTGCAATAGACTCATTTGGGGCGTCCACGGGTGACTCCACCACAGTATCCTCCACGCGATCGTAGTGGAGAATGAAAAAGTCGCTTGGTTGCAGTGTCTGGTCCCATCGAATCCGTCGCAAGACTTCACTCACAGGTACCAGTTTTTTCTTTTCGTGCATCATCTCTTCGTCATCATCATCGTCTGCCGATGTGTGTTGCTGACTCTTTTTCCGTTTGTTCATTGTGGGAAACAGCCGCTCATATGCCGGATGGTTGATATTGCTCAACTTGGATAATCGAGCTTCTACACCCCTCAATCCTCTTCCTAACAGAACGGCTAGGTCTGCCAACGATTCTTTTCGATTTTCCCACAGCAATTTATCGTCCTCCAAAGTCCATTCCATGTACAGATTTTCCATGGCGAGTTCCTCTTTTTCTGTCATTTGTAGAATTTGAGAACCAGAATACGGACGCCATTGTTGTTGTCGCTTTGCGTTGGTAGCTTTTGCAGTACTAGTAGTCAGGAAGGGAATCGCATTGCTTCTTGTGCTTTTAGAAGAAGCAGGCGCCGCAGAACGTATCAACGAAAAAGGCGATGACCGCACGGCTGCTCGAGTAGGATGCATCAGTACGGATGCTGGTTGCATTGCAGCAGCAGCAGTCTTTATTAGACAGTGAACCATGGACATGGCAGTTCCAACAAGGACAGCACGACGAGTGATGATGATGTGTGAACTTGGGCGTTGCTTCTTGGTGACAAACATTTCCTCTTTCGCCAAACTGGAAAAAATCTTCGATACTAATCAGAGATACTATCTTCCTTTTTTCGAGCCTCGCTGTATTAATTCAGTATTGGTGCTAATGCTGCATTGTTGCAATTGCAACTATCAGCTAGCTATAGCAAAGGGTCAGGACCACTTCTATTGCATGATTCAGTTACGTACATGATGATTGTAATCAAGTTAGTCAGTCAGTGAGTGGTCAATCAAGTGAGTCAATCAAATGAATCAAGTGAGTGATTCATCTCGCTCGATCTTGTGTGCTTGGATCTTCGGCGTTCAGAAAGTTGGAGCGGTCCGTCAGTCGACCCAAAAAATGATTTTGCCATTCCTGGTCAAGTGTGCATCTCAGATAATTTCGCGAAACAGGTTGCGCGTGGAAGCACATATTAAATGTGGGGTAGACGTCACAGAATATCAGCTTGGTCGTCCCATCACCGCCATCCATCAATCATTGATTCTATGGATCAAAAATGGACCATCCAGGAATCCCAGCTGCAGCTGCAGCTGCGAAGGATACTACCACTCACCCAGTTGAAAAGTTCCAATCTTTTGTTTTAGCTAACTTTTTAGGTATTTTCATTGTCTTCCATTAATTTTATTTTTGCACTCGCACAACCTGTTGGTGTTCCAAAATCCAAAACAAAAATGAGATATTGCAACCGGTTTCTTAGCTGGATGCTGCTTTCGCCTGCAGCATCCGCCTTTCTCAATCAAGCCTTTCATCCTCACGGAAAACCCGCATCCTTCCTGTCGTCGAATTCCAAAACGACAAGTCTTTCGGCTGCCAGAACTTTGTATGACAAAATCTGGGATGATCATCTTGTCGATGATGATGGTATGTCCTCCTTGATCTATGTGGATCGTCACTTGGTTCATGAAGTGACCAGTCCACAGGCATTTGAAGGATTGAAGTTGGCAGGACGGGCAGTCCGCCGTCCCGATTGTGTCTTGGCCACGGTCGATCACAATGTACCCACATCCGATCGTAGCACTTTGATTGATGTCCAGACATTTATTGCGGAAACTGCCAGTCGAACACAAGTCATGCAGTTGGAACAAAATGTCAAGGATTTTGGAATCAAGTATTTCGGAATGGCCGATGAACGTCAAGGAATTGTCCATATTATTGGTCCAGAACAAGGATTTACCCTTCCGGGAACTGTTTGTGTTTGTGGAGATTCTCACACAGCAACCCATGGCGCTTTTGGAGCCTTGGCTTTTGGAATTGGAACTAGTGAAGTGGAACACGTCTTGGCGTCTCAGGTACGAATTTTAATATTTTTGATTTTATTTCTTAATAATGGCTTGCCCCTTTTTGAAGTATGGAGGACAAATCTGACCAAATCCCTAATTATTGTTGAATTTATCAGACACTTCCCCAAGTCAAGTCCAAGAACATGTTGATTAAGATTGATGGCGAACTTCTCGACGGTGTAACTTCCAAAGATGTCATTCTCCACATTATCGGTATCATTGGAACTGGCGGAGGTACAGGATATACTATCGAATTTGATGGCAGTGCCATCCATACACTTTCTATGGAAGCTCGTATGTCCATCTCGAACATGGCAATTGAAGCTGGTGCTCGCGCTGGACTTATTGCTCCGGATGACATTACATTTGACTATTTGAAGGGACGCCCAATGTGCCCCACAGGAGAAGAGTGGGACAGAGCAGTGGCATACTGGAAGTCTTTGGTTTCGGATAAAGGAGCTGTATTTGATAAGACTATTGAAATTGATGCCAAGGATATTGCTCCAACTGTTACATGGGGTACAAGTCCCCAAGATGTTGCCCCAGTTACTGGAAACGTGCCTATGATTGCGGCGGAAGGGCACGATGCCGGAAGACAGGTCAGTGCTATGACATTGTTTTAATCATTTGAACTCCTTTATTTTTTGGTTTGTTGATACTGACAGGTATTTATGGATTTCCCGTATTGCAGGCTGGTATCAAGCGCTCGCTGCAATATATCGGTCTTGAAGAAGGTCAAAAACTCGAAGGTGTTCCCATCGAAAAGGTTTTCATTGGATCATGCACGAATGGAAGAATTGAAGATATCCGTAATGTCGCTGCTATCGCTATGGGCCGAAAAGTTGCCGATGGAATTGATGCAATGGTCGTACCAGGTTCTGGATTGGTTAAGAAACAGGCCGAAGAAGAGGGTCTAGACAAAATCCTTGTAGAGGCAGGCTTCGACTGGCGTGAACCTGGATGCAGTATGTGTCTTGCCATGAATCCCGATAAGCTGAAGCCGCAAGAACGCTGTGCTTCCACTTCCAACCGAAACTTTGAAGGACGCCAAGGAAACGGTGGGCGAACTCACCTCATGTCTCCCGCCATGGCTGCTGCTGCTGCAGTTAGTGGTGCCATTGCTGATGTCAGGAAGTTCCCATTTTTGGGCGACCCCTCAGCTGATCCTCGACAGGTGACCACGGTTAAAAGCCGTGTGTTCACCACAGAAAGCTCTGTGTCCCCGGGAGCTGTTATTTCTCCAGTTCCACCTTATCTTGCTAAGGAAGGAGCCAGTGCTGTGTCTTCGGAAGGAGCTGCCGGTCTTCCAAAATTCGAGTCCTTGACTGGTGTTGGTGCCCCACTAGATATTCAGAACATTGATACCGATATGATCATCCCCAAGGAATTTCTTAAAACGATTAAACGCTCCGGTCTAGGTTTCGCTGCATTTGCAGAATTGAGATACGAAAATCCCGATGAAGTTGCCACTATTGGAGAGGAAGTTGCCAAGGAACGCGCCGACTTTGCCTTGAACCAGGATGGGTACAGGGGCGCAAGTATTTTGGTTGTAGGCGACAACTTCGGCTGCGGTTCTAGCCGAGAACACGCTCCTTGGTCGATTCTTGACATGGGTATTCGCTGCATCATCGGGACGTCGTTTGCGGATATCTTTTACAACAATTGCTTTAACAACGGAATGCTACCTTTGACTCTACCCCGGGATCAAGTAGAGGCTCTCCTAGAGGACGTCTCTAAACCTGGTGTCGAGCTTACAGTGGATCTCGTCAATCAAAAGGTTATTCGCCCCAATGGGGAAGAATTTTCCTTTGAAATTGATGCTTTCAAAAAGGATTGCCTTGTCAATGGATTGGACAAGATTGGCTTGACTCTGGCAAAGGATGATAAGATTTCAGCCTTCGAAACAATCCGATCTGAGAAGTTCCCATGGTTGGATGGCGCTGCATTCAAAGTTCCTGATGTTGTGCCGATGTACCCTGATGCCGGGTACTGGGCGAAAGAGCCAGTGTCGGCTTAAATTGATTTTGTAGTGTGACAGCTTGACGAAACCTTTAGTGCACAATAACGGTTCAGCTAGTCTCGCCAGGTTATTTATTTCGAATCACTAGCTCGTATTGTTCTGTAAAAGACATTGATTGCAGTATTTTTGTTTGGTGTAGATGTGCAGTATCGTATACAGAATTCTCTCCTGGTTTTGCGCGTGAGTAAATCTCCCTTGAAATGCCCCATAGACCAGTATCGTCTATGGAACGATGGTACGCAAGGAATGAAAAGCAAAGTAGGAGTTGATTATGTGTTTCTATTTCTTAGTCTTTATTGATTCCATTGTCCATGCATCAGAGACACTTTTTACAAATAGTGAAACACATTTCACTCTAGCTTTCTTCGTTTCGCAGCTGAACTCTTTCGCTTCTCAGCTGCGCGCGCGTGACCTTCCAAGCCTTCGAGGCGTGCCATGACGATACTGTCTTCAACCATAGGCTGGCTAGCTTCGGCTTCGTCGACTCGCATCCATGTACGAATTCTTAAAAAGTTGAAAACGCTGAGGCCTCCAGTGTATCGACTTGTTGCCCCTGTTGGCAGTGTGTGATTAGGCCCTGCACCATAATCTCCTAGAACTTCGGCAGCATGTTCTCCTACAAACAATCCTCCATAATTGGCACATCTTTTACCAACTGCCATGGCGTCTCGTGTCTGAATTTCTAAGTGCTCTGGCGCAATATCATCTGAAATGGTGATACATTGGTCAATGGACTCGCACTTGACTGCAAAACTTTGCTTCAGAGCCTCGAGCGCTGTGGATTTGTTGGGTTCTGGTAAGGCATCAATTTGTGACGCAACTTCTGAATCTACTTTTTGAATAATTTCATCACAGGTACTCAACAAAATGGCGCGCGCAACTACATCATGTTCTGCTTGAGCAATCAAATCGGCTGCAACAACTTCGGGATTTGCCGTGTCATCACAGATCACCAATACCTCGGAAGGCCCTGCCAACATATCAATGCCGCAATATCCATTCACAATGGACTTGGCAGCAGTCACCCATTTGTTACCAGGGCCACAAATACAATCACATCGGGGTACAACATCAGATCCACCATCGCCATCTACACCGTACGCCATTGCAGCTACAGCTTGAGCTCCGCCCACGCACAAAAATTGGTCCACTCCAGCAATGTGAGCCGCCGCCAAAGTGATGGGTGCGGGTTTGGGACTTGCTAGGATGACCTTTTCACAGCCTGCAGCTCGAGCTGTAGCCACTGTCATGACCACGGACGAGGGCAATGGGTATCTACCACCTGGAGCATAGCACCCAGCCGCTGTTTATTATCAATCAAAAATGTTGCAAAAATTATTCCAGAAATCCGTGAGATTTTACACTGAGAAAGGTAAACAAAATTCAAAAATGATCGAAAAAAAGTAGTCACTTTGGACTGCTTACCTTTGCAGGGACTAACTGTGTGGCCAGCTTTCCCTCCTGGAATATCCATCTCCATATCTGTTACTGTCTTGCGTTGAGCTTCCGCAAAGGCTTTGACGCGAGCATGAATATTCACAAGGGCGCTTCGATGTTCATCCGAGAGGGCATCAAAGGCTGCCTTGCATTCTTCGCTGGAGACGAGATACGTCGTCGCGTCCTTGCCGATATCTCCCAATCGCTTGCCAATTTCCAATAGTTTGGCAGAATTGACCACGCCTGTCGCAGGACCGCCAGCACGCAACTCATCCAAGATCGCCTTGGCTTGTTCCAAAGCCGTGGGGTCGACGGGGTCTTTGATTTCCACTGCCACTTCTGTGGGAGTGATGTGGTTGAGGACCGTTTTTTTGTCGCCGTTGGTAATTGCCATGATGATATTAGGATTGTTTTGTTGTAATGCAGTGTGTGGTGGCGGCCGTACTGGTGCCGTTAGTGCTGTGCTTGCTATTGGTGCCAAAGATGCTGTTAGCAACAAGATAATGGTTTGGCTCAGCTGCGAAACAAGGATAAAAGGAAACATCTTGCAGTCCACTCATTTTTCTTCACTTGAAATTCAGTGGAGGTACATCGTAGCGGTCAGGATTGATTTCAAGGATTGATTCATTCGAAGGGCGGCTACATTTCTAGCCGTTTCGTACGTTGTGCCTCTGCCCAGGGCGATCAAAAAGGCCTGTCTGTCGACCGACCTCACCATGATGTTCATGATTCAGGAACTCTAGAACTACAAGCCTAGCCGCACAGCACTAGCAGGCTGTCATAACCACCCTAGAAAGAATCAGGTACGAAATAGAACAGATTAATGAACACTGCAAAAGAGGATGAACATCACATCAAAAGGAGTGTTGCAATGTGGTGAAGTCATGTGTGGAAATGATTTCTTGTTTTGAGTTGCAGTGTGGTCTTCAAAGTGACACGGCTGACATGCACATCAGCAAGACTCAAATTGCTCTTATTCCCATTAGATGAACTTTTTCCAGGGCTTAGATGTGATGTTAAAATGTTGTCTTTTTTGCGTGCTAATTCTCACGTGCAACTGTTAGCGCAGTCAACACAGTTGCATGCATTGGGCACAACCAAAATGGACAAAAATGGAATTATTTCAAAAAATAGATGAACTGGTTATGTTTTTTAAACAGTGGCCAGAGAAGTTGATGTGTGCTTGGTAGTGTGGTGGCAAGGTCACAAAGAGAGAAAGTGAGTGAGTTGAATTTTAGCTGAATTTTGAAAACAATTGTCTGCTGGGTAGTCACTCTGTGCCATGCTTTCTCAAATGCTCACATAACTCAAAGTAAATCATCCAAACAAAACCCAAAGCTTGAGCTTTGATTTCACTGATTGCCTAGCTCGTCTGACATGAGAATTTAACATTAACATCTGTTGTCATTAAGCATTTCAGATTTGTTTTCAATGGGATTCAATTATTTTTGTGACTGGTGATAGCCAACATTTCTAAACTTTGGGGATGATTCCTCATGATTGATTAAACTCATTCAAAAGCTTATAGTTTTCATATTGTCACCGACAATGTCCAAAGTTTTGTTTCCAACAGCATGCATTTTTTATTTGTTCAAGAACAACAACAAAACAAATGAAACAACAGTTGCATGGGGGCATTTCAGCATGCTAGCTACTTACCCTCTACTTGGAGGTGCTCCTGGCCGCTACTAGCTAGCTAATAGTAGCTACAATGCTGTAGTAGCCCTCTGTCTGCTACTAGAGACATGGGTCTATTTTGGCAGTCTGCATCACTGTGCTGCACTTGTCACTACTGCTTCTCCTGGTAGTTACCCAGTGCTGCGTGCAATACCCTAATTTGCCTACAATTGGCTATGCATAGAGTATCCTCATACGGGACTCACGGGGTTGTGACTCATTCACAAAAGATACGCTTCTCAGCGCATCGGACTAGTTGCTACTAGCCCAACTCTTCACAAGTAGTGAA
>ENA-ORBV01009438-ORBV01009438.1-microbial-mat-metagenome-genome-assembly--contig:-NODE-9438-length-16022-cov-4.486171_pt1 | contig 16022 bp, 17 predicted proteins | sample MGYA00237777_ERZ505514 | MGnify/ENA primary metagenome ERZ505514 (study PRJEB26160, sample SAMN06269048) | microbial mat metagenome | isolation source: Oligotrophic lake microbial mat | place... | reverse complement strand
GCCCAATCGGGGCTTTGGCCGCCTGCCATCGTCTATACTGCCGCCCTTTTTTGTGCCGTCTTTCCCACCGCCGTCGTTTCGATCTCGCACCAGCAGCAGCTTCTCGCCGCGATCGCGCTTAGTCATTCCACCGCCACCACCCTCAACTCTACCGCCTGCTACCCCCGCTACTCCGCCTAACCCAGCTGTCCCCAATCTATCGCCAGACTTTACCACTGGGGGGCGCATACTCAACGTTCCTAGTCCAAATCCAGGCAACCCGCCATTATTTGCGTCACCGCCACCCGCTTTAAGATGGCCAGCGTCATCTCCTGTCTCTCCTGCACCGTCTCCCACTTCTACGCCTAATGGCACTGGAAGTCTGGCTCCAGGGTCGCCCAGCCCGTCTAATCCTCCCGGCCAAGTGCTTTCTCCAGCCCAGCAGTTGGCAGAACTTAGCCGCCAGCAGCCCCAATTATTTACGTTTAATCCTCAAGGAACATCGAGAGATCAGGCAAATTTGGCCTACCTAGGCTGGCTCAATCAAATTGGGCGGCAGGAACAAGACCCAGACACCTTGGAGAAAATAGAGCTATCGAGCACCTATCCACCAGCGGCCTGTTTGCTGGCATCTGAACTGAACAATAAGGATGTCACGTCGGTGGTGGGCGTGGTAGTGGGTGCTGACGATACGCTCGTTGGCGATCCGGTGCTGTTGCAAAGCGGCGGGTATGGAATTTTTGGGGCGCAGGCGATCGCTATTGCCCGTGCCCATACCTTTGATAACCCGACAGACGCAGATCAGCCTTACTTGGTGCAGGTCACGTTTACCTACAACCGCGATGCCTGTATACCAGCGCCCTAATCACCGTATAAACTTAGACAGCGCATAAACCAGCGCGTGAACAGATCATGTTGTAACCGATGTTAGACGCTGCTTTTATTAATCAACTGCGGGCGATCGCGCCTCGACTGCACCAGTGGATGGACGGCTTTCGGCAGGCGCGGGTGCTGGTGGTCGGCGACTTGACGCTTGATGAATTTCTGACTGGAGAGGTAGAGCGGGTGTCGCGGGAAGCCCCAGTGCTGATTCTGCGGCACGAATTGACGCGGCAGATTCCGGGCGGCGGGGCCAATGCGATTTATAACTTGGCTCTGTTGGGTGCCCAAGTAAAAGCCGTTGGGCTGGTGGGCAAAGATGGACAGGGCGAGGTGCTGCGGGGAATTTTTACCTCAGCGGGGATTGATACCAGCGGCATTTTAGTGGATGGCGATCGCCCCACGGTGACGAAAACGCGGATTTCAGGGCACGCTCGCCAATCGGTCACTCAGCAAATTGTCCGCATTGATCGCAAGTCGGATGACCCACCCAATCTTGAGCTGCAACTCCAGCTAGCCGCCTATATTCGCCAGCAGCTTGGCAGTGTGGACGCGGTCGTTTGCTCCGACTATGGGGATGGCGTGCTCAGCCAGCCTGTGATTGAAGCGGTGCTGCAACACCCCTGCACCATCATCGACACCCAAAAAGACCTACACCGCTACGCCGGAGCCACGCTGTTCACCCCAAATTTGCCCGAGGCAGAAAAGGCCGCAGGCTATGCCATTACCAACAGCGCCAGTGTGCAGCAGGCTGGACACGATCTCTTGCAGCTGACACAGGCTGAGCAGATGTTGATTACCCGAGGCGACGAAGGCATGAGCCTATTTAGCCGCGATGGCAGCCACGAAACGATCCCCGCATTTAACCGTACCGACGTGTATGATGTCACCGGGGCGGGCGATACGGTAGTCGCGGCACTAACGCTGGGGTTAATTGCAGGCGCACCGCCCATTGAGGCTGCTATGTTGGGCAATTTGGCCGCCAGCTTAGTAGTACGCCAGTTTGGCACCGCTACGACGACAGTAGAAGCAATGAAAACGGCATTGCGATCGCTGCTCGAAACTTAGGCGCTAGAAACCCCAGCTAGGGCGAGAAAGGATTGGCGCAGATCCCAAAAAAATATGCGGGGAAAGTCGCAATTCTTAAAAGTCTGGTGTAAAGTTTAACTTTGAAATCAACTAGGCTTCCTGCTGGAATACTTATCTATCCCTGCCGGAATGCTGACGGATTTAAGCCAAGAAATCGTTTTATTCTAAATTTAGAACCGTTTCTACCAAAGATCTGTTGGGTATTGTAAATCAGTAGAGGCACAGACTGCGCTAGTGCACCGGGTAGCGTTCCTGGATGCGTGGGATAGATGCGTAGTAAGCAGGTTCCGTTATGAGACTAAATCAACCATTATTGAAGCGCCAGCGTTCTACCCAATCTGCGCCCATACCGCACCGTCGCCCCAGGCTACCGTTCTGGCGGCTGGTGATTTTGACTATATTCATGTGCCTACTGTATAGCCACGCCATTAGCCAGTTGCGATCGCCCCAGGCTATTTTAGTGCTGGGGGGGGCCACTGAACGAGAACAGTTTGCAGCTGAGTTTGCCCAACAGCATCCCAATCTACCGATTTGGGTTTCTTCAGGCAGCAACCCCGAATATTCAGAATGGCTGTTTGCAGAAGCGGGCATTGCCCCAGGACGGCTAAATTTGGATTATCAAGCCGTCGATACGCTCACAAACTTTACAACCCTAGTCGATACGTTCAAAGCGCAGGGGATTACTAGCCTGTACGTGATCACGTCAGACTATCACATGCGTCGGGCGCAAGTGATTGGGGACATTGTGCTGGGCAGTCGCGGCATTGTCTTCAAATCCATTGCCGTTCCGTCTGGCCGTGCCCCAGAATCGTTTGAAAAAGTTGCCCGCGATGCCGCCCGCTCAATGCTCTGGGTGACGACTGGGCGAACGGGTGCAACCCTAGCGCGCTATTTCCAGTAGAGACGCGATTAATCGCGTCTCTACGAATTGTGTCTCTACGAATTTAGGATGGTTGAACGTGTTGTACCAGCACGTAGGGCTGCAAAATTAAGGCGCTAAAGCGTTTGCTGCGATCGCTGCTCCATGCCTTGATTTGAGCATCCGAGGGCTTAGCAATTAGCCCTTCCGCAATCCAGTGCTGCACAGGCGTGGTGTTATCGGTGGCGATCGCCACTGCCACATCCAGCAAATCTAATTCTGGAGCCACCAGTACCAGCCCATTGCGTTCAGCATGGGGATGCAGCCAATTCCATTCAGCTTCACCCATGGTTCCCGCCAGTTCATCTCGCAAATCTTGCATCCCCACAGTCCTCATCCAGCAAAGGTCAGCAACGCCCAGTTACTTCACTTATTTTACTTTTTCTATCATTTTTTCCCAATCTCTCAAGATAACACTTGCAAAATTGTGACTTTGGCAATTATCGCTCAAACGTTGTGAAACGTAACCTCTGGCAGGATTGATCTCCTAATTCAGCGCCCCAAATCGTGCAGCTGATGAATCGCCTCTACACATTGCTGGGTCACGCCTGCCAAGTCGTCGCGTTGGGTTGACGCAGGGGCAGGAATCACTGAACCAATCCGAATGGTAATCGGTACAGGACGGGGGATCAAGCTACCTTTAGTAAAAATTTGATCGGTTCCCCACAGACTTAGCGGTAGCAGCGGCGCACCCGTTTTAGCAGCAATTAGGGCAGCTCCCAGTTTGGCATCGGGGATGCGTCCGTCGGCTGTGCGCGTACCCGACAGAAAAATACCGACCGCCCAGCCCTGATTCAGCTGCGTGATGGCGGCTCGAATTGCGCTGCGATCGGCAGAACCGCGTTTCACCGGGTAGGCTCCATAGAGCCGAATGGCTGAACTGAGCACGGGCACCCGAAACAGCTCTTCCTTGGCCATATACGAGACCGGGCGGCGCACACTACAGGAAACTAGGGGCGGGTCAAAATCGCTGGCATGGTTGGCAACTATCACTAAAGGCCCATGTTGGGGCACCTGTTCGATGCCATGCACCCGACCCCGAAAATAAAGCCCCAGCGTGGGTGCGACTACCGACCACTTAAACAGGTGGTAAAGCAAACGGCTAGCAGAAGGTTCGCGATCGCGCATAAAAACAGACCTAGCTCTTCAGGATTGGCCTTAGATATCGGCGATCGCTCCCACATTTTTGAGCACTACCCCTGGGCAGGTACGTTTAATAATACCCGTCAGCACCTTGCCAGGGCCAACCTCAATCACGCTGTCTACGCCTACTTCAACCAGTTTGAGCGAGATTTCTCGCCAGCGGACAGAACCCGTCATTTGGCGAACGAGGCGAGCTTTCAAAACGATTGGATCAGTGCTAGGCATGGGGTCTACGTTAGATAGTACCGGCATCTGCGCTAGCTGAAAGGGAACATCAGCCAAAACTGGCTCAAACTCAGCCGCCGCATTGGCCATCAAGGGTGAATGGAACGCGCCGCTCACATTCAGTCTCAGCGCCCGTTTTGACTTGACGGCCGCCATCATCGCCTCTACGGCCTCTGAAGTCCCCGAAATTACCACCTGGCCATCGTTATTATCATTAGCCAGCACCACGCCTGGTATTTGAGCCAGCTGCTGCTCTAGTTGCGTCCGATCAAACCCTAACAGCGCCGCCATCGTGCCTTCGGACATAGCATCCATCAATTCGGCTCGACGCTTAACTAATTGCAAACCCGTTTCAAAATCAAACACTCCAGCCACGTAAAGCGCCACATATTCACCCAAGCTATGACCTGCCACCACAGCCGGATGATGCCCCTGCTCACGCATTAAGTCTGCCAGAATGGTCTCGATAGTATACAAACAGGGCTGCGTGTAGAGCGTTTTAGAAACCCTGTCATCGGCGCTCTGACAAATCTCTGCCACAGACCAACCCAAAATTTCTGCCGCGCGCTCAAATCTAGCCTGTGCAGCGGGCAGCTCGTACAAGTCGGCTCCCATCCCAATTGCCTGAGAACCCTGTCCTGGAAAAATCCATGCGGTTTTAGTCATTGATCGTCTGTGATTTAAGTGGTGCAGAATTGAGGTGAGTCAGATTTCGCCTAGCTTTAGTGGCTAATTTCTGCCCTCAACGCTGACTTTCCCCATCGAAAAATGGCGGCTCCCCAGGTTAGCCCAGCCCCAAAACCAGCAGCGGCGATCGCATCTCCTGGTTTAATATCGCCCCGGCGAACGGCTTCATCGAGCGCCAGTGGAATTGAGGCCGCTGACGTGTTGCCATATTCTGCCATATTGCTGAGCACCTTCTGGCTAGGAATTTTGAGGCGATCGGCAACGGCATCCAAAATCCGCTGATTGGCCTGGTGCAGCAGCAACCAATCGATCTGATCGACACTCAAGTCAGAGCGAAACAGGGCTTTTTCAATCACTTCAGGCACGCGCTTGACGGCAAACCGGTACACTTCTTGACCATTCATGGTCAGGGGTTGGAAACTGCCCTGCGCCACGCCGATGGTATCGGTTAATTCCTTGGGCTGGGGCTGGTAGGCCAAATTGAGGCAGCTATTTTGGGTACCGTCGCTGCGCAGTTCAAATCCTAAAAGCTGGGTATCCTCGTCGGTAGCTTGCAGAACCACAGCGCCTGCGCCGTCGCCAAACAGCACACAGGTACGGCGATCGCCCCAATCCACCCAGCGAGACAGCACATCTGCGCCGATCACCAGCACGTTACGATACACGCCCGTTTGAATGAACTGTGATGCCGTCACCAGAGCGAATACAAAACCAGAACAGGCTGCCGTTAGGTCAAACGCGACTGCTTTCAGAGCACCTAGTTCGGCTTGCACCTGGCTGGCGCTGCCAAATAGGTCGTCGGCAGTAGAGGTAGCCAAGATAATTAGATCCACATCCATCGCCGTCAGATCCGCCATGGCTAAGGCATTTTGAGCTGCTTGAGTGGCGATCGCCCTCAACGACTCATCTGCCGCCGCCAAATGCCGCCGCCGAATGCCTGTGCGAGACGCAATCCATTCATCCGACGTATCTACGACCCGGCTTAAATCGTCATTATCCAGGTAGCCTACAGGCGCAGCCGACCCACAGCCCACAAACGCAACCCCGGCATTCACATATTGCACCATTACTCAGCACTCTCTGGTTTGTCGCTGTTTTGAGACAGAGACGACTGACCGTCGGCGGCGATCGCTTCAGGTTGGCCATACTGCGATCGAATCCGCTTTAGTACTCCATGATCAACCGCTTCCTTCGCCATCCGAATCGCGTTAAAGATAGATGGAGCCTGGGAGCTACCGTGGCTGATAATACAAATTCCGGTTACCCCAAGCAGCAGCGCGCCGCCATGTTCAGCATGATCCATCCGCTGCTTAATCCGACGCAGATTAGGCTTCAAGATGGCAGTCCCCACCATTCCGTTTAAACCTTGGGGCAACTCTTCCCGCACAATTTGCAGCATCACGCCGCCGATCGCCTCGGCAAACTTCAGCAGAATATTGCCCACAAAGCCATCACACACGACCACATCAAAGTTACCCGTGAGCACGTCGCGCCCTTCGGCATTGCCAATAAATGAAATGCGGGGATTGTCCTGCAACAGCTGGTGAGCGCGCACCGCTAGGTCGTTACCCTTGGTCGCCTCTTCCCCAATATTGAGCAAGCCCACCTTCGGTTCGGCAATTCCTAAAACGTACTTGGAATAGACGGAACCCATGATCGCAAACTGCTCTAGAAACTTGGGGCGACAATCAACATTCGCACCCACATCTAGAATCAATACGGGCTTGGCGGTCATCGTCGGTAGCACTGCACCAATCGCGGGACGATCGATCCCAGGCAATCGCCCTAGTCGCAACAGCGCCGCCGCCATTGCCGCACCAGAGTGACCCGCAGATACAACTGCGTCTGCCCTACCCTGTTTAACCAAATTCATTGAGACGTTAATGGACGCCGCAGGCTTGCGCCGAATAGCGCTCAGCGGCTCTTCGTGCATTTCTACAACGTCCTTCGCTGGAACGACTTCCAGATTATGAGGAGAGTTATGGTGCTTTAACGACGCTTCAATTTGCGCTGGATCGCCAACTAGCAGAACCTCTACGCCTAGCTCTGCCTGTGCCCTAATGGCACCTGCGACAATCTCAGCTGGGGCAAAATCCCCACCCATCGCGTCAACTGCAATCCGTGCCTGAGTTGAACCCATCGATCAAAGTTATAGAAACCTCAAAAATTCTATCAGATGGACCATACCCGAAACCGGAGAAGCGGATGAGAGCAGGCCGACTATTCTAATTCTCCGGGGGGCACAATTCGCTGAAACAAGTAGCCTGTGCCCCGCGCCGTCAGGATTAGCTCTGGATTACTGGGATCATCTTCGAGTTTGGCCCGCAGTCGAGAAATATGAACATCTACTACTCGGGTATCGACGTGACGCTCTGGAGTGTAGCCCCACACCTCTTGGAGAATCTCGGAACGGGAGAACGGTTCACCCGATCGCCCGACCAGCAGTTCGAGGAGACTAAACTCCATTCCTGTCAGCCGAATCCGCTCGTCGCCTTTGTAAACCTGACGCTTGTTGGTGTCGATGCGAATACTGTTGATGTGAATCACACCAGAGCTAGGAATGCCCGAAGTGCCAGTTTTCTCAACCCGACGCAATACAGAGCGGATGCGGGCTTCTAGCTCTTTTGGAGAGAAAGGCTTGACTACGTAGTCATCTGCCCCTAGCTCTAAACCCGTAATTCGATCGGCCACGTCGCCTAGCGCGGTCAACATGATAATTGGCACGTCAGATTCTTTACGAAGCTCTTGACAAACGCCATAGCCGTCTAGCTTGGGCATCATCACGTCTAACACAACTAGATCCGGATCTGAATGGCGGAACGTCTCAAGGGCTTCTTCGCCATCGGCAGCGGTGACGACATCGTAGCCAATCATGGAGAGACGAGTTTCAAGGATGCGCCGAATGCTGGCTTCGTCATCCACAACAAGAATTTTTTCTTTACGGTTCTCCAATTTACTCAACACTCCTTAAGGCAATTATTTTGGATAGTTAATTATTTCCACCTTATCATTAAGATAGTAGCGTATATCAATACCGTCAAAGCGGTGAAATTCTCAGTATCGCTACATTCCAGAGTTTTTTAAGATTCATACTATCTGAAACTATACTGAAAGAAATTTTAAGCAAAGTTACCTAAGCCTACTCATTAAGGAATGTAAATAATCGCTAAGGATCATAACTCAAATAAAATTCAATAGTCAATTTAACTGAATCGGAATGGCAAAACCGCGATCGCTATATGTCTGTAATGAGTGTGGAGCAGAATCTGCCCAGTATTTTGGTAAATGTCCGTTTTGTGCCAGCTGGAACTCGTTAATTGAGCAAGTCATCGCCCCAACGGCGGCTAACTCAGCCAAGGTCGGCGTTGGTGCAGCCGCTCGAGCTACCAAGCGCACTAAAACTAGCGATCGCAACGAGCCTCACCCTCTAGCAGCTCTTACCCTGCCCGAAATTTCTGACCATGCCCAAGCTCGGCTCTCGTCTGGCTATGGGGAACTCGATCGCGTCCTAGGCGGCGGCATTGTGCCGGGTTCTTTGGTATTGATCGGTGGCGATCCGGGGATCGGTAAATCGACTCTGCTGTTGCAGGTTGCAAATCAATTGGCTAGTCACTATCGCGTGCTGTATGTGTGTGCTGAAGAATCGGGGCAACAGGTCAAACTCCGAGCGCAGCGACTAGGAATCAGAGGGCAGAGGTTAGCAGGTGGGGAATCGGCAGCCAAACACTTGGCGTCCCAAGCTCTAACCCCCAGTACCCTGTACCTGTTACCCGAAATTGACCTGGAAACAATTTTGGCAGAACTGGAGGCGCTGCGTCCCCCCGTGGCGGTAATTGACAGTATTCAAGCGCTCTACTTTGCCAGCTTAAACTCGGCTCCCGGTTCGGTGTCGCAGGTGAGGGAATGTACATCAGCGCTGATGCAATTGGCGAAGCGCGAACACATTACCCTGTTTATTGTCGGACATGTCACCAAAGAAGGGGCGATCGCTGGCCCTAAGGTGCTGGAGCACATGGTAGATACGGTGCTTTACTTTGAGGGCGATCGCTATGCCTCCCATCGGCTGTTGCGGTCGGTCAAAAATCGCTTTGGTGCCACCAATGAGCTGGGCGTCTTTCAGATGGTCGATCAGGGGTTAGAGCAAGTCCAAAATCCTTCAGAATTATTTTTGGGCAGCCGAGACGAGGAAAACCCTGGTACAGCGACCATTGTGGCCTGTGAGGGCACTCGGCCACTGGTGGTGGAACTCCAGGCACTCGTTAGCCCCACCAGCTATCCATCGCCTCGCCGCACAGCAACAGGGATTGAATACAATCGTCTGCTGCAAATTTTGGCGGTACTAGAAAAACGGGTCGGGATTCCGCTGTCCAAGCTAGATGCCTACGTGGCATCATCAGGCGGACTAAACGTAGCAGAACCCGCCGCAGATCTGGGGGTGGCGATCGCCGTAGCAGCCAGTTTCCGCGATCGCGTTGTCGATTCTGGCATGGTGCTAATTGGGGAAGTGGGGTTGGGCGGGCAAGTGCGTCCGGTTTCCCAAATGGAACTAAGGCTGAAAGAAGCAGCCAAGCTGGGGTTTAAGCGGGCAATCGTCCCCGCTAGTCAGGCCAATTATCCAGGGGTCGGCTTAGAAGTCATTCCAGTGGGGCGGGTTGTGGATGCGATCGCCATCGCCCTGGTCAGCACTAAAAAAAATGAGTAGGATGGGGGGCATCGTTCTCAGTTTGAATCCTGGAACATCTACGGCGTTGGGTAAGCTGCTATTTAACAAATCAGATAAAAATCAGATAAAAATCAGAGATTAATCTGGGGCGTAGCGTAGCAAGTTTGAAGGTTCCATAAAGCAACGACCCATTTACGACTCATTGATTAAAGAGTTAATGTAGTCGCATCAGATTCAGGGTGCTACGGATGACGGATACCCCGCCCTCTTTGTTATGGTTACTTTTAAGAATGAGGCATGTTTGGCTTGCCACACGGATGCTGTGGCCAGCAGGTCTTGCCAGGTTCAGCTCAGAGTCCAGCATCGTGGCTTTAGCAGTATTTTCAAAGGAGTAGGCCATTGTGGTTTCAACAAAAGAAGTAACTCAATCGACAATTTCTGCACTACCTACCCCCGCTGCACCCAATGGGGTAGCAGCTACAGAACTTCGTCCTTGGGGTTCTTTTACAATTTTGGAAGAAGCGCGAGGATACAAAATCAAGCGGATTGAAGTCAAGCCAGGGCATCGCCTCAGTTTGCAAATGCACCACCATCGCAGCGAACACTGGATTGTTGTATCAGGGACTGCCAAGGTAGTTTGTGGCGAAAAAGAAATGCTGTTGTTCAGCAATCAGTCTACGTATGTTCCCTCTTGCACCTCGCATCGGCTAGAAAATCCTGGCGTCATTCCGCTGATTCTGATTGAAGTTCAAAATGGCGAGTATCTTGGTGAAGATGATATCGTCCGGTTCCAGGACGACTATTCTCGGGCTAATTAACCCACGCCTGCTTAACTCTTGATTTCGGGAGCAGGTTAAGGCACTGAACGAGCCTGTAGACAACGCTCTGCACTCTTTTTGTCAATTCCTTTTATTTTTTTTTGCGGAGAGCAACCCATGTTGCTCGATCAGGAGCTTTGCTGCGGGCAAAGCTCCTTTTTAGTCAGCTGGCGGATGATGAGCTGAACTGACTAAAATCAGCGAGCCACATCAGGTAGGATGCATCCATTTTTCTAAGGCATCCATTTTTCGCGGTAAAATCAGCGCATCCATTTCCAGTAAATCTCTGGGCTAAGCATGATTCACCTCAGTGCGGCTGCGGTTGTCGAAATCAATCGTCTTAAGGCTCGTCACCCCGAGCCCCACGCTCTGTTTCGGCTAAAAGTTGAAGCAGGAGGGTGTGAGAACTGGTATTACACGCTAGCGTTCGACTCAGAAATAGCTGCCGAAGACTCGATCTGGAATTGTCACGGAGTAGACGTTACCGTCGATTCCCAAAGCCTGATTTACTTAGACGACCTAACCGTAGACTATTCTGAAGATCTGATGGGTGGCGGGTTTCGCTTCAACAACCCACAGGCAATCGCAAGCTGCGGTTGCGGCAACTCCTTCTCAATTGACCCATCTCTGCTTAAAAAATAAGCTCTTACACCGAGGCAATCCAGGTAGAGCTGCCAAAACCAGATTCAGGCCGTCTGCTGCATAGCACCACGTGAACATGGCACGCAAAGGGTATATTTTGAATTAGTTCTAAACTTAAATTGACAGTTGGCTCCAAAACTCGGTATGCTTGAAGACTGTGAAAAGTTAGACCTACAAGCGGCAGAGTACGCCATTCGTCCATGCCTACAATTCAACAGCTGATTCGGACTGAGCGCCAAAAATTAACGAAGAAAACCAAATCACCAGCGTTGAAGAGTTGTCCTCAACGTCGTGGTGTTTGCATTCGGGTTTATACCACAACGCCCAAAAAGCCAAACTCTGCGCTCCGCAAAGTTGCGCGGGTGCGTCTGACATCTGGGTTTGAGGTAACAGCCTACATTCCAGGTATTGGTCACAACCTACAGGAACACTCTGTAGTGATGATTCGCGGAGGTCGGGTCAAAGATCTTCCTGGGGTTCGTTATCACATTATTCGCGGCACCCTCGATACTGCTGGGGTCAAGGATCGCAAGCAAGGACGTTCTAAGTATGGAGCCAAGCGACCCAAGGCAGGTGCAGCCGCAGCCACCACAGGCAAAAAGAAATAGAATAGCTCGCAGGAAGGTTCTGAGCTGAAGGATTAAACTGAGGGGTTAGCGATCGCTTCAGTAGAGAATTTCTTTAGGCCACTTAGGTATCAGCTCTTAAGCCGTCCTGCCCCCCGGCTTTTTATATGCTCATGTTAAGGTGATAGGCGTTCCAGTGCAGATGCGCTAGCGAGGCTTTTCTTCTTAGTTAGAAAAGCCCTCCCTGGCCTCACTCCGGTTCTATTGTATAGACTCTATTGGCCTTAACTACGAAAAACCGTCGTAAGACTGTTGCTAAATCGTAAGTCTCGTTTGTTTTAGTCCCAAGCTCTAAGGTTTACTAAACGTATGTCCCGCCGCACTGTTATCCAAAAGCGTCCGGTTCCTCCCGATCCCACGTACAACAGCCGCCTCGTTAGTATGACGGTACGGCGTCTGATGTACTCCGGCAAAAAATCTATTGCGTCTGGCATCATCTACGATGCGTTTAATTTGATTCAAGAGCGGACTGGTTCTGACCCACTTGAGGTGTTTGAGAAAGCAGTTCGGAATGTTACTCCTTTGGTAGAAGTAAAAGCTCGCCGCGTAGGTGGGGCAACCTATCAGGTGCCAATGGAAGTCCGATCTGATCGAGGAACTGCTCTGGCGCTGCGTTGGCTCATTCAATTTTCTCGCTCTCGTTCTGGCCGTACCATGGCAGGCAAGCTGGCAAACGAACTAATGGACGCCGCCAACGAGACAGGTAGTGCTATTCGCAAACGTGAAGAAACACATCGGATGGCAGAGGCAAACAAAGCATTTGCTCACTATCGTTACTAGACTGTGCAGATATCTTCAAGCCCAGATATCCCCAACGATTTACAGAACCGCAGGTCTGTCAAGGGACAAGGCTAAAGTATAGAATCTTAATAGAGGCAGTCACGCGAACGTTGACCGCACAGACTAAGGAGGTAGCCGTGGTACGCAGCATCCCGCTGGAAAGAGTACGAAATATAGGAATTGCAGCTCATATTGACGCAGGCAAAACCACCACAACAGAGCGAATTCTGTTCTATTCCGGTGTTGTCCACAAGATGGGCGAAGTTCACGACGGAACCGCCGTGACCGATTGGATGGAACAGGAGCGGGAGCGCGGCATTACCATTACGGCTGCTGCGATCAGCACCGCTTGGACTCGACGTGACCCTAAGGATTTAACTAAAGCTGAGCCTGGGGCACCCGAACACCGAATTAATATCATTGATACTCCTGGACACGTGGACTTCACAATTGAAGTTGAGCGTTCGATGCGAGTATTAGATGGGGTGATTACGGTTCTTTGTGCCGTAGGCGGTGTGCAGCCTCAAACAGAAACTGTTTGGCGGCAAGCCGATCGCTACCATGTGCCCAGGATTATATTCGTCAACAAAATGGATCGAACCGGAGCAGACTTCTTTAAGGTCTATGCTCAGGCATGCGATCGCCTCAGAACCAACGCCGTGCCAATCCAAATCCCAATTGGCAGCGAAGATAAGTTCAAAGGTATCGTCGATCTGGTACGGATGCGCGCTTATCTTTATACCAACGACTTGGGAACTGATATTCAAGAGACTGACATTCCCCTCGAAGTCAGAGAAGTCGCTAACGAGTACCGCATCAAACTGATTGAGTCGGTTGCAGAAACCGATGATGGTTTAACAGAGAAGTATCTCGAAGGTATAGACCTGACTGAAGATGAGGTACGTACAGCCTTGCGTAAAGGCACTACTGCAGGCACAATCGTGCCGGTGCTGTGTGGCTCAGCCTTTAAAAATAAAGGGGTACAAGTCCTGCTAGATTGTGTAGTTGACTACCTACCCTCTCCACTGGAAGTGCCACCCATTCAAGGTATATTGCCCGATGGCACTACTGCCATCCGTCCAGCAGACGATGCCGCACCACTTTCAGCCTTGGCATTCAAGATCATGGCAGACCCGTATGGTCGTTTGACCTTTGTTCGGGTTTATTCTGGAGTGTTAAGCAAGGGCAGTTACGTCTACAACTCTTCCAAAGACAAGAAAGAGCGAATTTCTCGTCTAATTGTGTTGAAAGCAGACGATCGCATAGAAGTGGACGAACTGCGCGCAGGCGACCTTGGAGCAGCCCTCGGACTGAAGGACACCTTCACAGGAGATACGATCTGTGACGATAGCGATCCGATCATTCTTGAATCTTTGTTTGTTCCAGAACCTGTTATTTCGGTAGCAGTGGAACCCAAGACAAAGCAAGATATGGAGAAGTTATCTAAAGCGCTCCAGGCTCTCTCCGAGGAAGATCCAACTTTCCGGGTTCATGTAGATTCCGAAACCAATCAAACCGTAATTTCGGGTATGGGTGAACTTCACCTAGATATTTTGGTAGATCGGATGAAACGAGAGTATAAAGTGGAAGCAAATGTAGGTGCCCCTCAGGTCGCCTACCGCGAAACCATTCGCAAACCAGTTCGCGCTGAGGGCAAATTTGTTCGTCAGAGCGGTGGTAAAGGTCAGTACGGTCACGTTGTGATCGAAATTGAACCCGGTGAAGCGGGTACTGGTTTCGAGTTTGTTTCTAAGATCGTCGGTGGCACGGTTCCAAAAGAATACGTCGCCCCCGCTGAACAAGGGATGAAGGAAGCCTGTGAGTCCGGCATTTTAGCAGGTTATCCATTGATCGATGTAAAAGTCACAATGGTAGACGGCTCATATCACGATGTGGATTCGTCAGAAATGGCCTTCAAAATTGCTGGTTCAATGGCAATTAAAGAGGCTGTCATGAAGGCATCACCTGTCCTGCTGGAGCCTATGATGAAAGTTGAGGTTGAAGTTCCTGAAGATTTCATCGGGAGCGTCATTGGTGACCTCAACTCTCGCCGGGGTCAAATCGAAGGTCAAGATACCGACCAGGGAAATGCCAAGGTGACTGCCAAGGTTCCTCTGGCAGAGATGTTTGGATATGCTACCGACATTCGGTCTAAGACCCAAGGTCGTGGCATATTCTCGATGGAATTCAGCAGCTACGACGAGGTGCCTCGCAATGTGGCTGAAACCATCATCGCAAAGAGCAAAGGGAACGCTTAATCAGGAGATAAGGGACAAATAGATCCATGGCACGCGCAAAATTCGAACGAACCAAACCCCACGTTAACATCGGTACAATTGGTCACGTTGACCACGGCAAAACGACGTTAACGGCTGCAATTACAATGACCCTGGCGGCTAATGGTCAGGCTCAAGCACGGAAGTATGATGAAATTGATGCTGCTCCTGAAGAGAAGGCTCGGGGCATCACGATCAATACAGCTCACGTAGAGTATGAGACGGAAGCCCGTCACTATGCTCACGTGGATTGTCCTGGTCACGCAGACTACGTGAAAAACATGATCACGGGCGCAGCTCAGATGGATGGTGCCATTCTAGTTGTGGCTGCTACTGATGGAGCCATGCCCCAGACCAAAGAGCATATTCTTTTGGCTCGTCAGGTCGGTGTTCCTAGCATCGTGGTTTTCCTCAACAAAGTAGACCAGTTGGATGACGAAGAGCTGCTGGAACTGGTGGAGCTAGAGCTGCGGGAACTACTCACTGAGTATGATTTCCCTGGTGATGATTTGCCCATTACCCGTGGATCAGGGCTAATGGCGCTAGAGTTTATGGCGGCTAATCCTAAGACCAAACGCGGGGAAAACGAATGGGTCGATAAGATCTATGAGTTGATGGACGCAGTTGACTCGTTTATTCCTACGCCTGAGCGTGACATCGACAAGCCGTTCTTGATGGCTGTGGAAGATGTATTCACGATTACTGGACGGGGTACAGTCGCCACAGGCCGGATTGAACGGGGTAAGGTCAAGGTCAACGAAACCGTTGAATTGGTTGGTATCCGCGATACTCGTACTACTACGGTAACGGGGATCGAAATGTTCAAGAAGAGCCTAGAAGAAGGCTTAGCGGGAGACAACGCTGGTTTGTTGCTCCGGGGTTTAAAAAAGGAGGACATTGAACGGGGTATGGTAATTGCCAAGCCCGGCTCGATTAAGCCCCACACCCTGTTTGAAGGTGAAGTGTATGTACTAACCGAAAAAGAAGGCGGCCGGAAAACGCCCTTTTTCGCTGGGTACAGACCTCAGTTCTATGTTCGGACAACCGACGTAACTGGCACCATTCAAACCTTTACTGCGGATGATGGCACCGATGTAGAAATGGTGATGCCCGGCGATCGCATCAAAGTGAACGTTGAGCTAATCAACGCGATCGCCATTGAACAAGGGATGCGCTTTGCTATCCGTGAAGGCGGCCGTACCATTGGTGCAGGCGTTGTGTCCAAAATCCTGAAGTAGTGTTTTAGACTGCTCAGTAGTTAATTCCAGCAGCTGGCTAATCTGCTAGCTGCTGGAG
>ENA-ORBV01009436-ORBV01009436.1-microbial-mat-metagenome-genome-assembly--contig:-NODE-9436-length-16023-cov-5.049479_pt1 | contig 16023 bp, 10 predicted proteins | sample MGYA00237777_ERZ505514 | MGnify/ENA primary metagenome ERZ505514 (study PRJEB26160, sample SAMN06269048) | microbial mat metagenome | isolation source: Oligotrophic lake microbial mat | place... | reverse complement strand
ATGCCGCCCAGTTCCTGCGGCTTCAGGATGGAGATGCCCGCAATGGTTGAGGTGCCTGGCGTCGGCGCCGCGGCGGGGGCTGCTGCCGCACCACGTCCTCCAGCACCGGCGCGCCCTGCGGCGCCCCCCCGCCCACCACCTCGCGCGGGGGCGACGTATCCAGGGGGAGGAGCCGGCGCTCCGATCTGGCCGCAGCTGTCACGCGGACCCGCACCGCTGGCCTGCGTGTAATCGTGTTCGGAGCATGGGTCCTTGCCGACCTCAATCGTGCTCAGGCCCGACTGGGACGCCACGTACAGCATGCCCGTCTCCGGGTCGACGGCCGAGCCGCCATCGATGTTGACGCCGCCGGCCGCGCCGGGCGCGTACCAGGAACACGTGTAGCCCGACTTCGAGGTGCCATCAATCGGCGAGGCCGGAATGTAGTACGGCCCCATCCGGCACAACCTGGCCAAGCCCAGCGCGCGCGCCTTGATCTCCGGCGTGTAGTCGATCAGGTCATCTTCCTCGAGGCCCATCTGCGCGTAGGGGACAGGCTTGGATGGAATAGGCTGCGTGGGCGAGGTCTTTTCGCCGGGTACCTCGCTCTGCAGCACCGGCGTCTCGACCATCGGCCAGATGGGTTCTCCCGTCGCGCGATCAAACGTGTACACCCAGCCCTGTTTGGTCGTCTGCGCCACCACTTTGCGCACTCGGCCGTTGACGGTGATGTCCATCAGGTTCGGCGCCATCGGCGTGTCGTAGTCCCAGATGTCGTGGTGCACCATCTGGAAGTGCCAGCGGCGTTGGCCGGTCTTCACGTCAAGCGCGACCACCGAATTGCCGAAGAGGTTGTCGCCGGGGCGATGGCCACCGTATTCGTCGCTGAGCGGCATGCCGACTGGGATGTAGACCAGACCCAGCTCCGGGTCGGCCGAGAGCGTGGCCCACGCGTCGTTTTTGCCCACGCCGCGAGTGCCCGGCGCCGACCCGTTCTCCCAGGTCTCCGCGCCGAACTCACCCTTCTGCGGAATCAGGTTGAACTTCCACACCTGTTCGCCGGTGCGGATGTTGTAGCCGCGGATGTACCCCGGCAGGTTGTGGATCTTCGTAGGGTAGTAGCCATGAATCGACGAGTTCGCCACGACGATGATGTCGCCGACGACGATGCCCGGTGAGCTGTTCGCGATCTGTCCCTGTTTGGGATCGATGCCGACGGTACCGTCAGCGCCAATACCTTTTGCGGCGTCCCACGTTTCTCCCGGTCTGGCTTCACGATAGGGCGCCGTGTCGCTGATGAGGAGTGGCCCCGGGTCATCCACCGCGAGCGGGACCAGCGGGAAGCCGAGGCCTTCCATCAAATCAACGACGCCGTTTTTGCCGAACTTCGGATCGGGCAGTCCGGTTTTTGCGTCGAGCAGCGCCATGTGGTACCCGGGCGTGATGATGATGACGCGTTCGTTGACGCCGTCGGTCCAGTAGGAGAGACCACGGCCTGCGAACTGGCGCGGGGCTTTCTGCCAGCGGATGCCTTCGTCCATCCGCCACATCCACAAGGTCGCGCCCGTCTCGGGATCGATGGCGGTCGCCACACGGCGGGTGCTGGCGACGGTGAACAGGCGGCCGTTCGCATACAGCGGTGTGGTGCGGTAGTACTCGTCGGCACCAAACGCGCCGGCAGGCCAGCGCCACGCTTGTTCGAGCGATTCAAAATTCGCCGCGTTGATCTGATCGAGGGGGGAATAACGTGTGCTCCACGCATCGCCGCCCCAGTAGCGCCATTCTCCAGGCACGTTGCCGCGCACCAGATTTGTGGGCTGAGTGGCGGCGGTCCCTCGTATCACCGCCGCAAAGATGCCGACCACAACGATCGTGGATAACGCGACGAGGCCGGTCGTGCGACGAAACCGAAACCACTGAGTCATGCTGCTGTCTCCTTCTACGGGTCTACGGAAGAATGTCGATATTGATCGTGCGCAGGATCTTTGCGTCAGGTGGCAGGTCGGCGCGGCCTGTGGGCATCTTGTTCAGCTTGAGCAGGTACGCGATGACGTCCGCGTATTCCTTGTCGGTCATGCTGCCGGGGTCGTTTTTGGGCATCTTTTCCTGCAGGAACGCCAGCAACTCGCCGAGGTTCCGGCCCTGCCACGTCTTGAACACCGCGCCGGTATAAGTGGCGGGCGGGTGGCACGACACGCAGAGGCTCATGTACAGCTCTTCACCACGCGTCGCCTGCGCCGCGGTGTACACCCGCGCCTTTGTCGTTTTTGCCGCAGCGGCCGCCTGATCGGACGTGCCCGTGGCGATGACGACCGACGTCATCCACCCTGCCGTCGCCACCGCCACGACCATTCCCCACCGCAATCCGAATTCGCGCACGCGCGCGGACGATAACACATTCACTTTCACTGCTGACTTCCTCCGCCGCCTCCTCGCCCCTGCCGGGGCGGCGCCACCGCCGCGCGGTACTGGGTGATGGCCGCATTCACCTTGAACTCAATGCCCATCCGACCAATGTCGGCCGTGGACCGCGACGGATCGCCGGACACGCCCGAATCGGTCGGCCCACCCCAGGGCTTCAGATGTTCTTTCCGAATCCCCGCTGGATGCACATGCAACATCTGCGACGTGTCGCTGATCCCCGCATGGCTCCCAATAATGACATCGTCATACCCAAACTGCGCGAGGAGCCAGGCGCGGTAGTGCTCGCGGCCTGTTTCGTAATACGCCGTCAAGGACACGACCCGCACGCCTTCGGCTTTCCATTCGTCATCCAGGATTTTTGCCGTGGCGGTCATGCCCGCCTGATTGCCGCCGCTGTCACCAATAAACAGGATGTGTTTAAACCCGTGGGCCTTCAGGCTGCGCGCGGTCGCGTCGAGCAGGCGATCGTAGGCGGGTGATGGCAGAGAAATCGTCCCGGGCCCCGCACGATCAGGATTGCCTTCCGGCACGTATTGAATCGGCGGCGCGACCAGGGTGTTGCCGATGCGGCGCGCCATGAGGTTTGCGGCATGTGCGACCACATAGTTGTGTTTGCCGAGAATCATGTGGTACCCGTTTTTTTCGGTGCCACCTGTGGGAATGATCGCGGTCGTTTTGCCGGAGACAATGGCGTCGCGTGTTTCTTCCCAGGTAAGTTCGTCGATGAAGACCGTGTCGGGCGGAGTGTTGGGCGAGATGCCGGCCGGCGCCGTGATGGCCGTGGCCGGTCTCGGGCCCGTTGGTGCCGCCGCGTCGCCGCCACGACCACCTTGTCCACCGCGTCCCGCACCCCCCGCGCGTGCGCCGGCGGCGCCGCCGCCCCGAGTCGCCGGTGGCTCCACTGGTGTCAGGGTGCCGGCCATCAGACCTTTGATCTGGGCGACGGCGTTGTCGATCTTGATCTGCACAAAAATCTTGCCGAGCGCTGCCGTCGCTTTGGTGGGGTCACCCGAGACTCCCGAGTTGGCATAGCCACCGCCCGGTGCGATTTTGGCCGGGCGCACATGTGCGGGATTCACGAACAACATTTCGGAGGTGTCCTGAATGTTGGCGTGGTTGCCGATCTGGTCGGCGGGGATCTTCAGTTGCTCGGTGATGTAGGTGCGCTGATCGGCGTGAGACTTTGTGTAGTAGTCGTCGATCCAGTACGCCGTGGCTGTGTCCTTCCACAACTCGTTGAGCTGTGTGGCCGCCGTGCGCATGCCCGTGCGGTTGCCACCCGATTCACCCAGGAACAACACCCTCGTGAAGCCGCCCGCCTTGAGGCTGCGACCCGTATTGACCAGGAGTTCGACAAACCGGTCCTCGGGCAAGGTGATGGTGCCCGGTTTGCCCATGTGGCCGCCCACCGTCTCCCAGCTGCCCTCGGGGACGTACGCGATGACCGGAGCCACCAGGGTGCGACTCACGGCCCGCGCGATCTTGTCGGCGGCGTAGTGCATGACGAACTTGTGCTCGCCATCCACCATGTGCGGCCCTTTCTGTTCGGTGCCTGCGGTGCCGACGATCACGGTCCGGGTCCCGGCCTGCACGAGGTCACGCACCTCCGCCCAGGTCAGATCTTCCAGAAACACGTGGTCTGCCGGGGTGCCGGCCGAGCCGGTGGCCGGGAGGCTCTGGGGACGCTGGGGCAATCCAGACAGGGTGGGACCTGCGGCCAGCGCCGCGGCAAACGTCAGCGAACACAGGACAATGGCACGCACCGGAGACCCTCCAGACATGTGGGAACGGGGCCCATTGTAGGGGCAATCCGGTGTATATTCTTGCCATTCCAAACGAGCAGGGGCCCGTGTGACTTCGGGGGAGCAGCCGATGACCGTGGTGAGGTTGGTGGCAGTGTTCGGTGCGGCGTGTGGCGCAACGATGGTGGTTGCAGCCAGTCAGAGTGGATTTGCCGCCGCTGATGTCACGCGTACGCCCGACTGGGCCCGGCCCGTGGCGTCGCACGTGACGACGACGACCCTGCCCCCGATGGACCCCGACACGATCATTCAGGACTACTGCGTCGATTGCCACAACGACGTCAGCAAGGCCGGCAGCCAGTCGTTTGAAACGTTCGTGATGGCCGACACGGTGAAACGTGCGGACGTGGCAGAACGAATGGTGCGCAAACTTCGCGCGGGCATGATGCCGCCGCCCGGCACCACACCGCCGGATGCGGCAAGCCTGCAGGGACTCATTGACGGACTCGAATCGCGGCTCGACGCGGCGTACGTCGCCAATCCCAATCCCGGCAGTCGCGTGTTTCCACGACTCAACCGCGCGGAATACGCGCGCTCGGTGCGCGAGGTGCTTGGCCTTGAGGTCGAGTCCGGCCAGTGGTTGCCGCTCGACACAATGAACGCCAATTTCGACAACATCGCCGACGAACAGATGTTGTCGGCGACGTTGCTTGAGGCGTATCTCAATGCGGCGAGCGAGATCAGCCGCATGGCCGTGGGCGATCGGTCGGCCGTGTCGCTCGACCGCACCTACGCCAACACCACCTACGCGTCGCAACATCCCTGGGATCACGTCGACGGCACCCCCGTTGGCACCCGTGGCGGGATGGCCGTCAAACACGTCTTTCCGGCTGATGGCGAATACGTGTTCCAGGTGAACCTCACCGGAGGCGCCAACGCCCGGCTTGAAGACGTCGACGTCTCCATCAACGGGGAACGGGTCGCATTCATCAAATACGAGACGCAGCCCAACGAGTCACAGGACGGTCGCGGCGCCATCCCGATGAAGACGGACCCGATCGTGGTGCGCGCGGGGCAGCACCTGGTCGCCGCGGCCTTTGTGCGCAAGTCCGACGGCCCGTATGAAGATCTGATTCGTCCGCACGACTGGTCCTTCGCGGGTGCCGGCACCGGCGGCGCTGGTGTCACCACGCTCACACACGTGCGCGATCTCGTCGTGCGTGGTCCAGTGCGCGTGACCGGGCTCTCCGACACCGCCGCGCGCCGACGCATCTTCTCGTGCCGGCCGACATCGACTGACGAAGAACAGCCGTGCGCGCGCTCGATCGTCGCCCGCCTTGGCGCCGTCGCCTACCGTCGTCCTCTTGACGCGCGCGAGGCGGATGGCGTGATGCAGTTTTACCAGGCCGGCCGTTCACGCGGCGGGTTTGAGGACGGTGTGCGCGATGCGGTCGAGGCGATTCTCGCGAGTCCGCACTTCATCTTCCGCCTGGAGCGCCAGCCTGATCGCGTGAAACCCGGCGAGGTCTACAGGATTGGCGACTTCGAACTGGCCTCGCGCTTGTCGTTCTTCCTCTGGGGCGCGCCGCCTGACGACACGCTGCGCACCGCGGCGTCGAAGGGCGAACTGACGGCACCCGGTGGGCTGGGACGACATGCGCGCCGGATGTTGGCTGACCCGCGCGCCGAAGCGCTGGGCGAGCGGTTCGCGGCGCAGTGGTTGCGGCTGCAGGACATCGACAAGGTCCATCCCGATCCGAATTTTTTCCCGAACTTCGACGAGATGTTGTCGAAGGCGATGCGCGGGGAGACGATCGCGTTCTTTAATGACCTGGTGAAACGCAACGGCAGTGCGCTCGACATCTACAAGGCGGACTATTCGTTCCTGAATGAACGCCTCGCGCGTCACTACGGGATTCCGGGTGTCGCCGGCAATCATTACCGCAAGGTGTCGTACCCCGACGACAGGCGTCAGGGCGTGCTGGGGCAGGGCAGCGTGCTGGTGCAGACGTCGATGGCCAACCGCACGTCACCCGTGTTGCGCGGCAAGTGGGTGATGGAAGTGCTGCTGGGGACCCCGCCGCCACCCGCGCCCGCCAACGTGCCGCCGCTTGAGAACACGAAGGAATCGGGCAACAACGGCAGGACGCTCACCACCCGCGAGCGCATGGAGATGCACCGCGAGGATCCGGGGTGCCGGTCGTGTCATCTGTTCATGGATCCCATCGGCCTCGCCCTCGACAACTTCGACGTTGTGGCGCGGTGGCGTGTGCGTGAGAACGGTGTGCCGCTCGACACGCGCGGCGACTTCTACGACGGGACGCCCGTCACGACGCCGAAGGAACTGTCGAACGTGCTGTTGAAGCGCCCGATTCCATTGATGCGCACGCTGACGGAAAATCTGATGGCGTTTTCGCTCGGCCGTCGCGCGGAGTACTTCGACCAGCCCACCATTCGCGCCATCACCCGCACGGCGTCCGCCGACGGGTATCCGATGGCGTCACTGATTCTCGGCGTGATCAATAGTGATGCCTTCCGGTCCAGTCGGGCCGAGGCACCGCCGGATGCCGGCACCACCAACGGAGGACGGCGCTAAGCGCGCCGCAAGAGGAGACTGCCATGTCGTATCTCACCGGGAAGTCCTTGCCGCGTCGTACCTTTCTCCGGGGGATGGGGGCGACTGTCGCCCTGCCGTTTCTTGACGCCATGGTGCCGGCCGGCCTGAGCAAGAGTGCTCGAGCCGCCTCGGCGCCCACACACACGCGGCTGGTGTGCATCGAAGAAGTGCACGGCCTGGCCGGGTGCAACGCGATTGGCGCTGGCAAACATCTGTTTGCGCCGGAGCAGGTCGGGCGCAACTACACGCTCGTGCCGGACAACCCGCTGAGCACGCTGGACGCCTTCCGCGACTACACCACGATCATCAGCAACACCGACGTGCGGATGGCCGAGGCGTTTTCGGCACCGGAAATTGGCGGCGACCACTTCCGTTCGAGCGCCGTGTTCCTGACGCAGGCGCATCCCAAACAGACGCAGGGGTCGGACATCTGGGCCGGCACCTCGCTCGACCAGCTCTACGCGAACAAGTTCGGGCAGTCCACGCCGATGCCGTCGATGCAGTTCTGCATCGAGAACCTCGACCAGGCCGGCGGGTGCACCTACAACTACTCGTGCGCGTACACGGACTCGATTTCGTGGGCGACGCCCAATCAGCCGCTGCCGATGATTCGCGACCCGCGCGTGGCGTTTGACATGTTGTTTGGCGCGGGCGGCAGCGCGGAGGTTCGCGCCCAACGCCGGGTGACGCGGCGGTCGATCCTCGATTGGGTGCACGGCGAGGTCAGCACGATGCGCGCGCAGCTCGGACCGTCCGACCGGCATCGCCTCGATCGCTACCTGGAACACATCTCGGAGATCGAACGCCGCATTCGCATGGTCGAAGCGCACAATTCCAGCGGCGAGACCCGCGAGTTGCCCGACGCGCCGGCTGGCGTGCCCGACTCGTTCTCCGAACACATGAAGTTGATGTTCGACCTGCAGGTGCTCGCGCTCGAGTCGGACATGACGCGGGTGATCGCGTTCAAGACCGGTCGTGATGCCTCAAGCCGCGTGTTTCCGGAGAGCGGTTCGCCACAGCCGTTCCACCCGGCCTCGCACCACGGCAACAACGAGGCGCGTGTGCTCGAGTTCAACAAGATCTGCAGATACCGCACGGCGCAGATGGCCTACTTCCTCGAACGGATGAAGGAGTCGGTCGAAGGCGACAGCAATCTTCTCGATAAGACCCTGGTCATCTGGGGCTCCCCCATGGCCGACCCCAACGTCCACAACCATCGTCGGTGCCCGCTCGTGTTGTTCGGGCACGGCAACGGCATGCTCAAGGGCGGCGTCCACCTCAAGGCGGAGGACGGCACCCCGATGGCCAACGCGATGCTCACCCTGATGCAGAACCTCGGGATGGACATGACGACGTTTGGTGACAGCACCGGCGCGTTTTCGCTCTCGTAAAGGAGTGCCGATGAAACCCGTTCGTTCACTGGTCGCTGCACTGGCCGTCGCGGGAATGTGCGCGATGGCGGCGGTGGGCCTGTCCGCCCTGTCACCACAAATGCCGTCGTCTCCCGTGGCCGATGCGGCACGGCGTGGCGATGTGGCGACGGCGAAGACACTCGCCGCACAGGGTGCCGACGTGAACGCGTCGCTGGGCGACGGCATGACCGGGTTGCACTGGGCGGCCGAACGGGGCGACGAGGCGATGGTGAACGTGCTCCTGGCCAGTGGCGCATCGGTGGCCGGTCGGACGCGCATTGGTGACTACACGCCGCTGCACTTGGCGGCCCGCTCCGGGAGCGGCCCCGTCGTCGCTGCGTTGCTCAAGGCCGGGGCCAAGGCGGATGTGGCGACATCCACAAGCGGTGTACAGCCCCTCCATCTGGCCGCAGGCGCGGGAAGTGTGCCGGCGGTAACGGCGCTGCTGGATAAGGGTGCGGACGTGAACGTGCGCGAGGGTGAGTGGGGCCAGACGCCCCTGATCTTTGCTGCCGCCGCCAACCGTCCGGAGGTCGTCCGGCTGCTCCTGACACGCGGGGCGGACGTACACATCAGAACCAACGCGCTCGACATCGGGAAGTTTTCGACCCAGGCCCGTCAGGCGCAGACCCTCCAGCGAACAATTTTGAGAAGCGCCGTACCCGCCGGAGAAGAACCCACGCCCAGCCAATGGCAGGCGTCAGTCGAGGCCGTGCGAGAGTATTACGCGACAGGCAAACTGCCTGCGCCTCCGGCCGCGGTTGCTGCCGCTGGTGGACGTGGCGGCGCTGCGGCGGCCACCCCTGGCGCACCGGCCACACCTGCGGCAGGCCCGGGAACAGGCGCAGCACCCGCTGCGGCGCCTCGTGACGTGAACGAAGACAGCCCGCCGCCGAACATCGCCGCCAAGGGCGGCCTCTCCGCATTGCACCACGCGGCGCGTCAGGGGTTCGTGGACGTGACGAAGGTGTTGTTGGACGGCGGTGCCAGTCTCAATGACAGGACCGGTGATGGCCACCAGCCGATTCTTGTGGCGCTCATCAACGGGCAGTTTGATGTGGCGATGGAGTTCATCACGCGTGGTGCGGACGTGAACGTCATCTCCGACAGTCATGGTGTGACGCCGCTCTGGGCGACCATCAACGCACGGTGGCAGCCGCGCACGCGATTTCCTCAGCCGCAGGAGATGGATCAGCAGGTGGCGACGTACACGGACGTGATGACCGCGCTGCTCGAGAAGGGCGCCGATCCCAACGCGCGCATTCGTGTGCACCCCTGGTACATGGTCTACACCGACTGCGGCAACGCCAACTGCGGTCTCTCGAATTCTTCCGGCGCGACGGCGTTCTGGCGCGCCGCCTACGGGCTGGATGTGGATGCGATGCGCCTGCTCGTGAAATACGGCGCCGACCCCAACGTGCCGACGATGGCGCAGCGAGCGGGTGGACGAGGCGGCGGTGCCGCGCGTGGCGGCGGCGCAGCGCCGGGTGTGCCTGCGCTGGATCCGTCAGGCCTGTTGCCCGTGCCGTTTGGCGGCCCAAGCGTGTATCCACTGCATGCGGCGGCCGGCGCGGAGTACGGCGAAGGTTTCGCCGGCAACGCCCATCGCCACAAGCCCGAAGGCTGGCTGCCGGCCGTGAAATATCTGGTGGAAGAAATTGGTGCCGACGTCAACGCCCGCGACAGCGACGGCTACACCCCCCTGCACCACGCCGCCGCCCGCGGTGACAACGAGATGATCCACTACCTGCTCTCGAAGGGCGCCGATCCGCTCGCCGTCAGCCGCCGTGGCCAGACGACGGTCGACATGGCCAACGGGCCGGTGTCGCGCATCTCCCCGTTCCCCGAGACGATCAAGCTGCTCGAAGGGCTCGGCGCCAAGAACAACAATCGCTGCCAGTCCTATTAGGCGGCATCAGCGCTCTTTAAGAGGCGCGAGCGCGTCGGATCCTCCAATCGTCCCGAGAAATAATCCGGCGCGTGAATTCGTCAAACAGTGGCACCGTGAACGCGGAAGAAGCTTTCGTCGAGTGCGGCGACTGCCAGTTGCGTGGCCCGCTCCACATCCTCCAGCGAGAGGGGTGATTCATCCGCGACGTGCCAGGAGTGCTTTCCCCATTCTTGCAGGAAGTAGGGATATCCCTTGGTGTCGCCCACAATCCGCGCCTGAGCGGCTTCCGTGATTGACTCGCCCTGCTGTTCGACCGGCTTGACAATCGCCGATCGGGCAGCCGCTCCTGAGAGCGGGCCGATCTCCGGAAAGTCAAACAATCGCTCGGCATACGATTTTGCACGCCCCATCCTGCCGCGCAATTGCGGCAAGCCAGCGCCGACCAGCACAACAGGCAACTGCCGCTGCGCGACGCGATGCAGCCCCGTAATCAACGCTGCCAGCTCACCTTTCCTTACGTACTGCAACTGGTCGATGAAAGCCGGAGAAGCGCCTGCCGAAGCTGCGGTGCGAGAAGGCCGGGTAGCGACCTGCCTTCCGGTGCCTCAAGACGCAGACTGTGTATGCCTGCGCCTTCGGCATCGTCTCGCATCCGATCCAGCAGGACGGTTTTCCCGACGCCACGTAGCCCCACCATGAGGAGGCTCTTTGTGGGCCGCCCCAGCCTGACACGCTCAAGTGCAACGCGGACGGTCTCGCGGAGTTCATCGCGGCCGGCAAGTTCCTGGGGAGGAGTGCCGGCGCCCGGTGCGAAGGGATTCGCAATCGGATCCATTTACAGCGATATTGTTGAATTGATGACAAACATGTCAAAGTCGACAATAGCTGTATAAGCTGTCGCGCCCCAGCAGCGATCACGCACGTTCTGCACAGACACACGGGCCCGATCCGGGAATGCTCGATGCCTTGGGTCGGTGGCGGAAGTCAGAGTCCCTTGACGCGATACGTCCCATCCTCAAGCCGTTCGCGATGTGCGTTGTGGCACGACGCGCAGAGCGACTGGATTTTCGACGCGGCGTCCTTCGCGGTCGCCCAGTCATTGCCTTCGGCACTCTTGTTGATGGTGTCCACGAGGGCCACGGCCTCCTTGGCCCATCCCTGTGCATCAGCGACAGAACGCTTGGCAAAGAACGTGTTGGTGTCGGCAAAAAAGCCGCGGAGTTTGTCTCCCTGAGTTTTGGCAAGCGCCGCGTCTGACGCTTCAAGCGCCTTGCGCAGTTCTCCGAACGTCGGATTGACCTGTTTCATCACCGCATCAAACGCCGTCTCTTCCCGCGTGAGTGGGGGAGGGACGAACTTCGCCAGGTCGGTCATCGATCCATCCACCACAGACGATGCGAGAACCATCACCTTGCCGGCGTATCGCAGCTCGCCGCCTGGGGGCAGGTTGATGACGTATTTGGGTGCCTTCGCGGCCAGCGTCGCCGGGTCAAACTTCATCACCTCGCCGACGACGGTGACGTATTCCCCCACCTTGGCGTGTGCGCTCAGGTTCGGCGCGATCACCAGCACGTCGGTCATCGACGATTTGTTCGGGTCCTGGTCCATCGAAAATGTCGTCGCCGTGAGCTGTGATTCGATGGTGCCGTAGACGGCCACCACCAGGCCCAGATACCGATCGGGCTGGGCGACCAGTGAGGCGGCCGTCACCGGAATGAGATTCGCCGGTGGCGCTTGTTGGGCGCGCACGGCCACGGTGGCGATGAGCAACGCGATGGACGTGCCAATGGTTCCAACGAAGACGGGTGTGCGCACAGTGGTTCTCCTGATCCGCGTTTATCTTGCACCCACTTCGGAAATGAGGCAATGGGGCATTCGGCAATGTGGCGATACGATATCGGCCATGGTCAAAGACGTCCTGCCCCTTGGCGCCCGGTATTACGCCCTTGGTTCCCGCATCGCCACGGCCCTGCGGCACGCGCAGGATACCGATTTTTCCGAATGGGCGGATGGGGAATACCCCATTGACGGGACGGCCGTGCGGGCGCTGGTGCAGCGGTATCAGTCCAAACCCGACGAAGAAGGACGATGGGAGGCTCACCGGCGCCACATTGATTTGCAGATGGTGGCGGAGGGCGAGGAGTGCATCGGCATTGCGCCGATTGGCACCATGGAGTCAGACCCCTACGACGAGGCCAAGGACCTGCTCTGGTGCAAGGGCCAGGGCGATGCGGTGACCCTGCGGCCGGGCGACTTTGTGTTGTTGTGGCCGGAAGACGTGCACATGCCAGGGCTGCAACTGAGCGGCCCCGTGGCGGTGATGAAAATCGTCTACAAGATCGCGCTCGACTGAGCGATCACCGACAGAATCGCGTCACCGTATTTTTCGACTTTCGCCGGACCGAGGCCGTTCACCTCAAGCAGGGCATCGGCTGACCGCGGCTTGGCCGCCGACAACGCGGCAATGGTCTTGTCGTGGAGGATCACGTAGGGCGGCAAATTCCGTCGCGACGCCTCGTCCCGCCGCCACGCCTTGAGCGCGTCCATCAGACTCTCGTCGGCGTCACCGCCACCCGACGCTGATGCCGCACCCGACGCTCCGCCAGCACGGCTCTGAGCCTTCTTGGCTTTTTTGGCCTTGCCCACCTTCATCGTGATCTGCGGCACCAATAAATCCAGCGATGTGGTGCGCCCCGCCATCACGTCCCGGCCGAGCATCGTCAGCCGGACCGTACGGTACAGATCGGGCGAGCTGGCCACGGCGCCGGCGCCCTCGAGGGCGTCGATCCACTTCTCAATCAGGCGCGGATCGTGATCGCGCAGGATGCCGGTCGTCGACAGATCCACCAGGGACGGCGGCAGGTCGTCTGTGTGGCCGGTGAGCATCGCCGCGATCTTCCGTCGTCCCCACCGTTCACCGCCACGCGCAATGCCCGACAGAATCTTGCGCACATGCAGCACCTGATCGGGATGCAGTGTGCTGCGCCTCAGGCAGTTGCCGCACGACATGCAATCAGCGCCCGCGGCGGGATCGCCGAAGTAGCGAAGGATCGTATTCCGGAGGCACGACGACGAATCGGCGTACGACACCATGCGCCGCAACTTCAGCCGTTCGAGTTCTGTGCGACGACTCAGCTCGTGTGGGTCCAGCGGTTCGGCGTTGTCGGCATCCTCTTCACTGCGCCGTTCGATCAGGAACTCGCGCGTCTTGACGTCGGCGTAGTTCCAGAACAACGTCGCCGTCGCTCGTCGTCCATCACGCCCGACACGGCCGACTTCCTGGTAATACGCTTCGAGTGATCCTGGAATGTCCTTGTGGACCACTACTTCAAGATCCGGGCGGTCGATGCCCATGCCAAAGGCGTTGGTGGCACATACGACGGTAAGGGAGCCGTTGGCGAAGGCTTCCTGGACGCGGGTGCGCTCGGTGTCGCTCAGGCCCGCGTGGTAAGCGGCCGCGGCAAAACCCGCACCGGCAAGTGTTTCGGCGGCGTCTTCGGCGCTCTTGCGCGTGGACGCATACACGAGGGCACGACGAGACCCGATCAGCTCCGGAAGCAACGCACGTTTTTCGCGGTCCCCTGAGACGGGACGGACCTGGAGTTCGATGTTCGGGCGATCAAACCCGGACACAAAGACCTGCGGGTCGTGCATGTCGAGCAACGACGCGATGTCGTCACGCACCTCAGGCGTTGCGGTGGCCGTGAAGGCGAGGATGGGCGGCCGTCCGGGTAATCCATCGCTGCGGCGCAGGAGTTCGGCCACGGGTGCCAGCCGCCGGTAGTCGGGCCGGAAGTCGTGGCCCCAGTCGGAGACGCAGTGCGCTTCGTCCACCACAAACCGCGAGATGGGAATGTCGCGGAGCATGTTGACGAAGTGCTGCGAGGCCAGGCGTTCAGGTGCGACATACAGCAACCGCACCCGGCCGGACCGCACATCAGCGAGCGCGTCGCGCCGTTCGTCGGCCGACTGCATCGAGTGCAGCGCGATGGCGCCGATGCCTCGGCGGACGAGTTCGTCCACCTGGTCTTTCATCAGGGAAATGAGTGGAGAGACCACCAGGCTGACGCCCGGCAACACCACGGCCGGGAGTTGAAAACACAGCGACTTGCCCGCTCCAGTCGGCATGACCGCCAGCAGGTCCGAACCGTCGATGGCCGCCTGGACAATCGGCGCCTGCGCGGGCCTGAAGGCCGCGTGACCAAAATGGGTGTGCAGGAGTTTGTCGAGATCGAGCATGGCCGTCCATCGAGTGTGACAGATTCGTGGCGTCGTGGTGAAAATCCGGCGGCGTCGCCCCGCGCGCGGGCTTCCAGACTACGCTGATACATGCCTGCGCACGCCCTCGTGGTCGAGGACGAACCTCATATTCGCGAACTCCTGGCCTTGCACCTGGGCCTGGAAGGGGTCACGGTCTCCGAGTGTGCCGATGGCGCCCTGGCCCTCGAGGCCGTCGCCGCCACCAGATTTGATTTGGTCGTGCTCGACCTCATGCTGCCGAAGATTGACGGGCTCACCGTGTGCGCGGCCATCCGCCGTTCCACGTTGAACGCGGAGACGCCGGTACTGATCCTCACGGCGAGGCGCGAAGAATCCGACACGGTCCTGGGTCTGGAAACCGGTGCCGATGACTACCTGACCAAACCGTTTGGCATCCGGGAATTCGTGGCGCGGGTGCGTGCGTTGTTGCGGCGGCCGCGTCGCGGTGAGCCCGAGGCGCCCGCCATCGTGGACACCGGCGGTGTGCGGATTGATCCGGCCAGGCGTCTTGTGCACGTGGCCGGAGTGCCTGTGGAACTCACTCCGCACGAGTTCGACGTCCTGCTCCTGCTCGCGTCCAACCCGGGGATCGTCTTTTCACGCGAGTTGTTGCTCGAGCGCGTCTGGAGTCGCGAAACGCACGTCACGGAGCGCTCGGTCGACACGTTGATCAAGCGGGTGCGTCAAAAAATCGAAACGGAGAGCGAGGAGCCCACGCGCATTCTCACCGTCTGGGGCACGGGCTACAAGTTTGCCGATGGCTGACCTGCTCTGGTACCGGAGCCTCTACTGGCGCATCGCGCTGGGATTTGTCGGCGTCCTGGCGATCCTGCTCGTGGCCCAGGCGCTGGTCTTTGTGTGGGTCAGTGGCCGCGCGGCGGATGTGTGGCCCGGCCGCACACCCGTGGAATACGCACAGCTCATTGCGACTGACGTGGCCACGGCGCTGGTCGAGCAGCCGGGCCTCGATCTCGAGGCGTACATCAGCACCCGATTCCCAGGCACCTATCGGGCGTTTATCGTTGTCACCCGCGATCGGCGCATGGTCTATGGACGTGGTGTGCCGTCGCCCCCGATGATTGGACGCGCCGCTCTGGGGCGCTTGGGACTGGAAGCGGGCGACCCCGGTGAGCCGCCGCGTGGTGGCCGGGGCGGGGGCGGTCGAGGTGGGCGAGGCGGCGGGCCTGCAGGGTTTGAGGCCGGTCGCGCCAACGCCTTTGTCTTCGCGTCGATTGTCATTGGCGGCAGCCCGGCCGGCATCGTGGCCGTGGCCCAGACGCCACCGCCGATGTGGGCCGCGATCAGCAGCCTCGGCCCGGCACTGGGCCTCCAGGCGTTTGCGGTGCTGTGTGTCGGCGCGCTGCTGGTGTCCCTGCTCGTCTTCCGCCCCACCCGTCGGCGTCTCAGCGCGCTGCAGTCGGCGGTGCAGGCGTTTGGTGACGGACGCACCGACGTGCGCGCGCCAGACGGGGGCGGCGACGAGGTGGCGGGACTCGCGCGGGCGTTCAACGAGATGGCCGGTCGTCTCGACGAACGCACCCAGGCGCTGATCGAATCGGACCGCGTGCGACGGCAGCTGCTGGCCGACGTCTCGCACGAACTGGGCACCCCGCTCTCGGCGATTCGTGGGTACGTCGAGACCCTCTCCATGCCCAACGTCGCGCTTGATGACCGGACCCGCGCCCGTTACCTCGGCAT
>ENA-ORBV01009434-ORBV01009434.1-microbial-mat-metagenome-genome-assembly--contig:-NODE-9434-length-16027-cov-4.535674_pt1 | contig 16027 bp, 12 predicted proteins | sample MGYA00237777_ERZ505514 | MGnify/ENA primary metagenome ERZ505514 (study PRJEB26160, sample SAMN06269048) | microbial mat metagenome | isolation source: Oligotrophic lake microbial mat | place... | reverse complement strand
CAGGGCGGAGGTATTTCATTGAGCGCCGCCGGGCCGCTCCCAAGGCGCTCGCACCGCAGCCCGCAGGGCGGAGGTATTTCATTGAGCGCCGCCGGGCCGCTCCCAAGGCGCTCGCACCGCAGCCCGCAGGGCGGAGGTATCGTGATTCGCGCCGCCGGGCCGCTCCCATGGCGCTCGCTCCGCAGCCCGCAGGGCGGGGGTGTCGCATGAGCAACGACTCGGGCGCATTCCGCCTCGCCAGCGGCGGACGCATTGACCGGACACGACCGGTCTTGTTGTCCCACGACGGCCAGTTCCTGTCCGGCCTGGCCGGTGACAGTGTCGCGGCCACGCTGCTGGCCCATGGCAAACACCTGGTGGCGCGTTCGTTCAAGTACCACCGCCCGCGCGGCATCCTGGCCGCCGGTGTCGAAGAGCCCAACGCGCTGCTCACCGTGGGAGCAGGCGCGCGCCGCGAACCCAATATCGCCGCCACCGTGCTGGAGTTGCACGAGGGGCTGCAAACGCGGACCCAGAACGCCTGGCCCTCGGTGGGTTTCGACCTGATGGCGATCAATGGCCTGTTGTCGCCGATGTTCGTGGCGGGTTTCTACTACAAGACTTTCATGGGGCCGACGCGCAAGGCCTGGATGTTCTACGAACACTTCATCCGCAAGGCCGCAGGGTTGGGCGAGGCGACGACCCAGCCCGACCCGGATCGTTACGACTGGCACCACGGTTTCACCGATGTGGTGGTGGTCGGTTCGGGGCCGGCAGGGCTCGCCGCTGCCCTTGGCGCGGCCCGGTCCGGCCTGGACGTGGTGCTGGTCGAGCAGGATTTCCTGGCCGGAGGTTCGTTGCTCGGACAGGCGGTGGACAGTGCGCAGTCGCTGTGGCTGACGCAGATCCTGGCCGATCTGCAGGCCACCGGGCGTGTCCGCCTGCTGACACGGTCCACCGCTTTCGGGCTGTATGACGGCAACACGGTCGGTATCGTCGAGCGCTGCGAGCCTGGTGTTGCCGATGCAGCGCGCGGCATCCCGCGCCAGCGGCTGCACATCATGCGCGCTGCGCGCATCGTCATGGCCTGTGGCGCGCTGGAGCGCCCATTGGTGTTTGCCGGCAACGACCTGCCGGGCGTGATGCTCGCTGGGGCGGTGGGCACCTACGTCAACCGGTATGCGGTGTTGCCAGGGCGCAAGGCGGTATTCGCGCTCAACAACGACGCGGCATATGGCGATGCGATCGCGCTGGCGCTGGCGGGCGCCGCGGCATGCGTGGCCGACCTGCGGCCGGGCGCCGGGGATGCGGTGTTGCAGCGCGCGCGCGAGGCGGGCGTCGAGGTGCGGCTGGCCACGGCCGTGGCACACGCGCAGGGCGGGCAACGTGTCAGCCGCTGTACGTTGGTGCCCTACGACATGGATCGTGGCGGCGTCACCGGCGAAGGATCGGCCATGGATGTCGATCTGCTGGCGATGTCGGGTGGCTGGACCCCGAGTGTGCACCTGAGTTCACACCGTGGCATCAAACCGGTGTACCGGGCCGAAGTTGCGGGTTTTGTTCCCGGCGGATTCGACAAGAACCATTGCGGCGTCGGCTCCATGGTCGGGAACCAGGACCTGTCCGCCGCGCTGCACAGTGGCTGGCAGGCGGCACAGCAGATCGCCGATGGCCTAGGCAGGTCCATCGACGCCCCAGGCCCGGTTGTGCCGCCGCAGGCTGCCGATACGTCGATGGCCTTCACCGCCGCGCCGCCGGTCCTGCTACCCGCACGCAAGGGAAAAGCTTTCGTCGATTTCCAGAGCGACGTGACGGTGGAGGACATCGATCTGGCACACCGCGAAGGGTACCGCTCGGTCGAGCATCTCAAGCGCTACACCACGCTGGGCATGGGAACCGACCAGGGCAAGACATCCAATCTCAACGGGATGGCCATCATGGCGGCGCGGCGTGAACTGGGGCTGGACGCGGTCGGCACGACCACCTTCCGCCCGCCGTACACGCCGGTGACCATCGGCGCGCTGGCCGGGCGCAGCGTGCGCGGCCACCTGGCAGCGGTGCGCCGCACGCCGATGCACGACTGGCATGTCGCCAACGGCGGCGACATGATGGAAGCCGGCGCGTGGAAACGCCCGTTGTGGTACCACGGCCATGGCGCGAACTTGTCCGAGGCCTACAAGGCCGAGATGGACTTCGTGCGCGAGCAGGTCGGCATCGCCGACGTGTCCACGCTGGGCAAGATTGACGTGCAGGGTCCGGACGCGGCCGAATTCCTGAACCGGGTCTACGTGAACGGTTTTGCCAAGCTGCCGGTGGGCAAGGCGCGTTACGGCTTCATGTTGCGCGAAGACGGCATCGTGATGGACGACGGCACGACCAGCCGCATCGGCGAGACGCAGTTCTTCATGACCACGACCACCGCGCAGGCGGCCAAGGTCATGAGCCACCTGGAGTTCCTGCTGCAGGTGGTGTGGCCGGAACTGCGCGTGACCGTGGCATCGGTGTCGGACCAGTGGGCGGGCATGAGCATGGCCGGGCCGAGGGCGCGCGACGTGCTCAAGGCCGCGTTGGCTGACGTGGACTGCAGCACCGAGGCACTCGGGCACATGGGCGTGCTCGACACGGTGGGAGCCGGCGCGTTGGCGGGGATCCCGCTGCGCATCATCCGGCTGACCTTTTCCGGCGAACTCGCCTACGAGGTCTACACCCACACCCACTTCGGCCGCCAGGTCTGGGACCATCTGCTGGAAGCGGGCAAGCCCTGGAACCTGCGCCCCTACGGCCTGGAGGCGTTGGGTTCGCTGCGGATCGAAAAAGGCCATGTCGTCGGCTCCGAGATGGACGGCCGCACGACGCTTGACGACATGGGCATGGGCAAGATGGCCAGCACGCTCAAGCCGTTCTGGGGCGGCGCGCTCAAGACCAGCGACAACCTGGTGCAGGGCGACCGGCCGACATTGGTGGGGTTGGAGGCGGTGAGCGCCAGCGAGCCGCCGAACAACGGTGCAATCCTGTTCTTCACTGGCGACGCGATCCAGGGCCATGGGCGTGGCCATGTCACCTCGACCACCTACTCGAAGGAGGTGGGCAAGTCGATCGCACTTGGGCTGCTGCAAGGCGGCCTGCGCCATGTCGGGCAGGAAGTCATCGCCGCGTCGCCCGTGCATGGCCGGCAATACCGGTTGAAGGTCGTCGATCCGTGTTTCCTGGACCAGAGTGGGGAGCGATACCGTGTCTGAAACCGCGCAGCCGTCCATGTCGCGCCATCGCAACCCGTTCGACGGCCACCAGCCGGGCCAGCGCCCGACGCCGGGCGGGCAGGTGGGCGTCGTGTTGCGCGCCCAGACCGTGCCGGGTCTGTTGCTGATCCACGCCTGGGCGTCGGGTGGCGATGGTTTGCGGGGCGCATTGGCCGCGGCAGGGGGCGCGGCTGGCGTGCCGCAACGCACCGGGCAAGTCGCAACAGTGGCGCCGGGCCTGTTGATGTGCACCGGGCCGTGCGAATACCAGTTGCTGGCTGCGTCAGACCCGCACCTTGTGGCGGACCTGCGCCGGCATGTGACTGCCGACATCGGCGCAGTGACCGACCTGGGCCATGCGCGTTGCCGCATCCACATCGAAGGCCCCCGTTGTCGCGAGACCTTGTCCAAGCTGTTTGCACTCGATCTGCGCGATGCCGCCTGGCCGGTGGGCGAGTTGCGGCTGACCGGTCACCACCACGTGCCGTGCGCAGCGCACCGACTGGGCACCGATAGTTTCGATCTGCTGGTGTTTTCCACCTATGCCTTCGACCAGCTGGGCACCCTGCTCGATGCAGCGCAGGAGTACGGCGTGCTGCTGGAAACACCGTAACGCACGCGGCACCACTACACGCGCGGCTCTTGCGCACGGGCGCCTGGGCAGCGACACTGGCGCGCCATGTCCACCACCTGGGACACCATCATTGTCGGCGCCGGCACGGCTGGCTGCGTGCTGGCCAACCGGCTGACGCAGGATCCTCGACACACGGTATTGTTGCTCGAGGCTGGCGGCAGCGACCGACGACTGTGGGTGCGCCTGCCGATCGGTTACGCCCGTACATTCCGCGACCCGCGAGTGAACTGGATGTACCGGACCGAACCCGAGCCGGCGCTCGATGGGCGGCGCTCCTATTGGCCGCGCGGCAAGCTGCTGGGCGGCTCGGGTTCGATCAATGCCATGGCCTATGTGCGCGGTTGGTCACAGGATTTCGACGACTGGTGTGCCGCCGGCAATCCGGGCTGGGGCTGGCGCGATGTGTTGCCCTTGTTCCGGTTTGCGCAGGATCACGCCGACGGTGCAGATGAGTTGCGTGGCGGCGGCGGGCCGATGCGGGTCGAGCGGATCGACAACCAGGTTCACCCCGTGTGCGAACGGTTCCTGGCCGCCGCGCATGAGCTGGGCTATCCGCGCAACGACGATTTCAACGGACCGTCGATGCTCGGCGTCGGCATCTACCAGGTGAACACGCGCGGCGGCTGGCGCGAGTCGACGGCGCGTGCCTATCTGCGCCCGGCGCAGCACCGCGGTAACCTGGCTGTGCAGCTGCATGCGCAGGTGTTGCGGGTGCTGATGATGGGCCGCCGTGCCATGGGTGTCGAATACCGGCGGCAGGGCCAGCTGCTGCAGGCGCATGCCCGTTGCCATGTCATCCTGTGCGGTGGCGCGGTCAATTCGCCACAGCTGCTGCAGCTCTCGGGCATCGGTGACCCATCCCTGCTGGCGCACCATGGCATCGCGGTGCAGGCCAGCCTGCCGATGGTCGGTCGCGGGCTGCAGGACCACCTGCACATCACGCACGTCTACCGGGCGCGTATTCCCACGCTCAACGCCACGCTCGGTTCCTGGGGCGGCAAGCTGCAGGCGGCGCTGCAGTTCGGGTTGCGGCGGCGGGGGGCGTTGTCGATGAGCGTGAACCAGGCTGGCGGGTTCGTTTCAACCGGACCGGGTGCCGGTGCGCCGGACCTGCAGCTGTATTTCAACCCGGCCAGCTACAGCACGCGGGACGATGGTGCCAGGCGTTCATTGAACCCGGACCCGTTTCCGGGTTTCTCGATGTCGGTTCATGGCTGCCGGCCGACCAGCCGGGGTTTTGTCGCCATCGCATCGGGCGACCCGATGGAGCCGCCGCGTATCGTGCCGAATTACCTGTCGACCGAATTCGACGTATCGCAGGCCCTGGCGGGAGCGCGCCTGCTGCGCAGGCTCGCGGCCACCGGCCCTTTGCGCGAGGTCATCGCGGCGGAGCTCCTGCCCGGCGACGGGTGTCGGGGCAACGACGCCTTGCTGCTGGATTTTCGCGCCCGCGCCGACACCATCTTCCATCCGGTAGGCACCTGCGCGATGGGGCCCGACCCGGACCGTTCGGTGGTCGACAGTCGCCTGCGGGTGCATGGCGTGTCGGGCCTGCGTGTCATCGACGCCTCGGTGTTCCCGCGCATCACCTCGGGCAACACGAATGCGCCAACGGTGATGGTGGCGGAGAAAGGGGCGCAGATGGTGCTGGAGGACGCCGTGGCGTCGCGTTGACGACGCATCGCCGCTGTGCAATCAGTCGGCCCCCACCTGCACCAGACAATCGTAGAAGGTCGGGGCCCGCCCCAGATCCGTCAGCTTCTGGCTGGTCAGTTCGTTGACGTTCTTGCCATCCAGGCCGAGTTTTCGCCACCAGACGCCCAGGCCGTTGACGACGCCGGGGCGTGCGCGGGACGAGACGACCATCTTGCAGCGGTAGTCGCCACGCTGGTTGAACACCCGTACGACCGAGCCCGACGCGAGCCCGCGCGCCTGGGCGTCGGATAGGTGCATCTCCAGGATCGGTTCTCCCTCGATATCGCGCAGGCTGGTCACGTTGACGAAGGTCGAGTTCAGGAAGTTGCGCGCCGGCGGCGAGATCATCGCCAGCGGATAGTCGGGTGAACTGCCCGGTGTCTCGTAGTTCGGCAGGTGGTCGGGCAGGCCGTCCAGGCCCATGTCGGCCAGGCGCTGGCTGTAGAACTCGCATCGGCCCGATGCACTTGGAAAACCGCCATGCGCAAACGGCGCTTCGGGCAGGCGCAGCGAGGTGAAGCCATCTGCCAGCAGTGCATCGAAGTCCACCGTCTCGCCGTAGGCGCTGCGGCACAGGGACTCATCGTCCTGCTCGAAGCAGGGATCGTCGAAACCCATGTGGCGCGCGAGTTCGCGAAAGATCTCGGTGTTGGGTCTGGCCTGCCCCTGCGGCGCGATGGCCGGGCGGTTCAGCACCACGTCGGTGTGGCCGTAACTCAGGTGGATGTCCCAGTGTTCCAGTTGTGTCGTCGCCGGCAGGATGTAGTCCGCGTAGTCGGCGGTGTCGGTCTGGAAATGTTCGAGCACGACCGTGAACAGGTCTTGGCGCGCAAAACCCCGGGCGACCTTGCTGGAATCGGGCGCCACCGCGACCGGGTTGCTGTTGTAGACGATGACAGCCTCGATGGCCGGGCCGAAGTCGTCGGACGCCGGCTGCAGCAAGGCGTCGCCGATCTGGACCATGTTGATCGTGCGGGCCTTGCCATGGCGCAGGTCGGGGCGCTCCAGCGCCGCGCGTTGCACCGGGAACAGCCCTGCGCTGGACAACAGGACCCCGCCCGAGCGTTTGCGCCACGCGCCGATGAGCGCCGGCAGGCTGACGATGGCACGTACCGCATTGCCACCGCCGCGCACCCGCTGCACACCGTAGTTGACGCGGATCGCGGCGGAGCCACCTTCGCCCCGGCATGCGCCGTAGTCACGTGCGAGTTGGCGCACCTGCTCGGCGTCGATGCCGCAGACGCAGGCCACCCGTTCGGGTGGCCATTGCAGCGCGCGTTCGCGCATCCGGTCCCAGTCCTGCGTGTGGCGGGCCAGGTAATCGTGGTCGAGCCAGTCGTGCACGATGAGTTCGTGCATCAAGCCCAGCGCCAGCGCCGCATCGGTGCCCGGCATCAGCGCGATGTGTTCGTGGCACTTGTCGGCGGTCTCCGTGCGCCGCGGGTCGATACACACCAGCCGGGCGCCGTTGCGTTTGGCCTCCTGTGCGTAACGCCAGAAGTGCAGGTTGCTGGCGATCGAGTTGCTGCCCCAGATCAGGATCAGACTGGCCTTTGCGAAATGCTCGACCCGCATGCCGACCTTGCCGCCGAACGTGTGCACCAGCGCTTCGCCACCGGCGTTCGAGCAGATGGTGCGGTCGAGCAGTGAAGCGCCGAGCCGGTTGAAGAAACGCGCCGAGATGCTGTCACCCTGCACCAGGCCCATCGTACCGGCATAGCTGTAGGGCAGGATGGCCTGGGCGGCACCGGGTCCACGCTCGGCGATGCGTCCAAGGCGAGCGGCAATGTCGGCCAGCGCCGCATCCCAGTCGACCGGCTCGAACTGTCCGGCCCCCTTGGGCCCGACCCGTCTGAGCGGTTGCAGCACCCGCCGCGGGTGGTAGCTGCGTTCGGTGTAGCGCGAGACCTTGGTGCACAACACGCCGTTGGTGTGGTCGTGCCGCGGATTGCCCTGAACCTTGATCGCGATGCCGTCGCGTACCGTGGTGATCAGCGCGCAGGTGTCGGGGCAGTCGTGAGGGCAGGCGCCCCGCACGGTGGTGGTGGTGATGGCGTTCATGGTGGTTCCAGCTGCGCCACACGCGACCGGCCGGTAGGCGGGTCCGCAGGAGCCGGGTGGGGATTCTTCCCGGGCAGTAGACTTGCGGTGCGCGGTGCAGACCGCCATCTTAGATCAACCCACCGGCCGACGCACGCAATGGCGGGACAACCGCCACGATCCAGAGCCGGCACCCAGGAGAGCAACCGCATGAAAGTCATCGACTCGATCCTCACCCAGTCCGCGGCCATCGCCGAGGTGCGACGCGACATCCACGCGCACCCGGAGCTGTGTTTCCAGGAGGTGCGCACCGCCGACGTGGTGGCCGCCAAGCTGACCGAGTGGGGCATTGCGTTCGAGCGTGGCATGGGCACCACCGGCATCGTGGGCATTGTCAGCAGCGGCAGCTCCAGGCGCGCCATCGGGCTGCGCGCCGACATGGATGCCTTGCCGATGCAGGAGTTCAACCACTTCAGCCATGCCAGCAAGCATGTCGGCAAGATGCACGCCTGTGGCCACGATGGTCATACCGCGATGCTGCTGGCCGCGGCGCAGCATTTCGCAAAAAACCGCAACTTCGACGGCACCGTCTACCTGATCTTCCAGCCGGCCGAAGAAGGTGGTGGTGGCGCGCGCGAGATGATCAAGGACGGCCTGTTCGAGAAGTTCGCCATGGATGCGGTATTCGGCATGCACAACTGGCCCGGATACCAGGTCGGTCAGTTCGCGGTCAGCCCCGGTCCGGTGATGGCCTCGAGCAACGAGTTCAAGATCCGCATCACCGGCAAGGGCGGGCACGCCGCGTTGCCGCACAACGGCATCGACCCGGTGCCGGTCGCCTGCCAGATGGTGCAGGCGTTCCAGACCATCATCAGCCGCAACAAGAAGCCGATCGACGCCGGCGTCATCTCGGTCACCATGATCCATGCCGGCGAGGCCACCAACGTGGTGCCGGACAGCTGCGAGCTGCAGGGCACGGTGCGCACCTTCACGCTGGAGGTGCTCGACATGATCGAGCAACGCATGCAGCAGGTGGCCGAACACACCTGCGCCGCTTTCGGTACCCAATGCGATTTCCATTTCAAGCGCAACTATCCGCCGACGATCAATTCGGCGCCCGAGGCCGAATTCGCGCGCAAGGTGATGCAGGACATCGTCGGCGCCGGCAACGTCGTGGCGCAGGAGCCGACGATGGGCGCCGAGGATTTCGCCTACATGCTGCAGGCCAAGCCCGGCGCTTATTGCTTCATCGCCAACGGCGAGGGGGGTCATCGCGAAGCGGGCCACGGCGCTGGCCCGTGCATGTTGCACAACCCGAGTTACGACTTCAACGACGACCTGATTCCACTCGGTGCCACTTACTGGGTGCGACTGGCCGAGGCGTGGTTCGCGCAGGACGCACCGGCGGCTCGCACATGATCGGCCTCGATCAGGCGTTTTCCGGCAGTTACGCCCAGGCGCGCAAGCGGTTCCTGGAAGCGGCCGCGATGGCGGGGCTGCCAATCACCTCGTACGATCATCCGTTGACAGGCCGTGACGGCGAGGTACTGGCGCTGGACGTGGCGTTGGCGGGCGATCCCCGCTCCGAGGCGATGCTGGTTGTCTCCAGCGCCTGTCACGGCGTCGAGGGTTTTTGCGGCAGTGGCGTGCAGATCGCATCGCTGCACGACGAGGAATGGCTGGCGCAGGTGCGCGCCTCGGGCGTGGCGGTGTTGTACCTGCATGCGCTCAACCCCCATGGGTTCTCGCATCTGCGGCGGGTGACGCAGGAAAACGTCGATCTGAACCGCAACTTCGGCGACTACGAGCAGCCGCTGCCGATCAACCAGGCCTACGCCGATGTGCATGCCTTGTTGTTGCCTGCACACTGGCCGCCCGATGAGGCGAACCGGCAGTCGATCGCCGATTACCTGCAACGACACGGCATGGCGCAATTTCAGGCGGCGGTGACACAGGGCCAGCATGACTTTCCCGATGGTCTGTTCTTTGGCGGCACCGCACCGACCTGGAGCAACGGCACCGTACGCCAGGTGTTGCGCCGCCATGCGGGCAACACCCGGAGGCTGGGCTGGATCGACCTGCATACCGGCCTGGGGCCCAGCGGGCTGGGCGAGCGTATCTTTGCCTGCAAGGACGATCCGGTCGCATTGGAGCGGGCGCGCCATTGGTGGGGCGGTGAAGGCACGACGCCGATCACGTCGTTCTACGATGGCTCGTCGAGTTCGGCTCGGCTGACCGGCCTGATGTGGAATGCCGCCTACCAGGAGTGCCCGCAAGCGGAATACACCGCGATCGCGATGGAATACGGCACCGTGCCGATCCACGACGTGATCGACGCGCTGCGTGCCGACCATTGGCTGCACCAGCATCCGCAGGCAGACGCGGACGTCGCTGGTCGCATCAAGCAGCAGATCCTGGACGCGTTTTATGTCGATACCGACGCTTGGCGCGGCCAGATCGTTGCGCAGGCGCGCCAGGCGATGTTCCAGGGAGTGGCCGGGCTCGTGGCGCCACGATCAACTGCCTGAGCGCACCCGTTCGCGGCACTGCGCCATCTGCAGCAGCCCGTCGAAGATCAGGTTGTCGACCAACTCGAACGGTGTCGACAGGCTGGGCGCCATTTTCCAGCCGGCACCGCCGGTCATGAAACACAGTGGCTGCGCGCCACAGTGCGTGCGCACGTTCTGCACCATGCGCTCCATGGCGCCGGCAATCGCATAGGTGCCGCCGCTGGTCAAGGCATCGCTGGTGTTGGTCGGGAAATCGCGCACCTCGCCGGTGGGCACGTGCAGCCCGGCAGTGCCCGACTCCAGGGCCCGCAGCATGATGCCGTGCCCGGGCAGGATCAGTCCACCCAGAAACCGGCCACTCGCGTCGATCGCCTCGATCGTCACCGCGGTTCCGACCATGGACACGACGATGGGCCGAGGCTGGCCCTTGGACAGCATGCGGTGCCAGGCGCCGATCATCGCAACCCAGCGGTCGGCGCCGAGCCGGCTGGGGTGGTCGTAACCGTTGCGCAGTCCGGCTTCGGCCTCGCTTGCAACCACCCACTGTGGCGTCAGGTCCCAGATCTCGAGTTGTTCCTCGACGCGCCGCTTCACGGCTTCGCCGGCCACGACGCAGCCGAGCATGGTGGTCGGTTCGGCCAGGGCGGCCCAAGGGCCGTCGGCCAGTTTGTCGATGTTGTCGAGGAATTCGGCGCCGTGGGAGATCAGGCGCGCACCCGGACCCGGCGCCTCGTATTGCGCCCACTTGAGCCGGGTGTTGCCGATATCGATGGCCAGAAAAGTCAACGGACTAGCCTCCGTCCTGCGGACTGCGGGGCTGAGCGCCTTGGGAGCGGCCCGGCGGCGCTCATTGGAGTACCTTCGGCCTGTGGCCTGCGGTGCGAGCGCCTTGGGAGCGGCCCGGCGGCGCTCATTGGACTACCCCTGCGTCCTGCGGACTGCGGGGCTGAGCGCCTTGGGAGCGGCCCGGCGGCGCTCATGCTTGCTGCATGGTCGGGGCCACGCCAGGAATATGACGGGACGCCTCGTAGGCCCGGGCGGCGCGCAGCACGGGTGCGTCGCCGAACATCGGCCCGACCAGCTGCAGGCCGATCGGCAGGCCTTCGCGGGTAAGGCCGCACGGGATGGTGCAGGCCGGTTGCTGTGTCAGGTTGAACGGATAACTGAACGGAGTCCAGCCCAGCATGGTTTCCGCTGTCATCGGGCGATGCCCCGCAGGCACGGCGTCGAAGGCCGGCACCGCGGTGGCGGGTGTGGCGATCAGGTCGTAAGTTTGCATGAACTGGCGCATCATCGACCCGAGCGCGCCTCGGCGCAGATGGAGTTGCTGGATCTGCAGCGCGCTGAAATGGCGGCCCAGTTCGGCCTGGGCGGCGAAATCCGGGTCGCAGACGGATTGTTGTTGCGCCGTCAGGCTGCTCCACACGGTCCAGGCGCCCAGGAACCAGAGCCCGGTGGTGATCTCCAGTGGGTCGTCGAAGCCCGGGTCGACCTGCTCGACCACGGCACCCAGTTGCTCGAGTTGCTGCACCGCAGCATGCACTGCCGCCGCCACCTGCGGATCGACGTTGCGCGCATACCCCAGCGTCGGTGAATAGGCGATGCGCAGCCCGCGCACGCCGTCGTCCAGGCCCTGGGTGTAGTCGGCCGGGTCGGGCGGCAGCGAGGTCCAGTCACGCGCGTCTGGTTGTTTGAGGATGTTCATCGCGATCGCGGCATCGCGCACGTCCCGGGTCAGCGGGCCCAGGTGCGCGACGCTGCCGAATGGAGACAACGGGTAGGCGGGAATACGGCCGAAGCTGGGCTTGAGGCCGAAGTTGCCGCAGAACGAGGCGGGTATGCGCACCGAGCCGGCGCCGTCGGTTCCGATCGCGATCGCGCCCATGCCGGCCGCGATGGCCGCCGCGGCGCCGCCCGAGGAGCCGCCAGCGGTCTTGCCCAGGTCCCACGGGTTGCGGGTGATGCCCGACCGCGGGGAGTTGGTCTCGCCCTTGCAGCCGTATTCGGGGGTTGCCGTCTTGCCCAGGATCACCGCACCGGCTTCACGCAGCCGGGCACTGGCCGGCGCATCGACGTCCCAGGGCTGGTCGATGTCCAGTGTGTGGCTGCCGCGCAGCGTGGGCAAGCCCCGGGTCAGGATCAGGTCCTTGATCGACACCGGGACGCCGTCCAGCGGCCCCAGCGGGCGGCCTTCGTGCCAGCGCTGCGTGCTGTCCGCGGCCGCCGCCCGCGCGCCTTCGCGATCGACGCGCACAAACGCGTTGATGCGGGCATCCTGGCGTTCGATCCGGTCAAGCACGGCGTCGCAGGTTTCCTGCGGCGACGCCCGGCCCTGGCGGTACAGCGCGGTCAGCTCGGTGGCCGTGCAATCGGCCAGTCGGGTGGGGTGTTGTTCCATTGTGTTCGGCTCAGGCGATGGTTTCTCACGCGCTCAGTTCTGACGCCACGGCAGGCCGTGTTTGCGCCAACCGCCCGATTGACCCCGGTGTGCGGCCGAGTCTGGATTGCCTTCGAATCCTTCCAGGATGTTGTAGGCCTGTAGCCCGAGTTCGGTTGCGCGTTTGGCGGCGGCGATCGAGCGCACGCCGCTGCGGCACAGCAGCACCAGCTTCTTGTCCCCGGGCACCGCCGCCAGCAGTGCCTGGTCGAACTGCGGATTCATCGCCATGCCCGGCCATTGTTTCCATGCGATCGGTATCGCCTGCGGAATGAAACCGACCCATTCGCGTTCGGCGTCGGTGCGCACATCGACCAGCACTGCCGCGCCCGATTGCCACCAGGCACAGGCCAGTTGCGGTGTCACGTCGCCCGCGTAACCGGTGGCCGCCGTGACGGATTGCGCCGCTTCCGCGGGTTTGGCGGCCGACTGGCCTTCGGCATCGTGGCGAATGCCGGACGTCAGGTTGGCGGGGACGGCTTCGTCCATGCGCCTGGGGCGCGGCAGATGCAGCGCTTCCATGATGGCGACGAATTCAGCCTCTGTCTTGCCGGCTACCCGGGCGTTGCCGGTCTTTTCGGCGCCGATCGTGGAGTGGGTACGGCCCTGATAGTCATGGCCTGGCCAGACGGTGGTCGTGTCGGGTAATGCGAACAGCACCCGCGTGATGCTGTTGTACAGGGCCTGCGGGCTGCCGGATTGGAAATCGGTGCGTCCGCAGCCATTGATCAGCAACGTGTCGCCCGTGAAGACGTGGTCGCGCCAGACGTAGCTCATGCTTCCCGCCGTATGGCCCGGCGTGTGCAGCGCGCGCAGGTTTTCCGGCCCGAAATGGAGCAGGTCGCCATGCTGCAGTTGCACCGCCGCTGTCGTGATGCCGCAACCCGCTGGCGCCGCCGTTCGCGCACCGGCGTGTTCGGCCAGCACCCCTGCGCTGGTGATGTGGTCGGCATGGGCGTGGGTTTCCACGGTCCACAACAGCTTGAGGCCATATTGGCGCAGCGCGGCCAGATCGCGTTCGACTTGTTCGTCCACGGGATCGATGATCACCGCTTCACGGGAATTCTCGTCGAACACCACATAGGTGTAGGTGCTGGAGGCAGCATCAAAAAGCTGGATCGGTTGCATGGCGGGTCCTCGCTGGTGGTTGGGTCGATGTATGCTCCAGCCTAGTTTAGGACTTTGGGGGGGGCGCCGTGGACGAATACACGCCGGCTTTGCAAGGCGGCATTCTGGTGGGACTCGCGAGCTGGATTCTGCTGGCGGCCGTGGGCCGCTCGAGCGGCGTCAGCGCCATCACCCATGGGGTGCTGACGACGCGCAGCCAGCCATCGCCCTGGCGCTGGGCCTTCCTGTTCGGTCTGGTGGGTGGGGGCGCGTTCTTCTCCTGGGCTTTGAACGTGCCGCATCTCGAGATCCGCCATCCCCTGGTGCTGGTGCCGGCCGGTTTCCTGGTCGGGTTCGGCGCAGTGGTTGGCTCCGGCAGTGCGAGTGGACATCTGGTCGTGGGTCTGGGCAGGCGCTCGCGTCGCTCGCTGGCAGCGGTCCTCACCTTTGCGCTCGCGGCGGTCGGCACGGTGATCGTGACGACCCACTTGCCGCCGGCCACCTGGTGGGTCGAGTCCCTGTTCGAGGCTTTGCTGCTGCTGTACCGCAAGTAATATGCGCACGACTACCGGCCGAACCGGCAACCATCCGAAGCCTGTGCTGTCGTCGCCCGACTTGATCACCGCGCCGGTCACCACAGCGGACGAACCTGGCGAACTGAGCCACCGCAATCGCGCCCTGAGCCGCTGGTCAGCGTTGCTGGTTACGTTCCTGGCCGGCAGCATCTTTGCCGCCGGACTGACCTTGTCGGGCATGACACAACCGGAGAAGGTGATCGCATTTCTCGATATCAAGGAGATGTTCGTCGGCAAGTTCCCTGGCCAATGGGATCCGACGCTGGCATTTGTCGTGCTCGGCGCGCTCGCCGTTGCGCTGCTGGGTTTTGCGCTGACGCCATACGCCAGCGTGCGTCCCTGGTTCACGGCCACCTTCATGTTGTCGAGCCGGCGCCGTGTCGATGGCCGCCTGATCGCCGGCGCCCTGGTGTTCGGCATCGGCTGGGGCCTGAGCGGCTACAGCCCGGCCACGGCGCTGGCATCGTTGCTGACCGGGCAGATCGATACGGTCGTGTTTGTGTTGGCGATGTTGCCGGGCATGTGGCTGGCCGGGAAAATCTGACGCCCGTCGAGCCAACCCGTCCGACGATCACCAGGCCCCGGCCATGCTGGCGCGCCTGCAGCGGGCGGTGATTGCCAACACCCACGTGTTCGAGGTGCTGATATCGGCGCTGCGTGTGTGCTTGCTTGGCCGGTTCCCCGACATCCTGTTGGAGGGGGCAGCAATACCTGTGCAATCTGAGATTGCGACGCGCCCATGAGAAACGGCGCCGGTGGCGCCGTTGTTGTGGCCCTGGACCGGGCCGCCGTGTGCCGGATCAGCGACGGCGTCTGGCGCGCATGGCGACCAACCCCAGCCCCGCGAGCATCAGCAACCAGGCCTCCGGTTCCGGCACCGCGGCAGCCATGGCTGCCGAGTACAGTGCGTTGCCTGTCAGCCCATGGGCCAGGCCGGTCGGATGCACGCCATCCCAGAACAGGTAGCCGGCGCAATCGCTGATGATCGCAGCAGGCGAACTCAGGCACGCCTGGGTGACATTGGTCAGGCCTTGGGGTGGGGTGGCGATGGCATCGCGGCCCAAACCGGCGCTGTCGAAAATGAAGATGTTGTATGCCGCGGGCAGACCGGTATCGATGTCGCTGACCACTTGGCCCAAGGCAGCGTTGAACCCGTTGGTCAAGGCGGTGGCCTGTGCCGCAAAGCCTGCCGGGGCTCCCAGGGCGGAGGGTGTCAGACCCAGATCCGGCATGTTGGACACCATGATGGTCTTGGCGCCCTTGTTCACCAGCGAGAGGATGTTGCCGGCCATGTTGTTGACGGCGGTGCCCACGATCGTGTTGAAGTCTTGTGAACCGGGGGCCTGCTGCTCCGACGCAAAACCGAGGAACATGTCGTTGGCCCCGCCCTGCAGAAAGAACAATGGCGAAGCACCGTATTCCAGCGCTGGCTGGAACCGCCCGATCTGACTCTGGATGCCTGAAACGCCAACGGTCGAGGCATAGGCGGGAGCCTGCAGGCCGACGGGGCTGTCGATGGCGAAGTTGAAGTTGCCCGCCCCCGTCATCGCACCACCGACAGCGAAGTTCGTGCCACCGGCCGCATTCGGCCATCCCAGCTGGGTGGGTACCCCGAGCAGATTGGCCAGCACCTCGGCCGCCGTGATGCCGTTGCTGAAGCGTCCATTGGGCGTGGGCGGAAATAGCGAACCCGGGCCGGGTGTCAGCTGTGTCACGGCCGCCGCATTGCCTGGGTCGGACAGGCTGTCGCCAAACACCAGCAGCGATGTGTACGGCGACGGAAGCGGAACAGTGCCGTGCGCGAGCCAGCT
>ENA-ORBV01009432-ORBV01009432.1-microbial-mat-metagenome-genome-assembly--contig:-NODE-9432-length-16029-cov-6.901141_pt1 | contig 16029 bp, 10 predicted proteins | sample MGYA00237777_ERZ505514 | MGnify/ENA primary metagenome ERZ505514 (study PRJEB26160, sample SAMN06269048) | microbial mat metagenome | isolation source: Oligotrophic lake microbial mat | place... | reverse complement strand
CATTATGATTCGCGGTGGCAACGTATTCAACATTAAAAATATGGATGTTGATGTGCCGCTCGGAAAATTGGTGATGATCACTGGTGTGTCAGGATCGGGAAAATCGTCATTCATGTACGAAATTCTGCATAAAAACCTCGAGGCGCGATTCGACAGAAAATATCGATCGAATGAGGTGTACAATTGTAAAAGTATTTCTGGTACCGAATACGTTGGCCGCACCGTACTCATTGACCAATCAGCTATTGGTCGCACGCCACGCTCGAATCCCGCAACCTACACTGGCGCATGGACCCACGTCCGTGATTTATTTGCTGCATCTGCTGAGGCGCGAGCGCGTGGCTGGGGACCGAGCCGCTTTTCATTCAACGTTGCTGGTGGACGCTGTGAAGCGTGCCAAGGAAACGGAGAGATCGCTGTTGAAATGCACTTCTTGCCAACGGTGTACGTACCATGTGATGTATGCAACGGTAAACGCTTCATGAAAGAAACGCTCGAAGTAAAGTACAACAAAAAAAGTATTCATGAGATTCTAAAAATGACTGTCGAGGAAGCGCTCGAGTTTTTTAAAGATATCCCGGCAATTGCCGACCGATTGAATACACTGCAAGATGTTGGTCTTGGCTATCTCGAACTCGGCCAATCAGCAACAACACTCTCCGGCGGTGAGGCACAGCGCGTAAAAATTTCATCTGAGCTCTATCGCCCACACGTCCAAAAAACTATTTACATGCTCGATGAGCCATCAATTGGTTTGCACTATGAAGATGTAAAAAAGTTAATTGAAATTTTGCAAAAATTGGTAGACAAGGGCAATACGGTAGTTGTTATTGAACACAACCTCGATATCATTAAGTCAGCAGACTACGTGATTGATGTGGGTCCCGACGGCGGTGAGGGCGGTGGAAATGTTGTCGCAAAAGGAACGCCGGAGCAAGTTGCCGCGAATGCAAAATCATACACCGGGCAGTACCTAAAAAAGATGTTGCAGAAATAAAAAAGCCCCTACTTTTTAGACGTTCAGGGTTGCACGTTCACGGGTGTAGATGTAAGCAAGAAACATGATTGCTAACGATTTAAAAAAATATACATTATCTGATGAGCCTGGAGTGTACTTTTTTCTTGGACCGAAACACGAAATTTTGTACATTGGTAAGGCAACCTCACTACGCAATCGTGTGCGCAGCTATTTTGCTAACACTATTGGCGATACTCGTGGCGAGCGCATTGTTGAAATGCTCGCGAAAGCGACTCGTATTAAGCACCGCCAGACTGATTCGGTACTCGAAGCACTCGTGCTCGAAGTAGCACTCATTAAGAAGCATCAACCTCCGTATAATGTTCGCAGCCGTGATGATAAGAGTTTTGATTATGTTGTTATTACCAACGAACAGTTTCCAAAAGTTATGCGTGTGCGCGGGAAGACACTCGCAGAAGACTATCCAGCAGAAAGGGTGAAACACGTGTTCGGGCCATTTCCGAGTGCTCAGTCACTCCGTCAGGTGCTTCATATAGTACGAAAGATTTTTCCGTATCGTGACGAGCGTTGTACGCCAGGTCAGGGTAGACCATGTTTCAATCAATCAATCGGACTGTGCCCGGGTATGTGCATTGGCACCATAACTGAAAAGCGATACGCAAAAACAATTGCTCACCTCGCGTTATTTTTTGAAGGTGAGACGCAGATATTGCAAAAAAAATTAGAGCGCGATATGGCGAGCGCTGCGCGACAGCAGCGTTTTGAATATGCACACGAATATAAACGCCAACTCTTTGCACTCAAGCATATTCAAGACGTCTCACTGATAGCGAGCGACGCTCGTTCCGAAGCAATCGACGGTGTACGTCCTGGCCGACTTGAGGCGTACGATATCGCTCACACTGCGGGTACCAATGTGGTTGGTGTCATGGTGGTCAGTGAAGACGGTGAGTTTAAAAAAGCAGACTACCGAAAATTTATCATACGTATTAATCCAAAAAATGATGACCCTGGATCGCTCCGTGAACTTATCGAGCGTCGCCTCAGACATCCCGAATGGCCGCTACCAATAGCCATGATTGTTGATGGAACCGAGGTGCAACAACACGTTGTTATCAAGGCGCTCGCACAACGTAACTTGGTACTACCGGTTATTGCTGTCACTAAAAACGACAAACATACTGCCCGAGAATTACGCGGTGATCAGGTATTCGCGAAGCAACACGAAAAGGCAATTATTACTTTAAACGCCGAAGCGCATCGGTACGCGATTACTTTTCATCGGTACCGTCGGGGAAAGAGCTTCATTGCAGGGTGAGGCTGGGGATAACACTTGTGGATAACTCATTGACGCACATATAAATAAGCCGTATGATTCACTTTATGAAGTTACCGTTTGTCCGAAATGTTCTTATGAGCGCTCTGATCCTTACGATACTGGTGAGCTCGTCATTCTTCCTTTTTGAATCAAGCATGTTGAGCGCTCAAACCTCAGCAGCTGACACTGTCCTTGTTACCCTCACCGTTACGAGTGGTATTGCTATTACCAGTCCCGCCGACACCTCAATGAGCATTAACCTCGGCGTTGTCACAAACACTGCAGTTGCTACCACAACCTGGAATGTCAAAACAAACGACACTGATGGGTATATTCTTGCGGTAAAATCTTCACTCGATCCTGCCATGCAGTCTCTCCCTACAGCTGACATTATTAACGACTATACTGAAGTTGTTGGTGGTACACCGGAAGTATGGGATGTGCCGGCCGGTTTTGCAGAATTTGGATATTCTGCAACGGGTACTGATGTAAGTACTGGTACGTGGGGAACAGGTACCTACTGTAACGGTAACGCAACAAGTACTGTTCCAACTGGACTTAAATATATAGACTTCGATACATCAGATCGAACCATTGCATCTCGCGGGGGCACAACTACTACTACTGGTATTGATACTGTTGTATGTTATGCGGTCGAACAAGACGGATTCTACATTCCTGCGGCGATTTACACCGCAACTATCACTGCAACAGCAACGGTGCAGTAACCTGCAACCATGATTATTCGAAACGCGCTTTTCTCTTCTATCGCTGGTCTGGCGTTTCTTGTCAGTGCACACGTTGTTGTTGCGTATTCAATTGAATCTATCCCCGTCACGCCTGAAGGTGACTTTGTACTCGAACCAGGCAAACTGGAAATTTTTCTTAATCCGGGTGAATCAATTATTCGAAGTATTTCAGTAACAAATCGAACAGGTCGTGATTTACAATTCGATCTGTCTGCCGAAGATTTCGTCGGATCTGATGATCCATTGCGACCGGTGGTGTTGCTTAGTAACCAAGAGGAGAGTCCGTACTCGCTCGTAAATCTTATTACGCCAGAAATTACATCGTTCTCACTTAAGTTTGGCGAGCGCATCACCATTCCCGTAACAATTACCGCACCAATCAACGCTGAACCTCGTGGATACTACGGGGCTGTTGTTGTTTCTAATGTGCCAACATCTCTCGCGGGAACAAGTAGCCCAGTGGCCCCGGTGCAAATTGTATCCCGCATCGGAACGCTTTTCTTGGTTCGAGTAAATGGTGATGTAACAGAAGCGGGAACACTCAATGATTTCAGAGTTGCTGGTGCCAAAAAGTTTTTCTACCAGCAGCACCCCGACGCATTTGAAATTTTATTCAAAAACACTGGTAACGTGCACTTGGTGCCTCACGGCATTATTCGCGTAAAAAACGTGATCGGTTCAGTTATCGATACACTGCCAGTTGATGCGTATTTCGCTCTTCCCGATGCTACTCGATACCGAACGGTCCTCTGGAACACGAATCGCTTTTTAATTGGCCGCTACACCGCAACAGTAGAATTTTATCCCGGCTTTGGTGATGCAACAGAAGTGCGCACCATTGCTTTCTGGGTGCTCCCATGGAAAATTATCGGTGCACTCTTCGGTGCCATTATTGCCCTCATTGCCCTCCTGAGTCTCATCTTTAGTCGATTCGAAATTCGCCGGAAATAACTAAAGGACTGTGAATGAAACTTCGATTGTATACCAGTCTCGGCCTCGGTGTGTGTCTCGTGTGTGTGTTTGCGCCACACCTTAGTTGGGCGCTCGGTATGACTGGCACAACGTACAGTGTGCAATTTGATAGTCTCAACTCTGGTGGAAACAACTCAGTCAGCAGCAACTACATGACCGAAGATACTGTCGGTGAAATGGCAACAGGTATTTCATCGAGTACCAACTACGTCATGCTAGCGGGGTACCAGCAAATGAATGTAAGTTTCATTTCAATTACCGCCCCCGCAGACGGAACGCTGCCGAGCATTAACGGCCTCACCGGAGGCAGCGGTGTTACCACCATTGAGTGGACAGTGTTAACCGATAACTTTGCTGGTTACGCACTGAGTGTAAAGGCAACCAGTTCCCCTGCACTCCAGGCAACAACCGGTGGTGCTTTTTTTGCCGATTACACGCTGAAGGGGGCTAGCCCTGATTACACCTTTGCAATTGCAAACACCACGTCAGAATTCGGATTTTCACCAGAAGGAACAGATATTGTTGCACGGTATAAAGACAACGGTGCGAGTTGTAACACCGGTGCGTCTGATACCGTAAATAAATGTTGGGATCCCTTTACCACCACAAATACAACCATTGCACAAAGTACTGGTAGCAACCATCCGTCAGGAACAGCAACCACGCTCCGATTACAGGCAGAATCAGGAACAGCGCATATCCAAGACTCGGGAACATACCAAGCGACACTTATCGTTACGGCAGTAACATTGTAAGATAAGACGTATGTACGTACGTCGTCTGCTCATGTGTGGAATACTCGCGGTGTGCGCTGTATTTTTTGCGACCACAATAACATCAGCTGATATCTCAGATACTTTCCAAGTCGCTGATCAAGTACAGGTGCAGCTGACGGTTACTGGATGTAACAACAATGGTATTTGCGAGGCTGGCATTGGTGAGACGACAGCGAGTTGTCCGCTCGATTGTCCATTTGTTTCGCCACCAAGTACTCCCACTGGCGGCGGTGGATCAAGTGGTTCGTCGCATATTCCGCTGCCAATAGTAACTCAGCTCACCATTATTCCAACGGTGACTGGCGCCACAATCACCTGGGTAACCAGCCCACAAGCCCTCTCAACCTTCTACTGGGGAACAACCGATGACTACGAAATTGGCGTGCTCTCAGAGTCATCCTACGGTCTCCAACACTCAGTTGTACTGAGTAGCCTGTTTCCAAATCAAGCCTACTACTTCATGATCCAGGTGAAGAATGTCCGTGGTTTTTACGGACCAATTGTTATTGGATCATTTAAAACATTAGCGACCCAACAGGTAACATTTCCGGCAAACCCTACACAGTTTCGCGGATACTTTCAGTCACCAACATCAAATATGTTGTCGTGGAAACATCCGGTCGGTGACTGGTTTGACGGCGTGCGCATTGTGCGTTCGGAACGCGGCTACCCGCGTGATTATCTCGATGGACGAGTGGTGTACGAAGGATTCGCTGAGTTTACTGCAGACACTCCAGTGCAAACAAATAAAACGTACTACTACGGCGCATTTGCGCGAAACAAAGAAGGGAAGTATTCAACGGGCACTGTTCTTGCGGTTGTTACCACTGCCTATCAACCGCAACCGGTTCCACAACAGTTACCAACAACACCGATTGATCCGTTACCGTTAATCGATGTAACCTTTGTGCAAAATAATTATGAACTCTCGTATGTCGGCACCCGAGTTCCGGTGCACGGATTACTGCCGCTCATTGTCCGATTGCACGATTTACCCGAAGGAACAACCGACACCTACTTTTTAAATGTCCAAAATCCTGATGGCGAGTTCACCGAACAGTACCAATTTCAAAACGTAAGCGATCACCGCTATCAAGAGGTGGTGCTGCCATCCTTTTACCAAAACGGACTCTACGCGTTTACCATTGCCAACAACACTGTATCAACGACAGTCCAAAAAGCAGGTACATTTGATGTTGATGGGGTGAGTACGTCGTCACTCTGGTGGTGGATTTTCGTTAGTTTCGGCATCATTATTTTCTTATTGCTCCTCCTTCTCTTGTTACTCTTTTTATTGGCAAAAAAACGCGAAGATGACGAAGAAAATGAAACTGATGGCACTTATCCCCAAAGTTATACACACATTTTGAACTAATTTTAAAAGTTTGTTGCTACGTAAGGGTTTTTTTGGATGCCGAGGTGGCATCTCGGCTAGGTGATAGTTCAATATCGGTTTAATATAAGAGCTATATATGGCTCTTCGTGATCCGAACAAGTTGACGTTGAAAGAAGCATCCCAAATTACGGGGTACCACACTGACTATTTGAGTTATTTAATCCGCGCCGGAAAACTTGAGGGTGAAAAAATTGGCCGATCATGGATGACTACCCGACAGGCACTCAAGGGGTACTCAGAAGCCACCCATCCAACGCCACTTCCCCGATTTAAAATTATCGCGGCATCAACGGTGGTAGTGCTCGGTGCAATTGCGCTCGGATGGTGGATGGCGTGGACTCCGGGACAACAAAATCCAGCAGCAGTTGAGCTGTACACCATTAGCAATCCACTCGATGCAAATTCGACACAGCCGCTGAAGTTTGTTGGTCAAAGCAGTAACTATAAACTCTACGAGCAATGAGACAGTGGATCAACACCATCGTACTCGTTACCCTTGTGCTCCAGAATGTTGTGTTCGGTCTACCAACATTTGCAGAGGCAGCAATCAACAAGCAAGTAAACTATCAGGGAAAGCTCACCAACACAGCGGGTGTTGCTGTTTCAAATGCTGGATACAACGTTCGCTTTAAACTGTATACGCAACTAACACTCGGTACAGAAATTTGGTCAGAGACATGGTGTTTCTCACCAGACAGCGGCGCAACTTGTAACGGATCAGGAACCGACAGCCGCATTACCGCTACGAGTGGTTTGTTTAGCACAATGTTGGGAAGTACAACCGCGCTCACGTCTGTTGATTTCAACCAAACACTCTACCTCGGTGTTGAAATTGGAGGATCAGCATCGACACCAGTATGGGATGGTGAAATGGCTCCTCGTAAAAAAATTGGTGCAGTGCCAGCAGCAGTTGTTGCTGAGCAACTCAATGGACTTAACTCAAGTCAGTTTCTGCGCAGCGATGCAGTGAACGCAACATCAACAGCATCAACATTTTTGACCGTGACACAAACGAGCACTGGTGACATCGCACGATTCATTGGTCAGGCATCAACAAATGTTTTTGTCATTAAATCAGGCGGCAACGTTGCAGTTGGTACCACAACGCCGTACTCGCGCTTCAGTGTGTGGGGTGCGGGCACGGGTACAGGCCAGCTCCTTGAGTTAACCAACAACGCATCAACGACGGTTGCTCGATTTCTTGATGACGGTACAGCGTACTTTTCAGGCAACGTCGGTATCGGCTCAACTACTCCATATGCAAAACTGTCTGTCGTTGGTGATGTAATTGCTTCGCGATTTACCGCAACTTCATCAACTAAAAGTACACCGAACTACACATTTATAGAGCAAGGAGGAACGGGCAGTCTTGGATGGTGGACAAATACAACTGACGCAAATCCTCGCATCTATCAAGTGTCAGGTGGAACTGCTTGGGTCATGTTTGATCGAGGTTCAATTAATGTGGGTGCTGGTGTTGGTAATACTCCTTCACTTGGCTTTACTGATGGAAACCCGGATATACAGGGCTCGGATGCTACAATTGTTCGTGATGCCGCAAATACGATTGCAATTCGTCGAACAACAACCGCGCAAGCTTTTAAAGTTTATAATACTTACACGAGTGATAGTGTTTATGAGCGAGGTACGTTCAGTTGGAGTGGTAACCAGCTTAACATTGGGACAGAAAACGCCGGTGGTGGAACTGCTCGATCACTGAATCTTATTACTGCAAGCACAACTCGACTCACCGTTGATTCAGGTGGCAACGTCGGCATCGGCACCACCTCTCCAAGCGCGCGCCTTGCAGTCCACGGTAGTGGATACATTTCTTCAAACCTGTTCGTTGGTGGAACACTCACGTCAACTTCAACATCAGCCTCAACCTTCCCCTACGCCTCAACCACCGCACTCACCGCATCAGGTACTGCAGACTTCGGCAACCTGCTCGTGCTCGGTTCAACCACCCTCCAAAACTTCACCGCACTGAATGCTACCACCTCACAAGCAACCACCACTCGTTTCGCCATTAGCGGTGTCACCTCAGCACTCTTGAAAACAAACCCGCTCGGTGCCGTCATTGCTGCGATCGCGGGTACTGACTACCTCATCTCAGCGATCACCTCAATTGGTCCGGTGGGGCAGTTGCAAACTGGTGTAGCACAAACACTCGCCACCTCAACCACCGGTACTGACTTCACCATCACCGCAGCAGCCAACACCATCACCTTCAACCTACCAATCGCATCTGCAACAAACATCGGCAAGCTCTCAACGACTGACTGGTCAACCTTCAACAACAAGGTCTCATCAAGTTCACTCTCAGGAGGTTCAGTCATTTCATACACTGGTGCAACGGGCGTGATCACCACCACCGGTGGTACCTTCGGTGCTGGCAACTACATCTTCCCGGGAGAACTCACGGTCACCTCATCAACCACCCTCCAAAACTTCACCGCACTGAATGCTACCACCACCAACGCGACCTCAACGTCACTCTTTGCAACGGTCTTCAAAGCAACCAACGCAACCACGACATCATTGGCAGTGACCGGGTCAGCGACGTCGACGTTTGGTGGTGCTGTCCGCTCAACCTGTTTCACCACTGATGGATCGACGTGTATTACTACGGGTGCAGCCGGCGGCACCAACTCAAAGTGGGCAACGTCATCAGCAGTGGCTACCTCAATCCATACCAACGGTGCACTGAATGTCGGTATCGGCTCAACCTCACCATTTGCTCGTCTCTCAGTACACGGCGGTGCTACTGACACCTACGTCAACACCCTCTTCAGTGTCGCCTCATCAACAGCTGCGTTTGCGACGAGTACACACTTTGTGGTGATGGCGAATGGGAATGTGGGAGTGGGGACGACGACGCCATACGGAAAACTCTCGGTGAATGGCACAACTGCCAGCCAGCCCGTTCTTGTTCTTCGTGGTGCTTCGGGCCAGAGTGCCAATTTAACAGAATGGCAATCGAGCACCGGTTCGACCCTTTTGTATTTTGATGTAAATAATATTTTTGGAACTCCAAGCCAGCCTGCTGGTGCAAATCCATCATTGCCAATCACACTACAAACTGGTGCCGGTGGTTCAGACGATGGGTCTTCTGGTACCGGTGGTGCCGGTGGCAACTTGTCCTTTTTAGGTGGCGTAGGTGGTGCAGGTATCGGACCTGCTAGTGGTGGCGTTGGTGCAAATCTTTACTTCACTGCTGGAAATGGCGGCGCTGCGAATACCGGTGGAGGTCCGGCGTCTGGAAATGGCGGTATCATAGAGATGCAATCGGGTTTTTCTGGCGCCGCTTCAGGGGGTGCTACGGCAGGTGACAGTGGCTACATAACCTTAAATGCCACTGGTGGAAATATTGGAATTGGTGAGGCAACACCAGCGGCGTTGTTAACAGTAGGTTCAGGCGACCTATTTCAGATTAATTCATCTGGATTAGTTTTCACACCAAATGGATCGGCGGCCACACCATCCTATTCATTTGTGAGTGATACAAATACCGGTTTATTTGGTGGTTCTGATGTTCTTGGCTTTACCACTGCAGGCACTGAACGCATGCGCATAACTTCAATCGGCAACGTCGGCATCGGCACCACCTCTCCAAGCGCGCGCCTTGCAGTCCACGGTAGTGGATACATTTCTTCAAACCTGTTCGTTGGTGGAACACTCACGTCAACTTCAACATCAGCCTCAACCTTCCCCTACGCCTCAACCACCGCACTCACCGCATCAGGTACTGCAGACTTCGGCAACCTGCTCGTGCTCGGTTCAACCACCCTCCAAAACTTCACCGCACTGAATGCTACCACCTCACAAGCAACCACCACTCGTTTCGCCATTAGCGGTGTCACCTCAGCACTCTTGAAAACAAACCCGCTCGGTGCCGTCATTGCTGCGATCGCGGGTACTGACTACCTCATCTCAGCGATCACCTCAATTGGTCCGGTGGGGCAGTTGCAAACTGGTGTAGCACAAACACTCGCCACCTCAACCACCGGTACTGACTTCACCATCACCGCAGCAGCCAACACCATCACCTTCAACCTACCAATCGCATCTGCAACAAACATCGGCAAGCTCTCAACGACTGACTGGTCAACCTTCAACAACAAGGTCTCATCAAGTTCACTCTCAGGAGGTTCAGTCATTTCATACACTGGTGCAACGGGCGTGATCACCACCACCGGTGGTACCTTCGGTGCTGGCAACTACATCTTCCCGGGAGAACTCACGGTCACCTCATCAACCACCCTCCAAAACTTCACCGCACTGAATGCTACCACCACCAACGCGACCTCAACGTCACTCTTTGCAACGGTCTTCAAAGCAACCAACGCAACCACGACATCATTGGCAGTGACCGGGTCAGCGACGTCGACGTTTGGTGGTGCTGTCCGCTCAACCTGTTTCACCACTGATGGATCGACGTGTATTACTACGGGTGCAGCCGGCGGCACCAACTCAAAGTGGGCAACGTCATCAGCAGTGGCTACCTCAATCCATACCAACGGTGCACTGAATGTCGGTATCGGCTCAACCTCACCATTTGCTCGTCTCTCAGTACACGGCGGTGCTACTGACACCTACGTCAACACCCTCTTCAGTGTCGCCTCATCAACAGCTGCGTTTGCGACGAGTACACACTTTGTGGTGATGGCGAATGGGAATGTGGGAGTGGGGACGACGACGCCATACGGAAAACTCTCAATTGTTGGTAATGGTACAGGTTCTGGTGTTGCGTTTGTACTTACCGACTCTGCTGCCACTCCGCGTATGATTTTGCAAGATAATGGATCGTTCTTAAGTGGAACAACAACGAGATATGCTCGATTTACTATTCAGGCAAATGTAGATGAGGGAGTCTTTGCACTCATTGGTAACACTACTCAAACAGCGAACATGTTTGAGATTAAATCAAGTGTTGGGGCGAATATAAGTTATATGAGCGCAGCGGGTAATTGGTACGGTAGTTCATGGAACCATATTGGCGGCTTGTGGGGACTCAATACCACCGGATTACAGCTTGGAAGTAACATGGATGTAAACTGGTCATCAGGTGCTGGGTTTGGCAGCGATGATGTTGGGTTATCACGAAGTGCAGTAGGAATTTTGAAGGTAACAGATGGAAGCTCTGGTAGTGGACAACTCTTCGCAAGTCGATTAAGTGCAGGTAGCTCAACACCGTGGGCGCTCCTCTCAGTCAATCCTGTAGCTGGTAACACCATGCCTGCATTTGTTATCGGTTCAAGCAGTGCTACAAATTTTATTGTTGATACTAACGGCAACGTCGGCATCGGCACCACCTCTCCATACGCCAGACTCTCAATTATGAGTAACCAAGCAGCGCCGCAGCTGGTTATTGCAACATCATCCGACGTGAACCCATTGTTCTTTGTATCTGCAACCACAACTGGTGCGATGGACTGGGCGCGTGTTGCAATTGGTACCACCACCACGTGGGGCGCTTCTTCGGGACTCCGTGATCAGTTCACTGTTGCTGGACGTATTTACTCAACATGGCGTCAAATTCATTGTGACGTGTTTGGTGCCGGCCAAGCTGCAAGCACCGGTCTTGCGACAGACACGTCAAACTTCTGTGGAAACTACGCACTTGATGCCGATACCGACGGACGTGTTACTGTGCAAACGGTTTCAAATCCATCCTTCGCTCGGCTTGAAGCGGGATTTACGACAAGTGCTCTTAATGGTGAAGGTATCGCGTTCCGCACCTGGAACCGTGTGACTGTCGCCGCTGAAAACCCGGTCATTGAAACACAGGTGAAATTGCCAAGCGCGAGTGTAAACGCAACGAGTACTATTTTGCTTGTTGGATTTTATGGTGCAACTGGTGGTGCCAATACAGGAACATTACCACCTGACGGTATCTATTTCTCGGCATCAACAACAAATACCTGGATTGCCGTCACTCGTAACACAAACGCTGATGTTGGCTTTACAAACACCGGCATTGCAACATCAACCAGTTTCCAGCGTCTTCGCATTGAAGCAGGAACGAGCGAAGTGCTCTTCATTATTAATGGAGGTGTCGTTGCGCGACATACAACAAGCATCCCAACGGAAACACTCGCTCCGGCAATTGTGCTGGGTGTTACTGGTAACGGCACAACAGTACGTCAACTCGACGTTTCGTACTTTAAGACGTGGATCGACGACCCTACAGGTGAAGTATTCGTTGGGTCTGGCGATGAAAACCGTGACTTTGAGGAGTACGACAAGGTGACCGGTGCAGAAATTGCAACCGCGTACCTCGCTGATGATGTGGTGAACTTCACGCCAGGAAGCCTCGTGTCTATCGATGAAGAAGGAGATACAAAAGTACGACTCTCGCGTGGAGTTACCGACAATAACCTCTTTGGTGTGGTAAGTACTGCGTCACGTGAAGTACTCGGAAATGAAGATTCGACAACTATTCGTGTCGCTACAACTGGTCGTGTACCCGTAACGATAAACACTGAAAATGGACCAATCAAACCAGGTGACTACATTACATCATCGTCAGTTATCGGTGTTGGTGCAAAAATGAAAGCAACTGGTATGACTGTTGGTCGCGCGGTAAGCGCCTTCGATGGTGTTGGCACAAGTACGGTGATGGTTGCTATCCAGCCGCAGTATTACAATGGTGCAGGTTTTGCAACAAACAGCGAATATGACACTGCTGATGACGACGGTCTTGCACTCTTGTCACTCTCAAATCCAATCGGGGGTATGAATAATTCGGGTGCATGGGTCTCAGCAGGTGACGCACGACAGTTTTCAAACGTATCAGACAGTAGCTACGGTTTGAGTGAGCTGCTCAAATTGCCTGTTCGATCATTTACGCAGCGGACAAGCTCGCAACACCATGTTGGCATGATTGCCCAGGACCTTGAATCAATATTCCCAGCGGCAGTCGACATGATCGGTGGCGTACGATTTGTAAACTACGGCAGCATCAGCGCACTCACGGTGTCAGCATTGCAAGATATGTCAGATATTCTCGGCATCGCTCCTGATCCAACGACTGGCACACTCGCATCACTCCGCCTCGACGCAATTGAACTTCGCTTAACACAGATTGAGCAAAAAATTGGTGCGGGCACACAATCAACCGGCTTCACACTCTTTGATGAGGAGAATGGCCAACCGTACTGTCTCCGTGTTCGTAACGGCCAGATGCTTACCCAGGTGGGAGATTGTTCAACGACATCGACATCAATTCCTCCTGTTATTGTCGAAAATCCAACTCTGCCAGGCCAACAGGGAATTATCACTGCACTCGACAATACGGTAAACGGTTCATCGACAACCAATGGTAACCAAACAGCAATCGGCGGTAGCTCAACTCTGCCAACAGTGCCACCGACACCACCGCCAACTCCTGAACCACCAACAGAACCAGAGCCAAACCCAGAACCAGAAAATCCTGAAAACGAACCGCCGCCGGCACCTGAACCAGCGCCTGAAAAACCTCCAGCTCCAGAGCCAGCAATTCCAGATGAGGACGGGGTGTAGCATGGTACGATTACCGCATACATATATATGAGCATTCGAGTAGCAATACTTCGGGGCGGCCGGACACAACATACTGATTCAGTACAATCGGGAGCATCTCTGTTGCGCGAGTTATCAGCGCCGTATATTCCGCAAGATATATACATCGATACTGCTGGTGTGTGGCACCGAGACGGCAAACCGATGTCACCACAGCGGGCACTGTATCACTGTGATGTTGTGTGCAATGCATTGCACGATACGAGCATTGTCGTGCAACAAACATTAGTAACACTTGGTGTACCACATACTGGCTCGGGACCGCTCGCTTCGTCATCGCACCGTTCGCCATACGCACGGGCACTGTTTGCAACACATGGGGTACGCATGCCACGTACGTATTCAATCCGCATCGATCAACCGCTCGATGAAGCGATTGAAGCTGCAATAGTGTGGGTTCAACATGAGATAGGTATGCCAGTCTGTGTGCATGTGCGCCGTGCCGGTAGTGCAGAGGAGCCACTCCTTGCAACAACGATTTCTGACATGTCCCTGATTATTGCAGACCAGCTGCCCAACGCTGAGAGTCTTATTATTGAAGAATATATTGTTGGTGTGAGTGCATGTGCAGGTGTTGTTGAGAATTTTCGCGGGCACGCGGTGTATCAGCTTCCAGCGGTGCAAGTTACGCAGCAGGGATACACGTACCCCGGTCAACTCAGTGAATCTGAGCGGGGACTGCTACAAGAAATTGCGGCGACTGCACATGGAGCAAGTAACGCGCAACAGTACTCAGAATCAAAACTGGTACTGCATCCGACACGCGGCGTCTTTTTAGTTGCACATACAACAACGCCGGCGCTCTATCAGCAGAGCTCTTTTATGCACGGGCTTGAGATAGTGGGTGTAACCCCAGCTGCTTTTTTTGTACACATACTCACTCGAGCTCTTGGTAGAAACTGAATAGTACATACTTTTTTCCTATGCTCAATTATTTTCTTAGTTTCTCGACCGGTGTCATCTGTGTGTCGGCTATTGTGTTATTGCACGAAACGATTGAGGGAATTGGAAGCGTGGGAGTTGCTCTTGCAATTGCTATTGGTGGAGCAGGTATTGTGCGTCTCATTTCTGGATTCATTCCCGAGTACCACCACCATCATGTATCTGGAGAGCACGAAAGGCCCTGTCACGCGCACTCGACTCGTGCGGGAGCTCACCGCATGTTCATTGGCGATATGATTCACAGTATTGGTGATGGTTTACTTATAACCATTGCCTTTAGTAGTGGTGTACACACAGGTGTTGTAGCAACAATTGCGATACTTATACACGAAGTTGTTCAAGAGTCTGCTGAGTTTGCGGTATTTCGTGCGGCAGGTTACTCGGTTGCCAGCTCCTTTATACGAATCATTATCTCATCGAGTACGATATTCATTGGTATCATCATTGGATTTTTAACCGTGCCCTACCATACGGTAAATGCTGTGTTGCTCGGTGTATCAGCCGGAGTTCTCGCATCAGTAGCAATTCAAGACTTGCTCCCAACAATTATTCGCACCTCACTATCTGAGCGTCGATATGCGTATTACGTACTCTTCTTTAGTGCGGGGTTAGTGACTATGACTGCTGTCCAACAGCTTTTGCCGCACGTAGAGTAGCTCCTTGTGGGGGCTAGTTAAGCAGCAAAAATCGGGTCGATAATAAAGGGTTTTGGTCAGTAGAGCTCAGTGTTTTTGAACGGTATCAATGCAAGCACAACAGCTTCAGTGTAATATTTTGTGCGGTCAACAACATCACCCGTCAAGATACCTACAGCACCGTTATTTTTTTTGAGTTACTTCTACCAAAAACTACGTCATCTGCTTCACCCAGCTCTTTCTCCTCTTTGATAAGTGTAGCTATTTTAGATGGTAAGAAAAAAGTTCCTGTCCTACCTTTTCCGTACTTATTTTTATTTGACTTTATAGCAACCCAAGCAAACGCCTCCATTTCAGATCCCTTTTCTTCAATACCTCCTTCTATTCCAACCAAAAAATCACTATGCTGCGCTACCCTTGAGGCAGTATTCACTCTATTCAAAGCACCGGTGAGTGTCTCAGTATCATTTCTTGGTTGTTCACTTACACCAGAAGGAACAGATACTCCCTCTATTTCAAAAATTTCTTCAGGGAACATTTTTTTGAAGGCACTAAGAGTGGCATTGATTTTTACCGGATTTTTAGATGCAATTATTGTTTTCATAAAAGTGTTAATACCAACTATGGTAGCAAAGAACAATGCCTATGAATACTCCGTAATGATACACCCCCCGATCGTTGCTCCATACAAATACTTAT
>ENA-ORBV01009429-ORBV01009429.1-microbial-mat-metagenome-genome-assembly--contig:-NODE-9429-length-16031-cov-6.478814_pt1 | contig 16031 bp, 13 predicted proteins | sample MGYA00237777_ERZ505514 | MGnify/ENA primary metagenome ERZ505514 (study PRJEB26160, sample SAMN06269048) | microbial mat metagenome | isolation source: Oligotrophic lake microbial mat | place... | reverse complement strand
CCATCTCACCACGTCCGCCTCCGGCGAGACCCTGCTCGGCGGCAGCGTTCGCCTGCATGACAGCCTTTTCCTTGCCGACGTGCGCGATCTCCTGCCCTCCGGCGGACGCGGCCCGGCCGCCCGCGCGCCCTATTTTTCCGTCGAGACCGAGCCTTTCAATCGCTGGCGCCTCGATCTCGCCATCGACGGCGACCGTTTTCTGCGCCTGCGGACGGCGCTTTTTACCGGCGTCGCCTCGGCGCACTTTCGCCTCGGCGGCACGCTCGGCGATCCGTTCGCGACCGGCGAAGCCGTCGTCAACGAAGGCACCGTCCTCCTGCCCTTCGCCTCCTTTGCCGTGCAACAGTCCAGCCTCCGTCTCACCGCGGAGAATCCCCACGACCTGCAACTTTGGCTCACCGGTGCGACGCGGCGTTACGGTTACGATCTCCGGCTGGAGCTGAGCGGCATGCTCTCCGCCCCCGTGCTCGCTTTTTCCGCCAACCCGTCCCTCGAATCGAAACAGGTCTTGCTCCTCGTCATGGCCGGCCAGCTCCCGGGCAACGCCAACGTCATCACCGACCGGCAGCGCGTCACCCGCCTCGGCGCCTATCTCGGGCAGAGTCTTCTCGGCAGCCTCGGCGGCGACACCGCCGGCGGCGACCGCCTCAGCATCACCACGGGCGAGGGCATCTCCCGGCAAGGCCGCGAGACCTACGAGATGGAATATCGCCTCGATGACCGTTGGTCGCTCGTCGGCGAGTATGATGAATTCGACGACTACAACGCCGGCGTAAAATGGCGGATATTCGCGAACGAGAGGCGCGCCTTCCATGAAAAGCCTTAGCCGCCTGCTCGGCGTCGCCTTACTCTGCCTGCCCGTGGTTTTCGCCCGCGCGGCGGAAGCCGATCCCGTGGCCGCGAAAGCCCCGCCGAAAATCCAAGCGAAACTCTTCGTCTCCGGCCTCGGTCCATGGCGGAACCGCGAACTGCGCGTCGCCTTGCAACGTCTGCTCGGGGAACAGCGCGGCGAGACGCTCGATGCGAATACCGTCGAAGACGCCGCGTTTCTCCTCATGTCCGCGCTGAGCGAAGACGGCTATCTCAAGCCCGTCGTCGAGGCACGGCTCACGCGCACCGACGGCACGGAAATCACCGTGCGCTTCGTCGGCGAAGATCCCGTTGCCCTCCCCCGCCCGCTCCTCGTCAGCACGGCGCGGTTTAATGTCCGGCGCGGCGTCCGCTACCATATCGCCTCCGTCACGGTCACCGGCCTCAACGCCATCGCGCCCGATCTCGGACGCGCCTTCTTCCGCGAGGACACCACGCTCCTCGCCAATTTCACGACCACGCCCTATTCGCCCGCCCGCCTCAAGCAGGCCACCAATGCCCTGCGCGCCGAGCTGCGCGATCGCGGTTACGCGGAGGCGGTCGTCGCTCCGCCGGAATTGAAGATTAACGATGCCGACGGGGCGGTCGCCCTCGCCGTCGTCGTGCAGCAAGGCCCGCGATGGGAAGTCGCCTCGCTCGACGTCGAAGGTGCCGCCGCGCCCGGGGTTCCCGTTTTTGCAACCGCCCCCTATCTTGAAAAACCGTGGTCCGCCCAATGGTCGCAGGATCTCGCTTCCGCTATCCGGCGTTCCTATTACGCGGGCGGCTACCCCGACGTGCGCGTCTCCGTCACGCGCACGCCCGGACCGGAAGCGGCCGGCTTGCAGCCCGTGGCCGTGGTCGCCCGCGTCGATCCCGGCCCCGCCGTGCGCGTGGGCGTCGTGCGCTTCGAGGGTGCCGTTCGCACCAGGCCTGCCACCCTTCGCTCGCGCGTTCCGCAGGCCGACGGCAGTCCGCTTAATCCGCTCGCGTTGGAGGCGGGCCGCTACCGCCTGTCGCGGCTGGGCATTTTCGATACGCTCGATCTGCGCCACGCACCGGCCGCCGGCGACGTGCGCGATCCCGTCTACTTTGTGCGCGAGACCCGTCGCTGGGACGCCAACCTGCTTTTCGGCTACGGCAGCTACGAGCAATGGCGCGCCGGCATCGAGCTGCAGCAGCATAATCTTTTCGGCCGGGCGCATCAGAGCCAGTTCACGCTCGTCCAGTCGGTCAAAAGTTCGCGCGGCGACTATACTTACTCGATTCCCGGCCTCATCGGCGAAGAACTCGACGGTTCCGTGAAACTCTTCGGCCTGCGCCGCCGGGAACTCGCCTTCCTCCGGCAGGAATACGGCGGCACCGTCACGCTCAGCCGCCCGCTGCCTTGGGCCGGCACTTCCGCCCGCGCCGGCTACACCTACCAGCGGTTGAGCAGCGCCGACAACCAACTCGCCACCCGCGCCCTCGACCTCGCCGCGGTCAACGCCGCCAGTCTCGATCTCGCCGTCACCCGCGACCGCCGCGACAACGTCCTGCGCCCGCACCGCGGCTACCGCTGGTTTGCCCGCACCGAAGTCGCCGACCACAGCCTGGGCTCCGAGGTCAATTTCCAGCGCCTCGAATTTGGCGGCGCGTGGCATACATCGTGGGGTCGCAGCCGTTGGTTGCACCTGGGTTTCACCCATGGCGTCGTGACCAATCTCGGCTCCGACGACCGGGACATTCCGGTAAACAAGCGCTTCTATCCCGGCGGTGAAAACAGCATCCGGGGCTACACCGACGGCGAGGCTGCGCCGCGCGACGCCACCGGCGCGTTTCGCGGTGCGAAGAGTTACGCCCTGCTCAACGTCGAGTTGGAGCAAGCCATCACCAAAAACTGGTCGGTCATTTTCTTCACCGATGCGCTCGGCACCGCCGCGACCCTCGCCACCTACCCGTTTGACGAGCAGCTCTACTCCGTCGGCATCGGTCTTCGTTATCAGACCCTGATCGGTCCCGTGCGCCTGGAGTATGGCCGAAACCTCAATCCACGTGCGCTGGATCCCTCGGGCACCGTGCAAATCTCGCTCGGCTTCCCGTTCTGACCTCCGAAAAGCAGGGCGGACTTCAGTCCGCCTTTACGTCCTCTACCCCGCGCGCGGACCGAAGTCCGCTCTCCTTCGAATCCTCATGACAGATTCACCGGATCGACATCGAGGACCTGCGTCAGGTCGTCCGGCCAAGCAAAACCGCCCCGCAACTCCGCCAGTTCGCCGATCACCTTCGTCACCCCGTCGACGAAATACCAGAGCTGCCAGCGATACTCGTCTTTGATTTTCTCGATCGGACACGGCGACGGACCGCGCAACTCCACGCGGGCGCCGAAGGTTTTCTCCACCAGCTTGGCCCACTGCTCCGCGTAAAACTTCAGCTTCTCGGGATTCGGCCCGCGAAAGAGATGGTGGATGAGGTGGCGGTAGGGCGGATACTTAAAATCCCTCCGCAGCTTCAACTCCGCCGCCGCGAAACCCTGAAAATCTGCATGCCGGGAAAACTGGATCGCCTCCGCTTGCGGCGTGAAGGTCTGCACCACCACTTCGCCCGCCCGGTCCCCTCGGCCCGCCCGGCCCGCAACCTGCACCAGCAACTGAAACGTGCGCTCGTTGGCCCGGAAATCCGGGATGTGCATCGAGATATCCGCGTCGATCAGACCCACGAGCGTGACGTTGGGAAAATCGAGGCCTTTCCCGATCATCTGGGTGCCGATCAACACGTCGATCTTGCCCGTCCTGAACTCGCTCAAGACCTCCCGGAAACGGTTTTTCTTCGCCATCGTATCCGTATCCATGCGTTCGAGCCGCGCCCGTGGCAGCACCCGGCGCACCGCCTCCTCCACACGCTGGGTGCCCAGCCCGCGCCAGCGAATCTCGGGCGCACCGCACGCCGGGCACCGCACGGGCGCGGGTCGCTGCGCGGCGCACAGGTGGCACCGCAGCGTCTCGTCGCTCCGGTGATAGGTCATCGTGATCGAGCAGTGCGCGCACTCTTCGCTGTGGCCGCACTTCGTGCACAGCATCGACGACGAATAACCGCGGCGGTTGATGAACAGGATCGTCTGCTCGCGCCGCTCCAGCCGCGCGCGCATCGCCTCCACCAGTTTCCCCGACAGCGTCGTGAGCCCGCGCTGTTTCATCACCTCGATCTTCATGTCGACGACGTCGATATGCGGCAGCTTGCGATCATCCACCCGCTGCTTCAATTCCAGTAATTCGTAGCGCCCGCTCTGCGCGTTATGGAAACTCTCCAGCGACGGGGTCGCCGACCCGAGCAGGCAGAGGGCTCCGTTCAACTTCGCCCGCATCACCGCGACATCGCGGCCGTGGTAACGCGGCGTCTCGTCCTGCTTGTAGGCGGGCTCGTGCTCTTCATCCACGACGATGAGCCGCAGATTCTGCACCGGCGCGAACACCGCCGAGCGCGCCCCGACCACCACCCGCGCCTCGCCCGTCGCCAGCGCCAGCCAACCGTCGAAACGTTCGCCCTCGCTCAGGTGGCTGTGCCACACCACGCACTTGTTCCCCGGTGCGATCGTCTCCAAACGCGAACGCAACCGTGCCACCGTTTGCGGCGTCAGCGCCACCTCGGGCACGAGAAACGCCACGCCGCCGCCCGCCTTAAGGACGGTGTCGATCGCGTGCAGGTAGACCTCCGTCTTGCCCGAGCCCGTGACGCCGTGGAGCAACGCCACCGAGAACTTCCCCGCCTCCAGCTTCGCCGTCACCGCCGTCACCGCCGCGCGTTGCTCCGCGTTCAACACCGGCGGTTGCGCGGCCACGAGTTCGCCGCGCGCGTGGTCGTCGGCATAGGCGATGCGCTCGATTCGCAGATTCGTCTCCACCAAGGCCCCGCGCTTCACCAGCGCGTTCGCGACCGCCGCCGTGATCTCGAGCCGGCTCAACACCAGCGATTTCTTCTGCGGGCGAAACTGTTGTTCGATAAACTTGTAGAGCCGCGCCTGCTGCGGCGCGCGTTTCTCCAGCGCCGTCAGTTCCCCGGGACTCAGCCGTTGCCCGAGCTGCAGTTGCTTTTCCTGCTTCAGGCTCGCGCCGTTGCGGACCGCCACCGGGATCATCGCCTCGATAATGCCGTCCAGCGGCGCCGCGTAGTAACTCGCCATCCAGCGCGCCAGCCCCAGCAGATCGGGCGGAAGCGCCGGAAAGGGATGCAGCACCTGCGCGACCGTCTTCAGCCGGTCCACCGGGAAATCCTTCGGCGCCCCGATTTCCCCCACGATCCCGAGCCGCAACGTTCGCCCCACCGGGACCCGCACCAACGCGCCCACTTGCGTGTCCGCGCGCATCGTCTCCGGCACGAGGTAGTGCAGGACCTTGTCGAAACCCGCGAGCGGATGAACCCCGACCATCATGCGGCCATGACGCCGGTCCCGTCTCGGCGGCGCAAATTTATTTCCTTTCCGCGGGACTTTACGAACGCATTGACACCGCCTCGCCGCCCGGCCGAGATTTTCCCCGTGATCCTTCCGGCAACGCGCGAAAAGTTCCGCCATTTTCTCTCTCGCGAGGGGCTCCGTGTCACCAGCCAGCGTCTCGCCGTCCTCGACGCCGCCTTCGCCCAGACCGAGCACTTCACCGCCGAGCAGTTGTTCGGCTACGCCCGCGCGCTCGACGACTCCGTTTCCCGCGCGACGATCTACCGCACGCTCACGATTCTCACCGCCAGCGCCCTCCTGCGGGAGGTCGACATCGGCTCCGGGGAAAAATTTTACCGGCCCAACGCCGGCACGCCCAACGCCCAGGTCGCCCAGGTCGTCTGCGTCGATTGCGACAAGATTTTCGAGATCAGCGCCCCGTTCATGGAGTGGTATGGCAGCACCGTTTCCACCAAGCTCGGGCTCACTCCGGTTTCACAGCGCCTCCAGGTCAGCGCCCGCTGCGATGCCTTCCGCCGCGCCGGCTCCTGCCCGCGCCGCGCCTGACCGTCCCGCCCGATGCCCAAGCAGTCACCGGCCGACCTCGCGTTCGAGATCACCTTCTTTGAGTCCGTCCTCCGCCGCGACCGCCGCGCCACCGAAGTGATCGAGCTCCTCGGCGCCCTCTACACCCGCGCCGGCCGTATGCCCGAGGGTCTGCAAATGGACCGCCGGCTCGTTCGTCTCCAGCCCGCCAACCCCACCGCCCACTACAATCTCGCGTGCAGTCTCGCGCTCGTAAAACGCAAGCGCGACGCCCTCCGCACGCTGCACCGCGCCGTGAAGCTGGGCTATCGCGATTTCCACTGGATGACGCACGACCCCGACCTCGAAACGCTGCAATCGCTCCCCGAGTTCGCCCAACTCCTCGATCTGCTCAAACCCTCGAGCTGAGACCATGTCCTCCGCGTTGGCCGAGGGCTGCGATTGGATCTTCTTCGATTGCTTCAACACCCTGATCGACGACTTCGATCTCGCCGGTGAGGAGCATGGTCTTTGCTCGTTGCCCGATTTCGTCGTCGCGGCGGGCCTTTTCCCAACGCCCGCGGCCTTCGTCGCCGCCTATCTCGATTACCGCCGGCCGACCGATCCGACCGGCGGCGAGATTGCGCTGCCCGAGCGCCTGCACCGGACACTGATGGCCGCCCCGATTCGGCCCGACGAACCGCAGCGCAACGCGCTCGTCACGCGAATGCTCGAACTATGGCGGGAGGAATACCACGCCTTGTTGCGTCCGACGCCCGGTGTCGGGCCGATGCTCGCCCATTGGACGCGGCTCAAGCCCGCCGGCGTGATCTCCAATTTCTTTCTGCCTGACGAGCCCGGGCGTTATCTCGCGCGCTTCGGGTTCGACCACCACTTCCGCTTCGTCGTCGATAGCGCGCGGTTTGGCTTTAAGAAGCCCCATCCCTCGATCTTCGACGCCGCTCTCACGCTAGCCGGGCTCGGCCGCGCCGATACCCATCGCGTGCTCTACATCGGCGACCGCGTTGATCTCGACGTCGAAACCCCGCTCGCCCTCGGCTTCCGCGTGATCCATTTCCACCGCGGCCGGTCCCGGGCATCCGCCGCGCCCACACCCCCCGGTGTCGCCTCGATCGGCGATTGGGCCGAGTTCCGATAGCCGGAACGGTAGCTCGACGCGCGGCTCAACGCAGCCCGAAGAGTTGCTGGAGCACGGTCTCGAGGTCTTTGCCCACGCTCCAATTCCCGCCGCGCGAGACCACCAGCGCTTTGCTCCGCTGCCGTCGCTCTTCCTCGGCGTCGACCGCAAGGATCCGCGGTTGATCGCGCGGGAGCCCGACCACCTCGTTCAACGTCAGCGGCGTCCAGGCAAACGGCACACCCGTCCAGTTGAATTTGATCTCCCATCCCGCCAAAGGACCGAGCGGCCGCTCCTTCGTCAGGAGCGTCGGGTAGCGGATCACGAAGTCCGGCGTGACCATCGTCGCGATTCTCAACGTCACCACCGGTTTCATCTGCTTGAAGTAATCCTCAAAATTATCGACCCGCTTCTCCCGCCAAAGCCGCAGGAAGTCGAGCGCGTCAAAGCCCATCAGGTTCATCCCGTTCCACAGCCCTTGCTCGTTGGGGCTGCCGAACTTTCGCCGTGCATACCATGTCTGAAAATCGCGGGTCACCATCACGCCCGTTTCAAAATGCAGGTGCGCGCGTTCCTTGGGGATGGCATAGCCGCCCGCGCTGCGACCCATCGTCCCGATCACCTGTCCGCGTGCGACGCGTTCGCCCGCACGCAGCCCCGGGGCGATCCGGGCGAGATGGCCGTAAAGCGTATAAATCGCGGGCGTCTGCTCGGGATGCTCGAGCACGATATAGCGTCCGTAGCCGCTGTCGCCCGCGGAGGTGTTGATGTGTCGCACCACCCCGGTCATCGCGGCGAAAATCGGATCGGTCGCCTCGCCGCTGCGGTCGCGGCCGACCGGGGTGATATCCGTGCCTTCGTGAAACTTGATCCCACCGCTGCGCACTCCGCCAAACCCACCCGAAGCCGGGTCGCCCGAGCCGGCGTGCTGCAGGAAACTCGCGGCCGGACGGCCTTCGTTCCACGCCGGGTGCGGCGTCGGCCAAGTAAACTCCGTCCTTTCGCCGGCCGTGCCGACGTTCACCGGCAGCAAACCTAGCAACGTCCAAAGCATGCCCGGCGCCGGTCTCATCATCTGCGTGCGAGCTCTTTTTGCAGCTCTTCCGAGGTGCGCTTCAAATTGACGACGAGCGTCGCCAGCTCGGCGTCCGTCATCTCCACAAATATCAGCAGGGCGCCGCCTTCGACCGCCCGGTCGATCTGCCGCACGCCGAGGGCCACATCGTTCAGCGTCAACACCAGCCGTCGTCCTTGGTTCGACCCGGTCAGCCGGTAAAGGTCGCGCGCCGCCGCCGGCGTGACTTCCAGCATCAGACAACGCCCGAGATCCACCTGCACGACCTCCGCATTCACGATGTCGCCTTCCGTGATCACCGCCTTCGGGCTGACCGCGATCGCCACGCCGCTGTGCGGCAGTCTCACCATCGGCGCATCGCCGTTGGTCGACTCGAGAAAAAGCCGCGCCTGCGTCCGCACGAAATCCTGCGGTGCCGTCGTCGTCGTGCCGCACCCGCCCGCAAGCAGCAGCGCCACCGCGACGATTCCGAGTGCTGGGACCCTTTGCGTCACTTGGCGGCTCCCGCGGCCGGCGCACCCGCTTTCTCCACGCGCACACTCCACGCCGCCCCGCGGCCGATCCCGTGGGTCTTGGCAAAATCACCCACGTTCAGCGCCAGGCTCACGTTCAACAGGCTGTTCAGATACAACAGCGGCGCGCCTTTCCCGACTTCACCGAACGACGACACATAGGGTGCCTCGCCCTGGAAAACCGTTTTGCCCTCCCGCGCGATGACCACCCGGAACCGGTCGCCGAATTTGGGCGCAAGCCGGGCGAAGAGCGCTTCGTCGAGATTCGTCCAGACGTTCCCATACTGATAGTCGAGCGCCGGAATGTTTCCGACCAGCACCCCGCCCTCCACACGCGCCCGCTCATACGGCAGCGCGACCACCTTCGCCGGCAGCGCCGGCCCGACGTCGTCGAAGCTCACCGCCTCGGCCGCGAGACGCGCGCCGACAAACGCATACACGTCGCGGCCGTGAAACGTGTAGGAACGCTGCGACCCCTTGAGCCGGTGCCTGGTCTCGTCGATCTCCCGCACACCCGCGATGCCGAGATCCTCGGCCACGAGCGTGAAGGTGCCGTTGTCCGGCCCGACGAAGAAGTGCCCGCTCTTGGTTTGCAGCACGATCGACTTCCGCACCGTGCCCACGCCCGGGTCCACCACCGAAACGAAAACCGTGCCGGCCGGCCAGTAGGCCGCCGTCTGCTTCAGGCGGTAGGCGGCCTCCCAGATGTCGAACGGCGTGTTCTCATGGCTCAAGTTGAAGACCGGGATGCGCGGACTCACACCGACGGCCACGCCGTGCATCGCCGACACCGCGCCGTCCTTGAGTCCGAAATCCGATTGAAACACGAGCGCACGCTGGGCGTGGACGAGCGCCGCGAGACCGATAAAGAAGACCAGGGACTTGATTCGATTCATGGTAAAATTCCCTCCGCTTCAAACGCGGTCATCAACTCCGCGCCGATCGTATCGGCCAGCAACCGGCCGCGATCAAGCAACCGCAGGCGCGTGCCCTCCCGTTCGGCAAAACCCTCGCCGACCAGCCGGTCCGCCAGCGCCTCCACTTCGCTCCAGGGCGCATCGGGGCAGCGCGCGCGCCACAACGCCAGATCGACGCCGGCATTCATGCGCAGGCCGAAGACCAGCGCATCCTCGGCCAGCAAGGCCGGGGTCAACGCCACGCGGTCGTCCGTCATTCGCTCGCCCCGCGCCACTTGCTCCCGCCACTTGCCCAAGTCCGTGACATTACCCCCGCGCCAGCCCGCGTGCTGCGAGGCGGCCGACGGCCCCAGCCCGACCCACTCGTGCATGTGCCAGGTATTGAGATTGTGCCGGCACACGTGCCCCGGCCGGGCGAAATTCGAAACTTCATACTGCGCGTAGCCCAGTTCCCCCAGCCGCGCCCACGTCCGTTCGTAGAGCCGCGCCTCGCGCTCCGTATCGAGTTTCACCTTGCCCTGCGAAAGCTTCACCCACAACGCCGTGTCCTCCTCAAAAGTGAGGCAATACGTCGAGAGATGATCCGGGCTCAACGCGGCCGCCGTGGCGATGTCCTCCAGCCAGCCCTCCTCGTCCTGCCCCGGTAACGCGAACATCAGATCGAGGTTCACGCTCTTGAACTCCGCCGCGCGGATGCGCTCGTGTGCCCGGTAGATCTGCTCCCGCGTGTGTTGCCGCCCCAGACCGTCGAGCAACTCCGGCGAAAAACTCTGCACCCCGAGCGAGACGCGGGTCACCCCGATCGCCTTGAACGCCGTCAGCCGCTCCACCGTCACCGACGCCGGGGCCAGCTCCACCGTCCACTCCGCCGGCTCACCTCCCAGATAGGGTCGCAGCGTCCGACCCAGCTGTTCGATCTGCCCCGCCGCCAGCAGGCCGGGGGTGCCGCCGCCCCAAAACACCGTGGATACCGGCCGCGGCCAATCGATCAACGCCGCCTCGGTCCCGACGCCTTCGAGGAACCCTGCGACCGTTTCCGCGGTCGGCTGTATCTGATAAAATGCGCAAAAGTCACACGTCGAAGCACAAAACGGCACATGCACGTAGAGCCCGAGCGGCGCTTCCGCCGCACCTTTGGCTTGCTCTGTGTCCGAGGCGCTCATTACTAGCCGTTTTTTAATCCTGCCGGTTTTCCGTTCAAACGCCCAATGCATACCAACCAAAATTCTCCCGCGAGAAAATTCCTCCCCTGGCTCGGCGCCATTCTGGTTCTCGGCCTCTTTTCCGGCTGCGAAACCGTGGTGCTCACCAACCTCACGGCGCCTTCGCTCGCGGAGAATCCCTCGCAGATCTATACTTTCACCCTGCGGGTCACCACCAAGACCAACACGGTGCCGAAATCCAGCATCGCGCCCAAGATCATCGTCGATGGTCAGAGCTTCGCCATGAAGCCATCCGCCTTCGGCGACGGCGTCTTTGAGTTCGAGTATCAGTTGCCCAACGGGCGCGACGAGGTCGCCTATTACTTCCTCGTGCCTTACAAGATCGAGACGCAGAACGGCGTGACCGACGCCGAGGTCTACACCGAAATCGTCCGCGCCCAGATCGTCCGTCGCTACGTTCTCTCCCTCGAGGTCAACCGCGGTCCCGTCGGCGCCCGCATCAGCGTCCTCGGCCGCGGTTTCACCCCGCAGGATACGATCTACTTCGAGAACCTGCCGGCCCGCACGACCTTCGAGTCCCCCAACTCCCTCGGCTTTTTCGTCCCTGCGATCGACGCCAACCGCAACTACCGCGTCATGCTCGGCAGCGCCGCCGGCAACTCCCCGGTCGGCACGTTCCGCATCGATCCGAGCAACTTGGTCGTCACCCCGGCCGCCCTCGCGCTGCGCGTCGGCGAGCGGCAGACGCTCACGTTCTCCGTGCCGGTTTCCGCCCCTCCCGGCGGCCTGCTCATCGATGTCACCACCGATGTGCCCGAAAGCGTGATCATGCCCGAGATCATCGTGCCGCAGGGTCAGACGTCCGTCACCATCACCGTCGAGGGCGGCAAGCCCGGTGGCGGCAGCCTTTTCCTCAAGGGCTTCGGCGCCGGCGAGGTCACCGTGCCCGTCACGGTCAACGCCAATTAGGCGCCCCCGTTTCTTCCCGGGGCCGGTCGACTGCGACCGGCCCTATTTTTTTGCCGTGAAGTCGAGCGTCACGATGACGGGCCGGTGATCGCTCGCCTCCCGCCAGCCTTCCCCGTCGTAAATCCGCGCGGCGCCGCCGACCACCGCCGATGCCAGTGCCGCCGACACGAGCACGTGGTCCACGCGGGAGTAGGTGTCGTTCTTCCGGAAGGCGTGGGTCCACGTCTCGCCCCGGCTGTCCGTCGCCGCCAACAGCTCCGCGATCTTCGTCTTGCCCCTCTGCTGGAGGAAATTCAGCGCCTTGCTGTTCTTGTCATCGTTGCAGTCGCCCAGCACCGCGAACCGCACCGCCGCGGGGTCGCCCACCCGCGCCAAGATTCGGTCGCGAATCGCCGTCGCCTCCGCCGCCCGCCGGATCGCCGACAACGGGTCGTCAGGCCGGCCCGTGTAACGGCTTTTCAAATGCAGACCGAAGATCGTCAGGTCCCCGCCTGCGACGCTCAACCGCACTTCGAGCAATCCGCGTCGGACCCGCTCCTTTTGCCCGAAATAACGCAACTCCAGATCGGTATGCTGCGTCGTCGCTGCCAGCGGTCGCTTGGACAACAGCGCCACATGCCGGTCGGCATCGTCGGCCGCCAGCAGGACCGCGTGCGGGTAGACCAAGCCCTCGGCGGCCAGATCGCGCTTCAACTCCTCCAGATAGATTGGTCCGCCCATCTCCTGTAGCACGAGCACATCGGCATCGAGGCTCCGGATCACGCGGCGCAAGGCCTGTTTCTCCGCCTCCGGCTTGGGATAGTCCTTGCGATAGCCGGCCTCGGTCACCCGATTCGCCGGTCCGTAATTTTCAATGTTGTAGGTCGCGAGCGTCAGCGTTTCCGCCCGAATCCCCGCCACGATCAACACCAGCAGTCCCGCAAGAATCCGGCGACGAAGGGGCGGTTGCATGGGCCGGTCGCGCCTCCCCGTCCCTAGCCCGCCTTCAACGCCCGCTCGCGTTCCACCAGCGTGGGATGCGAGTAGTGAAACGCGCTGAACCACGGGTGCGGCGTCAGGTTGCTGAGGTTTTTCTGCGCCAGTTTCCGCAACGCTCCGAGCATCGGCACCGCGCCGCCCATCGCCTCACGGGCGAAGGCGTCGGCCTCATACTCGTGCTTCCGCGAAAGCAGATTGCTCAGAGGGGAAAACCAAAACGTCACGCACCCGCCCAACAGACCGAAGAGCAATAACGCCGGCGCGATCTCGCCTGCGGGAAAGCCGAAGGCGCGGTTGAACCACGGACTCCTCGCCAACCATGCGATCGCGGCAAAGGCGCCGAACATCGTCGCCGCGCTCAGCACGATCATTTTCGGAATATGCCCCCGCCGATAGTGGCCGATCTCATGCGCCAGCACCGCCTCCAATTCTTCCGGCGCAAGTTGCGCGATGAGCGTGTCGAACAGCACGATCCGCCGAAACCGTCCGAAGCCCGTGAAGAAAGCATTCGAGTGTCCCGAGCGTTTGCTGCCGTCCATTACTTCGATCGTCGTCGCCTTGAAGCCCGTGCGGTCGCCCAGCGCCAGCAACCGCGTCCTCAGATCGCCCTCCGGAAGCGGCGTCAGCTTGTTGAACAGCGGCAGGATCAACTTCGGGTAGAGCACGAGCATCAGGAGTTGAAAGACGAAGATCAGGCCGAAGCCCCACAGCCACCACGGGCGTCCCACCCACTCCACCAAGACGAGGAGCGACCAAAGCAGCGGATACCCGATCAGGAGCGACAGACCCAGTTCCTTGACCTTGTCCGAAACCCAGAGGGCCGGCGTGCTCTTGTTGAAGCCGAACTTCGCCTCGAGCCTGAACTGGCCCCACCAATCGAAAGGCAGGCCGGGAATCGTCAGTAAGACCCCTGCGATCAAAATGAACAGAGCGTCGTCCCACACCGCACCCTGCGCACCCCACGACGCGACGTGCCCGAACAGGATCGGCAGCACCCCGCCGAAAATCACCAGCGCCAGCACGAGCGTGTCGAACATCTCCACGACAACGCCGAACCTCGACTTGTCCAAAGTGTAGGCGACCGACCGCGCATAAGTCTCTCCATCCATAAACGCGCTTACCGCCGCCGGCGGCGCTCCCGCGTGCCGCCGCACCTCGGCGCGATTCAGCGCCGAGAGGATCAGTTCACCTGCCAGCCGGAGCAATATGAGCACCGCCGTTACCACGAGCACGAGATACATCACCCAAACGAGAAGCGAATCCCCGCCCGTCGCCAGTAAAAACATCCCGACCCCGTCCCGGGCTCGCGGTCTTTGCGCCATGATTTCCCCAATTCATCGTGCAAGTGTAGGCAGCGCGCTTGCGGGCGCGGTTTTCCGCTTCGATTTCGGAGTGGGCCAGCCCGCGTGCGGGCGCGGTATTCCGCTTCGCTTTCGACGTAGGCCGCCCGCTTGCGGACACGGTTTTTCCGCTTCGATTTCGGCGTAGGCCGCCCGCTTGCGGGCGCGGTATTCCGCTTCGATTCCGGCGTAGGCCGCCCGCTTGCGGACGCAGTTTACCGCCTCGATTTCGACGTAGGCCAACCCGCTTGCGGGCGCGGTTTGCGCGCGCAGATACGCCGCCCTCCGACCGATCCCCTCGTAAAATCAAACCGAGAATCCGTGCCTTTCCGTCTTCGCGACCAAAAATAAAGTGTCACGTAATACGTGACACTTTTTTTCCGTCCGCCTGCGGAGGCGCCGAGGATCTGCCCTGCCTTGATCGTGGACACAATCGGTTGCGGTCAATTCACCGACCGTTTTCGCTCTGCATCGCCCTGCTCTTCATCGTCCGACCACGCGACCGGCCACTCGCCGGATTCAATCGAAATTCCTTAAAGTCCGCGTATCGCCCAAAACCCGAGTGTCACGTATTACGTGACACTTGGTTCGGACTGATGGCGGTCCCGATTTAGCTACGATCATTCGGTTCGGCGGGCCACACCGATCCGGATTTCTTCGGCGCAAGGGCCGAAAATCCGTTTAGGCCTTCAACTCCACGACCACCTGAATCTCGGTGGTCGAACCACGTGGCAGGCCGTTGACCGCCACTGCGGCCCGCGCGTGCTTGCCCGCCTCGCCGAAGATTTTCACGAAGAGGTCGCTCGCCCCGTTGATCACCGCCGGGCTCTCCGTAAAGCCGTCGACGGCGTTCACGAACCCGCTCACAAACACGATCCGCGCCACCTGATCGAGCGAGCCCACCGCCGCCTTGATGTTGGCCAGCGTGTTCAACGCGCAGATCTCGGCGGATTTGTTCGCCGTCGCCACCGTCTGCTCCTTACCAACTTGTCCGACGTGGGTCACTTGGCCGTTCAACGCACTGATCGTGCCGGCGCAGTAAAGCAGATTGCCCGTGCGCACGGTCGGCACGTAGCTCCCGGCGGCGGCCGGGGGCGATGGCAGGGTCAGACCGAGTTCGGCGAGTTTGGCTTCGGGATTCATCCGCCCAAATCCACGCGCCGCTTCCGCGATGCCAAGCCAATTAACGCCGCCTCCCCCTTCCGGGTAAGTAGTCCCGCCTTTGGGTAGACGCTGAATAACTAATGTGGAAATCAGGAACTCGGGACTAAGACCTGAAAAGCATCATAAAATTCGCGATTATTGGCTGCTCTTTCCTGATCTCCTGAGTTCCAGATTTCTCCTCCTCTATTTTTCAGTGCTGCCTTGGGCGGTCCGACCCAGCCATCGCCCGCCGTCAACGCCGCGCCTGCGGCAGGAATTCCTTCGTCGCCACGCTTTCCGCCGCCATCGGGTGCTGCAAAATCCCCAGCTTCCGCAAGATTTCGATCTGCCGCGCGATCCGATGCAACTCGATCTGCCCGATCGCCTCGCCGTCGGCCGCATTCCCGCGCACCAGATTCCGCAGGATCAGCTCCCCGCGAGAAAACGCCAGCAACGCCGGGGTCATCTGCGGATTGCGCTCGGCAATCAGCGCGTGCGCCGGCGCCGGATCGCCGTCGAGGTAGTCGAGCCAGCCGCGAATCGAGGCCGCCACGAACGCCCGCACGACCGCCGGCTCCGTCCGCGCCAGCTCGCGCCGACAAAACAGCGCATGGTAGGAATCGAAGCCCGATTCGCCGATCGCCAGCGTCCGCACCTGCACCCCGTGCTCCCTCGCCACAAAAGGCTCGTTCGTCACCAGCCCTTGCTGGATCGCCTCCGGATCGGCCAAAAATCCCGCCAGACCATAAGTCTGCGGCCTCAGCGCAAACTCGATTCCCCGACTTTGCTTGAGCCAGGGAATCCACGCCATACCCAGCGAGGCCGTGACCGTTTTCCCCGCGAGGTCATCGAGGGTTTTCACCGGGCTGCCCGCGTGGACCAGCAACACCTGCGAATCGTGCTGCTGCACCGCCGCCACCATCAGGAGCGGCATCCCTTGGCTGGCCGCAAGGATGAGATCGTCGCTCCGGTTCATTCCGAAATCCGCGTCGCCTTTCGCCACCTTCAGGT
>ENA-ORBV01009427-ORBV01009427.1-microbial-mat-metagenome-genome-assembly--contig:-NODE-9427-length-16035-cov-4.462339_pt1 | contig 16035 bp, 11 predicted proteins | sample MGYA00237777_ERZ505514 | MGnify/ENA primary metagenome ERZ505514 (study PRJEB26160, sample SAMN06269048) | microbial mat metagenome | isolation source: Oligotrophic lake microbial mat | place... | reverse complement strand
CGCCTTAGTCTCGTGGGCTCGGAGATGTGTATAAGAGACAGGAACAGGCCCGTCAGGGCCGCATGCACATCTTGGAAAAGATGAACACTGCGATCTCCACCTCGCGCGGTGCCTTGTCGCCCTACGCCCCGCAGATCGTCCAAGTGCAGATCGATCCGCTGCTCATCGGCAAGATCATCGGCAAGGGTGGCGAAACCATCCGCCGCATCCAGGAAGAGACCGGCGCCAAGATCAACGTCGACGACGATGGCATCATCACCATCGCCTCGCCCGACTCGGCTTCGATCGAAAAAGCCAAGGGCTGGATCAGCGACCTCACGGAAATGCCGGAAGTCGGCAAGATCTACTCAGGTGTGGTCAAGGCGATCAAGGACTTCGGCGCGTTCGTCGAGTTCATCCCAGGCACCGAAGGCTTGGTCCACATCAGCGAATGGATGCATGGCCACGTCAACAACCTGAACGATGTCGCCAAGGAAGGTGAGAAGTGCCAGGTCAAGTTGATCGAAGTCGACGTTCGCACCGGCAAGTTCCGCCTCAGCCGTAAGGCCCTGCTGGAAGAATCGCCGGAAGACCAGGCGCGTCGTGCTGAGCGCGCCGCTCGTGGTCCGGAACAGGGCGATGATCGCGGCCCACGTCGCGATGACCGCGGTGGCGATCGCGGCCCACGTCGCGAAGGCCAGGGCGGCGGACGCTACTAACTAGCTGATAACGTGAACGCGCTAGGCCCTGGGTGCAAAACACCCAGGGCCTTGTTGTTTTCGCGTGTAGCACCGGCGGCCCGCCAATGCTGGAAAGCGATGACGAAAGATCGACGAGAAGAAAAAACTAGCCACAGATCCCACAGAGAGCACAGAGGAAGGCCTTGTTCTTCTCCTCTGTGCTCTCTGTGGGCTCTGTGGGCTCTGTGGCTAGATTTCTTACCTTCTGCTTTCGTTAGCTTTCCAGCATTGGCCACTGGCCCGCGGTCCCTGAAGCTGACAACGTTCTATTCGTAGGTTAGCACCGCTGATGCGGTGACCGCTTTGTCGGCGGTCACGCGTACCCAACGTGCCTGGAGTTCCGCCGGGAAGATGTGGTCGACCTTCGCGCCAGCAGCCACCGCCAGCGTCTTGTACGGCACCCACAACCCATTGCCGGTGAGATCGATGTCGATCGTCACGTTGACCGGCTCAGCGCCCGCATGCGACAGAGCGATGCGTCGCGCATCGTAGCCAGCGAACAGGTACGGATCCGACGCCTTTCCGGCCTCGACCGCCGTGTCCTTCCACGGACCACCAACACCGGTGGCGCGACCGAGGCGCCAGAGGTCATCAATCGCACCGACCCACACTGCCGCCTTGCCGTCATCGGCGCGAATGATGTGCGGGCCACTCGCGCCGTCGGCGACGCCGGTCATCACCAACAGGCCGCGATAGGACGCGTAGTCGTGGATGCGCAAACGGTGCGAGGCGACCGGGCGGATGCGCGCGAAACCGTCGGCGTTTTCAGCCGGCAGTTCATAGAACGTGCCGTGGCAGTTGAAGAGATCGCGTTCGGTCGCCACCTCACGATCAAGGCGCAACTGGCCAGATCGCGTCGGCACATCGAACGCCGCGTCACCCTTCGGCAACCGCCAACGACGCTTCTGGTCATCGATGATCAGGACCGACGCCGCATCGATGCTCACCACTTCCTTGGGGATGGCGACCTTGGTGCGCACAAATTCCTCGGTCTTGGCATCGTCTTTCTTCACCAGATTGAGCGCGGCATCGAGTTCGTAGTAGCCCGCGTCACTGATCGTCACGCCGTCGATACGGCTGGCCGCCAGCGACATGGTGCGCAGGTTCTCGCCCCGCGCACGGATCAGGCCGCCGTGATGCGCGGGAGCATCGATGGTCGCCAATCCGGCGAACATCGGATCCGGCGTGGTGGAGCGCGCATCGACATCATCGAACGAAAACAGCACGGTCGCCTTGGCACAAGCGTCCACGCTGGTCACGCGCACCCATTCACCGGCTTCTACCGCGGTAAATGGGCGCCATACCGTACCGCCCGCTGGAACCGTGATGCGATCAAGCACCGCCCACGTGCCATTCCCGGCGGCATCGGCCTCCAGCACGAAGCTCGCCGAGGTCGTTCCCCCATTGACCACGTGCACCGCGCGCCGGGCCCAGCCACTGAACAGGAACGGCTCCGACACCTGACCTGACTTCAGCACATCGTTCAGCCACACGGCACCGGACGCCGTCGTGGCGCCAAGGTGATCGAGCTGGTCGGGTTTCACGAACCACAGATTGGAATGCGATTGGCCTGGGCCGGCAACCTCGCCCTTCGATTTGCGTTTGTTGAGGAACTCGCTCTTCGCGCTGTCGTCACAGCCGAGCACGATGCGATCGTTCCAACGACAGAAATCCCCGATGACCTTGAGGTAGCTCGACCGCGGGCGGATGCCGGCGGTCTTGCCGCTGCCGAAGGTGAGCGGAAACGACCAGAACATGCCATGCATGGTCATCAACAGGTCTGGTTTCCCTGGGACACCGATGTCACGGATGCGCGGCCATTCAGTATTCCAGCCATGCGCGCCATCGTAGCAGTGACTGGCCTTGGGCAGACGGAAGACCTGCCAGCCGCTGACATCACGCAGGTAAAGCATCAGCGAACGATCGTCCCACCCGACGCTCCAGAGCGGATCGCTCGCCGGATTGTTATTGCCGTAGATACCGCCAGGGCCGGTGACCTCGGTGAATTGGTTGCGGCGCACCACCGTCCAATCCTTGCCATCCCATTCCGCCAGCACGCCGCTGGGCGTGCGTGGATTGCGCTGCGCTTCGGCTGACAACTCACCGTTGTTGGCATAGACCAACCGACCTTGACCGCTGTATAAACCTTTGCCGTGGTAACCGGGCAACAGTTCGCCGCCGTGGTTCTTCTGACCATTGGCGTCGGGGTAAAGCATCGTCACCGCGAGCGTGGTGAGATCGACTTCGTAGAAGCCCTCCTCCATGGTGGCATAGTAGGCCTTCGTCGCCGGATCGCTCAGGTGCCGGGCATTGCCGGTCAGGCGGCCGGGCATTGCCGTCGGCGTGAGCACGCGCACTTGGCGCTGCGCATCGATGACGTAGGGCCCGATCAATAACTGCTGGGTCTCGCGGTGGATCATGCGGTTGGCCGGCGTGCCGCCGACGCTTTCGGGCCGCACCGTCATCGTCAAGTTGCCATCGATCTCATAGAGCTTGTCGTCCGAGCCCTTGGGCGAGTGCGGCGAATACGTGATGACCCACAGCCGGTCGGCCCACGGCACTACCGCGCCTGTGCCGCATTCCCCGCCGCCGTTGTAGGAAGCCAGATGCGGGTAGATGCCAGACACCTCGCGCGGGGTGTCGGCAGCCGCCAACGGCAACAGGGCCAGAGCCAACAGGGTCAACGAACGCATAGGGTCACCTCGTCGGGATGTGTTAGTTTGGAAAAGGGTAACACAGGAATAGCAGCCAAGCTGGTACTCGCGTCAGCACAACGTTCTTCCGGCCTTCCGATCGCACCAAACCTCTGCACCGTGAGCCCATGGCCGATAACCCCGATCTCGACCTGATCAAACGTGCCCAGGACGGCGATGTCGCCGCCTTCGGCAGCCTGGTCGATCGGCATCAGACCTTGGTGCGGGGTTGGCTGCGCGTGCGGCTCGGCGACTGGGCGACCGCCGACGATCTGTCACAAGAAGTCTTCGTCACCGCCTTCCAGCGCATCCGTACCTATGCCGGTGACGCGCCGTTCGGCGCCTGGCTCACCGGCATCGCTCGCAACCATTGGCGCAATCACCTGCGCAAACATCAGGCGCAAGCGATGGGTGGCACCGACGACCTCTCGGCGCTGATAGGTGCGGATCCGCTGTTGCAGCGGCGCGATGAGGGCCAACTGGTCGATGCGCTGCGCGCGTGCCTCGAACCGCTTGGTGGTCATGCGCGAGAGCTGCTGGAACAACGCTACGTCGCCGGCCGCACGGTGCGTGATCTGGCCGCCAGCACCGGACGTGGCTATTCGGCGCTGACCATGCAGCTGCATCGTCTGCGCGAAGTACTGGCCGAATGCATCAGCGACCGCGTCGAGCGCGAGGGAGCGCCGGCATGAGCGGTCCCCTGCCCAGCAATCTTCCGCCGAGCGCACGCATCGGTCTGAGCGGCCAGGACGCACGCGTGCCCGGCCGCCTCGCAGCCCTGCGGTCCGAGGAACAGGCGCAGCTTGCGCGCCACGCTCTGGTGCACGCGCTGCTGCCGCTCGCGCTGGAGGATGACCGCGCCCGACAGGCGTTCTCCAAGCGCATCACCACGGCGATCGTGCCCGATGCCGCACCCTTTACCCAGCAGGTGGTCCGCAGGCTTGCGCCATCCACGTCGCGTCACCAGCGCCGCTCATCGACCCGCGTGATCGCGGTGCGCAAGCCTTCGACCCAAACAAGCCGCACGTTCCGCCAGCAGACCAGACGCACGACTGTCGGGCGCTTCGGACCCTACGCGCTCGCCGCCGCGGTGGCTGCCAGTGTTGTGCTCGCCCTCGTCCTGCGAGTCGGTGATGCCAGCGTGGCAACCATGGCCAACAGCGAATCCGCGACTTGGGAAACCACTCCAGGGCCGCTCACCGCCGGCGTACGCCTGCGCCTTACCCGCGGGCTGGTGGAATTGGAAATGAACGGCAAAGGCAAGCTCGTACTCGACGGTCCTGCGGATCTCGAACTGGCGAGCGCGAACCGAGCGATCCTGCGCAGTGGACGACTGGTGCTCAACGTCACGCCCGCCGGTCATGGCTACCGTGTCGAGACGCCAGCCGGTACGTTCATCGACCTCGGCACCCGCTTCGGCGTCATCGTCGGCGCGGATGGCACGAGCGAAGCCCACGTGATGGAAGGGTCGATCGCGGCGCAGGTGAAGGACAGCACCACCGAGGTCATCCTCACCCAGGACAAGGCGGCGCGCCTGCAGAGCGGTCGCCTGGAACACATCCCGGCAGATCCCGGAGCGTTCTACACCAACCTGCCACCGCACACGTCCACCATCCCGAATCAGATCCGCTGGCGCCTGAATGACGGCACGGGTTTAACGGCGCGCGCCGAGGTCCGCGGCTTCACCAGCAGCGATGCCGATCTGACGCTGAAATCCACGCGTGGCTCCCCGCTGCCGCAATGGGTCAGCGGTCATCATGGCGGAGGCCTCGCCTTCGACGGTCGTGGTGGTTATGCGGAGAGCGGTTTCCCAGGCATTGGTGGCACCCAACCACGCACCGTGAGCTGCTGGATCCGCATGCCGCGCGACTTCACCCCCGCCGATGGTTTCGCCATCGTGTCCTGGGGTCATCCGATGGCGACCGGCCGGGGCGAGGTGTGGCAGATCTCGCTCAACCCGCTGAAAAATGATGGTCCGCTCGGACGCATCCGCGTCGGCACCCACGGCGGCATCTTGGTCGGGAGCACCGATTTGCGCGACGATCGCTGGCACCACGTCGCGATCGTGATGTTCGGTGGTGTGCGTCCGGACATCGGTACCCACGTGCTGGTGTACGTCGATGGCGACCTCGAACCGATTTCCCGCCGCACGCTGCTGACCATCGACACGCGCATTCTCGACGACGGCCACGGCGTGTGGGTCGGACGCAACGTCACCCACGTCGATGACAAAATCGCCAACCCGAGCGGCTTCCTGCGTGGCGCGGTCGATGATCTGGTGATCGCCGCCGGAGCGTTGTCACAGGCGGAGATCAGGGAGCTGATGCGCGAACGCTGATGATCCATCGCCTCAGCGCAGCGCCCGCAGCCATTCAATCCATTCCTGCTGGATGCGGGTGACTCCGACCGTGCCGATGGTGGCGGCAAAGGCCTTGTCGTAGTCCTGATCACGCGCCAGCCGCAGCAAGAAGTCGCGCAGCAGGCCGCGATACGGCGCGTCATCTACCCGCATCAACCACGTCGCGAAAAGGTAGCCCTCGGCGTAATGCAGGCCCTGCCCATCGCCGTTCCAACCGGCGTTGTCGAGTTTCATCAGCCGTTCCAATGGCACGAAAGTTCCGCCACTGAGCGCATCACGGACACGCGTCAGATCCCGCGGATCGATGCGCTCGGGCAAGGTGAAACGATCGTCGACGAAACGCCCACGCGCGATCCAGTCCGCCAGACCTTCATCGAACCAGCGCGGCCACGCGCGGATCCCTGGGTAGGCCCGCGCCATGAAGCGGTGGAACGCCTCATGCTGGAGCACCGAACGGTTGGTGCCGAGGTGCATGAGCACCAGTTCCGCCGGAGCGGTCGCCGTGGCGTCGGCCTGGTAACCGTACCAACCCTCGGAGAACCCAGGGCAATTGGCTTTGCCGTAGGCGAGAAAGGACGGGCGATCACGGCAATAGCGTACCACCTCCTGGCCATTCCATGGCGCGGCAATGCCGTCGAACACCCGTGCCAGATGATCATGGAAGCGATCGAGGTGATCGAGCATCGCGCGCGTATCGGCGGGATCGGCGTCACTCTCCACTACGTAATGCCGGCCGCTGAGAATCTGCGCACCTGGCATGCGCTTATCGAGCGCCGCGAGGGGCAGCCCCAAGATCATCAGGAGGACAAGTCGTGACCACATGACGACCGGTATGCCACGCGCATGCGGCGATCCATCATCAATCCGATCGTCGCACGTCGGTGGACCGGACAGCCGTCCTTAGCGTGCGAGCAGGCGCGCCGCGTCGATCGCGCCGTAGGTGAAGATCAGGTCGGCGCCGGCGCGGCGGAAGGCGGTCAACGATTCGAGCAGGCACGCGTTGTAGTCGAGCCAGCCATTCGCCGCGGCGGCCTTGAGCATCGCGTATTCACCGCTGACGTGGTACACGGCCACCGGCAGCGCGGTTTGCTCGCGCACGGCGCGCACCACGTCGAGATACGGCAAACCGGGTTTGACCATCAACCAGTCGGCGCCTTCCGCCTCATCGAGCGCGACTTCGCGCATCGCCTCGCGCACATTGGCGGGATCCATCTGGTAGGATTTTTTGTCGCTGGGGCGATCTTCACCCGGACGCGGCGCGGAGTCGAGCGCATCGCGGAACGGGCCATAGAATGCGGAGGCGTACTTCACGCAGTACGAACAGATGCCAACGTTGATGAACCCCGCGGCGTCGAGCGCGGTGCGAATGGCGGCGACGCGGCCATCCATCATATCGCTCGGTGCCACCACGTCGGCACCGGCGCGCGCCTGCGCCACCGCCATCGCGGCAAGCAAGGGCAGGGTCTCGTCGTTGGCGATGCCGCCGCGCAGTACCAAGCCGTCATGACCATCACTGGAATAAGGATCGAGCGCCACGTCGGTGATCACCACCAGCTTGGGCAGCGCGTGCTTCAGTGCTTTGACCGCGCGCTGGAGCAGGCCGTTGGCGTTGAGGCTCTCCTCACCACGCGGCGTCTTCAACGCCTCGTCGAGACGTGGGAACAACGCCACCGCCGCGACGCCAAGATCGTAAGCGGTGCGCGCGACTTCGACCAGACGCATGATGCCCAAACGAGCACAGCCGGGCATTGATGCGATCGGCGTCTCGCCGTCACCTTCCTGCACGAACAGCGGCAGAACCAGATGCTGCGGCGCTAGGTGGGTCTCACGGATGAGACCACGGACTCCGGCAGAAGCACGATTACGACGAGGGCGGATGAGCATGGATCACCTGGGGAATGTCCGATGTCCGATGTCTGAGTTGGCGCCCGCCACCCAAGACATCGGACATCGGACATCGGACATCGGACCGTGAACTTATGGAATGGCCGGAGCATTGGCCGACGGTGCCTTCGGCACGACGGTGGGTTTGGCGATGACCTGCTTCGATTCCACGACGCCATCGCCCCACAGGCGCACTGGCAGAACCTCGTCCATCTCATCATTGTCGAAGGCGACGATGCGGATGGCGTTGGCCCCAGGAGCGAGCTTCATGCTCACTTGGTATTTGCCGTCTTTCGCCAAGCGCGACGCGGGCAGCAGGTCGACCTTGTCCTCGTTCAGGAACGTGGTGAGGAAGCGCAGGTTGTCGTCGCCGACCTGCACGGTGAGCGTCACCTGGTTGCCGTCACGTTTGCTGTCGATGAGCGACAAGCTGGGCTGGATCACCGGCTTGGCCTCGGGCTTGGTGCCCACCGGAATGCTGAGGGAATGGAACAGGCTGGCGCGGAAACGTGAATCGACCTGATCATCGAAACGTTCTTCGATGCGTACTTGGAGTTTGATCGCCTTGGCGCTGAAGACCTCGGTCTTGTCCCCCTGCTTGGCTTCCTTCAGCACCGACAGCGGAACCGTGATGGTGGCCTTGCCGCCGGGTTGCAGTGGTTCGATCTTGCCACCCTTGTCGCCGAGCTGGACGAACGGGTCGTTGTCCTTGAACACCCGCAGATCCAGACGGCTGCTGGGGCCCTGGCCATCGTTGATGACCGTCAGGTTGATCGCCGCCTGTTCATCGGGATCCAACTGGCCGTTGCCGCCCGGTTCAGTCAGTTCCCAGGTGTAGGACAGGTGCGGACGTGGTTGAGCCTGGACCGTCAAGGTCACGGGCACGCTGGTGTACACCGTGCCACCGTGATCGCTGAACAGGTTAAGGGTGAAACGCTCCTCGCCAGCATAGGCGCGCGGAGGCACGGAGAATTTCAGCACACCTCCGCCAGTCCCGGTGGAATCGATTTGACCGAAGACCACCTCGTCTTCCCACAACGGGCTGAAGCGATCGGCGTCGACCAAGCCGTAGAGCCGACCGATGGGCACGGATCCGACATTGGTGACAGTGAAGGCGAGCGGTGTGGTCGCACCGGCGATGACGGTGTCGGGGCCCTTGAAGGCGAGCGACAACGAACCGCTCGCCGGCACGGTTTCCGCACCCCAGGCGAACAACGGCGTCCGTTTGGCAAAGGCGCTGGCAAGCGCCTGCGCTTCCTGTTCACCGGCTTTCGCCACGGGTTGCTTGATGCGGTCGAGCATGAACGCGCGCAGGCCGCGTTGTTTGGCTGCCTGCTCGGCAGCAGCAGCGAACCCATCGCTGGCTGCCGCCTCCGCCACTAGGTTGAGCACCAGAGTCGCTTCCTGATCGGGCACGAACTCACGCGCGGCGATGCCGGACTTCTTGAGTTCGTCGAGCGACTGGAATTCTGCCAACCAGCCCAGCTCATAGGTCGCGGGATGTTCGTAGGCCGCCTTGTTTTTCAGCGCGAACTCGTCGTCCTCTTCGCGGCTGCCGGTGAACGGGATGAGGTCGACCGCGCCATCTTCACGCACTGCGTGGCGCACCAGCTTCACATCGGGATTGACGCCAAGGTCCTGGATCGAGACGCCGCCTGGCAGTTGGTATTCCTGGATGGTCAGCTTGAAGCGGCTGCCATCGCTGAGGTCCTTGATGGTCTGCACCGAGCCCTTGCCGAACGTCGTCGCGCCGATCACCACCGCACGTTCGTTGCGTTGCAGACAGCCGCTGAGGATCTCCGCCGCGCTGGCACTGCCGCCGGAAGTCATCACCACCATCGGTACGTCAAGAATCTGGCGCGCCGACGCGCGGAAGATTTGTGGTTCACCTTCGGAGGTGACGGTGCGCACGATCTCGTCGCCCTTGGGCAGGAAGAAATCGCTGACCAAGCGCGACTGGTCCAGCAAACCGCCGCCGTTGAAGCGCAGGTCGAGCACGAAGGCCTTGAGCGGGCCTTCCTTCTGGAGTTCAAGCACGGTGTTGAAGAGGTCGCGCGCGGTGTGGCCGTTGAACTCATCCATACGGATGTAACCGACCTCGCCACGACGATGACCGCGCATGGTGACCATGTGCACCAGGTCGCGCACCACGCTGATGTCGAGCGGCTCGGCCGCAGCTTTGCGTTCGACCGTCAGCACCACGGTGGTGCCCTTCGGTCCTTTGATACGGCGCACCGCCTGTGACAGGCTGAGTCCGGCGGTCTTCTCGCCGTTGATGGCGATGATGTTGTCACCATCCATCACGCCGGCCTTGTCTGCGGGCAGACCGGCCATGACGCGTTCGATGCCGATGACGCCTTCTTCCTGCTGGAGGAACGCGCCGATGCCGAAGAACTCGCCGGCGATGTCCTCGCGGAAATCCTTCGCCGGTTCCGGCGGCATCACCACGGTGTGCGGATCAAGCACGCGCAGCGCACCGTTGACCAACACGTAGGCGAGATCACGGCGACGTTCCGCTGAAAGTGATGTGCCATCAACCGCGACGCGCACTTTTTCGATCAGCGCCATCGCCTGGTCGAGCGTGGTCGGATCGATGGCGTTGATGGCGATTTCTTTTTCGGCCACTTGCAGGGTGATGACGCCGCCCTTCCAGGAGGTGTCGATGCCCACCTCTGCGGTTTCAAGCGCGCGCAGGGCGCGGCTGACCATCAGCTTGGGAGTGAAACGCTGGTGGTCGTAGTAATCTCGTTCCAGGTGTTTGCCGATGGTCGGCGCCAGATCCGGCAAAGCCGGAGCGATTTCCTCCAGACCGATCAACGGGGTCAGCCCCAACGCAAGGAGCCAGACGGAGCGGGTCAGACGGCGCAGGGGCATGGCACTTCCTTCGGGACAGGGCGGCAGCCTAGTGGCGGGCGCCGATCAGGCCAAGCCCGTCGGGGCACTGGTGTCCACGGCTCCTTGAGACGCTCTGATGCAGGATGATACGGCCTGTCGGCCTGGGCGTTCCAAGCAGTCAGCTTGGGGCGTTGGGGGCGTTGATGGCGTTAGAGGCGTTAGAGGTACCAAGCCACCCGAGCCTCGGCCTAGAGCGACGGCGAATCCGCCGCTAACCCGCTAACGCTGGGGAATCCGGATGACGACCATCGTCAGGTCGTCCTCGTGCGGCTTGCCGAGCGACCATTCGTCGACATCGGCGGTCATCAGCAACATCAGCGTATCCGGCGCCAGACGCGCCTCCCAGCCCTTGTGGGCCATCGCCGCCAGACGCTCCTCGCCATATAACTCGCCAGCCGGATTGACCGCTTCGGTGAAGCCGTCGGTGTACAGGACCAGCAGATCACCCGGTGCCATGGCGCTGGGTGCTGGCGGGGGAAACACTCCGACCGGCACAATGCCCAGGGGCATGCCACCACTCGGCAGCCAGCGCACCTCGCCCTGATGGATCCACAGCAGGGGATTATGCCCCGCCGAAACATAGCTCAGGTTGAGCTGCGGATCGATGTCGACCAGCGCAGCAGTCATGAAACGACCGCTCTGGGTATGGAACAGCGCTTCGTTGAGCGCTTCAAACGCAGGCTCAATCTGCGTACAGCAGCGCAACTGCTGCTGCACCACCGCGTGGGCCATGGTGGTGTACAGCGCCGCGCCAAGTCCGTGGCCACTGACGTCGCCGATCATCGCCAGCAGATGACCCTCGCGCTTGAGGAACGAATAATAATCGCCGCCGGTTTCATCACACGGACGCGACATGCCGTCGACCACCCAGGTTTCGGCGGAAAATCCGCGCCCTGGGTACATTTGCCGCTGAATCGACTGGGCGAGGTCCAGCTCCCGACGCATGCGTTCGCGGTCGACGGTGGCCTTGACCAGCAAGGCATTGTCCAACGCGATCGCCGCCAAGCTGCAGACGGTCGACGCCAGGCGTTGCTCCGCGACGCCGAAATCGACCGCCGGATTGGCGAGCATGACCACACCCTGGATACGATCGCGGGTCGACAACGGTAATGCCAATAGGCCGGTAAGATGCCCGCCAAGCGCGCTGAGATCGAGTTGCTCATCAATCTCGACCTTGTCGAGGCACAGAATTTGACCGTTCGCCTGGACAAATTCAGCGACGCTGCGGCCACCTTCACGACGTTTGATTGCCTGCACGTGTTCTTGCTTAAGGCCGAGCGCAACGCGCGGTTGCAACACACCGTGCTCATCAACGGTCATCACCGCGCCGACCTCGGCGCGGACCGCACCCATGACGGTTTCCAGGATCTTCACCAACAGCACCTCGACATTGAGGTGGCGCAGCAGTTCGCCGGCGCTGAGCAGCTGGGTGACTTCTTCACGCACGTCGCGCAGCTGCTGTACCACCGATTCATGGCGGTGCAGACTGATGATGGTCGGTGCCAGCAGGACGCCCAACTGATCGACCAGATCGCTGGGATATTCCTGGACGCTCAGCACTTCCAGCAAGCCGATCCAGTTGCCTTGACTACGTAGCGGATGCCAACGGTCGGAGCGCTCGTGCAGGACTTGCGCCAAGCTGATCTCGGGCACTTCGCGTTCACAACCGAACCCGGCAGCGCCATAGAATACCTGACCATCACCATCAAAAAGATAAAGCCGCGCCGGCATCGCTTGCGCGGTGGTGAGCAACTCTTCGACACGTGCCAGCAACGCACGGCTGCTCTCAACGCCCACCAGGGCGTCGGCCATCTGTCCCAGGGACAGGTGCTGTTGCTTAACGACCTGAGGGTCCATGGCTTGGAGTCTACCCTCAGCCAAGGTCATCACGCAATCACCAATCCTGCTACAAACGTTTCAACGCCGCCACTTACAACAATGAGCTGTCGGCTTTGGCGACGATTCCAGGGGCTTCGGTCATGAAGGTCTGGAACAGCGCAGCGCTCAGGCCCACCGCCTGGAGCAGGACGCCATCGATATGGACATCGAAGGGATGGTCGCTCACCACCCCCGCTCCGGCGGCGTAGGCCAAGCGTTCCGCCAAGCGGATGGTCGCCAAGCGCTTCATCTCCTGATCGCTGAGCAGGCTTGGGATGCGGTGGTGCTTGCCGATCGCGAGCACCAGATCCGGAGGCAGACCCCACTTGTCCGCCACGCGTTCGCCAGCCCAGCAATGGTCGAAACCTACTGCACGGCGCTCACGGGTCAGGATGTCGTCCTTGTTGCCGGCCTGCTTGCGCAATTTGACGCCGCCCTTGGCCAGGATCGGGCCGAGCACCAACTTGCCGACATCACGCATCAGACCGGCCAGGAAGTACTCCTCCGAGATATCACGGTCCACACCACAACGGCGCGCGATGTCGCGCGCCAGCATGGCCGTAACGACACTGTTCTTCCACAAGCCATCGGGTTTGAAGCCATAACAGGCGAGGTCGACCACCATCAGGTTGGACGCTGAAGCGGCCATCACCAGACTCTTGAGCGATGAGAATCCGACGATCGACACCGCCTGCGAGATCGACGACAGCTGTTTACTCAGGCCATAGAACGGACTGTTCACCAGCTTGAGCAGACGGCCAGCGATGACCATGTCCTGGCGGATCAGATCCTCCATGTCCTGCGCCGTAGAGGACATGCTGCCGGCCAGGGCGAGGATCTTCTGCACCACCGCGGGCAGTGCCGGAATGCGGTCGACTTCGGCCAGCAATTCCGCCTCACCCACCTGGATGGTCTTGCCGATGGATTGGGTACGGTAGTCCTTGCCGCTGTCGTCGTCGACGCCGGCCTTGGTCGGAGCCGGTTTGAAACGTTGGTTGCTGAAAAGGTCGTCAGGCATGGAATCCCGCCATACAGTGTTGTCGCCCAGGCGCCTGGACGACGAGAGCGATCAAAGATACACTCCTTTTCACAAGCCCACCAGCACATGAGCCTGGCCCCAATCAACAGCCTGCCGTCCCGCTTCAGTCCGGTGTTCCGCCAGCAGCCGGCCCGTGCACCGATTGAACGAGTCGAACGTTCTGCCGACCTCTTGGGAGCCCCTCCCGCTGTTTCAGTGGCGTACCAGACCACCGCTGCCCAAGCCTTGTCCGGCCCCGAGGCTGCTCGCATGGATAATGGACCGACGGTTCCGCTGTACGCACCAGGAGCCCGCTTCGATGCCCGCGCCTGAAGACCATCCCGCCGCCGAGCGGCTGGGCCGTGCGCTTGGCGGCCTGCGTCAGGCGCAGGAATCGTGGCTGGAAGATTGCTTTCAGATCTGCGAAAATGATTCCGCCTTCACCACCACCTTCCGCCGTTGGGAAGAGCAGCTCACCGTCATCAAACTGTACGTGCATCGTGCAGAAGCGCGGCTGCTGCACTTCGTCAACGCGGTGCCACTCGGCGAACCAGCAGTCGACCTGCCACCGACCGGCCCCCTGCGTCGCAGCGAACTGGCGCACCTGTGGCGTACGCGTTTCGAGCGCTACTTCACGGCGAACCACCTCGACAGTACCTACCGCCGGATCGACAGCGCACTCGACCACGATCAGGAGGCGATGACCGCAGACATCATCACCGACCTGACGCAACTGGCCGAGACTGCGCAGCAGACCAGCGATGCGATCGCCGCGCTCGACTTGACCTCAGATCCATCAGGGCTGGAGGAGATCGCGTTCTACCGCGTGATCAGTCCGTGGCGCACGCATGGGCAGGCGGCGCTGATGGATGTGCTGCGGTGGCTGGGGGAGACTCTCAGGGAGCAGGAGGAGTGGTGAGTGACCGAAGAAGGTTGATGTTGGGCGTGCAATGGATCCCTCCAAAACAATCCCAGCCTGAACTCTTTCGCGAGCGCCAACGGCGCTGAAGGCGAGACGCCGTCGTAGGGTGAACTTACGACAATCCGCCCGCCATCAGAATCGGCAGTTCATCCGGTTGCTGACGGATACCGAAATAGAACGGCCCGAACTCGGCGTAGAGTGAACTCGCCGGATCGAAACGCATCTCGGTGATCAGGCGTTTGACCGCCAGCGGATCATTGGCGTGCAGGCTGACGCCCCACTCCCAATCATCGAAGCCGATGCTGCCGCCGATAACCTGGGTGATCTCTTTCGCGTATTTGTGGCCGACCTTGCCGTGACCGCGCATCAGCGCGCGACGTTCATCGGCCGGCAGGTTGTACCAATTCACCTGCTCGCCGCGGCGTTTGTTCATCGGGTAGAAACACAGGTAGCGGTGGTCGGGAATCGAGCGCAGCACGCGGCTTTCCAGGACCTTCTTCTCTTTCGTCAGTTCGCGTTCGAACTCCTCTTCGTACTCCTTCGAGCCCATGGCAAAACCCTTGGTGCTGGCCTTGCGCTGAGCGATGGCGATCGCTTCGTAGAGGCTCGCCTCGATGACCGAGAAGTACGAATACGTCGAACGCAGGAAGCCGGCGAGGCGCAAGCGGCGCCAACCACGTTCGCTGCGGTTGAGCGCATCGACCTTGCTGCGGTAGTGCACCAGGATGAGGTCAGCCTTGTGGCCGATACCGCTGTAGAGCGCGCTGTAAATCTGTCCGACGCCGGCTTCGTCCTGTAGCCAGCGCGCGGCCTCGGTGGCGATGTCGTCGCGTTCCGTCGCCGACAACGATTGCCACGCCGGCCACATGACGTTGTAGCAGTCGTGCAGGACGAAATGGCCATCGAGCGTCTGCGGGAGTTCGAGCGGATCAGGCATGGGAACCTCAGGGGAGCTACGAGCTGCGAGCTACGAGCTTCGAGTTTCGAACTGCCACGCAACTACGGAACTGGCGACCACCTCCAGCTCCGTGCTGCGCAACTCGTAGCTCGAAGCTCGTAGCTCGCAGCTCGAACCTACTTCTTAGCCTTCTTCCCACCACGCGCCGGCTTGTCGTCCGGCTCGGGCGCCTTTTCAATCCACTTGCCGTCGATGAAGAACGCTGACCAGCCGCTGGGTTCGCCGTCCTTCTCGCTCGCCAAGTAGTGCTCGCGGGTCTTGCGGCTGAAGCGCACCAGCGCGGGATTGCCCTTGGGATCGACCACCGGGCCGTCGGCGAGGTAGAGAAACTTCTCGTTCAGTTGAGCGCGATGGCGCAGCAGGTCCTGGACCTTGGGCGGCCTCGTCTCGCGCAGACGCGGGTAGGTGCTGGCGGCCAGGAACAACCCGAGCATGCCGTCGCGCAGGATGTAATGCGCCTTGCCATCGCTGCAGATCAGCTCGGGCATCGGGATCGGATCGCACTTGGGCGGTGCGGCCTGACCACTGCGCAACAGCTTGCGGGTGTTCTTGCACTCGGGGTAGCCGGTGCAGCCGAAGTACTTGCCAAAACGGCCGGACTTGAGCTGCATCGGCTTGGTGCACTTGTCGCACTCGATCACGGGACCGTCATAGCCCTTGAGTTTGAAGTGGCCGGTTTCGACCATCGATCCGGTACAGTCTGGATTCC